>JGI26054J46599_1000276_pt1 | contig 13448 bp, 15 predicted proteins | sample HigsolmetaGSP16D_FD_46599 | JGI IMG/M metagenome (IMG submission 46599) | reverse complement strand
GCTCGGCGGCCANNGGNCACGTAGCGCCGAGCCATGCTCGGCGNCTNCAGGCTCCNNNGCGCTCGGCTCGACGTCGCCGAACGGGCTCAGATCGCCCAGATACCGGCAATCACCGCCACCACCAGGCCCCACTTGATCAGGTGGTAGGCCCACGGGCTGCGCGCGCGCAGCGCCTTGGCCTTCAGCCGTACCTTGTACAGCCCGCCGAAGGCCTTGTTGACCCCGCCGGTAGGATCACCCGGCAGGTTCGGCGAGGCGCCGCCGGCCAGCAGCGTGGCCGCAACCGCGCGGTTGAACAGTGCGGGCAGGCCGAAGCGCAGCGGCCGGGCGATGTCGCAGAACAGGATCACCCGGTCCTGCTCCGTTTCATTGTGCGCATGGTGGATGTAGGTCTCATCGAACATCATCCACTCGCCATCACGCCAGCTGCGGCGGATCCCGTCCACTTCGATATAGCAGCGGTCATCGTTGGGCGTGCTCAGGCCCAGATGCAGGCGCAGCGAGCCGGCGAACGGATCGCGGTGCGGGCGCAGCTCACTGCCCGGCGGCAGCTGCGCGAACATCGCCGCGCGCACGTCCGGTATCGATTCGATCAGCGCCACAGTCTGCGGGCACAGCGTGCGGGCGGACGGGTGCGAAGGACCGTACCAGCGCAGGTAGAAACGCTTCCAGCCGCGGCGGAAAAACGAATTGAAGCCGGCATCGTTGAAGCTGCTGGCGGCGGCGATCTTCTGCGCGTCACGCAGGGCCAGGGCCTCGTCGCGGATCACCTGCCAGTTCTGCCGCAGCGGTTCCAGCTGCGGAAAGTCACGGCCCGGGTCCAGGAACGGCGTGGTCGGCACCTTCGAGAACAGGTACATGATCACGTTGATCGGCGCCATGAAGCTGGAATGGTCCAGCAACTGCCGCGACCAGCGCGCGCGGACCTTGCCGCGGTAATGGATGTACAGCACGCAGGCCACGAACAGCACTGCCAGCACGATCTTGATCATCAGCATCCTCCGGCACGCGCCGGACAGGGGGGAGCGGCGGCACACCGGTGGTGGCCACACGCGCGGGGCAAGGAAAGCCGCCCATGGTCGGCAGCGACCCGGCCACGGTCAAGCGCCTTGCGTGCTTTTCGCGTCACAAGCTGCCGGGTACATCACTTGCGCAGCGGCAAGATCGGTGCAACCCGTTGATCCCAAAGGGACGACCAACGCCAAGGTAATGCCGACCCATGGTCGGCACCTGGCCGCCATGAAGGGCTTCGCGGTTCGCGGTTGAGCCGAATTGCACCGGCGGCGCCTGTGCCGACCATGGGTCGGCACTACCTGGGCCTGGCAGCCCATAACGTGGCCGGGGCGGCCGGGCGCGCGGTCACGACGCAGTGTTGCAGCGGCGGTGGCAAACAACCGGGGGTTCAGGGTGGAATAGCGAACTGACCAGTACTAAAATTAACGAAACCTTACATCCTCCCCCTGCACTACCGGTTCGCTTGACGCTTTGCGCCGCCCACCGGGTAGCCGAGAACGTCATGAACCCCACTGCCCCCCAGAGTCCCCTCTGCGGCGATGATGCCGCCATCCCGTTGCTGCTCAAGCGNGGCGAACGNTTCCTGGAACCGGATGTCTACCGCACCTGCCTGCAGGGCCGCCCGGCCGTGGTGAAGGACTACACCCGCTACCGCGGCACCGCGCTGTCTCCGCTGGCCCGCCTGCTGGTGCGCCGCGAAGCGCGCATCCTGGACCGGCTGGGGGGCTGGAAGCACGCCCCGGCGCTGCTCGGAACGATCGGCGGTCTCGCCCTGGGGATGGAATTCGTTCCCGGGCAGACCCTGAGCACCGCCCAGGCGGTCAGCGGCGAGGTATTCGAACAGCTGCAGCACGCCCTGGCGCGGCTGCACGGCGAAGGCATCACCCACAACGACCTGCACGGCACCAACGTGGTGGTCAGCGCCGGCATCCCCGTACTGCTGGATTTCACGTCGGCCTGGCGCACTCCGCGCTGGCTGCGGCGCAATCCGCTCACCCGCCAGCTGCGCCGCAGTGACATGAAGAACCTGCTCAAGATGCGCCAGCGGCTCACCGGCCAGGCGCCCACCGCGCGGCAGGCCGCCGCCGTGGCCGACCCTGCCTGGGTGGCCGCCGTGCGCCAGGGCTGGAAGCGCTTCTATGCGTGGGCCAAGCGCCGCTGAGCCCGGCCGACGCGGGCGGACGGCTTACAGCGCGTCCGCGTCCAGTTCACCGGTACGGATGCGCACCACGCTGCCCAGATCGTAGACGAACACCTTGCCATCGCCGATCTTGCCGGTACCGGCCGCCTTCACGATGGCTTCCACCACCAGCTCCACCTGGTCGTCGGTCACGGCCACTTCCAGCTTCACCTTGGGCAGGAAATCCACCACGTACTCCGCGCCGCGGTACAGCTCGGTGTGCCCCTTCTGCCGCCCGAAGCCCTTGACCTCGGTCACCGTGATCCCGGTGACCCCGCGCTCGGCCAGCGCTTCGCGCACGTCGTCGAGCTTGAACGGCTTCACCACCGCCATGACCATCTTCATCGGCTGTTCTCCTGTGTCTGCGGCGGGGAGGATAGCGCCTGCGCGGCGCGTGCGCGATGCACGCCGCTGTGCGCCGGCAGGCACCGGCAGTATCCTTGCAGCCCAGGCCGCGCGCGCCGCGCCGGCCGCGTGCTGATGGAGCTGCCCCGATGATCGACCTCAACCACCTCGACGACCTCGCCCGCCGCCTCAGCGACCTGGTGCCGCCGGGTCTGCGTGAATCGCGCGAGGAGCTGCAGGCCACCTTCAAGACCGCGCTGCAGGCGGGTCTGTCGCGGCTGGATCTGGTCACCCGCGAGGAATTCGATGTGCAGCGCGCGGTGCTGCTGAAAACCCGGGCGAAACTGGAAGCGCTGGAAGCCAGCGTCGCCGCGCTGGAACAGCGCGGCCCGCAGGACTGAGACCGCCCCGGCCTTCCCTCAGAAGTCGTAGTTCAGCGAGGCCAGGTACCCGGTCGCGGTGCTGCGGCCCACCATCGGGCTGTCGGTCACCTCGCCGTCCAGCCGCAGCGCGCGCACCCCGACCGTGGCCGTCCAGCGCGGCGTGACCTGGATCCGCGCGGAGATGGAGACATACGGCGACAGCGAGCTGCCGGCCTGGTAGCGGTCCAGGCCCGATCGCGCCGCTTCGCGCGCATCGATGCCGTAGTAGTAGTCATTCATGTCGGCGCTGGCGTATTCCACGCCCACTATCGGAATCCACGTCACCCGGCCGCTGGGCAGCGGGTACGCATAGTTCAGGTCACCCACCAGGCCACCGCCGTGACCGGTCACGTCGGTCTTCAACGAGGCACCCACCGTACCCCAAGGCCCGCGCCAGCGCGCGTCCAGGCCGGCCACGGCNGAGAAATCGCGGTCGTCCAGCTGGCGCAGCTGCGCATCGCGCGCGTCCTTGGCGCGGTAGCGCTGCGGGTGCAGCGACACCACCGCATTGAGATCAAACCCGTTGCCGTCCACCAGCCGGTAGCCCACCCCGGGCCCGCGCACGAAGAAGCGCTCACCCTCGTAGGCGAAGGTGGGTACCGGCCACGCGCGGTTGCGGTAGCTGCGGTAGGCACTCGGGCTCCACGCCGCGCCGATGCCGGCCGACCAGCCCCGGTGATCTTCCGGCCCGCCCTGCTGGGCGTGGGCCGGAAGCGAGACGAACAGGGCGGCGGCAGCCAGGGCAAGCAGGGTGGGGCGCATGGGGATGATCCAGTGGCAGGGAAAGGGCACGCACGCGGCGTGGTCATGGACCATGGTGCCTCAACCGCGTGTACATCGCGTGGTGCGNCCGCCCGCCAGGCGAACCGGCGGCAACGCGTCAGCGCAGCACCAGTGCCTCGATCGCCGCCGCCGCGCCATCTTCTGCATTGCTGCCGGTCTGGTGCAGCGCTGCGGCTTTCACCGCATCGATCGCATTGCCCATGGCCACGCTGGTGCCGGCAAAGCGCAGCATGGTCAGGTCGTTTTCCTGGTCACCGATGGCCATCACCCGGCTGCGGTCGATGCCCAGGTGTTCGGCCAGCGTCTGCAGGCTGGCGCCCTTGCCCGCGCGCGGATCGAACAGCTCCAGGAAGAACGCCGCGCTCTTGAGCACGGCAAAGCGCGCGGTCACCGCCGCGGGCAGGCGCTGCATCGCAGCGTCCAGCACGTCGGGCTCATCGATCATCATCAACTTGATGAAGGTGGTGGCCGGGTCGATGTCCTCGATGGCGCGGTAGCTCAGCGGCAGGTGCGAAAGGTGGGCATCAAGCACGGTGTAGCGGCTGATATCGCGGTTGGGGGTGTACAGCCGTTCGCCATCCAGCGCCTGGAAGTGCACACCCAGTGCATCGGCCGCGCGCGCGCAGACCACGAAATCATCGTAGGACAGCGGAAACTCCACCACCCGCTCACCGGTGCCCACCGACTGCACCACGCCGCCATTGCAGGCAATGCAGTAATCATCGTCACCGCCGATCTCCAGCGCGTCCAGATAGGGTTTCAGGCCGCTGACCGGGCGTCCGCTGGCCAGCACGACACGTACGCCGAGTGCCCGCGCACGGGCGATGGCCTGGCGGGTCCGCGCGGTGAGCTGGTGGGAAGGGTCAAGCAGGGTGCCATCCATGTCGATGGCCACCAGTTCGATCGTCGACTGCCGACGTGCCGCATCCATCATCTCGTACAGCTCCAACGCGGCGCGCCAGTATAGAACCGCGCCACCGCCGCGCCGCATCATCGACCGTTCACGCTGCCAGGCACCGCACACGGGATACTCGCCACCGCAAAGCCCGCCACTGCTGCCCTACAGGACGACCCGACCGCATGATGCCGCCCGCCCCGGACACCCAGGCCGACACCCGCTCGCTGGCCGAGCAGATCGAAGCGATCGCGCAGGACCTGCCTGACCGCATCACGCTGGACACGCTGCTGCAGGCCTTGGGCGANGAAGGCCTGATGCTGCTGGTCATTCTGCTTTCGGCGGTGTTCCTGATTCCGGTGTCCATCCCCGGGGTCAGCACGGTGTTCGGCGGTGCCATGCTGCTGATCGGCCTGAGCCGGGTCCGCGACCGGCCGCTGTGGGTGCCGCAGCGCTTGGCCANGCGCGAGGTCGCCGCCGAGAAACTGCGGCCGAACCTGATGCGGGCGTTGAAATGGGTGCACCGGATGGAGCGGCTCTCGCGGCCCATGCGGTTGGCCGTGATGGTGCGCTCCAAGCGCATGATGCGGCTGAACAACCTGGCGATGGTGCTTGCCACCCTGCTGCTGATGGTCCCGGCCGGGCCGATTCCCTTCAGCAACACCTTGCCGGCGCTGGCGCTGATGGCGCTCGCCGTGGGCTTCATCCAGCGCGACGGCGCGGCGGTGGTGGCCGGCTACGCCTTCATCGTGGTGACCCTGGTCTACTTCGGGGTGCTGCTGGGCAGCGTGGGCTTCGCCGCCGATTCGATGTTCACCCGCCTGCGCGCCTGATCCCCGGCGCCCTGCGCGCGCCAAGGCAGCGGGTGTTCCCGCTGCCCGGCACCCACCGCTTACCAGCCGCGGTGGTAGCGGCGGTCGCGGTGATGGCCATGGCCGCGGCCGTTGTTCCAGTGGCGCGCTTCATAGCGGCGGTCATGGCGACGGTCGTAACGGCCGTCATAACGGCGGTCATAGCGGTAGTCCCGGTGGTCGCGGCGGTCTTTGGTGGCCAGGTTGCCGATCGCACCGCCCGCCACCGCGCCGCCCACAGTCATGGCCGGGTCGCCGTTGGAGGCCACGTGACCCACCGCGCCACCCACTACGGCCCCGATCAGGGTGTTCTTGTCCTTGCGCGACAGCGCGTGGGCATCGTCCGCCGCAGCAACGCCGCCGGCCAGGGCCAGCGCCAGCGCGACACCGCGGAAACTGAGGGAGGTTGCGTTGAACATGGCGGTTCTCCAGTCATCAGGTGATCAATGCCCGAAGGTCGCGGGCCATTGCTGACTCGCAGGATCGAGGTCGGCGGCTGAAGATTGGCGGAATAACGCCGGTTTCCCGGTCTTTTATCGTATTCAGGTTCAGCTTGGCGAGGGCGCGGTGAGGCCNCTTCGGCGGCTTCGGCAGACACCGNGGCGCCAACGGTTCCTGCCGTCGCCCACGCGTGCACAGCGCGTGCGCAGGGCATCGGCTATGCTCGCCCGCCCAACCAGACCGTAGAGTGCAGCGCATGCCTTCCGCTGATAATCGCGCCGGGTGTGCCATGTGCCGCGAGGCGCAGCCGCTGCCCTTCCAGTTCAGTTATGCCTTCCAGCCCATCGTCGATGTGCGCACCCGCCGGGTGTTCGCGCACGAGGCGCTGGTGCGCGGGCCCGCGGGTGAGCCGGCGCCGACCGTGCTGTCACGCATCACGCCGGAAAACCGCTATTCGTTCGACCAGGCCTGCCGCGAGAAAGCCCTGCAGATCGCCGCGCGGCTGCAGATGGACACGCACCTGTCGATCAATTTCCTGCCCAATGCCATCTACCGCCCGGAAGTCTGCATCCGCTCCACCCTGCAGGCGGCAAACCGCTACGGGTTTCCGCTGGACCGGATCATCTTCGAAACGGTGGAGGGCGAGCAGGTCAACGATGGTCGCTGGCTCTCGGAGATCCTGCGCGAATACCAGCGCATCGGCTTCAAGACCGCCATCGATGACTTCGGTGCGGGCTTTGCCGGCCTGAACCTGCTGGCCGATTTCCAACCGGACATGGTGAAGCTGGACATGGCGCTGGTGCGTGGCATCGACCAGAGCCCATCGCGGCGCGCGATCGTCGCCGGCGTGGTGTCCATGTGCCACCAGTTGTCGATCACCGTGATCGCCGAAGGGATCGAGACGCTGGAAGAAGCCCGGTGCCTGCGCGATCTGGGCATCGACCTGATGCAGGGGTATTGGTTCGGCCGCCCCCTGTTCGAACAGGCCACGCCCGGCACGGACATCCCCTGGGCGGACTGACCGGCGCCGCCCCGCACCTCAGCCGCGCGGGGCGGCGAACCGCCTGACCGCAGGCACGGCCAGCACCGCCACCAGCGCGATCAGCGCGCCGGCGTAACCCAGATGGCCCGGTCCCCAGTGCGCGATGGTCATGCCACCGACGACCGCGCCCAGGCCGATGCCCGCATTGGCGGCCGAGACATTGATCGTGCCGGCCAGCGCCTGCGCATGCGGTGCCGCACGCATCACCCGCACCTGGCAGATGGGGTACAGCGCCGTGTTGGCGATGCCCCACAGCGCCAGCGCCACCAGCAGCAGCCCCAGCGTCTGCGCGAACACCATCGTCAGCGCCATGCCCACACCGAGCAGCAGCGTGAACACCCCGGTGATGGCCAACGGCGAGCGGTCCAGCCAGCGGCCGCCCAGCCAGTTGCCGATCAGTCCCACCGCGCCGAAGCCCATCAACCACCAGCCCACATCGGCCGGCGGCACCTGNGCCACGCGCTCCAGAATGTCGGCCAGGTACGTGTACGCGGTGAAGTTGGCGGTGAAGACCAGCGCCGACAACAGCACGTTGGCAACGAAGAACGGATTGCGCAGGATGCGTGCCTGCGCGAGCAGACTGCTGCGCTGCGCGGTCGCCTGCCGGGGCATGCACACGAACAGCAGCACGCCGGTGACCAGCGACAGCGCGGACAGCAGCCAGAATGCGCCCCGCCACCCGATGCCGTCAGCGGCCAGGGTGCCCAGCGGGATCCCGAACAGCATCGCCGCGGAAATGCCCAGGTACACGGTGGACACCGCACGCGCGGCACCCTGCGGTCCGGCGATCGTCGCGGCGGTATCGCTGGCCGTGCCCCAGAACACCGGCAATGCCAGCGCGGGAATGATCCGCGCGATGGCCAGCACGCCACTGTCGGGCGCCATCGCGGCCAGCGCATTGGCGCCGGCGAACACACCCAGGATGGACACGAACAGCCGGCGCCGCTCCAGGTGCGCCACCCACGCGGTGAGCGGCGGACCCAACAGGGTGACCACCAGCGCGAACAGGGTCACCAGCTGTCCGGCCCGCGAAATCGAGATGGACAGATCACGCGCGATCGCCGGCAGCAGCCCGATGATCAGGAACTCGGTGGTGACGATGGTGAACGCCGCCACGGCCAGGATGAAGATGGAACCGTTGCCGGCGCGTTTCACGGTACTGCTCCCGCTGAGGAAAGCGGGCCAGTCTATTCGCTACCGCAGGGCGCAGCTGGGATGATTTTTCCAGCCGTTGTGGAACGAAAATCCGCAATCAGACCCGCAGCGACGCCGCCAGGTGGGTCACCAGCGCGTCCACCTTGGGCAGCAGCTGGCGGCTGCGCAGCCAGAGCAGATACAGCGGCAGCCCCTGGATGGAGAACGAGGGCACGATCTGCACCAGCTCGCCACGGGCCAGGGGCGCTTCGATCAGCCAGGTGGAGAGCTGGGCCACCCCCAGCCCGCGCACGACCGCCTCCACCACGCTGCCGGCATGACCGATCTCCAGCCGGTCGGCCGGCAGCACGTGCTGCACCGGACCGCTGTCCGGCGCGATGAACCACGGGCTGGGCGTGCCATCCGCGCGCCGGTACATCACCGCGGGCAGGGCATCCAGCGCGTCCACGCGGTCGGCGATCGGTCCATGGCGGGCCAGGAACGCCGGCGAGCAGCAGAAAATACGTTGCTCGTGACCCAGGTAGCGGTACCCCAGGGTGCTCGGCCAGCGGTCGCTGCCACCGATGCGCACGGCAACGTCCACGCCCTCCTCGGCAAGATCCACGTAGCGGTCGGTGAATGAAATCTGCGGCGTGATGCCCTCGAAACGGGCGAGGAATTCGAACAGCGCCGGCATCACCTTCAGCGCACCGTAGGAGGCAGGCAGGTCGATCCGCAGCCTGCCCACCGGCGTGGTGCCTTCCGAACGAAGCACCTGCTCGGCCTCTTCCAGCGCGCCCAGCACCTGGGTGCAGGTCTGGTAGAACGCCTCACCGGCCTCGGTCATCGCCAGCCTGCGGGTGGTCCGGGCAAACAGCCGCAACCCCAGCCGCTCCTCCAGCCGCGCCACCGCCTTGCCCACCGCCGAGCTGGTCAGATGCAGCCGCTGCGCCGCGGCGGTGAAGCTGCCCGCCTCCGCCACGGCGACGAACACATCGATGCCTTTCAACCGTTCCGAGGAGTACATGGCCCAGCTCTGTTCCGATCCGGCAGCAGCATAGCGGTTCTTGCAGCGCTATCCCCTGCCAAGCGCCTCGCGCACGATCCGCGCGCCGGCACTGAGGGCCTGCAGCTTGCCCCGCGCCACCGCACGCGGCAGCGGTGCCATGCCACAGTTCGTGCTGGGGTAGAGCTTGTCGGCGTCCACGAACCGCAGCGCCCTGCGCAGGGTCGCGGCCACCTCCTGGGGTGTCTCCACGATGGGCGAAGCCACATCAATGGCGCCCACCATCACCTTCTTGCCGCGCACCAGCTCGATCAGATCGATCGGTACCTGGGAGTTGTGGCACTCCAGCGAAATGATGTCGATGCGCGACGCCTGCAGCTTCGGGAAGGTTCGCTCGTACTGCCGCCATTCGGTGCCCAGCGTCTGCTTCCAGTCGGTGTTGGCCTTGATGCCGTACCCGTAACAGATGTGCACGGCGGTCTCGCAGGCCAGGCCTTCCACCGCGCGCTCCAGCGCGGCGATGCCCCAGTCGTTCACCTCGTCGAAGAACACATTGAAGGCCGGCTCGTCGAACTGGATGATGTCCACCCCGGCGGCTTCCAGCGCCTTGGCTTCCTCATTGAGGAGCGTGGCGAACGCCAGCGCCAGTTTTTCGCGGCTGCCGTAGTGCGCGTCGTACAGCGTATCCACCATCGTCATCGGACCCGGCAGCGCCCATTTGATCGGCTGGGTGGTGTGCTGACGCAGGAAAACCGCATCCTGCACGAACACCGGCCGCGGCCGGCTGACCGCGCCGACCACGGTGGGCACACTGGCGTCGTAGCGGTTGCGGATGCGCACGGTTTCGCGCCGGGTGAAGTCCACGCCGTCCAGCGCTTCGATGAAAGTGGTGACGAAGTGCTGCCGCGTCTGCTCACCATCACTGACGATATCGATGCCCGCGTGCTGCTGCTCCAGCAGCGCCACCCGCAACGCATCCTGCCGGCCCTCGGTCAGGGCATCGCCCTGCAGCCGCCAGGGCGACCAGAGCGTTTCGGGTTCTGCCAGCCAGGAGGGCTTGGGCAGGCTGCCAGCGGTGGAGGTGGGCAACAGCGTGTTCATCGGTCAGCGAGTCTCGTTGCTGGGAAGGGAGAGGTGAACGGTCAGCCGGCGGCCCAGTGCTCCAGCACCGTGCGGTAGGGCGTGATGAAGTGCTCTTCGGTGTAGCGGCCCTGCGCGACGGCCAGTTGGCTGCGCTCCTGGCGGTCGTAGACGATGCGGGTGGCGGAGTAATCCGCGTGCGCCAGGTTTGGCCGGTAGACCGCTCCGGCCGGCGCGTTGGCGTTGTAGATTTCCGGCCGGTAGATTTTCTGGAACGTTTCCATCGTGCTGATGGTGCCGATCAGTTCCAGATTCGAGTAGTCGCCCAGCAGGTCGCCCTGGGCGTAGAACGCCAGCGGCGCAACACTGCCCGGCGGCATGAAGAAGCGCACCTGCAGGCCCATCTTGTCGAAGTACTGGTCCGTGGGCGACGCGCTGTCCTGGTGGTATTCCACCCCCAGGATGGGATGCTGGTTGCCGCCGCGGCGGTAGGTCCGGCTGCTGGCGACGCTGATGCAGATCACCGGCGGCGTGTGGAACGCGGCGCGGTAGGCGTCGGAGGCCACGAAGTGTCTGAACAGCTTGCCGTGCAGATCGCCGAACCCCGCAGGCAGGTCGAAGCTCGCCTTGCCTTCATTGCTCGCCGGCAGCACCACGCTGAAATCGTAATCGCGCACGTACGAGGAGAAATTGTTGCCGACGATGCCGGCGCGGCGCGTGCCGGCATGGTGGTCCACGATGATCGGCTGCAGCACCTCGATCAGCGGNAACGGATCGCGGCCCTGCACCGGGTCGATNTGCAGNTCCGCCGACACGATGTCCAGCTCCACGGCATAGCGGTCCGCGCCCGGGTTGTCCCAGTGCGCCAGCGCGTTGAAGCGGTTGGTGATCATCGCCAGGGTGTTGCGCAGGTTGTCCTGCCGCGCGGCGCCACGGGCGAGGTTGGCGAAATTGGTGGTGATCCGCGTGCCCTCACCGGGCTGGTACTGCTCGTTGAACGGAATGCGGGTGAGGCGGAAGGTGAAGGGGTCGGGGGTCATCGGCAACGGTCCAGGGTGCGTCACAGGGCTTCGGCAGGCGCCGTCGGCGCAGGGATGACCCGATGCTAGTCACGGTGTTCAATGACGTAAAATGGTCATTCTTCACCGATCCATGAGCAGGATTCATCGTCATGCTGGAACGCATCCATCTGAGCATCATCCAGCAGGTCGAACAGCAGGGCTCGCTCACGGCTGCGGCCGGCGTGCTGCACCTCACCCAGTCCGCCCTGAGCCACAGCATGAAAAAGCTGGAACAGCAGCTGGGCACACCGATCTGGCTGCGCGAGGGNCGCAGCCTGCGCCTCACCCAGGCCGGCCAGTACCTGCTGGCGGTGGCCAACCGCGTGCTGCCGCAGCTGGACCTGGCCGAGCAGCGGCTGGGCCAGTTCGCACAGGGCGAGCGCGGCACGCTGCGCATCGGCATGGAGTGTCACCCGTGCTACCAGTGGCTGCTCAAGATCGTCGCGCCCTACCTGGCGGCGTGGCCGGATGTGGATGTGGACGTGAAGCAGAAGTTCCAGTTCGGCGGCATCGGCGCGCTGTTCGGCTACGAGATCGACCTGCTGGTGACACCGGACCCGTTGCGGAAGCCGGGGCTGACGTTCGTACCGGTGTTTGATTACGAGCAGGTGCTGGTGGTGGCGCGCTCGCACCCGCTGGCCACGGTGGAGCATGTGAAACCCCGCCAGCTGGCCCAGGAAGTGCTGATCAGCTACCCGGTGCCGTTCGAGCGCCTGGATATCTACAACCAGTTCCTGCTGCCGGCCGGGATCACCCCGCGCCGNCACAAGTCGATCGAAACCACGGACATCATGATGCAGATGGTGGCCAGCGGCCGCGGCGTGGCGGCGATGCCACGCTGGCTGGTGGAGGAATACGCCACCCGCATGCCGGTGGTGCCGCTGCGNCTGGGCGCAAAGGGTATTCCCAAGCAGATCTATCTGGGCGCGCGCGAAGCGGAGACGGGCATCGAGTACCTGCAGGCNTTCGTGCAGCTGGCGNGCGCCCATACGCCGGCCGCAGCGCCGGGCGGAGCCCGCTGATGACCGCACCCGCCAACCGCACCGTGCACGGCTTCCTCGAAGCCTGCTCGCTGGAAGTGGGCGCCAAGGCCATGCCCGCGCTGCGCGCCGAGGCGTCGCGTCTCGCACCGGGCACGACGATCTCCATTCCCTACCTGCCCGGTGAAGATGACGAGGCCCGGCTGGCGGCAGCGCGCAGCGTCCACGCGCTGGGCCTGCAGCCGGTGCCCCACCTGTCCGCGCGCTACATCGGCTCGCTGGCAGCGCTGACACGCTTCATCACCCGCGCCGTGAACGATGCCGGCGTGACCCAGTGCCTGCTGGTTGCCGGTGATCGGCCGACGCCTGCCGGACCGTTCGCGGACAGCAGCGACCTGCTGCAGACCGGCCTGTTCGAGCGCGCCGGCCTGCGCCAGGTGGCCGTGGCGGGCCACCCCGGCGGGCATCCGGTCATGGGCGAGGCCGAATGCTGGGAGGTCATGGCCCGCAAGTGCGACGCCATCGCCGCGCGCGGCATGACGCCCCTGCTGATCACCCAGTTCGAGTTCGATGCCGATGTGGTGCTGGCGTGGCTGGACGCACTGCGTTCGCGGGGACTGATGCACCCGGTGCGGGTGGGCGTGCCCGGCCCGGCCAGCGTCGCCCGGCTGCTGCGCTATGCCGCGCTGTGCGGCGTGGGCGCCAGCGCGGCGATGCTGGCCCGCTACGGCGTGTCCCTCGGCCGGCTGCTGGGCACGGCCGGACCGGAGGTCTTCGTCGACCGGCTGGTGAGCGGTCTGAGCGACGCGCACGGCGAGGTCAGCCCCCACTTCTATCCGTTCGGCGGTGTCGCACCGACCCTGGACTGGGTGGCGCGCTACCGGCTGCGGGATGAGGCGACAAGATCCGAGCGGTGAAGAGCAAAATGCCTACAGACGGGTGAACTGGGGGCCTTGTACGGTCGTCCTCCGTTCTGCGTGACAGCGAGAGTGATCGACCGATGCATCCGTCTCCCTTCCTCCGCTGCATCACCCTGTCACTTGCCGTCGCGGCCATGTGCGCTGCATGCACGCACGCCCGATCGGCAGATCACCCCGTGGCATCACCCGCGCCCACTGACATCACTACTGGCCGTACCGTCGACGGCTACACCTACACCAATGCGCCCGTCGACGTGACGCTGGGACCGAACACGTTCCGCATCCCCGCCAACT
>JGI26054J46599_1000275_pt1 | contig 13449 bp, 12 predicted proteins | sample HigsolmetaGSP16D_FD_46599 | JGI IMG/M metagenome (IMG submission 46599) | reverse complement strand
ACCCAAACGATCCTGCTCGGCTTCGGGCGTGCAGATGGCCGTCATTGGTGGCCCAGCGCCTTGGCGCGGCGTGCAGCGAATGCGGCTTCCACATCCTCATTGGAGCGGCCGCGGCCAGCCTCGACCGAGGCTCTGGCAACGGCCACCTTGCGCTGCACGAATTCACCATGTGCTGTGGCTTGCTGCCGGGAGGTATCACGCATGATCGGTGTTAGCCGCTGGTTTTTTGCCTGCCCGTTTGGGCTGGTTTGGTGAATAGTCATCTTCGAGTTCGCTGAATAGCCAGTCCTGGAAGCTGCGTATCTTGGGAAGCTCCGCGCATGATTTCAGAACATTGAAGGTATAACCCTGGACTTTGGGGCCCGCGAACCCGAATGGGGCGACCAGCCGGCCCGTCTCCAGTTCGCGTTGTACAAGCAGCAAGCTTTCCAGGCATATGCCTTGGCCATCCACCGCCGCACTGATCGCCATGAACGAGCGATCGAAGCGCGGCCCACGCGATATGTCGAGGCTGACCTTGCGGTGCTGGCGCATCCAGTCGCGCCAGCTCACCAGGCACACCTCGCTGTGTATGAGCGTGTGGTGGTGCAGATCCTCTGGCACGCGAACCGGTTGCTCACCGTTGGCAAGTGATGGCGCGCAGAGCGGCACGATGGTTTCGGCGGGGAAGGGCAGCACCATGGTTCCCGCAGGCTGCAGGCGTTTCATGCCGTAGCGGATGTCGATGTCCACGCCTTGCGTCAGCAGGTCGGCCGGTGCCGGGTAGGACGCGTTCAGGCGCACGTCGATATCCGGTTCCAGGGCGCTGAACCGTGCCAGGCGGGGCATCAGCCACTGGGTGGCGAAACTGGGTGTCGAATGCACGGTGAGGATGTCGCTTTTGGCGGTGCGCCCCAGCTCGCGGGTCGCCATGTCGATTCTGGCAAATGCCGCCGAGACCTCTTCGGCATACACACGGCCGGCATCGGTCAGCACCACCGCGCGATGCACGCGATGGAACAGGCGAACACCAAATTGCTCCTCCAGCAGTTTTATCTGATGGCTGATCGCCGAGGCGGTGACGAACAGCTCCTCCGCTGCCAACGCAAAGGACGACAGGCGTGCCGCTGCCTCGAAAGCCTGAATTGCCTTGAAAGAAACCCGGTTTTGCATGGCGTTTCACATTAGCTCAGTTCATCTATCTGCCTTAACTATTCGTTTGAGCTCAAAAAATCAAGGGAATAGGCTTTCTCTCACTCGCCAGGCGAACCGCTGAGGCGCTTGGCAGGCCTGGAGACTCAAGCTCCAACCGAGACGAATGAAGCACCGGCAGCACCATGCGCCGGGCTATATCAAGGAGAACTGCGTGCAGAACAATAATTCTTCCGTCCACGCCAGGGTTGCCGAAGGCGCCTACCGCATCCGCCGCTTTGCGCTGCAGATGGGTGAGGTGCAGGGGCAGGGCTATGTCGGCCAGGCACTGGGCTACGCCGATGTGCTGGCGACCGCCTACTGCCATGCGCTGAACCTGCGCCCCGAAGACCCAGGCTGGGAGGGTCGCGACCGCTTCCTGCTGTCCCACGGTCATTACGCCATCGCCTTCTACGCGGCACTGATCGAGGCGAAGGTCATCCCCGAAGACGAACTCGAAACCTACGGCAGTGATGACAGCCGCCTGCCGATGTCGGGCATGGCGACCTACACGCCAGGCATGGAAATGTCAGGCGGCTCGCTCGGTCAGGGCTGCCGATTGCCGTGGGCATGGCGCTCGGCCTACGGCTGAAGGGTAACCCGGCTTTCGTCTACAACTCGATGTCCGATGGCGAGCTGGACGAAGGCTCGACCTGGGAGGCGGCGATGGGCGCGGCTCACCATGGCCTGGGCAACCTGATCTGCGTGGTCGACATCAACAACCAGCAGGCTGATGGCCCTTCGAGCAAGGTCATGGGCTTCGAGCCGCTGGCTGACAAATGGGCAGCGTTTGGCTGGCATGTGCAGCGCGTGGACGGCAATGACCTTGCCGCCGTGATCGCGGCCTTCGACACCGCGCGCAACCTCGCCGAAGCCAAGCCGCGCGTGATCCTCTGCGACACCCTGATGGGCAAGGGCGTGCCATTCCTCGAAAGCCGCGAGAAGAACCACTTCATCCGTGTCGACCAGGCCGAGTGGCAGCAGGCCCTCGATATTCTCGACCAAGCCCAGGGAGCTGCCCGATGAGCACCACCGCCAAGAAACCACGCCTGACCACCTCGGCGATGATCGCCTCGATTGCCTCCGAAGGGCAGCGCGTACAGTCAGCCCCATTCGGCAAGGCCCTGGTCGAGCTGGCCGCCAACCGCCCCGAGATCGTCGGCCTGACCGCCGACCTGGCCAAGTACACCGACCTGCACCTGTTCGGCCAGGCCTACCCGGAGCGCTTCTTCCAGATGGGCATGGCCGAGCAACTGCTGATGGCTGCAGCCGGCGGCATGGCCAAGGAAGGCTTCGTGCCGTTCGCCACCACCTACGCGGTGTTCGCTACGCGGCGTGCCTTCGACTTCGTGCACCAGGTCATCGCCGAGGAGAATCTCAACGTCAAGCTGTGCTGCGCACTGCCGGGTCTCACCACCGGCTACGGCCCCAGCCACCAGGCCACCGAGGACATCGCGCTGATGCGCGGCATCCCCGGCATGACCATCGTCGACCCCTGCGATGCGCTCGATACGGAGCAGGCCGTGCCGCAGATCGCCGCGCACAACGGCCCGGTATACATGCGCCTGCTGCGCGGCAACGTGCCGCTGGTGCTCGACGAGTACGGCTACCGCTTCGAACTGGGCAAGGCCAAGATGCTGCGTGACGGCCGAGATGTGCTGGTGATCTCGTCCGGCATCCTGACCATGCGCGCACTGGAAGTGGCCAAGGCATTGCAGGCGGACAAGATCGACGTCGGCGTGCTGCACGTGCCGACCATCAAGCCGCTGGACGTGGCGACCATCCTGCGCGAAGCAGGCCGCGCCGGACGCCTGGTCGTCGTGGCGGAAAACCACAGCACGGTTGGCGGGCTCGGCGAAGCCGTGGCGACGGCGCTGCTGACTGCCGGCGTGACCCCGCAGTTTCGTCAGATTGCACTGCCCGATGCCTTCCTCGATGCCGGTGCGCTGCCGACCCTGCATGACCGCTACGGGATTTCCACAGAAGCGATGTCGGCCACCATCAAAGGCTGGCTCGGCTGAACGCAGCGCCACGCCAACCCATATTTCCAAGCGCCGGATGCCGGCGCTACTGCAAGGATCTTCTGCATGAACAACGCTCTTCTTCTCGACGGCAAGGTCGCCATGATCTCGGGCGCCGCCTCGGCTCGCGGCATCGGCCTGGCCACCGCTCGGCTGTTCGCCAGTCACGGCGCCAAGGTGGCAATTCTCGACCTGGATGAAGGCGCAGCCGTCGAAGCCGCGGCTGCCATCGGCCCCGAGCACCGTGGTTATGCCTGCAACGTGACGGACAAGGACGCCTGCCTCAAGGCCACCGAGCGCGCCATCGCCGACTTCGGCCGTATCGATGTGCTGATCAACAACGCCGGCATCACCCAGCCGGTGAAAACCCTGGAAATCGACCCGGCGAGCTGGGATCGCATCCTCGATGTCAACCTGCGTGGCGTGCTGTACCTGTCTCAGGCCGTCATTCCGCACATGCAGGCGCAGGGCAGTGGTTCTATCGCCTGCATGTCGTCGGTGTCGGCTCAGCGTGGCGGCGGCATCCTCGGCGGGCCGCACTACTCGGCGGCGAAGGCCGGTGTGCTGGGGTTGGCCAAGGCCATGGCACGCGAGTTCGGACCGAGCAACATCCGCGTCAACTGCGTGACCCCTGGCCTGATCCAGACCGATATCAGCGCCGGCAAGCTCAGTGATCAGCAGAAGGCCGAGATCGCCGCTAGCATCCCGCTCAATCGCCTGGGTAATGCCGAGGAGGTGGCGGGTGCCTACCTGTTCCTCGCCTCGAACCTGTCGGCGTACATCACCGGAGCGGTGATCGACGTCAACGGTGGCATGCTCATCCACGGTTGAGCAGCACCGGGTTGGCCACGTGCGGGCGCTGCCATGCGGTCCGCACGGACCACCTGCAACAAGCAAGACATGCAGACAATATCAATAAGAAACGCAAGGTAAAGCTCATGAAAAAGACATTGATTGCTGTGGCCGCAACCTTTGCATTGGCTACTGCCTCCACCAGTTGGGCGCAGCAGGTGCTGCGCCTCTCCCACAACGCCGCGCCGGGCAACCCGAAGGCGGTGGCATCCCTGAAGTTCGCCGAGTTGGTCGAACAGAAGACCGAAGGTCGCGTCAAGGTCGAGGTCGGTGGCAGTGCCCAGTTCGGCGACGATGTCGAATCGCTGACCAACATGCGCCTGGGTACCCTGGCGTTCAGCACCAACTCCCAGGGCAGCACCGCAGGCGTGGTGCCGGAATTCAACGTGGTCGGCCTGCCGTTCCTGTTTCGCGATCTCGAACATGCCTACAAGGTTGTCGATGGCCCGGTCGGTGCCAAGCTCGATGAGGCCGCCAACAAGAAGGGGTTGGTTGTGCTGGCGCTGTGGGATAACGGCATCCGCCATACCAGCAACAACAAGCGCCCGATCGTAAAACCCGAAGACCTGCAGGGCATCAAGGTGCGCACGCCACCAGATGCGATGACCCTGGACATTTTCAAGGCACTGGGCGCCAACCCAGGCCCGTTGGCCTTCTCCGAGCTGTACATCGCCCTGCAACAGGGGGTGTTCGATGGCCAGGAGAACCCGCTGATGAACATCTATTCCTCCAAGCTCTACGAGGTGCAGAAGTACATCTCGCTGACCGGGCACAAGTACGAGACCACGCCACTGCTGGCCAGCAAGATGATCTGGGCCGGTCTGTCCAAGGCCGACCAGGCGGCGATCAAGGAAGCGGCGGTGGAAGCCGGCAAGCTCAATCGCGAGATGTCGCTGGCGGCCGATATTGAGCTGCGCACCAAGCTGAGCGAGGCTGGTGTGCAGCTCAACGAAATTGACCAGGCAGCATTCGCCGCCAAGACCAAGTCGGTCTACGACAAGTGGTCCAAGCAATACCCCGAGCTGGTGGAGCTGATCGTTTCGGAAGCAGGTAAGCAATGATGGCCGCCCAAACCTCCAGCAACGACTCGTTGCAGTCCGGCGTTCTGGCGCAGATGGCGAGGTGGGTGGACAAGGTGATTGTGGCGCTCAGCGTGGTGGCGGTGATCACCGCGCTGGTGGNCATGTTCGTATCGCTGATGGCCGAGGTGGTGGTGCGCTACCTGACCAATCAGGGCATGGGCTGGCCCACCGAGATGCCCAATATCCTGTTCCCCTGGCTGGTGATGGGCGGCATCGTGCTGGCTGCCCAACGCGGCCAACACATCGCCGTCACCGCCATCCAGGGCCGGATTGGCCGAGGTGGTAATCGGGTGTTGCTGATTGGCCATCAGGCCTTGATCTGCGCCACGTTTTTCTACCTGGCCTGGGTCGGCCTCGANGTGATCGAGATCACCGGGGGCGAGATCTATCCGGTCACTGGAATCTCGGCCAAGTGGGCGTATCTGGCCATGATCGCCGGCTTCGTCGGCCTCGCCTTCACCGCCCTGACCACCTTGGTTCACCTGCTGTATGCCGGTGATCCCCTCGCTGTTCGCGCCCATCAAATCGAGGACGACGTATGACGCTCATGATGCTTCTGGTCTTCGCCGTGCTGCTGGCGCTGGCGTTGCCGGTCGGTTACGCGTTGCTGATCAGCTCGGGTATTGCCGCTGTCACTGTGGGCGGCATTCCCAGCGTTGCGGCAATCGTGAAGATCTTTCAGCCCACGCAGAGTTTCCCGCTGCTGGCGATTCCGTTCTTCATGCTCTCGGGCAGCCTGATGATGGGCGGCACGCTGGGCAAGCGCCTGATCGATTTCGCCACCATGCTGGTCGGCCGGTTCCACGGCGGGCTCGGGCAGGTCACGGTAGTCGGTTCCACCGTGTTCGGCGGGGTTTCCGGCTCGGCGGTAGCAGAGGCGTCAGCGCTCGGCTCGATGCTGATTCCCTGGCAGAAGCGCGAGGGCTACCCAGGCGCTTTTGCGGCGGCTGCCACGGCCTCGTCGGCCACCATCGCCGGNTTGATNCCGCCGTCGATTCCGCTGATTCTCTATGCCGCCGTGTCCAATCAATCGATTGCCACGCTGTTTCTCGCCGGCCTGGTTCCTGGGCTCATGCTGTGCGTCGGCTTCATGCTCACCTGCTACCTGTCGGGGCGCCTGCGNGGCTTCAAGCGGCTGGCCGGTGAAGTCACCCTGAAGGGCGTTTTGCGCGTGACCATTGCGGCAATGCCAGCGCTGGCCATGCCAGCCTTTATCGTGGTGTTGTTGCGCGCGGGTATCGCTACGCCGACCGAGGTCAGCGTGCTGGCCGTGTTCTACGGTTTGATGGTGAGCATGCTGGTCTATCGCGACCTGACCCTGCGCCGCCTCTACGACGCCTTGGTACATACCGCGATCACCACCGGCGTGGTGATGCTGGTGATCGCCGCCTCCAACCTCGTGGGCTATGTGCTCACCGTGGAGTCGGTGCCGACCGCCGTGGCGGAGTGGACCGCACGAACCCTGAGTTCGCCGTGGATGGTCATCCTCATGCTCAACCTGATCATGGTTGTGGTGGGCATGTTCCTCGACCTGCCGGCGGCGATCCTGCTGCTGGGGCCAACCTTCGTCGCCATCGGCAACACCATNGGTCTCGACCTGACCCAGCTCGGCATCATGATGGTGGTCAACCTGAGCATCGGCCTGTTCACCCCGCCGGTGGGCACCACGCTGTTCATCGCCTCGGCGATTTCACGCGAGAAGGTCGGTGCGGTGGTGCGCGAGCTTTGGCCGTTCTATCTGGTGGCGATCATCGTGCTCGGCTTGGTCTCTTTCGTGCCTGCCTTGACCCTCTACTGATCGGTGCGCCCCCGGTTCTTTCAACGGGGCGCGTCATGCAAGGAATTCTCATGACTACGATTGCATTTGCCGGGCTTGGCTCGATGGGCCTGCCCATGGCCAAGAACCTGCTCGCCGCCGGCCACCTGGTGCGCGGTATCGATCTCAATCCGCTTGCCCTGGCCGAACTGGCGAAGGCCGGTGGCGAGCCGGCAGCGAACGCGGCGGCCGCCTGCGAAGGCGCCGATGTGCTGATCCTGATGGTGGTCAATGCCGCCCAGGCCGAACAGGTACTCTTCGACAACGGCGCATTGGGCGCACTGGCCGAGAATGGCATCGTCTGCCTGATGGCGACCTGTCCACCGGCNGCGGTCGAGCGCATTGCCGAGCGGGTGNCGGGCGCGGGGCGGCGTTTCGTCGATGCCCCGGTCTCCGGTGGCAGCGCCGGCGCCATCGCCGGTTCGCTGACCATCATGGCGGCCTGTGAGCGCTCCACCTTCGACGCGGCGCAGCCGATGTTCCAGGGCCTCGGCCAGCGCATCTTCCATGTTGGCGAGCGAGCCGGGCAGGGCGCCACGGTCAAGGCCGTCAACCAACTGCTCTGCGGTGTGCATATTGCCGTGGTTGCCGAAGCCTTCGCCCTCGCGGCCAAGGTCGGGGTCGAGCTGCCTGTGCTGCTGGAGATCATGGGCGGCTCGGCGGCATCGAGCTGGATGCTCAAGGATCGCGGCCCGCGCATGCTGCAGGCCGAGCCCGAGGTCAGTAGCGCGGTGGACATCTTCGTCAAGGATCTGGGTATCGTCCTCGAAGCCGGGCGCGATGCGCAGGCCGCGCTGCCGATTGCCGCGGTGGCACACCAGCTGTTCCTGGCCACCTCCGGGCGTGGTGAGGGGCGGGCTGACGACAGCCAGGTGATCCGCAGCTACTACGCCCTCAACGGGACGCCCACGCCAGGTTGAGTCGCCCAGCACCACCTACTCGCCAGTGGCTAAGGTTGCCCCATGCTCGTGCAGATCGTGAGCATCGTTTTCCCCGTGTTCACGGTCATTGCGGTTGGCTACCTGTATGGTCGCCAGCACCGCCCGGACATGCTCGCCACCAACCAGGTCAACATGGGCATCTTCGTGCCCGCGTTGATCTTTTCGGCGCTGGCGGGCAAGCGCGTCGATCTGGCCGAGGTGCAGATGATCGCGCTCGGTGGCCTGGTCATCGTGCTGGGTTCCGGGTTGCTCGGTTGGCCCATCGCCCGCCGGCTGGGCTATGCGCCGAAAACGCTGCTGCCACCGATGATGTTCAAGAACGCCGGCAACATGGGGCTGCCGCTGTTGCTATTCGCGTTCGGCGAGCAGGTGCTGCCGGCGGCGGTGGTGCTGTTTCTGGTGGAAAACGTTCTGCATTTCGCCATCGCCACCTGGTGGCTCGGGCGCAACGCCAGGGTGTGGGGGCTGCTCCGCGAACCGGTGATCATCGCCGGCGTTGCCGGGGTGCTGGTGAGTATGTCGGGTATCGCGATGTGGCCGCCTTTTCTGGCCGCGATCAAGATCATCGCCGACGTATCCACGGGCCTGATGCTGTTTTCCCTTGGCGTACGCCTGAACACCGCGCCCTTCGCGCAGTGGCGCATCGGCACGGTCGGTGCCGTGGCTACACCGCTGACCGGCATGCTGATCGCCTACCTGTTCTGCCTGGCGTTTGGCCTGTCCGAGCACGAGACCGCCATCCTGCTGATCTTCGGCGCGCTGCCGCCGGCGGTGCTCAACTTCATGTTCGCCGAGCGCTATGGCCAGGAACCGGAAAAGGTGGCGTCTATCGTGATACTGGGCCATCTGGCCGCGCTGTTTTCCATCTCACTGGCGCTTGCTTTGCATTTGCGGTGAAGCCGCTCGCTTTACCTGCCGGACAGGAGCATTTGATGGCCATACCCAGCAACACCCAGCGCGGCAAGCTTCTGCTTGACCCCGCCTATCACTCGTTACTTGAGCAAGCTCCGCAAGTATGGAGCCTGGAGACCCTGCCGGCTATTCGTGAGCGGGTTCATGCAGGCATTTGCGCAGCCACGCCGTTGCGTTTTGCGGAACGTTGGCTTACCCGGCCGCAAGGGGGTGCTGCGCTGCGGTCATGTTTATACATGCCACCCGGCGAGAGCCAAGCTGGAGCCAGGCCGGTGCTCTACTACCTTCACGGAGGCGGCTTCGTGCTCGGCAAACCGGAAATGGCCGATGATCAACTAGCCGAATTGGCCCGGGCAATGGATGCGCTGGTGGTGGCCGTCGACTATCGCCTGGCGCCGGAGTATCCGTTTCCGGCGCCGCTGGAGGACTGCTTCACGGGCCTCCAGTGGATTATCGATAACGCCGAGTTACTCGGTGTCGATCCAAGGCGTATCACGCTCATGGGCCACAGTGCTGGTGGTGGTCTTGCCGCCGCGCTGGCCTTGCTCGCCCGGGACCGCCATTTGCCGGCATTGTGCGGGCTGCTGTTGGTCTACCCGATGCTGGATTGCCGCACGGGAACGCCGGCCTCCCCCTGGGCCAACTCGACGACCGGCATGTTCGGCTGGACGGCCGATGAAAACCGCTTTTGCTGGCGTTGCCTGCAAGGCCAGCAACCGGTGGATGACGCCTCGCGGGGTTATTTCTCGCCGTCCTTGGCGGCGGATTTGCGTGGACTGCCTCCAACTTTCATGGCCGTAGGCGCGCTGGATTTGTTTCTCGACGAAAATCTCGACTACGCACGACGCCTCTCCCAGGCAGGCGTTGCGCTGGAACTGCACGTCTACCCAGGGGTGACTCACATGTTCGACCTGCTTCCCAGTGCCCAGACGACGCAGTGCAAAGACGCTATCAGGCTGGCCTTGAACAGCTGGTGGGGCGTGGATAAGCCGTAGAGGGGAGCAGGTGAGCCCATGACGTCCTGCCGCTACGCTCAATTGCAAACAAGCCCCGCTGCTGAAGGCAGCGGGGCTTGTCGGGTTGCCAAGAGTCTCAGGCTACAGNCACCGACTCAGGCTCAGTCCAGATCCGCCGCCTGGTGCCGCTCCGGCACCTGCTCCGCTTCCTCGCCCCAGGTGCGATTCACGCGGCGGCCACGTTTTACCGCTTCGCGCTCGGCGATCTCGTTGGCCCAGCGTTGCACGTGGGTGTANTCGTGGGCGGCGAGAAANTCCGCGGCGCCGTAGACGTTGTTGCGCACCAGCTCGCCGTACCAGGGCCACACGGCGATATCGGCGATGGTGTAGGTGTCGCCCGCCAGGTAGCGGTTCTCGGCCAGGCGCTGGTCGAGCACGTCGAGCTGGCGCTTGGCTTCCATGGTGAAGCGGTTGATGGCGTATTCGAACTTCTCCGGGGCGTAGGCGTAGAAATGCCCGAAGCCGCCGCCCAGGTAGGGCGCCGAGCCCATTTGCCAGAACAGCCAGTTGAGGGTTTCGGTACGGCCGGCCGGGTCCTTGGGCAGGAACTCGCCGAACTTCTCTGCCAGGTACAGCAGGATCGAGCCGGACTCGAACACGCGGATCGGCGTGTCGCCGCTGCGGTCGAGCAGGGCCGGGATCTTCGAGTTCGGGTTGACGCCCACGAAGCCGCTGGAGAACTGGTCGCCTTCGCCAATGCGGATCAGCCAGGCGTCGTACTCGGCGCCGCTGTGCCCCAGCGCCAGCAACTCCTCGAGCAGGATGGTCACTTTCACGCCATTGGGCGTTGCCATGGAGTAGAGCTGCAGCGGGTGCTTGCCGACCGGCAGTTGCTTGTCGTGGGTCGCGCCGGCGGTGGGGCGGTTGATCTTGGAGAACTGGCCACCGGAAGCTTCAAGGTGCTGCCATACCTTTGGCGGAACATAGGTTGATTGGGTCATGGAATCCTCGCTATCGGCGTGATGGGGGCACTGCATGTGAACGCGAGGCTAGCCCGATTACGCCCGCTCTTCGAGAGGCCATGGCGCATGTTGGGTATCGATCGGGTTGATAGTGGCTCATTGCCATCCTTGATGGGCGGCGTAATCGCTCGCGGCTCGCTGCGCAGGGCTGATACAAGCCAAGTGCAGCCCATGCGCTACCGGCACCGCTCTGGGGGGCGATACGAACCTTGTACAAAGCGGACAGGCGCGGTAGGGCGACAGCCTGGTGAAGCCTGGCAGCCAGGCTGATTACCTGGCTGCCAGGATTGCCGGTAAAGCCACCGGCATGCGGATGAGAACGTAGATGCAGGTGGAGCGCCTGCATCCTGGCTGAAATATATCGTTGCAACCTTGTATAGATGGGGTAGTCATAGGCACATCGCCAGTAATGGCGTATTGCTATTTGTGGTGGGCCGCTGTCGAACGGGCGCATCCAGGCAGGCACAGCTGGCCTTTCTCGTGCCACGAGATGGCCCTGCACACTAAAACACCAAGCCGACCCTGAGAGGTCTGTGAGAAACCATGAATATCCTTGCTCCTGCCATGCACCTGACCAGTCGGCTGCGCTTTCCCGTCAAATTCGCGATCCTCGCCGTGATCGTGCTGATTCCGCTGAGCCTGCTGGGCCTGCGCGTCATCANCCAGATCAACGCCAGCATCGACACTATCCGCAGCGAGCAGCTTGGCCAGCGNTACCTGCTGGACGTCACNCCCGTACTGCGCCTGTCGATGCTGCAGCGCGCCCTGACCAACCGCCTGCTCAGTGGCGATGCCACGGCCCAGGGCGATCTCGCCGCCAACCAGGCGAAATTGCAGGAGGCGTTCAGCAAGCTGGAGGCCACCGACCGCGAGCTGGGCACCACGCTGGAAACCGCTGACCGGGTGGCGCGCCTGCGTGCCGACGCTTTGCAGCTGATCGAGCAGGGCAGGGGCAATGCCGATCAGGGGCAGATCTTCGATGCCTGGAACGACCAGCTCGCCAAGACGCTGAATTTCGTTTATCTGGTCAGCGCCACATCGGGCATGGTGCTGGATGAGGACTACAACTCGCTGTTCATGATCGACCAGAGCNCCCTGCGCCTGCCGCGGCAGATAAACGTCGTCGGCCAGTTGCGCGGCCTGGCCAGCGGGCTGCGCGANGGCCAGCCGCTTGGCGCCGGCACGCGCTCGGCGNTGCGGGTATTGCTCAAGCAGGAACTGCAGATCCGCCAGGAGCTGCTGCAAAGCCTGGCGCTGCTGCGTCGCAACGAGCCGGCGCTGGCAGATCGGTTGCAGGCGCCGATCAACAGCGCACTGCAGGCGCTGGACAGCTTTCGCGCCGACCTTGGCCGAGTGCTCGCCGACACCGGCAGCACCATCAATGGGGTGCAGGGGCTGGCGGCCAACGGCAACGCGGTGGTGGCCGATCTGTACAAGGCTCAGGACGTGTTGCAGGAAGAGTTGACCAACGCCCTGGGGCAGCGGACGCACGAACGACTGTCCGAACGGGCTTTGATCCTCGGCATGTTCGCCTTCATGGGCCTGCTGCTGGTCTATGTGTTCATGGGCATCTACCGCTCGATGCGCAACGCCATCGACGAGGTGCTGGAAGCCTCGCGGCAGATTGCCCAGGGCGACCTCACCGCCCAGGTGCAGGTCCGTGGCAAGGATGAAATGGCCGACGTGGGCAAGGGCTTCAACCACATGGTGCAGGCCTTCCGCACCTCGTTGACGCAGGTGGAGCACAGTTCCCACGCGGTGTCCGAGGCCTCGGTGCGCCTGGGCGCCTCCATTGCCCGGGCCAAGCAGTCGATGAATACCCAGCAGGGCGAAACCGAGCAGGTGGCCACGGCCATCAACGAGATGACCGCCAGCGTCGCCGACGTGGCGCAGAACACCGAGGGCGCCGCGCGGGCGGCCGGGCAGGCCAGCCAGGCGTCGGCCAATGGCTTGGCGGTGATGAATACCACGCGCATGACCATCGAGGCGCTGGCCGGCGAGGTTGAGCTGAGCGCGCAGAAGGTATCCGCATTGGCGGTGCACAGCCAGGAGATCGGTGGGGTCATCGAAGTCATCCGTAATATCGCCGACCAGACCAACCTGCTGGCGTTGAACGCCGCCATCGAAGCGGCGCGTGCCGGCGAGCAGGGGCGCGGTTTCGCCGTGGTGGCCGATGAGGTGCGCACCCTGGCTTCGCGCACCCAGGGCTCGACCGAGGAAATCCGCCGCATCATTCAGGAACTGCAGCAGGCCATGGCCGCTACCGTTGAACAGATGAAAACCGGCCAGGACAAGGCCCAGGCCTGCGTGCAATCGGCCGATCAGGCGGCCAGGAGCCTTGGTGCGATCAATGATGAGGTCGAGCAGATCGTCGGCATGAACACCCAGATCGCCAGCGCGGCGGTGCAGCAGCACGCCGTCTCCGAAGACATCAACCGCAACGTCATCGAGATTCGCAATGGCAGCGTGGTTCTGATCGAGGGCATCGAGGAAAACGCCCAGACGGCCGACGAGCTGTCGCGCCTGGCCGGGGAGCTGCGCACCGTGGTGTCGCGCTTCAAGATCTGACTCGCCTGACTGATCGCGGCGCACTGCTCGCCGCGGGTCGTCGGGCTCTGCCTGGTGCAGATGAAGTGATCGCTGCCGGCTGGCCGTGGTCTGCCTTGCAGAGAGGGCG
>JGI26054J46599_1000271_pt1 | contig 13499 bp, 10 predicted proteins | sample HigsolmetaGSP16D_FD_46599 | JGI IMG/M metagenome (IMG submission 46599) | reverse complement strand
ATCGGGGCCGAGACTGAGTTGCAGGCGTTGGTAAAGCGGATCGATGAGCGGATCGTGAGATCAACTGCACCAGGCCACGATTCACGGTGACCCTAGCAAACACAGTGGGTCGCACGATACGCGTGTTTTCCTGAAAAAGCGATAGCTGCGATGTTCACGGATGTGGGTATGCGGCCAGCCATGCCAAGGCGTGGCACCCGATCGGCGGTAAATCCGACCGCGCATTCAGGTTTTTCCTACCCTAGACTGAGCGCCATGACTGAAAACACCCCCGCCAGGCCTCGGATCTGGGTGGATGCCGATGCCTGCCCCGTCGTCATCCGCGACATCCTGTTCCGCGCCGCTGAACGCGTGGGGCTGGAACTGACCCTGGTGGCGAACCAGTGGATCCGCACCCCGCCCTCGCGCTGGATCCGGTCCATTCAGGTGCCCCAGGGTCTGGACGTGGCCGACAGCGCCATTGTCGAGCGCCTGGCCCCGGGCGATCTGGTGGTGACCCAGGACATCCCGCTGGCGGCCCTGGTGCTGCAACGCGGCGCGCTGGCGCTGCACCCCCGCGGCGAGCTGTACACCCCGGAGACCATTGCCCAGCGCCTGTCGGTCCGCAATTTCATGGAAGAACTGCGTGGTGCCGGGGTACAGACCGGCGGCCCGCCACCGCTCCATGCCCGCGACCGCCAGAGTTTCGGCGCGGCACTGGACCGCTGGCTGGCCAGGATCACTCCACGCTGAGACGTGGCGCCTGCACTCCGGCATCCAGCATCCGCGTGCTGCAAAAGTGTCGGGGCCGGCCATCGCGCGGATCATTGAAGGCCAGGCTGTGGGCCAGCAGCTGCAGGGCCGGCACCGGTCCGGTGGCAGCCTCGCGCAGCTGCGGGTACAGATCATCGCCGGCGATCGGCGCGCCGAGCGCGGCCATGTGCACGCGCAGCTGGTGCTTGCGCCCGGTGACCGGGTTGAGCTGGTAGCGCCACAGCGGGCCGTGGCGGTCCAGCACCGCGATGCGGGTCAACGCATTGGCGTGGCCCTCGCACTCCTGCATGCGGAAGAACGGTTCGCCCGGAACCAGGCGGCTGTGCCGCTGCAGCGGGAAGTGCAGCTGCGGCAACGGCGGCGCCAGTGCGTGGTAGGTCTTCTCGATGCGCCGTTCGCGGAACAGCCGCTGGTAGGCATCGCGTGTCTGCGGCCGTACCGAGAACAGCACCAGCCCGGCCGTGAGCCGGTCCAGGCGGTGCAGCGGCACCAGGTCGGCATTGCCGGTACGGGCGACCAGCCGCGCCAGCAGGGTCTGCTGCACGTAGGCACCGGCCGGGGTCACCGGCAGGAAATGCGGCTTGTCCGCTACCAGCAGGTCCTCATCCTGATAGACAACCGTCTCGGCGTACGGAATCTCCGCTTCGGCGGCCACCTCGCGGAAATAGCGGATGTCCTGCCCGGTCCGCCATGGCGCATCGGCGCTCAGGGGATGGCCGTGCACATCCTGCACGCGGCCGCGGGCGAAACGGTCCTCCCACTGCGCCCGGCTGATCCGCGGAAAGCGCGCGCACAGGCCCTCCAGCAGGCTGGGCCAGGGTCCGGGGGGCAGCTGCAGGCGGCTGGGCTGGGTCATCGGAGGCGCGGCGGGCGGCAGGCAGGCGGGTCGGCAAGGGTGACATCGCCGGAACCCGGGCGATACCCCGCCACGGACACCACCCGGGCAAACCACTATCATGGTCCTCTTTGCTCCCGGTATCTCCATGGCCCTCACCGCCACCATCCGCAAGGCCGAACTGCAGATCAGCGACATGGATCGCGGCTACTACGCGACCCACAACCTGACTCTGGCCCAGCACCCCTCCGAGACCGATGAGCGGTTGATGGTGCGCCTGCTGGTCTTCGCCCTGAATGCGGGGGACCGCCTGGAGTTCGGCCGCGGCCTGAGCACCGACGACGAGCCGGACCTGTGGGAACACGACTACACCGGCGACATCCTGCAGTGGATCGACCTGGGCCACCCGGACGAATCGCGCGTGCGCAAGGCCAGCAACCGCAGCCGCCAGGTGCAGGTGGTCAATTACGGCGGCAATGCCTCCGAGCTGTGGTGGCAGAAGCAGGGCAAGGGCCTGGCCCGGTTCGACAACCTGTCGGTGCTGGACCTGGACGGCGCCTTCGTGGAGCGCTGGGGCCAGCAGATCCAGCGCGCGATGCGTTTCAGTGTGCTGATCCAGGACGGCGAAGTGCAGCTGCTCAACGATGAGCTGCAGATGGACGTGATTCCGGTCTGGCGCAAGCGCGCCAAGGAGTGACCGTGGCCGCCACGATCCGCTGCGATGTGCTGGTGATCGGGGCCGGGGCAGCCGGGCTGATGACCGCGCTCACCGCCGGCCGGCGCGGGCGCATCGTGCACGTGATCGACCATGCCAACAAGGTGGGCAAGAAGATCCTGATGTCCGGCGGGGGGCGCTGCAACTTCACCAATACCGGCACCACCCCGGCCAACTTCCTGTCGGCCAACCCGCACTTCTGCAAATCGGCACTGGCGCGCTACTCGCCCTGGCATTTCATCGAGATGGTCGAGCGCCACGGCATCGCCTATCACGAAAAGGAACTGGGCCAGCTGTTCTGCGACGTGTCGTCCAAGCAGATCGTCACGATGCTGGTGGACGAATGCCAGGCGGCCGGCGTGCAGATCCGCACCGGGTGCAGCGTGGCGACGGTCGAGCACGGTACGGACGGGTTCCGGGTGCAGACCTCGCAGGGCCTGTTCCACGCGTCTTCGCTGGTGGTCGCCACCGGCGGGCTGTCGATTCCGAGCATGGGGGCCAGCGGGTTCGGCTATGAGCTTGCACGCCAGTTCGGCCACGCGGTGTTGCCAACCCGCGCCGGCCTGGTTCCGCTCACCCTCAGCGGCACGCACCAGCAGCGCCTGGCCGAGCTGAGCGGGGTGGCGGTGCCGGTGGAGGCACGCTGCAACGGCGTGCAGTTCCGCAACTTCATGCTGCTCACCCACCGTGGTGTCAGCGGTCCGGCGATCCTGCAGATCTCCTCGTTCTGGCAGCCCGGTGACCGCCTGGAGCTGGACCTGCTGCCTGACCAGGATGCCGCGCAGTGGCTGCGGCAGATGAAGCAGGAACGGCCGGCGGCCGAGCTGCGGACCGTGCTGGGCGAGGTGCTGCCCAAGCGGCTGGCGCAGCGCCTGTGCGAACACTGGTTGCCGGACCGTCCGGTGCGCCAGCTGGACGAACCGCAGCTGCGCCAGGCCGCCGAGCTGCTGGGCGCGTTCCCGCTGGTCGCCAGTGGCACCGAGGGCTACCGCACCGCCGAAGTCACCCTGGGCGGGGTCGATACCGCCGAGGTCTCCTCCTCCACCTTCGAATCCCGGCGCGTGCCGGGGCTGCATTTCGTGGGCGAGGTGCTCGACGTGACCGGCTGGCTGGGTGGTTACAACTTCCAGTGGGCGTGGGCCAGCGGCCATGCCGCCGGCAGCGTGGTGTAAACGGCCACTGCGGCCCGCCCTGCCCTGCACCGCCACGGGCGTGCATGGACCTGCGGGCGCGGTTCGTGTATCTAATGCGTTGCTTGGGGAGGCTTGAATGCACAACTCGAATGACATCACCCTGCGTCTGGTGATCGTGGACGACAGCGGCGAGAACGCCGAGGCCATTGTCAGCCTGCTGCGCAACAGTGGCATCGCGGTGCGCCCGTCACGGCCGCAGGATGCCGCCGAACTGGGCCAGGTGCTGGGCGCGCAGGCGATCGATCTGGTGCTTGCAGCGCCGACCGCGGCCCTGCCGCTGGCGCAGATCGCCCAGCAGATCGCCGCCAGCGGCAAGGATGTGCCGCTGATCCTGCTCGCCGAGCAGATCGAGGAAAACGCGCTGGTGGAAGCCAGTGCCACGGGCATCCGCGCCTTGGCCCTGCGCCGCCGGCCGGAGCACCTGCTGGCCGTGGTGCGCGACCAGTGGGTGGACCTGCAGGCACGTCGCGGGCTGCGCCGCATCGAGGCGCAGATGCGCGAGACCGAGCGCCGTTGTGATGCGCTCATCGCCTCCTCGCGCGACCCCATCGCCTACATCCACGAAGGCATGCACATCCGTGCCAACGATGCCTATCTGGAGATGTTCGGCTTCGAGAACTTCGACGAGGTCGAAGGCATTTCACTGTTGGACATGGTCGCCACGCAGCATGTGGAGGGGTTCAAGCAGCTGCTCAAATCGCTGGGCAAGGGCGAGGCGCCACCACCGCAGTACCAGCTCGACGCCCGCCACCAGGACGGCAGCTCCTTTGCCGCCACGATGGAATTCACCCAGGCCACCTACGAAGGCGAAGCCTGCGTGCAGGTCGTGTTCCGGCGCCGGCTGGAGATGGATGCCGATCTGGCCCGCGAAGTGGAGGACCTGCGCCAGCGTGACCAGGTCAGCGGCCTGCTGAACCGGCCGACGTTCATGGTGCACGTGGAAGACGCCGTGGCCCAGGCCAGCCGCAGCGAGGGCCAGTTCGGCCTGCTGCAGGTGGAGCCGGACCATTACGCGCGCCTGCTGCCGGATATCGGCCTGGATTCGGCCGATGCCCTGGTCGCGGCACTGGCGGCGCTGCTCAGTGAAACCGCCGGCAGCCAGGCGCGGCTGGCGCGGCTGGGCGAACACAGCTTCGCGGTGCTGGTGGACGGCCCCTACGCAGCCACCATGGCACTGGCCGAACGCATCCGCCAGGCCTATGCCGACCATGTATTCACCATCGGCGAGCGCTCGGCCACGGTGACCGTGAGCATCGGCGGGGTGCAGGTGGGCGAGAAGATCGCCAGCATCGGCCAGGTGCTGGCACGGGCCAGCGAATGTACCCGGGCCGCCTCGGAAATGGGCAATACGGTGCGGGTGTTCGACCCGGCCGCTGTGGACCGCGTGGAGGAAGAGCGGGTGGCCCGCTGGGTCGCCCGTCTGCGCGAGGCGCTGGCCGGCGATGGTTTCAGCCTGCACTACCAGCCGGTGCTGAACCTGCAGGGCGAACCGCTGGAGCTCTACGAAGCCTACCTGCGGCTGGAAAACAACGGCGAACTGGTCGGTCCGGCGGCGTTCCTGGCCATTGCCGAAGAGCACGGCCTGCTGGCCGAGATCAACCGCTGGGTGGTGCGCCAGGCCATTGCAGTGCTGGGCCAGCGCCAGCGTGCGGGCCGCGCGACCCAGATGCTGGTCAAGATCACGCCGGAGTCCTTCGCCGACCCGCAGCTGATCGCATTGATCGCACAGGAGCTCAGTGCCCACGGCGTGGCCGGTGAGCGCCTGTGGCTGCACGCACCGGAGGCCAAGGTCTTCACCCACCTGCGCAACGCCCAGCAGTTCCTGGCCAACGTGGCGCCGCTGGGCTGCCGGATCGGCCTGGAACAGTTCGGCTCCGGCCTGGATTCGTTCCAGCTGCTGGCGCACTTCCAGCCGCGCTTCCTCAAGCTGGACCGCGATTTCACCCGCGATGCCGGCGCGACGCGCGACAACCTGGCCAAGATCAGCGAAATCACCCAGCGCGCGCAGGAGGCCGGGATCATCACGCTGGCCGAGTTCGTCAGCGATGCCAACTCGATGACCCAGCTGTTCAGTGCCGGCGTGGATTACGTGCAGGGCGACTTCGTCGGCCCGGCCACGCCCGCCATGGATTTCGAGTTCGGCTGATGCCGCAGCCGGGCGCGCGCGGCGCGCCCGGTCTGCTTACAGCTCGTGCTGCGGGTCCAGCTCGAAACGGCCCTCGGTCGGCGCGGCCACCACGTTCTGCCACACGCAGCCGGGGAAGATGTTGTCGCGCTGTTCGTTGAAGTTGCGCGCGTTGTGCATCAGCGGGGTATGCGCCCAGCAGCGGTAGCCCAGTTCCTTGAGTGCCCGCACTTCGGCTTCGGCCTGGGCAACCCCGGACAGGCGCGCGTACACCAGCGGGCGACAACGGCGGATGGTGTCGGCCGCGCCGGCCAGCACCGGCAGCAACTGGCCCGGCACGTTGCTCTTGAGCAGATCCAGTCGCTCCAGCGCCAGGCTGTCGAGCGTGCGGACCTGCAACGGCTCAGCGTCTGCCGATGCCGGCTCCACCTGATGCTCGCTGGCGCCGGCCTGGAACGCATGGGTGTGCACGTTGGCCAGACCGTTGATGGCTACGTTCGCGCACAGCAGCTGCAGCGCCAGGCGGTCCGGATCGGTGACATGCACGCGGCCCCGNGCGCCGACCGTGCGGGCCAGCCACAGGGTGTGGGCGCCGTACTCACTGCCCGCTTCCAGCACATGCTGATCCTCCTGGATCCAGCTGCCGAGCAGGTCGATCTCCTTTTCTGCCCATTCGCCATAGTGCTGCAGCGAGCGTGCGGCCAGATCGGTGCTGTCGGTGGCCTTCATCAGGCCGTATCGGGTGTTCCAGAACGCCGGCGGCGCCTCGTTCGTCAGGGTGTGGGTGTTCATGGGTTACCTGTGAAGTGTCAGTAGGAAAGGGAGGTGGCCAGCCGGATACGTACGTTGTCCTGCCAGGCCAGCCGTTGGGCCCCCTGGGGACGCAGCGCCTGCCAGGCGCTGCTGGCGCGCTCCCACAGGGCGATCAGTTCTGCCGTCAGCGGTTGCTGACGGGCTGCCTGCGCGGCGAGCAGACAGGCCTGTTCGGCATTGCCGCCACGCAACTGCAATTCCAGGATCCGGCGCCATGTCTCCGGGGCCAGGGCCGGCAGCGCATGCAGGCGGTCGGCCAGGCCCATCGCGACCGGGCTGACCGCCGCCCCGCCGGCCAGCGCCTCCCAGGCCAGTTGAATCGCCAGGCGGCACTGCAGCACGTCCGGCTGCAGCGCCGGCTCGCTGGCGGCGTCCACCGTGTGCGCCAGCGCCTGATCGAATCGCTCTGCCGCCTGCGCCGGCGGCAGCAGCTGCGCATGCGCCAACGCGATGTTGGCTGCGGTCAGCGACAGTACGGCCGAGGGCTGCTCCGCCAGCGCGGCATCGGCGATCGCAGCGGCGCGGCGCAGCAGCGCGTCGCGCAGGCCACCGCGGTCATGCTGCGCCCGCCGCCGCAGGGTGTCGGCCAGCCGCTGCTGGCCCAGCTGCGCGGCACCCGGCCATGCCATCACCTGCGCACAGACGGCCTCGGCCTCATCAAGACGTGCCAGCGCGGCACTGCCCTGCTGCAGATCCGCCCAGCACAGCAGCACCTCGTGCCAGGCCAGCAGCACCGGCAGTTCCGCCCGTGCCGACAGCGCGGCATGGTCCTGACGCAGCTGCGCCAGGCCCAGCAGGCACGCCGCTTTACCGGAACGTTGCAGCCACGCCAGCCGCAGGCGCAGCTGAAGCGCCTGCCAGTGTGTGTCCGAGGCCACACCACCGGACGGGTCGCCGGCGCGGGTGCGTGTCATGGCCTCCTGGTACCGCTGCTGCGGCGGGCCCAGCACCGGGGCGAAGCCACTGGCCAGCACCAGCTGTACCTGCATCCAGCCGGCCGCATGCCGGGGCGCGCAGATGTCCAGGGCCTCGCCGATGGCCTGCACGGTGGCCGGCGGCAACAGCGCGCAGCTCGCGGGCAGCTGCGGCAGATCGCTGCCGGGCATCAGCTGCACCGACAGCCCGCCGCTGCCGACCACCGTATCGAGCACCTGCTGGATCTGCTCCTGCAGGGTCAGGGCCGGTGCGGCCGGCGCGACGGGCGCCACAGGGGCGTGTGGGGGTTCGGCGGCGGGTACCGGCGCGGGGGCCGGCACGTCCGCCTCGGCTGGCGGTGCGGGCAGCGGATCCGGCCATGCGCCGCCCGCATCGAAGACGACGGGCGGCTGCATCATCCAGTAGTCCCATATCTCCAGGTCGCCGTCACACAGACACCAGCGCAGCATCCAGCCCTCCGCCATCAGCGCAGGCCGGACGACCGCCGCAGGCACCTGCAGGGCGATCGCTTCCCCCCCAGGCGCTTCATCCGCCAGGGTGCCGGGCGCCGGGTCCGGCGGCGATGCACCCACCGGCGTTTCGACCTGACGCCCGCAGGCTGCGGCAGGACGCAGCGCGAGGGTCGGCCGAACCGTGTCCGCCGCGGCCTCACGCAGCCTGACCGCAGCCCGCCGATGCACCGCATGGCGGGCATCCGTGCGGACCTTCACGTACCACGCGGTGGCCAGCGCTGCCACGACCAGCAGCACCAGCCACCCGGCCATCGCACCGCGCCGCGGCGGCGTTGCAGACGGTACTGCCGCGCTCATCCCCACCGCCAACGGCGCGGGCATGCGTATCTCACCGGCCGTAGCGGCCTGCGTGGTGTAGGAATCCGCGGGCGTGTCGCCGGGAATGGCGGTGCTGCGCTGCGCCGGAACGTCAGGTGCGTCGTGGGTGTGGGTGCTTCGCGTAGTCTCCGCAGGCACGGCCGCCGGCGCGACGGCGGCACCGCGGGGCACGGGCGACATCCGGGCTGGCAGCGCCACGCCGGCCGCCGCCGGCAGGCTCACCATGCGGTGGGCGGTCGCCGGTGCGGGCTGCGCGGTTGCCGGTGCCTGCACCGCGCCCACCACGCTCTGCCGCTGCGGCAGGCAGGCCACCAGCATCAGGCACAGCAGCGCACCCCGCCCTGCACGGAATCCGCCACAGGCCAGCTGCTGCTTCGATTGTCGCTTCACCTCTGGCACTGCGGACGGTCCCGGCAACGGCCGCACCCCGGTGCCGGCAACACGCCGTCAGGCGCAGGGCAACGAAGCTGGATCGGCCAACGCCGCTACCTTCCCGCATGCCGTCGCTGGCAACCATCGGACAGGTCCTAATCGGTTCGTGCAGCACCTACAGCAACGCCGCGCTTCCCGGCGGAAACGCGGCGTGTCGGTCACCCCTGCGGCACCGGCGCAGGGCCGGTACGGACGTCAGCGCGCTGGCGCGCTCAGGTCATGTCGATGAGCGCGGCGATGTTCACTTCCGGATCGACATCGGCCTCGTAATCCACCCCGTCCACGCCGAAACCGAACAGGCGCAGGAAGTCGGCCTTGTAACCGGCCAGGTCGCTGATCTCGTACAGGTTCTCGTTGGTGACCTGCGGCCACAGCTGCTGCACCGCGCCCTGCACGTCCGGGGCCATTTCCTTGTAGTCCGCGCGCAGGCGGCCTTCGGCGTCCACCAGCGCCACCTCGCGGCCCTGCCCGTCCACGGCCACGTGGCGCAGACGGTCCACGGCCATGCCATCGGCCTTGCCGCCGTACAGGATGTCGTACAGCACGTCGAGCTGCTCGATGCAGCCTTCGTGCGTGCCCTTGTCCTTCATCACCTTGAACAGCAGCGACAGGTACAGCGGCATGGTGGGAATGGCCGAGGACGCCTGGGTGACCACCGCCTTGAGCACCGAGACACGGGCATCGCCGCCCAGCGGCGCCAGCTTCGCGCGCAGGCCGAGCACCTTCTGGTCCAGATCCTTCTTGGCCGCGCCGATGGAGCCGTTCCAGTAGATCGCCTGGGTGATCTCTTCGCCGACATAGGTGAAGGCGGTGGTGGTGCAGCCGTTGGCGAGCACGCCGGCATCGGCCAGCGCATCGATCCACATCTGCCAATCCTCGCCGCCCATCACCGCCACCGTGCCGGCGATTTCTTCTTCGCTGGCCGGCTGCAGGTGGGTTTCGGTCAGCACTTCCTTGTCGGTATCCAGACCGCGCAGCACGATCGGCTCGCCGATCGGCTTGAGCGTGGAGTTGATGATCTCGCCGGTCTTGGGGTGCTTGCGCCGCGGCGCGGCCAGGCTGTAGACCACCTGGTCGACCTGGCCCAGGTCGGCCTTGATGGTTTCGATGGTGCGCGCCTTCACCTCATCGGAGAACGCATCGCCATTGATGCTCTTGGCGTACAGGCCGGCCTGCTCGGCCTGGGTGTGGAACGCAGCCGAGTTGTACCAGCCGGCGGTGCCGGGCTTGCTGGCGGTGCCGGGGCGCTCGAAGAACACGCCCAGCGTGGCCGCGCCGGCGCCGAACGCGGCGGTGATGCGTGCGGCCAGACCGTAACCGGTGGACGCACCGATCACCAGCACGCGCTTGGGACCGTTCTGGATCGGCGGACGCGAACGGATGTAGTCGATCTGCTGCTGCACCGCTGCCGCGCAGCCGGTGGGATGGGTGGTGACGCAGATGAAGCCGCGGACGCGCGGTTTGATGACCATGTTGACCTCGATGGGTGGCAGTGCGGCCAGGCCGGCACCACGGGAAACCGGGCGCAGCATGCGCTGCGCGAACCGCAGAAGCGTAGTGCGCAGGCCGCGATTGCACAACCGACGCTGGCGTATGCGNCCCGGTGGGATCGCTCNCGCAGACACGAAAAACCCCGCCGCAGCGGGGTCGTTCGCAGGCANCTGGCGNNGCCGCTTACGGGCGGCGGGCCAGCTCTTCCACATCGCGGGCCTTGGGCAGCAGATCCTGCTTGGTCACCGCCAGCGCGCCCATGGTCAGCAGCGGGCAGGCAAGGAAGATCGAGGACAGCGTACCGATCACCGCGCCGATCATCTGGCTCAGGGCCAGCCCTTCCAGCGAGCCGCCGCCGTAGATGTACAGCGCCAGCACGGACAGGAAGAACACCAGCGAGGTGATGATGGTGCGCGACAGGGTCTGGTTGATCGAGCGGTTCATCACTTCCAGCGGCTCCACACGCAGGCTGCGGAAGTTCTCACGCACACGGTCGAAGACCACGATGGTGTCGTTGATCGAGAAGCCCATCACCGACAGCAGGCCGGCCAGCACGGTCAGGTCGAACTCGCGGCCGCTGAGGGAGAAGTACGCCGCCACCACCAGCACGTCGAACAGCGTGGTGATGATCGCCACCACCGCGAACTTCCACTCGAACCGGAAGGCGATGTAGATCAGGAAGCCGACCAGCACGAACAGCGCCGCATACAGGCCGTTCAGCGCCAGCTCCTTGCCGACCTGCGGGCCGACGAACTCGGCGCTGACGATCGAGGCATTGTTGCCATCGACCGAGATGGCCCGCTGCACGTCCTGCGCGGTGCGGTTGTTGGCTTCACCGGCATTCTCGCCGGCAGCCANTTCCTGCGGCTGCAGGCGGATCAGCAGGTCGCTGCCGCTGCCGAAGCTCTGCACCTGGGCACCGGAATAGCCGGCCTTTTCCAGATGATCACGCACGCCATCGACATCGGCCGGGCGGTCGAAACGCACTTCCACCACGGTGCCGCCGGTGAAATCCAGCGCGTAGTTGAAGCCCTTGCCGACGATCATGCCGATCGAGGCCAGGAACACCAGGGCCGCGATGGCCACGCCTACCCAGCGGGTACGCATGAAATCGAACTTGGTGTCGTTCGGAATCAGATGAAGCGGGAACAGTTTCATGNTGTCGGATCCTTTCCCGTCAGATGGCCAGGGACTTGAGCTTCTTGCGGCGGGCGTAGATCACCTGGGCAAGGGCACGGGAAACGGTGATGGCGGTGAACATCGAGGCGAGGATGCCGACGATCATGGTGACCGCAAAGCCCTTCAGCGGGCCGGTACCAAAGGCGTACAGCGCCACACCGGCGAGGATGCCGGTGAGGTTGGCGTCCAGGATGGTCCCGGAGGCCTTCTCGTAGCCGGCCACGATCGCCGCCTTGGGCGGCATGCCGATGCGCAGTTCCTCGCGGATGCGTTCGTTGATCAGCACGTTGGCGTCCACCGACAGGCCGATCGACAAGGCCAGACCGGCAAAGCCCGGCAGGGTCATCGTGGCACCGAACAGCGACATCACCGCGACCACGATCAGCAGGTTGAACAGCATCGCCACCGAGGTGATGACACCGAACATGCGGTAGTANACGGTGAAGAACACCAGCGTGAACAGGAACGCGAACACCACCGCGGTGACACCGCGCTCGACGTTCTCCGCACCCAGGCTGGGGCCGACGATCTTNTCNTCGACGAAGTCCATCGGCGCGGCCAGCGANCCGGANTTCAGCAGCTTGGCCAGGTTCTCCGCTTCGGTCTTTTCCAGNCCGGTGGTCTGGAAGTTCTTGCCGAAGGTGCCCTGGATNTTGGCCACCGAGATCACTTCCTCNTTCACCCGGAAGCTGCGCACTTCCTTGCCATCCACCGTTTCCACGGTCGGGATGCGCTCGGTGTACACCACCGCCATCGGCTTCTGGTAGTTGGCCCGGGTGAACTCGAACATGCGCTCACCGCCGACATTGTTCAGCGTCACGCTGACCGCCGCACCGCCGTTCTCCGAGGTGGTGGCCTGCGCGGCGACCATCTGGTCACCGGTGACGATCACCCGCTTGTTCAGCAGNATCGGGCCACCGTCACGGCGCTGGTACACCTTGGCTTCCGGCGGAATGCGGCCGGAGGCGATGGCGTCCTGCGCATTGCCTTCCACCACCGCGCGGTATTCCAGCGTGGCGGTGGCACCGATCATGCGCTTGGCTTCGGCGGTGTCCTGCACGCCCGGCAACTGCACCACGATGCGGTCGGCGCCCTGGCGCTGGATGATCGGCTCGGCCACACCCAGCTGATTGACGCGGTTGCGCAGCGTGTTGACGTTCTGCTCGATCGCACCGGTGGCGATGGAGTTCAGCTCGGTTTCCGGCAGCGAGACGGTCACCCGGTTGCCGGACACGTCGTAGCCCAGCGTCGGCTGCGTCTTGAACAGCGCATCGCGGGCACGCAGGCCGGCATCGGCACCGGCCGACGGGCTCAGCATGACCACGATCGAATTGTCCGGGCGGCGCTCGACCGACTGGTACGCAATGCGCGCATCACGCAGGCTGGTGCGCACGTCTTCGGTGTAGGCNTCCAGGCGCTTGTCCAGCGCGGCCTTCTGGTCGACCTGCAGCACGAAGTGCACGCCGCCCTGAAGGTCCAGGCCCAGCACCAGCGGGTTGGCGCCCAGGTCACTGAGCCATTCCGGCACGGTGGAGGCCAGGTTCAGCGCCACCACGTAGTTCTCGCCCACGCTCTGCTTGAGCGCGTCGTTGGCGGCCGTCTGGGTCTGCAGGTCGGGCAGGCGCACGATCAGACTGTCGCCCTCCTTCTCCACCGCCATCGGGGTGACATTGGCCTTGGCCAGCTCACCCATCACCCGCTCACGCAGGGCGTCATCGATCTGCCCGCCACGGTTGGCNGTGATCTGGATGGCCGGATCCTTCTGGTAGATGTTGGGCAGCGCGTACAGCGTGCTGATCGCCAGGACGATCAGGATGACGACGTACTTCCAGCGAGGAAATTCGAGCATTGCTTGGGTCCCGCGCGGCGCCATCCCCGGCGCCGCGGTTGTGCTGCGAAAAGGAAGGTGCTTACTTGGCCGAATCGAGGGTGCCGGTCGGCAGGACGTTGCCGACAGCGCCCTTCTGCACGCGGATGCGCACGTTGTCAGCCACTTCGATGGTGACGAAATTCTCGCCGATGTCGGTGACCTTGCCGGCGATGCCGCCGTTGGTCAGCACTTCATCACCGCGCTTGATCTTCTCCAGCATGGCCTTGTGTTCCTTCTGCCGCTTCATCTGCGGGCGGATCATCAGGAAGTACATGATGGCGATCAGGATGATCGGGAACAGCAGCGTGGTCAGGCCCATGCCCTGCG
>JGI26054J46599_1000255_pt1 | contig 14255 bp, 13 predicted proteins | sample HigsolmetaGSP16D_FD_46599 | JGI IMG/M metagenome (IMG submission 46599) | reverse complement strand
TCGCGCTGCGTCATCGCCTCCTGCATCACCTCGCGGACGTCCTTGACGCCCGCGGTGACGGCCGAGAGTTCGACGAAACGGCGACCCGACGTCCGTGCGATCGCCTGCGCGAGCGTCGTCTTCCCCGTCCCGGGCGGCCCCCAGAGGATCACGGAGACCGCTCCCGTCGTCGCCCGCCCGGGATCGGCGAGGGCGACGAGCGGTGATCCCGGCCGCAGCAGGTGGGTCTGGCCGGCGACCTCGTCGAGGGATGCCGGGCGCATCCGCACGGCCAGAGGCGTCGCTCCCCGGAAAAGCGCATCACTCTGTGCCATCCCTCCAGGCTAATCGCCCCGTCCGACGTCCCGGGCTGCGCCCGAGGCGCTGGGTTTTGCCTCGAGCGCAGGGCCGAATAATCTGCAGGAGGCTGCGCTGACGCCAGCCTCGACGGGAGGATCGCCGTGGCAGCAGGCAAAGACAGAGCGCGCGGAAACGCGCAGGAACGCGAGCGCGCACGCCTCTATGAGGCGCGCCGACGCTTCCATGCGTCCGTGATCCAGCGTCGCCGTCGCGACAACCTGATCGCGGGTGTCGCCGGAGGCGCGCTCCTGCTCGCGATCCTGGGCGGGCAGGTCGCCTACTACACGCTCGGTCCAGGCGCCCCGGACCCGACGCCGTCGCCCTCCCCGTCGCAGGGCCCGTCGCAGAGCCCGGGTGCGACCCCCGCTCCCTCCCCCGCGCCGTCTGAATCCCCGACACCCACTCCGACTCCGTGACCGGCGCGTACTAGGCTGAGTCACTAATCCGACCCCCATGCGGCGCATGCCGCCGACGAGGTGACCCCCGTGAGTTCCGCCACCCCCGAATCCGCCGAGACCCAGCCGTGGGGCCGCGTCGACGACGACGGCACCGTCTCCGTCCGTGAGGGCGACCAGTGGCGTGTCGTCGGTCAGTATCCCGACGGCACACCCGAAGAGGCCCTTGCGTACTTCGAGCGCAAGTACGCAGACCTCGCTTCCGAGGTCACCCTCCTCGAGGTCCGCCACCGTCGCGGCGGGGCGTCGGCATCCGATCTGCGCAGCACCGCCCGCACCGTCCGGGAGCGGCTCTCCGGGGCCGCCGCCGTCGGAGATCTCGCCTCGCTCGAGGCACGCCTCACCGCGCTCGAGGGCGCCCTGTCCGAAGCGAGCGCCGAAGAGGCGCAGGCGCAGCGGGCAGCGGTGGATGCCGCGGTCACCGAGCGCGAAGGCATCGTCGCCGAGATCGAGGCGATCGCTGCGAAGGACCCGCGTTCCATCCAGTGGAAGCAGACGACGGCCGACGTCGCCGCTCTGTTCGCCCGCTGGCAGGAGCACCAGAGCACGGGACCGCGACTGCCGAAGGCGGTCGGCCAGCAGCTGTGGAAGCGATTCCGGGACGCCCGCGCCGTCATCGACAAGAACCGCCGCGAGTTCTACTCGAGCCTCGACGAGCAGCACAAGAGCGCTCGCGACGCGAAGACGCGCCTCGTTGAGCGCGCCGAGGCGCTCGCGCCCCAGGGTGAGGACGGGATCGCCGCTTACCGCACCCTCCTCGACCAGTGGAAGAACGCGGGCCGCGCGGGCAAGAAGGCGGACGACGCACTCTGGGCCCGGTTCAAGGCCGCCGGCGACGTCCTCTACGGCGCACGCATCGAACGTGAGAACGCGGACGTGGAAGCGTCGAAGGACAAGATCGACGCCAAGCGCGCTCTGCTCGATGAAGCGGCCGCCGTCGCGAAGGAGAAGGACAACGCCAAGGCGCGCACCCTCCTCACGAACATCCAGCGCCGCTGGGACGAGATCGGTCGCGTCTTCCCGCGCGACACCGAACGGGGGCTGGACGACCAGCTGCGCAAGATCGAGACCGCCCTGAAGTCCCGTGAAGACGAGGATTGGAAGCGCAACAACCCCGAGACGAAGGCGCGTCAGAACGACATGACGAGCCAGCTCCAGGACGCGATCACCAAGCTCGAGGACGAGCTCGCGGCCGCAGAAGCCACGAAGGACAAGTCCGCCATCGCCAAGGCGAAGGATGCTCTCGAAGCCCGCAAGGGCTGGTTGCGCGCCCTCGGCGGCTGACACCCGGTCGGACAGAGAGCGGAGCACTCCCCCGGGGTGCTCCGCTCTCTGTGTTCTCCACAGAGCACGCACGATCCCGACGTCGGCGCTCCACGATGGCGCAGACTGCCCTCATGTGGCCGTTCCTCTACTTCGCCGATGACCGGCTGTCGACAGCGGAGCTGACGGCTGCTCGCCTCGACGGCGACCTCGTGGAGATCGGGGAGGCGTACATGCCCGCGGACGCGGTGGAGACTCGCGAGCTGCGCGCGGCATCCTTCCGGTCCGTCGGTGGACCGGAGCGCGCCGTCACGCACGCGAGCGCTGCGTGGGTGCACGGCGCCATCCCCGAACCCCCGCTCATCCAGAACCTGCAGCGCGCGGGTCGTCGGCGCGCGGCGTTCCCCGTGGATGCCCGCATCCGGTTCCGCGACGTCGCCCTCCCCGCCGGAGACGTCGAACTGATCAGCGGAGTCGCCGTGACGACCCCGGTGCGCACCCTGGTCGACCTCGTCCGCGAGGCCGCCGTCGGAACCTCGCCGCGGCAGCTAGTCGATGACATGCTCGCGTGGTGCCCGGACCTCCTCGACGACGCCGTGGCGTGGATCGAGCAGGCGGGACCCGTCCACCACAAGCGCGCGGCGGCCGCGGAACTGCGACGGCGTCAGGAGGACGTGACGCGATAGACGTCGTAGACCGCGTCGATGCGCCGCACGGCGTTCAGGACACGGTCGAGGTGGACGGTGTCGCCCATCTCGAAGACGTACCTGCTGAGCGCGAGGCGGTCGTTCGTCGTCTGCACGGATGCCGAGAGGATGTTCACGTGATGCTCGCTGAGCACGCGCGTGATGTCGCTCAGCAGCCCCGAGCGGTCGAGAGCCTCGACCTGGATGTGGACGAGGAAGACGCTCTTGGACGTCGGTGCCCATGAGACGTCGATGAGGCGGTCCGGCTGGTCGCGGAGTGCACCGGCGTTGGTGCAGTCGGCCCGGTGCACGGAGACACCGCTGCCGCGGGTGACGAAGCCCACGATCTCGTCACCCGGCACCGGGGTGCAGCACTTCGCGAGCTTCACGAGGATGTCGGGTGCACCGCGAACGAGGACGCCCGAATCTCCCCCGCGCGGCGCCTTGGACCGGCCGACGGCGGGGAGGTCGATAGGACCGGTGGAGGTGTTCTCCTCCTCGGAGCGCACGAGAGCCGTGACCTTCTCGATCACCGACTGCGTCGAGACGTGCCCCTCGCCGACGGCGGCGTAGAGCGCGGTGACGTCCTCGTACCGGAGCTGCTGCGCGACCGCCGTGAAAGAGTCCTGGCTCATCAAACGCTGCAGCGGCAGGTTCTGCCGACGCATTGCGCGGGCGATGGCGTCCTTGCCCTGCTCGACGGCCTCGTCGCGGCGTTCCTTCGTGAACCACCCGCGGATCTTGTTGCGCGCCCGGGTGCTCTTGACGAACGCGAGCCAGTCCTGGCTGGGCCCGGCATCCGGGTTCTTCGAGGTGAAGACCTCGACGACGTCGCCGGAGTGGAGCTCCGACTCGAGCGGCACCAGGCGCCCGTTGACCTTGGCCCCCATCGTGCGGTGGCCGATCTCGGTGTGCACGGCGTACGCGAAGTCGACCGGTGTCGCTCCGGCGGGGAGTCCGACGACGCGCCCCTTCGGGGTGAAGACGTAGACCTCCTTCGCACCGATCTCGAAGCGCAGGGAATCGAGGAACTCTCCCGGATCGGCCGTCTCCGCCTGCCAGTCGGAGATGTGCGCGAGCCACGCCATGTCCTGATCGATGGCCTTCGAGTCCGTCTTGCCGCCGGCCACCTGCTCCTTGTACTTCCAGTGCGCGGCGACACCGTACTCGGCCTGCTGGTGCATCTCGTGCGTGCGGATCTGGATCTCGACCGTGCGGCCGCCGGGGCCGATGACCGTCGTGTGGAGCGACTGGTAGAGGTTGAACTTCGGCGTTGCGATGTAGTCCTTGAACCGGCCCGGGATCGGCGTCCACCGTGCGTGTATCGCCCCGAGGACCGCGTAGCAGTCGCGCACGGTGTTCACCATGATGCGGATGCCGATGAGGTCGTAGATGTCGTCGAACTCACGACCTCGGACGACCATCTTCTGGTACACCGAGTACAGCTGCTTCGGGCGTCCCATGACGCGTCCGCGGATGCGCAGGTCGCGCAGGTCCGACTCGACGTTGTCGATGACGGTGTGCACGTACTGCTCGCGCTGCGGAGTGCGCTGCTTGACGAGCGAGTCGATCTCGGCGTAGAGCTTCGGGTGCAGAACAGCGAACGACAGGTCCTCCAGCTCGCTCTTCGCGGTCTGGATGCCGAGGCGGTGAGCCAGCGGCGCGTAGATCTCGAGCGTCTCGCGAGCCTTCTTCGCCGCCTTCTCGGGCGGGACGAAGCCCCACGTACGCGCGTTGTGCAGCCGGTCCGCGAGTTTGATCAGGAGCACGCGGATGTCCTTGGACATCGCGACGATCATCTTGCGGACCGTCTCGGCCTGCGCCGCGTCGCCGTACTTGACCTTGTCGAGCTTGGTGACGCCATCGACGAGCATCGCGACCTCGTCGCCGAAGTCCGCGGTCAGCTGCTCGAGCGAGTAGTCGGTGTCCTCGACGGTGTCGTGCAGGAGGGCCGCGGCGATGGCACGCGGACCGAGCCCGAGCTCGGCGAGGATCTGCGCCACTGCGAGCGGGTGCGTGATGTACGGCTCGCCGCTCTGCCGCTTCTGCGACGCGTGAGCCTTCGCCGCCGTCCGATAGGCACGCTCCACGATCGCGATGTCGCCCTTGGGGTGGTGCATCCGCACCGTCCGCATGAGCTCCTCGAGCGCGTCCCGCGATGGGGCTCGGGAGAAGATGCGCGGGACGAGCCTGCGGAGGGACTGTCCACCCGTCGCCGACCCCGTCGGAGTGACCGCTTCAGCCATGCGATCGCCTCCTGTCTGCCCGTACGCGCGTGGAACTGGAGGTCAATCCTACGCCCGCGGCCATACCGCTCAGACCGCGGCGACGGCGGCCGAACGGGACTCGAGGACGCGCTGATCGCGAGCCTTCAGGTCGCTCTCGTTCTCACGCAGCAGCGAGTAGAGCGGTGCGGCGACGAACAGCGTGGAGTAGGCCGCGACGATCGTTCCGACGAAGATCGACAACGAGATGTCGGTGAGGGTCTGCGCACCCAGCCACAGCGCACCGATGAAGAGGATCGCCCCCGTGGGAAGGACGGCGACGACCGTCGTGTTGATCGATCGCACGAGGGTCTGATTCACCGCGAGGTTCACCGACTCCCCGAAGGTGCGGCCCGACTTCTCCCCGTCCTCGAAGGTGTTCTCTCGGATCTTGTCGAACACGACAGTCGTGTCGTAGAGCGAGTACGACAGGATCGTGAGGAAGCCGATGACGGCCGCCGGTGAGATCTCGAAGCCGAAGAGGGCGTAGACACCGACGGTGACGACGAGGACGTCGACGAGACCGATCATCGCGGCGACGGACATCTTCCACGTGCGGAAGTAGAGCGCCAGGATCAGGAACGTCAGGACGAGGAAGATCGCCAAGCCCCACAGCGATTGCCGCGTGACGCTCTCACCCCAGCTGGGTCCGATGAACGACGAGCTCACGCTGTCGTCCGACACCCCGTAAGCCTTGACGAGCGCGTCGGTGACCTCGCGCGTCTCGATCTCTCCGAGCTGGTCGGTCTGCACACGGACGCTGTCGTCACCGACGGTCGTGACGCGGGTCGCGGCATCCCGGACGACCGACTGGACCGCCTCGGTCGCGAGCAGCTGGTCGGGCTTCGCGACGTCGTTGACCGTGAACTGCGACCCGCCGGTGAACTCGATCGAGAACTGGACGGGACGGAAAACGGGAACCAGCGCCGAGCCGATCACGAGGATCGCGGCGATCAGGAACCAGAGTCGCCGACGCCCGACGAACGGGAAGGAGACCTTCCCGGTGTAGAGGTCGTTTCCGAAGTCACTCATGGAACGCATCAGACGTCCCCCTCCCCTGCCGAGCGCGTATCGCCGCTCTGCTGCGCGAGCTTGCGCTCGGCGATGGTCTGACGGCGGACCGCCTCACTGCGAGAACGCGACGACCGCNTCTCGGCCTGCGACGTGCCACCGGCGGCCACGGGTGCGCGGAACTGCGCACGACCACGGTAGACGGCACCGAGCGCCGTCGGGTCGAGTCCGGAAAGCGGGTGCCCCCCGCCGAAGAACCGCGTCCGCGCGAGCAGCTGGAGGACGGGGTGTGTGAACAGGATGAAGATCAGGATGTCGATCACGGTCGTGAGACCGAGCGTGAACGCGAAGCCCTTCACGGTCGCGTCCGCGAGGATGTAGAGCACCACGGCGGCGAGGATGTTGATCGACTTCGAGATGTAGATCGTGCGCTTGGCACGCGCCCAACCGTCCTCGACGGCGCCGGTGATCGACTTGCCGTCGCGGAGCTCGTCTCGAATGCGTTCGAAGTAGACGATGAACGAGTCCGCCGTGAAGCCGATCGTGACGATGAGGCCCGCCACGCCGGCCAGCGACAGACGGAAGCCCATGCGCCACGCCAGGATGCACAGCGTGATGTAGGTCAGGATGCCCATGACCGCGAGTGACGCGATGATCACGAAGCCGAGCGCGCGGTAGACCGTCAGCGAGTAGATCGCGACGAGGGCCAGACCGATGAGGCCGGCGACGAGACCGATCAGAAGCTGCTGCGATCCGAGTGTCGCCGAGATCGAGTTGCTGCTCTGCACCTCGAAGCTGAGCGGGAGCGCGCCGTACTTCAGCTGGTCTGCGAGGGTCTTCGACGTCTCCTGGTCGAAGTTGCCGGTGATCTGCGGCTTGCCGTCCGTGATGACGGCGTTCATAGAGGGGGCGGAGATGACCTCGCCGTCCAGCACGAAGGCGAACTGGTTCTGCGGGGACTGCAGGTTGAACAGTCGCTGGCTGATGTCGCCGAAGGTCTTCGTGCCCTCGCCGTTGAAGACGATGTTCACGGCCCACTGGCCGTTCTGGGAGTTCAGCCCGTTGGTCGCGTCCGAGATGGCGGACCCGTCGAGCTCGACCGGGCCGAGCAGGTACTTCGCCGAGCCGTCGGTGTCGCATGTGATGAGGGGCTTGTCCGCCGGCTCCTGGGCCGGGTCGGTCGCCGGCTTGGCGCAGTCGTAGGCCAGGAACTGCGCCTGCACCTCTTCGGTCGCCCATGACAGGTCGCTGCCGTTGGTCGGGGCCGGAGTGGGCGTGGCGTTCAGGGACGGTCCGGGGGTCGGGTACGGCGTCTGCTTGCCGTCATCCCCCACGAACGTGTTGCTGGGCGCCGCCGTGTAGAGCACCGCACGCAGTTGCATCTGCGCAGAGCGGCCGATGCGGTCGCGGGTCTCCTCGTCGGCGATACCGGGAAGCTGGACGACGATCTGGTTGCCCGCCTGCGTGGTGATGTCCGTCTCGCCGACACCGGAGGCGTCCACACGCTGACGGATGATCGAGACCGCCTGCTGCATCTGCTCGGACGTCGGAGGCGTACCCGCCTTCGTCTGCGCCTGGAGGATGATCTGCGTGCCGCCCTGGAGATCGAGGGCGAGCTCGGGGACCCACGAGCTCTTCTCGAAGAGGTACACGCCTGCGGCGTTCACCCCGAAGAGGACAGCTGTCAGAGCGAGGAGTCCGATGAGCGCGCGCCAGGCGCGGCGGACGGGGGTGGATGAGGCCACGGAGGGAACTTTCGTCAGGGACCGCCGAAGCGGGAAGGTCAGGCCTTGGGCTTGTCGTCCGCGTCGGGCGCGCCGTCAACGGGACGCGAGTCGAGGATCGTCTCGTCGCGCGAGACGATGACGTCGTCTCCGGCGACCTGCTCGGTCTCTTCGACGACAGGCTCCTCGTCCTCGACGATGCGGAGGATCGCCTGGCTGTGCACCTCGACGACCATGCCCGGGGCGAGCTCGACGTGCGCGGGCTTGGAGAGGTCGGTCGGGTCGTACTCGACGATGGTGCCGTAGAGACCGCCCTGAAGGAGGACCTTCACGCCCGGAACCATCTGCTGGGCCTTCTGCTCCTGCTGTTCCTTCATCTTCTTCGTGCGACGACGCGAGCTGATGAACATGAAGACCAGCAGGGCCGCCAGCAGGATGAGCAGGCCGTAGTCCGTGAAGAAGTTTCCTCCGGTGGGGGCCTGCGTGGTGTTCTGCTGGGCAAGAAGCAACATGGGACGCGGGTCCGCCTTTCGAGAGGGCACGCCGCATCGATGCGGCGAAGAGGGTGGGAGGCCGGAGCCTTCAGCGATTATAGGTCATCGAGGGTGAGCGCCCCGTCGTGACGGGGGATCCCCAGGTGCGCGTACGCCTCGGGGGTGGCCACGCGTCCTCGCGGGGTGCGGCCCATGAAGCCGATGCGGACGAGGTAGGGCTCGACCACCGATTCGATCGTGTCCGCTTCCTCCCCCACCGTGACGGCGAGGGTGTTGAGTCCGACGGGACCGCCTCGGAAACGTCGGACGAGCGCATCGAGCACCGCGCGGTCGAGTCGGTCGAGCCCCAGATCGTCCACGTCGTAGAGGTGGAGGGCCGCAGATACGTCGGCCGTCGAGGCCTGCGTCGACGATCCGCCGTGCACGACGACGTAGTCGCGCACCCGCCGGAGCAGCCGGTTCGCGATGCGAGGCGTCCCGCGCGAGCGACGCGCGATCTCCGCACGGGATGCCGCGGGCACATCGACGTCGAGCATGACCGCCGAGCGGGCGATGACCTGCTCGAGCTCGACCGGCTCGTAGTACTCGAGGTGCGCGGTGAACCCGAAGCGGTCGCGCAGTGGATTGGGGAGCAGACCGGACCGCGTGGTCGCACCGACGAGCGTGAAGGGCGCGAGGTCGAGCGGGATGCTGGTGGCACCGGCGCCCTTGCCGACCATGATGTCGATGCGGAAGTCCTCCATCGCGAGGTACAGCATCTCCTCGGCCGAGCGGGCCATCCGGTGGATCTCGTCGATGAACAGCACCTCACCCGGTACGAGACTCGACAGGAGGGCGGCCAAGTCACCGGCGTGCTGGATCGCAGGGCCGCTCGACATGCGAAGCGGCCGCTCGCTCTCGTGCGCGACGATCATGGCGAGCGTCGTCTTGCCGAGCCCGGGAGGCCCCGACAGGAGGATGTGGTCAGCCGGACGCTGTTGGATGCGAGCGGCATCCAACAGCAGCTGCAGTTGACCGCGCACCTTCATCTGACCGATGAACTCGGCGAGCGAGCCGGGGCGGAGCGCACCTTCGACGGCCAGCTCGGTGTCGTCTTCGGGAAGACGCTGGTCGCGAGCGTCAGACACCGCTGCGCTCCGCCCGAGCAGGACCCAGCTGGGCGAGGGCGAGTTTGAGGAGGGCAGGCACGGTGGCACCGGCCGGAGCATCGGCGAGCACGCCCTCCGCCGTCTCGACGGCGACGCGCTCGTTCCATCCCAGCGCCATGAGCGCGGCCGACAGCTGCGCAGCGAGCCCTTGCGGGAGCGGTGCTCCGGCGGCCGTGCGGGCAGGCGGGGCGAGCTTGCCCGCCAACTGCACGACGATGAGCTTGGCGGTTTTCGGACCGATGCCCGAGACGCGACGGAACGGAGCGTCGTCCTCATCGGCGACCGCCGTGGCGATCTGGTCGACCGTGAGCGACGAGAGGACGCCGAGGGCGGATTTCGGACCCACACCGGACACGCTGAGCAGATGCCCGAAGACGTCGAGCTCGGAGCGATCCTCGAAACCGAAGAGCAGCATGGCGTCTTCGCGCACGATCATCGCCGTGTGGACGAAGACCTCGTCGCCCGGATGCACCTGTCGCGCGTGCTGCGCGGTGACCGCCACGGAGTACCCCACACCGTGGACGTCGATGACGACGGAGTCGGGTTCGAGGTGCAGCACGCGGCCGCGCAGCGAGGAGATCATGACACGAGCCTACGGGAGTCTTCGGAGATATGTTCGAGCGACACGCATCAGCGACGCGTCGCCTTCTCGGCTGCCGCCCATGCCCGTTGCGCCGGCGTCAGCGCGGCGTCGCCTCCCGCGGGCGAGGCGCCACGACGCCATGCGTGACACAGTGCGAGCGCGAGGGCGTCGGCGGCATCCGCCGGTTGCGGCAGGGCGTCGAGCCGCAGCACGCGTGCGACCATCGTCTGCACTTGGAGCTTCTCGGCGTTCCCGTACCCCGTGATCGCCGCCTTCACTTCCGACGGCGTGTGCGTCGCCGCAGGCAGGCCGTGCTCGGCCGCGAGAAGCAGAGCGATCCCGCTCGCCTGCGCCGTCCCCATCACCGTGCTCCGGTTCTGCTGCGCGAAGACGCGCTCGACGGCGACGACATCCGGACCGTGCTCCGCGAGGACCGCGCGGATCCCCGCCGCGATCGCCGCGAGGCGCTGCTCGATCGGCGCGTCGGGGGACGAGCGGACAACGCCCACATGGACGAGGGACGCGGAGCGATCGGCTCGCACGTCGACGACGCCGACGCCGCACCGGGTCAGGCCCGGATCGATGCCGAGAACGCGAAGAGCGGATGCCACTCCCCCACGCTAGGCGGGAGGTGCGGCATCCGCTCGTCGGCGCGCCCGGTGCGGCCTACTCCTGCTCGTCGTCTTCGAGTTCGGCCTGCACCTCGGCCGTGAGGTCGAAGTTGGCGTAGACGTTCTGGACGTCCTCGCTGTCCTCGAGAGCGTCGATGAGCCGGAAGACCTTTCGGGCCGTGTCGGCGTCGATCTCGACCTTGAGGTTCGGGACGAACTCGACGTCGGCGGATTCGTACTCGATGCCGGCGTCGGTGAGCGCGGAACGCACCGCGACCAGGTCGGACGCCTCGGTCACGACCTCGAAGCCCTCGGAGTGGGGCTCGATCTCCTCGGCCCCGGCCTCCAGGGCCGCCATCATCACGTCGTCCTCCGTCGTGCCGTCACCGGAGACGACGATGACGCCCTTGCGCGCGAAGTTGTACGCGACGGAGCCGGGATCGGCGAGCGTGCCGCCGTTGCGGGTGAGGGCGGTCCGGACCTCGGCGGCTGCACGGTTCTTGTTGTCGGTCAGACACTCGACCATGAGTGCGACACCGTTCGGCCCGTAGGCCTCGTACATGATCGAGGTGTACTCGACCGACTCGCCACCGATGCCTGCGCCGCGCTTGATGGCGCGGTCGATGTTGTCCTTGGGGACCGACGTCTTCTTGGCCTTCAGGACAGCGTCGAACAGCGTCGGGTTGCCCTGAAGATCGGCACCGCCGAGCTTGGCGGCGACCTCGATGTTCTTGATGAGCTTCGCCCACGACTTCGCGCGACGCGAGTCGATGATGGCCTTCTTGTGCTTGGTGGTCGCCCACTTGGAATGTCCGCTCACGGGACTCCTCTCGGAAAAAGCGCAGGGTCCAGTCTAGGACCGAGCCCGCGGCCCTTCGCTACGCGTCTCGCACGGCTCCGAGCAGCAGGTCGTGGAAGCGCGTCTCGTCATCCAGTTCGGGGTGGAACGAGAGACCGATTATCGAGCCCCGGCGCACCCCGACGATCCCGCCGCCCGGCAGCTGCGCGATCACCTCGGCGGAGGGGCCGACCGCGGTCACGATCGGCGCCCGGATGAAGGTGGCGTGCACCGGCGGAGAGCCCACCGCGGGCACGTCGAGGTCGGTCTCGAACGACTCCGTCTGGGAACCGAACGCGTTCCGCCGGACCGTCACATCCAGCCCACCGAACGTCTGCTGACCCGTGATCCCGTCCTCGAGCCGGTCGGCGAGCAGGATGAGGCCGGCACACGTCCCGAGAACCGGCATCCCGTCCGCGATGGCCGCACGGAGAGGATCACGCATCCCGAAGGCGCGGGACAGCTTGTCGATGACGCTCGACTCACCGCCAGGCAGCACGAGGGCGTCGACCGCCGCGAGGTCCTCGGGCCGTCGGACGAGCCGGACGTCGGCGCCAAGGCCCGTGAGCACCCTGGCGTGCTCGCGCACGTCGCCCTGGAGGGCGAGGACGCCGACGCGTGGTCTCGTCACCAGCCCCGGTCCGCCAGCCGGTGCGGAGCGGGGAGGTCGGACACATTGATGCCGACCATGGCCTCGCCGAGCCCTCGGGAGACGTCGGCGACGACCTTCGGGTCGTCGAAGAACGTTGTCGCCTTGACGATCGCCGCGGCCCGTTCGGCGGGGTTCCCACTCTTGAAGATGCCGGATCCGACGAACACGCCGTCCGCACCGAGCTGCATCATCATCGCCGCGTCCGCCGGGGTCGCGACGCCGCCCGCGACGAAAAGGACCACGGGGAGAGCGCCGGTCTCGGCGACCTCGGCGACGAGCTCGTACGGCGCCTGCAGGTCTTTCGCGGCGACGTACAACTGATCCTTCGACAGAGCCGACAGTGCCGCGATCTCGCCCCGGATCTTCCGGATGTGCTTCATCGCCTCCGACACATCCCCCGTGCCGGCCTCGCCCTTGGAACGGATCATCGCCGCCCCTTCGGTGATGCGACGGAGAGCTTCCCCGAGGTTGGTGGCGCCGCAGACGAACGGGACCGTGTAGTCCCACTTGTCGATGTGGTTCACGTAGTCGGCGGGCGAGAGGACCTCGGACTCGTCGATGTAGTCGACACCGAGCTCCTGCAACACCTGCGCCTCGACGAAGTGGCCGATACGCGCCTTGGCCATCACGGGGATCGAGACCGACGCGATGATGTCGTCGATGAGGTCCGGGTCGCTCATGCGCGCGACCCCGCCCTGGGCACGGATGTCCGCCGGCACGCGCTCCAGCGCCATGACGGCGACGGCACCGGCATCCTCGGCGATCTTCGCCTGATCGGCGGTGACGACGTCCATGATGACGCCGCCCTTGAGCATCTCGGCGAGTCCGCGCTTCACGCGGGCCGTTCCGGTCGAATTCGTTGGCATAGGCCAAAAGTTAGCATGACCCGGACATAGACTCGACGACATGACGAACGATGTCCTGGCCATCAGCGGCGACACCGCCGCCGAGATCGCCGACAGCATCCGTTCGCTCATCGACCGCGGGGATCTCGCTCCCGGTGCCGCCCTTCCCCCGGTCCGGACCTTGGCCGACACGATCGGCGTCAATCGCAATACGGTCGTCGCGGCCTACCGCCACCTTGCCGCGGCCGGCGCGGTGGAGACGGCCGGCCGAGCCGGGACGCGCGTGGCACCGCGCACGGATCCCGCTCAGGAGGGTTTCGCCGCCGATACGGTTCTCCGCGACATCGCGACCGGCAACCCCGATCCCTCCCTCATCCCCGACCCCTCCCGGGCCCTGTCGAGCCTCGCCGGTCGCCCCGTCCTCTACGGCGAGCCCACGATCGACCCCGACCTCGAGGCATGGGCGTCCGGCTGGATCGAGAAGGACCTTCCGGGGAGGAGCGATCTCCGGCTGACGATCACCGGCGGCGCGGTCGACGCGCTCGAGCGGCTGTTCGCCGACGCGCTGACGCGCGACGACGCCGTCGGCCTCGAGGACCCCTGCTTCCTGTCGGCGCTGCGGACCGTGAAGATCGGCGGATATCGGCCCGTCCCCATCCCCGTCGACGAGCACGGGATGACGGTGACGGGGCTCGAGGCCGCGCTCGACGCCGGCGTGCGTGCGATCGTGTGCACCCCACGCGCACAGAATCCCACCGGGGTGAGCCTCACGGCCGAGCGAGCAGCTGACCTCCGTGCGGTGCTGGAGCGGCATCCCTACGTGCTCGTCATCGAGGACGATCACTTCTCGATGCTCTCGCGCGAGCCGTACCACTCCATCATCGGCGTGAAACACCGACGGTGGGCTCTGATCCGCTCGGTCTCGAAGTTCCTCGGGCCGGACATGTGCCTCGCGGTCACGGCGAGCGACCGTGAGACGGCGGATCGTCTGGCGCGGCGGCTCAGTCCCGGCTCCACGTGGGTCAGTCACCTCCTGCAGCGCCTCGCCGTGGCACTCGTGTCAGACGACGACGTCATGGCGGGTGTCGAACGCGCGGCCCGACACTACCGATCGCGCAACGAGGCCTTCGCCGANGAATTGACCCAGCAGGGAATCCCCGCGGCGGCGGGCGACGGGCTCAGCGTCTGGGTGCGCGTCCCGGCTCGCGCCCGCGCCGTCGCCGAGCAGCTGATGCGACGCGGGTGGCTCGCCCGGCCCGGCGACGAATTCTTCCTCGCCGACGACGACGCCCTGCGCCGACTGCGCCTCACCGTCCACGACCTGTCCGACATCGACCTCGCG
>JGI26054J46599_1000253_pt1 | contig 14450 bp, 9 predicted proteins | sample HigsolmetaGSP16D_FD_46599 | JGI IMG/M metagenome (IMG submission 46599) | reverse complement strand
AACCCAATCAGCGGCGTCTTACGTCCGTCAGAAGGTGGCTCAATTGCGCCCGGTAGTTATGGTACTTTTGCTGGTTTGTCACGTTATGGGGCACCATACGGCACGCTGTACCTAACGAACCACAACATTGAGCCCGACACGGTTACCTACGTTTATAAGAAAAATCAAGAAACTGCCAACATCGTGTTAAAGACACCGGATGGCACAGTTCTTGGCAAGACAACTGTCACTGGCGACTACGGTGACACGCCTTCATATACGCCACCAACCATACCTGGTTACACGTTGACAAAGACACCAACAATCAATCCTTTGAANGATGATGACACGCCAACTTACGAGTANGAATACACACCAAAGACTGAGACNGCAACGGTTAAGGCCGAAGTTATCGATGCTAACGGTAATCCAACTGGTAAGTATCTGCAAATTGATTCATCCTACAAGTACCCAATCGAGCAGAGCGGTCCTTTTAACTCATCATATAAGTTTGGTATCCCCGTCTTGAGCGGTACCGATGCCGACGAGTATATGTACGCTGGTTCAGGTCAAGCTTCTGATTCTGAGAAGGATTACTACGATCCAGAATCAGGTATCGTAACCGGGGTCTACATGGATGACACAAATACAGTGACGTATTACTTCCGCGAGAAGCCAAAGCCAATTACACCAACCGTTCCTGTTACGCCATCAACGCCCGATGACGGCAAGAACGGCAACGATGGTGACAAGACCAACACTGGTAATGGCGGTGATACGACGACCCCTGCAACACCAACTACACCTGAGACGCCTGATGCGCCAACAAAGAATCCAACCATTACGCCCGACCCTAACTTCGTCATGGGTTCAGCAACGATTGAGTACGTTTATGCAGACGGGTCACAAGCTGCTGAGCCTGGCGCACAATCTGGTCGTGTCGGTGCAGATTATGGTTTCGACGCACCCGACAAGCCTGGTTACACCAAGACAGTGACTGGCGATGCTTTGTCAGGTATTCTAGGTGATCAACCTAAGCACATCATCGTTACCTACACGCCAATTGAACAAACGATTAAGGTGCACCACGTGGACGAGCAAGGTAACAAGCTTGCCGACGACACAACCATGACTGGTGTCACCGGCGATACCGCAACCGCTGAAGCTTATGACACAATTAAGGGTTACAAAGTTAAGGGGGCTAGCGAGCAATCCGTTACCTTTGGTAAAGATGGCGACGTCACGTTCGTTTATACAAAGAACACAAAAAAGGTCACCGTTGTACCATTCACCCGCGATAAGGACGGTAATCGTGTCCCAATCCCTGGTCAAACCCAAGTTGTTGAAGTTCCTTGGGAAGATAACCAAACAAAGGTACCGGTTTCCGACTTGCCAAACATCCCTTATTACACGCGTGGTGATGTTGCCGTTGATGGCGGTTATGCAACCGTCGATGGCGATTACATCAAGGTCGACACTTCAACTAACCCACCAACTTTGTGGGTTGAGTACACACCTGATACCAGTAATCCAGTCGTCGGTGAAGATGTCGGTACAAACACGGACTACCCTGGTAAGATTGTCCCAGTTGATCCAGACGGCAAAACTTTGAAGCCTGATGGTGACGCCTCATACAATGACAAGCCTGGAACAAAGGTTAAGACACCAACTGTGCCTGGCTATACAGCCGAAGTGCCAAATGTGGAAGTACCCGTTGGCGGTGGTGATATCAAGGTCACTTACCACAAGAAGCCTGTCAGTGACGTGGACACAAAGAGCAACACACCAATTGCCCAGGCAGTTAAAGACGTGCACGAAGCCACGCCAACGCCTACCACGGCTACTCCTGCTACGACACCATCAGATAACACACCTGTTAAATCTGATGACAACGCCACAGCTACTAAGTCTGATGACAAGCCAGCACTAGCACAACTATTGCCAGAAACTGGTCAAGACTTGCAAGTCGGCGTGTCAATTATCGGTCTTGTGATGCTTGCATTNGCTGCGATTTACGCCTTTGTAATTCGCCCAGTGCGTCGTCGCAATAAATAATTTACGTTTAAAAAAGCGATGGGAAATCGATATGATTTCCCATCGCTTTTTTATATATTAATTAACGGAACAATGCCGTCGTGTAATTCATGAAGCGTTCCAAGTAGAACGGTTCATCAACGGCAACAGCTGCAAAGTTATTCTTGTGTGGATCACGCAAACGGGTTGGATCACCAATTGTACGCCCATCTTCATGCGTCACCATCATATTCAATGGCAACAACGTTACCAAGTTAGGGTCAACGGCCACACCAACGGCCAATGGGTCGTGCAAAGCTGCCCCAGCTTTGTTGATATCCAAGTCGTAGTAGGCATCAATGTAGTAATCAAAGATATCTGCGAAGACACGACCCTTTTCAGTACCCAAATCACGCCAAACTTGTGTTTCTTTCTTTGTTAACAGTGTTTGCAAAGTAACATCAAGACCAACCATCACCAAGTGCTTAGCATGCTTGAACACATAATCAGCTGCTTCAGGGTCTTGATTAATGTTGGCTTCAGTATAAGGCGTCACATTTCCAGGCACGATCAAAGCACCACCCATTAGTGTCACGTTACCGATCAAGTTTTCGATTTCAGGATCCTTTTGATAAGCTTCAGCCAAGTTAGTCAATGGACCAGTTGGTACGATTACCAAGTCATCAGCATACTTGTGTGCCGATTCAATAATAAAATCGACCGCCGTTTGTGATGACAAAGCTGTCGTTGGTGCAGGTAGCGCCACATCCCCAATACCATTCTTACCGTGAATATCCATTGATACTTGCATCGTCTCAAAGTTATCCGTTGTCGATGAATGCGCTGCCCCGATAAAGACCGGAACATCCGTACGACCCAATAGTTCAAGTAGCTTCAGTGTATTTTCACCTGCCGTCGTCACTTGTGTATTTCCAAACGAAGAAACAACACCAATCAAATCTGAATCTGGCGTGGCCAAAGCATATGCCAAAGCCAAGGCGTCATCTACACCAGTATCCAAATCCAAAATCATCTTTTTCTTTGCCATCATATAACCCCTTTATAAAATAAAAGCACTGCTCTAAATCATTATTAGAACAATGCTGTTACTGTCAAAATATATTAGTCGACCGTGCGGTGGAAACGGTTCTTGAACAATGGAGAAACCGCTTGGTTCTCATTGATTCGCTTAATCGCTTCACCAATCAATTCAGCAGTCGTAACTTGTACCAACTTAGGGAACTTCTTCTCTTCTGGCAAGTTAATTGAGTCAGTTACAATCACCTTCTCAAAGACTGAGTTTTGCAATGTATCAACGGCCTTACCAGAGAAGACAGCGTGCGTTGCCACAACATAGACTTCAGCAGCCCCTTCATCCTTCAACTTTTGGGCACCTTGTGAAATCGTACCACCAGTATCAATCATGTCATCAATCATGATGGCGCGCTTACCCTTAACATCACCAATGATGTTCATGATTTGCGCAACGTTCGCCTTTGGACGACGCTTATCAATAATGGCAATTGGTTCTTGTGAACCCAACAATTCAGCCAAAGCACGTGCACGCGTCACACCACCGTGGTCTGGTGACACAACGACGGTATTATCATCGGCAATCCCTGACGTAATCAAGTAATCGGCCAACAACGGTGCACCCATCATGTGATCAACAGGAATGTCGAAGAACCCTTGGATTTGCGCAGCGTGCAAATCCAAAACCAAGACACGCGTTGCACCAACCATCTCAAGCATGTTGGCAACCAACTTCGCTGAGATTGGCTCACGTGAACGAGCCTTACGATCTTGTCGTGCATAACCATAGTATGGCATAACAACGTTGATTGACTTTGCGCTTGCACGACGCAATGCATCAATCATAATCATTAATTCCATCAAGCTATCATTAACGGGCGCTGACGTTGGTTGGATAACGTATACGTTATCGCCACGTACTGACTCTTCAATGTTAATTTGAATTTCTCCGTCACTAAATCGTGCAATGTTGATTTGTGACAATTCCACGCCAATTGAAGCGGCAATCTTTTCCGCCAAAGGCTGATTGCTGCTCAATGAAAAAATCTTCAAATGCGGATCCGCATAGGTCGCCATGTTGCCCTCCATAGACACATCACTGTGTTCCTCAAGTGTTCAATAGTTACATTGTACAGTTTTTTTCAGTATTCTTCAACGAATATCCCATCACAGTTCCCGAAGGTTTTCACATATTCTTCTAATTTCGTTAGCAATGTGTACAAAAAAGCCGGATCAGAAAGACTCTGACCCGACCTATTGATTATCTCATTTACTTATCAGCTAAGAAAGCGTCAAACGCTGCTTTTGCTGCCCGCTTTGCTGATTCCGTATCATCAAACTTCTCATGCAATGGTGTGCGGTTCCAGAAATCAAACTTTGTAATTTGACGCGAACGCGCAATACCCATCGCGTGCGTTGGCACGTCGTCAGTAATCGTTGAGCCAGCCGCAATAAAGGCTTCTGCGCCGATATTAACCGGTCCAACAATCTTTGAATTTGAGCCGATAAAGGCGCGATCACCAACGTTTGAGTGCCACTTGTGCAAACCATCATAGTTAACGAAGATTGAACCGGCACCGATATTAACATCCTCGCCAACCGTCGCATCACCAAGATATGACAAGTGACCCATCTTTGAGCCCTTACCCAAATGCGCCTTCTTAACTTCCGTGAAGTTTCCAGCGTGGGCTTCAACATCCAAGAATGCTGCCGGACGCAAGTGTGCAAATGGCCCAACTGAAGCGCGTTCGCGAACTTCCGCTTCCTCAAAGTGTGAAGCATCAACTTGGGCACCATCTGCCACAATTGAATCAACCAAGCGTGAACCTGATGTAATCAAGACATTAGAACCAATAACCGTCTTACCCTTCAAGTAGACATTTGGCTCAATAATCGTATCGTGGCCGATCGTCACATCAACATCAATGTACGTGTTGGCCGGGTCAATCAATGTGACCCCGTTACGCATGTGCATCTCATTAGTTCGATCACGTAATACCTTGTTTGCCCGGGCCAAAGCGACACGGTCGTTAACACCCATTGATTCATCAAAATCATCCATAACAAAGGCGCCTACTGTGTGACCAGCGTTACGCAAAATTTCCAACGTATCAGGCAAGTAATACTCACCTTGGGCGTTATCATTTGTCACTTGCTTCAGACTCGCAAACAACAATTGGTTATCAAACACATAGACCCCAGTGTTGATTTCATCGACAGCCGCCTCTTCAGGCGTGGCATCCTTTTGTTCAACAATGCGAACCACGTTGCCGTTTTCATCACGAATAATGCGACCATAACCTGTTGGGTTAGGTGCCTTCGCTGTCAAAACAGTTACGGCATTACCTGATTGCTCATGGAAATCAAACAACTTGTTAAACGTGTCCACCGTAAACAAAGGTGCATCCCCTGAACCAATCAACGTCATTCCAGCTGCATCACCCAATTGTGGTTCCGCCATTTGAATGGCATGACCAGTCCCAAGCTGTTCTGCTTGTAGAGCAAATTCTGATCGTCCAGCCAACGTCGCTTCAACTTGTTCAGCCCCGTGACCAACAACCGTCACAATTTTTTCTACGCCAGCCTTTTGAGCAGTTTCCAAAACCAGCTCAACCATTGGCTTACCACCAACTTCGTGCAAAACCTTTGGCAAGTCTGACTTCATGCGAGTTCCCTTACCAGCGGCCAAAATAATAACAAAGCGTTGCATGTTTTTTACTTCCTACCTCATTAATCTGCAGATGAAATTTCAGCTGGTGAGCCTTCACCGTAAATTTCTTCAGCATAGTTTCCAGCTTTAACCTTGATGATGCCGTCATCCTTGTTGGTATCAACATGCACCAATGATGTGTACTTATCAATCACACGGTGCTCAACGCGACCTTCCGCAACAACAGCGACACCAACAACTTGGCCTTCAAATTCCTTAACCAAGGATGCCATACCACGAATTGTACCACCAGCCTTCATGAAATCATCAACAATAAGGACACGTGATCCCATTGGCAATGAACGTCGTGACAATTCCATCTTTTCAAGCCGTTGTGATTGTCCAGTCACATAGTTAACAGACATCGTGGGACCTTCCGTCACCTTAGTGTCATTACGGACAATCACAAATGGTACATTCAATTGTTCCGCAACAGCTTGTGCAACCGGCACACCCTTTGTAGCAGCTGTCATCACCGCATCAATTGGTTCACGCAAATATTGTGTCGCAATCAAACGACCAATGCGTTGCAAGAACCAAGGTTGTCCTAGTAAGTCAGACAGATAAACATACCCACCAGGCAAGACACGGGTCTCATCGTCAATCGCGTTAACTAATGANGCGACGAAATCAGCAGCTTCAGATTCAACCATGTATGGCGTAAAGCGTGCNCCACCAGCTGCCCCAGGAATTGTTTCTAGCAAACCAATGCCGCGCTCGTGAAATGTGCGCTTCAAAATCGTCAAGTCTTCTGAAATTGATGACTTGGCACTTTCATATAATTCTGCAAATTGCGTCAATGAGACCAAAGTGCGTGGTCGTTCTAACAAGTAACGGGTCATATCGACCAATCGATCACTACGACGTGTTTTCATATTTCTAAACCTCGAACGTTCGGTAATTTTTATAATTATAGCTTTAGTATAACACGTCCGTTCATATAAAAAATCAAAAACAGCTTTAAAACCGAAGACAAACAAAAAACGCTGCCTCTTTGGCCAGCGTTTTTCGGACGTTCGGCTTTTACAAGTTAAACGTTTTAACCTATTGCCATGAAATTGCGCGCTCTTCACCATCGACACGAGCACCTAATGCGAGCTCATTAATAGCTGGATCATCAAATACTGGCAGCATCTCTGCGAATGTATTTGGCAGCACGTAAGTCCCGTCAAGCAGTTTTTCACGCGTCGTCCAAAAAATTTCACCTTCCCGGCCCGAATGAATGGCACCACTATACGACGTTGTTTTGTACAAGAAGACAATATAGCGCGCGCCATTTTCTAAGGGCCATTCCTTAATACCCATTAACTGAGGCGCTTCAATTTCTAACCCGGTTTCCTCACGCGCTTCACGAAAAACCGATTGNGTCACCGTTTCACCTACTTCAACGTGTCCGCCGGGAAAAGTCACCCCTGGCCACTTTGGATTTTGNCGGTCTTCAACCAAGACTTCATGTGTCACCGGGTTTTCAATCATAATCATGTTCGTTAATTCAATNGGGGTATACCGTTCTGCCATTTAACTGTCTCCTTATCGCAAAAAGGCACACACCGTTAATAGTGTGTACCTTTTTTAACTCTATTTAGTCTAACGAATTAGCCCTTGAAGACCCATTCGTTGCCATCCTTGGCCAACAATTCATCTGACGCAACTGGTCCCATTGAACCTGAAACGTAATTAGGGAATTGTTCACGAGTTGCATCCCATGCTTCTTGAATAGCATCAACGAACTTCCAAGCAATTGCCACACCGTTCCAGTCGGCAAAGTTAGATCCGTTACCGTCCATTGCGTCGTGAATCATACGTTCGTATGGTTCTGGCGTCAACTTCTTGTCTTCGTCTGAAACTGTCCAGTTCAAGTTAACAACACGCGTCAAGAATTCTGAGGTCACGTCCTTGGCGTTAATCTTGAATTCGATACCACCCTTAGGATCAATCAAAATAGTCAAAACTGGGTTTGCCAATTCAACGTCACCACCGAAGATGTTCAAGCCCTTCTTGAAGACGACATCCACACGCGTTGACTTAGCAGCCAAACGCTTTCCTGAACGGATGTAGAATGGCACACCTTCCCAACGAGGCATCTCAAATTGCAACTTACCAGCCACAAATGTGTTGTTTTGTGAATCAGCTGGCACGTCCATTTCATCCAAGTACTTCTTTTGCGTACCATCAGCAGACTCGCCGTATTGACCACGCACAAAGTTTTCAGCAACTTCTTCACGGTTGTAAATCTTCAATGAGTTGAAGGCAGCATTCTTAGCGGCACGAATATCTGTGTCCTTAAATGATGCTGGCTTCTCCATTGCCAACCAACCAATGATTTGCATCGTGTGGTTTTGGATCATATCACGCAAAGCACCGGCTGTATCGTAGTAACCAGCACGCTCTTCAACACCCAAAACCTCTGACAACGTGACTTGCACGTTTTCGATGTAATCCTTGTTCCAAGCCGCATCAAACAATGGGTTTCCAAAACGGACAGCCGCAATGTTTTGAACCATTTCCTTACCAAGGTAGTGGTCGATACGGAAGATTTGGGCATCATCAAAAGCTTCTGACAATTCATTTTGCAAATCTTCAGCAGTTCCAAATGATGTTCCAAATGGCTTTTCAATCATCAAACGGTTATACTCACCGTTCTCAGTAATCAAACCTTCTGACTTCAAATACTTGGCAACCGTTCCAAAGAAACGTGGGGCAACTGACATGTAGAAAATGCGGTTACCCTTCAAGCCGTACTTAGCATCCAATTCGTTGTTCAACGTCAACATATCTGCATAAGCAGCTGAATCCGTAATATCTTGTTGGATGTAGTAGAAGTGTGAAATAAACTCTTCAGCATTCGCTTGGTCTTCGACGAAGTCAGCAATTGATTCGCGAACCATCTCGTGGAACTCTTCTGTCGTCAATTCTTGACGAGCCGTTCCAATAACGGCGAAGTGTTCTTGCAAGAAGCCCTTCTTGAACAAGTTGTATGTTGATGGGTACAACTTACGCTTAGCCAAATCTCCAGTTCCACCGAAGAATGTCAACAATGTTGTAATTTCTGCAGGCACGATGAATGCTCCTTTACTCTCAAAAAATCAGTTTCATTTCGTATTTCATAATACCAGCATCTCACTACCGGTACCTTTTACAAACATTATAAACTTTTTTACACAAATATGCTACAAAAATGTAAAACGCTTACATTGTGATTTTTCTGATTATTCGGACTCAGATGAGAAGAATTGCGTTGCCCTGACTGCATTTCGCCAGCCATTTAACAACGTTGCCCGCCGTTCCGCCGTCAAACTTGCTGTAAATTGACGTCCCTGTGGCACATACTGCTCTAAGTCTGACAAGTCTTGCCAATAACCAACTGTTAGACCGGCTAAGAACGCGGCCCCAAGTGGTGTCGTATCTTCATCAATTGAGCGCTCTACTTGAATATCAGCGACATCTGCCTGGAATTGCATCAAGTACGGATTACGTGAAACCGTTCCGTCAGCCTTCATTTTAATGACATCATATTTCGACTCAGCTTTCATAATCGCTAAAATGTCCGCCGTCTGATACGCGATGGATTGCAATGTCGCTTTTATGAAATCATTTTTACCCGTACCTCGCGTCATACCGAAGACTGCCCCACGTACTTGAGGATCCCAATACGGTGCCCCTAACCCGTTAAAAGCCGGTACAACATACACTTCATCAGCGTTTTCTGATGCTTCTGCTGCTTGCCAGGCATCCAGCTGTGTTTCAATCAACCCCAACCGGTCATGGAGCCATTGAACAGCGGAACCGGCTGAGAAAATTGACCCTTCCAACGCATATGTGGGGCGGTCCCCCACTTGATAGGCAATGGTCGTGACCAATTGATTGTCGGACATCACTGGTTCATGTCCAGTATTCATCAATAAAAAGGCACCCGCGCCATAAGTATTCTTAATCGTGCCGGGTTCGAGCGCTAATTGACCAACTAATGAAGCATTTTGGTCGCCAATCACACTGGCAATCGGCACCCGACCACCGAAAAATTGCATCGGATTCGTGTGCGCAATCACATCGCTACTCGTGTGAACCTGTGGCAACATGGCTGCTGGAATATTAAACAACGCTAACAATTCAACATCCCATGCTTGCGTATGAATGTTATATAGCATTGTTCGGGCTGCATTTGACGCATCAGTTGCATGAACTTCACCGTCCGTAAGCTGCCACACCAGCCACGTGTCGACCGTGCCAAATACCAGGTCGCCAGCTTCAGCTTGTGCCTGAGCACCCGGGACATGATCCAATATCCAACGGATTTTGGTTGCCGAGAAGTACGCACTAACCGGCAGGCCTGTCTTGCCACGGATTAACTCATCGTGACCAGCATTATGCCAGGCATCCGCAATACTCTGTGACTGTGTTGATGACCAACCAATGGCGTTATAAATCGGTTGGCCAGTGTGGCGATTCCAAATTAATGTCGTCTCGCGCTGATTGGCAATACCAATTGCTTTAATCTCATCCCCACGAATACCCGCATTAATGAGTGCATCCGCAATCGCGGTCTGTGCCGTCCGCCAGATATCAAGCGGACGTTGTTCCAACCACCCCGTATGTGGGACGATTGATGTCATCGGAATTGCAGTCGACGTCACGCGTCGTGCATTATGATTAAAAATCACCGCACGCGTCCCCGTTGTTCCCTGATCAATTGCCAAAATATATTCTGGTCGTGTAATAGCCATAATGCGTTCCCCGATTTTATTTCGTTTAAAATTTTTTCACTCCCTATTAGTATATCAAGATGTGAGAATGTGCTACACTTTTCTGCATAGAATAAACGGACAGGCACGGTTACAGTACCGTGCGCGACGTTATATATAGTGGTTACCCACTATGGAATAACGTTAATTACAATTAGTTGTGTCAGCTGACACAATGGAGGATTTTATGGCAATCCAGTCATCACAACAAGATGGCGAAGCGCTCAAACCGCAACACGTTGAGATTAAAGCGCCAATACTCTATATCACCACATTATTCCAATCAACCGGCGCCTCACTCATTTGGCCCATCGCGACATTGTACATGCACAATGTCTTACATGAGACCATGACCATGGCTGGCATGGTCGTGATGGGACTCTCGATTATGATGATGATTGGTAGTTGGGTTGGTGGACACCTATTTGATCGTTGGAATCCTTACAAATCAATCTTAGGCGCTGTCGCCTTAGCAACAGCTATGTTGGCGGCCCTGACTTTTTGGCATTCCTGGCCAGTATTTGCAATTTTCATGCTAATTCTTGGTTTTGCAGATGGGATTATCTATACCCTCTTAAATTCATACGCGGCTACGATTCAGTCGATTGATTCTCGAAAGGTTTTCAATCTACAATACCTGTTCATGAACGTCGGTGTCGTTGTCGGAACCGCCATTGTCGGCTTCCTATTCAACCACGGCGTGCAATTCGTTTTCGGTGGTGCGACAATCATGTATCTTATTTTCTCGGTCATGGTTTTCCGCTACTTCAACGTCAAGGGACTCGCCGCCCAAGCGACTAAAGACGCTGCTAAGGCCGCCAAGAGCAATTTCAGGACGCCTGTGCTGATTTACGCCCTGCTCGGTTTAGCCTTTTCCCTTTATATGGGATACATTCTGTGGGAAACCGTTGTTGCAACGCACATGACTGATTTGGGGATGACCACTCAAGATTACTCATTCCTATGGACGATTAACGGTATCGTGATTATCGTCGGGCAAGGTCTACTCGATCGCATCATCGAAAAACTACCATTCCGACTAACCGTCTTAGGTGGAACCGCCTTGTTCGCGGTATCATTCCTATTCTTGATGAACGCGAAGACCTATCCGATGTTCATCTTCACCTTCATGATTTTGACGATTGGTGAAATGTTTGCCAGCCCACAAATGCCTGCTTGGATTGATCACATCAGTGACCCCAACGCCAAAGGACGGGCACAAGGCTTCATGACGATGGCCATCTCACTTGGTCGTGCGGTCGGCCCACTATATGGTGGCTTAATGATTGACGGTGGCTCATACAAAGCCTTGTTTGCCTCAATGTTTGGCATCATGATGCTCTTCGTAGTCGTCACCTTCATTCTCGACCGAGCTTCAAGACGTCGCAAACGACACCTCGCTAATTAATAACACAAAAACAACCCCTGCAGCGTATCCGCTGTCAGGGGTTGTTTTTTATCGTCATCGAAAGATTCGTTATTTTAGGAGTTGTTAATTGTGCGATGACCTTTTGAATGTTCCCTCTCACGTGGAACCTATTATTCAGATCTCATCACGCAATTTAACTTTTTAGAGACTCTTGAAATCAAAGACCATGCGACCAGTAATCTTGTTGTTGTGCATCGCATCAATCACATCGTTAATATCACGGATATCAGCCCGCGTCACGATTGGCTTAACCTTACCTTCTGCACCAAATTGGAAGGCTTCCTTCAAGTCTTCACGTGTTCCAACAAGTGAGCCCTTCACTTCAATACCATCCAAGACCGTCTTCACAACATTCAACTGCATGTCACCCTTTGGCAATGCCACGGCAACCAACTTACCCATTGGTCGCAATGACGCAATTGATTGATCAAACGCTTGTGTGTTAACAGCCGTTACCTGTGCGTTGTGTACCCCGCCAACCTTTTCTTGGATAATAGCAGGCACGTCTTCTGTCTTACGGTTGATGAGCAATTCGGCTCCCATTTGGCGAGCTGCTTCCAACTTGTCTGGGTTACCATCGACCGCTACCACGTGGGCACCAAACACATTGTGAGCGTACTGGATGGCCAAGTTNCCCAAACCACCAGCGCCAACAACTGAAACCCATTGACCTGGCTTTGTTTCGCCGACCTTAAGAGACTTGTACATCGTTACGCCGGCACACGTAATTGATGATGCTTCCATCGGATCAAGACCTTCCGGTACCTTAACTGCATACTTAGCATTGACGACCACTTGTTGTGCCATTGCGCCATCGACTGAGAAACCAGCATTGCGCACCTTGCGGCAGAACGTTTCATTTCCCGTGTTGCAGTACTCACAGTTTCCACAAGCATCATAGAACCAAGCAATTGACACGCGATCGCCCAACTTCAAGTAATCTGATGCCCCTTCACCAAGCTTCGTCACGATTCCAACCCCTTCGTGCCCAATGACACGACGGAATTCGCGTGGGTTAATCTCATTTGGATTACCAAAATCACCATTGGCGACGTGCAAGTCGGTGTGGCAAAGACCACTGTATTCTACATCAACCAATGCCTCACCAAATCCTAAGGCACGGGGTTGCCAATCATCAATCAAATCTACAAATCCATCTGGCGTTTCACGAACAACTGCTGCTTTCATGTCTAATCTCCTCGTGTTAACAATGACTATTTGTTCTTTTCTTCACAAACATTATTATAACCGAGTCGCTCTCTTTTGCAAGCGCTTTCTTGAAATCTAATCAAGAACTTTTTGTGCGTTTTTATAAATCGGAACCCGAAAAAAGCGCCCTCCCAAATGGCGGACGCTTCACTTCTTTTAAGTTAGTCTAATGCAATGATTTTCTCTGCACTAAAGGCATAAATAAACCGACGTGGCATTGGCTTCCCCATCGCCACCAGTGCCTGTGCATAAACGTTCAATTGGCCTGAATAACGTTGCGTAAGTGTTTCAGCTGCCGTTTCCGGTGTTACCCGATCGGTCTTGTAATCGAACAACCACACCTCATCATCGACCTGGAAATAGCCATCAATAATACCGTGAATCAAAACTTTTTCTGATCCCTGGAAGTCTTTGTACAGACGATCTGCATCAAGCAAAAGTGAGAACTGCACTTCACGTTGCAAAGAGTCCGCATGGGCAACCATTTGCTTGCCCAAAGGTGAATTCGTGAAGAAACGTTCAATCTTAGATAACGAAATCAGATGGGCCACCTTATCCTCGATTAACTCTTGGTCAACCAAATCGGCCACCAATGCGCGCAAGTCAGCCTGAGATGGCGCTCCTGTCGATAGATCAACACGTTGCATAACCAAGTGCGTTGCCGTTCCAATCGCAGCCGATGAAATACGCGTTTCCGCTTCTTGCATAAAGGTCGGCTCCGGTAACGTTTCATCCGTAAACCGCAATCCCGCAAATTCATCCGCTTGAATACGCCCATCCACTAAGCCACGGCCAGCTGCCAAATCTGGATCTTCAAATAAGCGTTTAATTTCTGAAACTGACTGGTACGCTGTGGCACGTGTCGCCTCATCAAACTGATAATCAAATTGCAACACCGACCGCCAATCATTGATGATGCCGTCCGGCGTAGCACCGGTTTTTTCTGACGTCGTTTCAGACAGTGGCATCGCTTGATAAGCATCAACCAATGCGCGTAAATCGGCCCCATTCACGATTTCTAGCCCAAAATTGAACGGTTGCTTCGGCGCTTTCGTCCGAATCTCACTGAAATCAATGACATCCTTATCATCGTAAGCTGTTAGCACACTTGCCAATTCAGGCGCCTTGGGATGGCGCATCAAGGCCATCCCCATCAAGTCCATGAACGACTTTCCTTCAAGGCGGGCCCACTCCGGCAACATCCATTCCGTACCAGCTTCAGCTAACGACCACTTATCCCATAGGGCTTTCACACTGTCGTACGCCCCCACCATAAACAAGTGTTGTTCAGCACGCGTTAACGCAACATAAAGCACCCGCAATTGTTCAGCAAACG
>JGI26054J46599_1000242_pt1 | contig 15061 bp, 18 predicted proteins | sample HigsolmetaGSP16D_FD_46599 | JGI IMG/M metagenome (IMG submission 46599) | reverse complement strand
ATATTCGGCATGGGCGGTGGCCACCAGTGCCGCCTTGACCCGCTCGGTGGCCGGGCGATCGGAGGTGGCCACCACGGCCACGGTACGCGCCCGCGCCTCGGCCCCCAGGTGGACGTCGAGCAGTTCGCGTACCTCGCGCCCGCGCTCGCCGATCAGGCCGATGACGATCACCTCGGCTTCGCTGCGCCGCACGATGCTCGCCAGCAACGACGACTTGCCCACCCCGGGCTCGCCGAAGATGCCCATGCGCTGGCCACGCGCCACGGTGAGCAGACCATCGATGGCGCGGATGCCGAGCGGCATCGGCTGGGCGACGATCTGCCGGGAAAAGGGTGCCGGCGGCTCGGCCTGCAGTGGATAACGCTGCAACCCGCTGACCGGCGCACCGCCATCGAGCACATCACCCAGGGGGCCGATCACCCGCCCCAGCAGGGCATCGCCGACCAGCACGCTCTGGCTCTCGCCAGTGGCGACGATTTCGGTACGGGTCGACAGCCCCTCCAGGGAACCGACGGGTGAGAGAATCGCCTCGTCGCCATCGAACCCCACCACTTCGGCGGTGAGCACCCGCCCGCTGGCCGGGTCGCTGAGCCGGCACAGCTCGCCAATGCCCACATTCGGCACGCTGGCCTGGATCAGCGTGCCGCGAATACTGCGAATGCGCCCGCGTAACGGCCGCGGCTGGGCATCGGCCAGGCGCGCGCTGAGGGTCGGCAGCAGATCATGCAGAGGGGCGTTCATCGCCGCCCTCCAGACTGCCGGGCAGCAGCGCCTGGCGCAGCCCTTGAAGCTGGGTGTGCAGGTCCAGCTCGACGCTGGCCTGGGGGCTGCTCAACCGCGCATGGCCGGCAGCCAGCGTGTCATCGGCCTCGACGTCCAGGCGTTCGCCAAGGTCGCGCAGGTGCTCGCGCACGGCGTCGAGCTGATCCGGNCGCACCTGCAGGCGCAGCCGCTGGGCCTGGCGAAAGGCGCCGAGTGCCTGGCGCGTGCATTGCGCCAGGCGGCTGGCCTCGTCCAGCTCACCGAGCACCTGCCGGACGATGCCCAGTGCCAGGTCGGTCAGCTGNGCTTCGAGGCCGGCCAGGTAATCATCGACCTGCTGCGCCGTGCGCGCCAGCAACTGCGCCGCCTCGCGTTGCCCTTCGGCGAGCCCGGCCGCCCGGCCCTCGTCGCGCGCCTGGTCGCGCAGCCGCTGCAAGGCCGCCTGGGTGCGCTCGGCCTCCTCGCGGGCCGCCTGCATGAAGGCGTAGCCGTCGAGCCACTGCGCGGCCTCCTCGGCACGCAGGATGCGCTGGCCTGGCTTGCCTGGCAGCGTGCTCATGCAGCGCCTCGCTCGGCAGGCTCATGTACGGCGAGGGCGACCTGGCGCACCAGCTGAACGTCATCGGCACTGCCGCTCGACAGCGGCGCAGCCAGGCCGAAGCGCAGCCGTAGCCAGTCCTGCAGGGCCGTCGGCTGGGCCGCCAGCCAGGCCTCCACGCAGCGCTGGCCATCCGCCTCGATGGCGGCCAGCAAGGCATCGCCGGACATCAGTGCCGGCGTGCCCGCCTGGCTTTCGCGCCAGCCAATGGCCAGTTCGTAGGTGGCNTCACCCAAGCGCTCGCGCAGCTGCTGCACCAGCGGGCCGCGAATTTCCCGGGCCAGGGCAGCGGCATGTCGGCAGGCACCACAGGTTCTGGCCAGCTGGGCAAAGGCTGGCGGCGGCAGGAGCAGCACTGGCAGGTCGTCATCGGCCACCTCGCCGGCGCCGCTCAACGGCTGCAACCCGTAGTAGGAAACCAGCAGCTCGCCAAGGCGTGCTTCGAAGCGCCGCTGCTCGATCAGTTCGAGCACCCGCTCACGGGGCAGCGCACCGAGCAGCGCGGCCTCCAGGCAATCCCGGGCGACGAATGCCAGCGGCCGGGCCAGCAGCATGCGCCAGGCCTCGCGCAACCCCTGGCTCACTCGGTTTCCCTCAACACGTAGGTGCCCTGCCCCTGGCGCTCGCGCCACAGCAACCAGCCCAGGGCGCCGGCCATGCCGAGCAGCAGCAACAGGGCGCCGAAAAACAGCGTACGGGCCCGCGACACGCTCTCGTCGAGCATCCACACGCCGAGAAACGAGCTCAACGGCGGCCGCGCATCGTCACGCAGGTTGCGCGCTGCGGCCTTGATCGCGGTGACCGACACGCCGTCGTAGTTGAGCCCGGAAATACTGTTGGCCACCAGGGTCTTGATCTGCGGAATCAACTGGTCGATGTCGGTATCGGCTTCGTAACGGATCAGTACCGATGCCGATGATGGCGAGATCACCCGCTTGAGCAGGTCATTGTCGGGCAGCACCACGTGCACCCGCGCCGACAGCACGCCATCGATCTGCGACACGGTGTGCGACAGTTCTTCGCTGAGCGCGTAGACCATCTGCGCCCGTTCCTGCACCGGCGAAGACACCAGGCCGTTGTTCTTGAACACCTCGCCCATGTTGGAAAACTGCTGCTGCGGCAGGCCGGCTTCGTCGAGCAGGGCCACNGCTTCGGACAGTCGCTCCTGGGGCACGCTGACGGTGATCCGGCCATCCTCCTGCACCTGGCGCTGGGCGGCGATNCCCTCNCGCAGCAGGGCGGCGACCATGCTGTTGGCCTCGCGCTCGCCGAGGTTGCTGTACAGCACCATGCCGTCACAGGCCTGCAGCAACAGCGTCATCAGCACCAGCGCGAACAACCGCAAAGGATGCCCAGCCATGCTCACTGGCCCCTTAGCAGGGTGTTGGCAGAGCCGGAGATCTGCGTAGCACCACGCACCACCATCTGGGTTTCGATGGAGTAGTCGAAGACCCGGCTCAGCGAGCCAACCAGACGGTCGATCTGCTGCTCGTTGACCTTGCCCGGTTCGACCCCGGCGCCCTTGTCCACCGGCGCACTGCTGATGTACGGCGTGCGTTCCACCGCGGCACTGTCGGAAAAGCCCTTGGAGCGGTCGATGAAGCCGTTGAGCCGCTCCATGAGGTTTTCGCCGATCTGNTTCGGGCTGGCGCCGTGGGGCATGCCCTTGGCCTGGCTGGCCATGTGCTCGAACAGGTTCTGCGACACCTGGGCGACATCCTGCCCGGCGGCCGTAGGGGCCGCCGTGGCGACTGCTGCGCTGACTGTCATGGCCGATCCCCGTGGTTATTCTTCGTCGTCCGCGGTGGCTTCCTTGAGAATCTCCTGGGCCCGCGGCATGACGATGAACTGGCCGCCGAGGATGATCGCCTGGGTAATCATGTCCTCGGTGAGTGCNTCTCCCTGGGCGTTTTCCAGCGCCTGGTCGAATTCCGCTTCAGGGGTGTTCTGGGGACTGGTGTTGCCATCTACCTGGGTGACTGCCATGGGATCTCTCCTTTCGTCTGAGGTTTACTCGTCGTCCGCACCCTTGACCACCTGGATGCCGGCACTGCCGCGGAACACCCGCACGCCCCGCTCGCGAACCACCTCGGGTTCGGCGACTACCGGGGCCTGCAGCTGATCGATGCGTTGCTGGACCAGCGCCATGTAGGGCGGCGGCCCGGAAATCAGCATGCCGTCACCGTGAAAGCTGCTGCGCAGCGACAGGTGCTTGCCGGCTACACCCAGCTCGTCCAACGCGGTCTGCAACTCGTCGAGCTGAAAGCCGCTGGGTTCGAACTGGCGAATCTCGATTTCTTCCTCNCTGTTCACATGCAGCATGTTGCCGTCGAAAAACCAGGTCAGGCCGCCGTTGCCGCACAGNGCGTCGAGAAACTCGCCGGCACTGGCCGCACGCAGGTTGCTCTGGGCGCGGCCCTTGACCCGGCTGGAAATCGCCATCGGCAGGCCGAGGTTGCGCCCGAAGGCTTCCAGGGTGCTGCGCAGGTCCTGGTTGATCACCACATAGTCGTAGGGCTGATCGAACCAGGGCGGCGTGACTTCGCCGCGGGCCGTGCCCACACTGCCAGCCAGCAACAGCAGGGCCAGCGCCAGGCAACGCCCGATGCCGCCACTATCGGCGCAGGCAGGTCGATGAAACAACCGCCGCCCGGCAACAATCACAAGATTTCGCAGCCGCTTCACAGATCCCCCGCAAGCGGGCTCTATAGAATGCCGTGCACGTGCCGAACCAACCCAGGAGCACCGCCCTTGCCGTCGATTTCCACCCGCTGCATCCTGCTCGCCAGCCTCGCCCTGCTGGGCGCCTGCAGTAACCACTCGCCGAGCGCGCCCGCACCAGACGGCGATGAGGCCTACCAGCGGCTGATGAAACTGGCCGGCGATGTCGAGTCGCGCGGTGATCGCGGCACCGCCGCGACGCTCTACCAGAGGGCNGCGGAGCAGCCNGGGGCGGGCTTCGAAGCCTGGCAGCGGCTGGGCCAGGCGCGACTGGAGAGCGGNAACATCCAGGGCGCCGAGGCGGCCTACCAGAAGGCCGTCGCGCTGGAGCCGGACAACCCCGTGGCTCTGCTCGGCCTGGGCACCGCACAGCTGCGCCTGGGCTACCCGGAGCGCGCCCANCCGCTGCTGGAAAGTGCCGCCCGGCAATTGCCCAACGATGCCCAGGCCTTTGCCCGCCTGGGCGCCGCCGAGGCGCAGCTGGGCAATGTCACGGCCATGCAGAAGGCCTTCGCCACGGCACGCCGGCTGGCCCCCAACGACCTCGACGCGCGCAGCAACCTGGCCCTGGCCTATGCGCTCAACGGCGACACGGGCAATGCCCTGCGCGAGATCGCCGGCATCGACCGTGCGCCCACCGCGCAGTTGCGCCATCAGCGCAATGCGCTGCTGGTTCAGGTACTGGCGGGCGCCCAGGGCAAACCGGCCAGCGTGCAGCTCGACGGCACCAGCGCCACCCAGCGCCAGGCGCTGATCGCCGAGGCGCAGCGGATCGCGGCCATCGGCGACCCTGCCGAACGTGCCAGGGCCCTGGGCCTCAGCGCCGGGCGTTAGGCCCAGCTGGCGCGGGCTGGCGTGGCTCATCGCCCACCTCCGGTATCGCTCTGCGCTGCCTGCTCCTGGCGACGGCGGCGCTTCTCGTCGGTCTCGAAACCTTCCAGGTACGACTGCGCCGCGCGGCCCACCGGCGCGGCCAGGGTCGGCCCGGTCTGCCGGCCACGCAGCAGATCACCACGGCGCTCGACCATCTGCAGCAGATTGGCGTTGTTGGCGCAGCCGGGCGGCAGCGGTAGCAGCTCAGCCTCGTCGACCGGCTGGCCCTCGTCCGTGACGCGACGGCAGGCATCCGGCACCAGCAGGGCCTGGCCGTTACCGTCGACGATGGTCTGGTAACCGGGGGAATAGTCCGGCGACTGCAACTCGGTCTGGCAGGCGCCCAGCAGCAGGCAGGTGGACAACAGGCCCAGACGGGTCATCACGGCACTCCCGTTCATTGCAGGTGGAACCCGAAGGAGCCGCTGCGCGCCGGACCATCGGCACGGGCGCCGAGGCTCTTGTCGAGCGGCGTGAGCATGGCCTGGGTCTGCACCGGCTCGACCAGGTAAGGGGTGATGAGGATCACCAGCTCGGTCTCGTTCTGCTGAAAGCGCTTGGAGCGGAACAGGTTGCCGAGTACCGGCATGTCGCCCAGCAACGGGACCTTTTCCAGATCCCGTGAATTCTCCCGCTGGAACAGGCCGGCAATGGCGAAGGTCTGCCCGCTGCCCACCTCGACGCGGGTGTCGGCACGGCGCACGCGGAACGACGGCACCCGGAACCCGGAGACTTCCAGGGTGCTGCCGCCCATCAGGCTGCTGACCTCCGGGCGCACCTGCAGGCCGATGCGGTCACCCGGCAACAGGGTCGGGCTGAACAGCAGCGAGACCCCGTAGGATTTGTATTCGACGCCCACCAGGTCGCTGTTCACCGGCACCGGCACCGGCACTTCGCCGCCCGCCAGGAAGCTCGCCGTCTCACCGGTCATGGCGGTGATGTTCGGCTCGGCGAGGATCTCCAGCACGCCATTGCTCTGCAGCGCCTCGAGCACGCTGTCGATATTGAAGTTGCCGCTGTCCAGGCCCACGCCGATCAGGTTGGAGCCACCGGCTGCCGCCTCAGCCGCCAGGTTGCCGCCGGTGAGCAGGCCGAACGAGAAGGTGCCGTTGTTGAACAGCGCATTCCAGCTCACGCCATAGCGCAGCAGCTCCTCGCGAGACACCTCGGCGAAGCGCACGCGAATGTTCACCTGGGCAGAACCGGCGTACGTCGCGGTGTTCACCGCGCCCTGCCAGTCCTGCCCGGCGGGGTCGAGCAAGGCATTGAGATCCAGCGCCTCGGCCACGTTGCTGACCTGGCCGCGGGCCGCCAGGCGGTTGCCGACGCCCTGAACCTCGGTGCCGCTCTGCGGGTGGCGGCTGCGCAGCGCACTGGTGATCGGCCGGCCGTTGCTGCCGACGCTGATCTGCAGCGAAGCGATCTCCTGCTCGTCACTGCCCAGGGCCACCAGGGTGGTGTGGCCAGGGCGCTTGCCGAACAGGTAGATCACCCCGGGGGACACCACCTGCAGGTCGGCCACACCGGGCTCGGCGATCATCACCGCATCCACCGGGTCACTGAAGCGCATGATCCGCCCCTCGCCGGTGCCCAGGCTGATATCGCCCCCCAGCGGTGACTGGGCCATGGCCAGCAACGGCAGGCAGCACAGCGTCAATACCAGCAGGCGGATCATGTCGCACCTGCCAGCGCGGGAGCAGGTTGGCTCTTCTCTGCCCGCGCAGTGCTCGGCGCGCCGATCACCTTGATCGCCTGCAGGCTGTATTCCGGGGCCAGTTCGGTAAAGGACAGCACGGCCATCTCCAGTTCGTCACGAATGCACAGGCGCAGGATCCGGCGGCGTAGCTCCGGGTGCACCACCAGGGTCGGTTTGATCTGCTCAGGCAATTGCGCGCACTCCTGGCGCAGCGCCTTGAGCAGGCCACGGGTGGCTTCCCGGGCGCGGATCTCGCCGCGCCCGGTATCCTGCTGACGCGCCGCCTCGAGCAGCTGCGCCTCCAGGGCCGAGCCGAGCACGAAGGCCGCGATCACCCGCTGCGCATCGGCATGCTGGTGGCTGATCTGCCGCGCCAGGGCGCTGCGCAGATGGTCGCTGAAGCGCCCGACATCCCCCTCGCGGCCGCCCCACTCGACCATCGCCTCGAGCAGCGCCCGCCGGTTGCGAATCGACACACCCTCGGCGACCAGGCGCCGCAGGGCGTCGGCGATGCGCTGCAGGGGCACGGCCCGCAGCGCTTCCTTGACCAGTTCGCCATGGCTTTCCTCCAGGTGCGCCAGCAACTGGCGGGTTTCCTGGATCCCGAGAAAGTCGCCGGCATAACGACGCAGCACACGCGCCAGCACATCCCGGAGGATTTCATCAGGGCGCAGGTAGCCGATTCCCGCGTCACTCAGCTCGGCTTGGTGTTCGCTGGCAATCCACAGGCCGGCGCGGCTGCCCAAGGGTGATGCCCGCTCCTCGCCGGTGATGTCGAGCAGTTGCAGGTGCACGGGGTCGTCCTTGAGCAGCACCTGCGCCGGGTTCAGCTCGCCCTGATCGACCGGTACGCCTTCCAGCTCGACCCGGTAGCCAGCGGTCGAGCCGGCCATGTCGACGACCACCGACGGCATCGGAAACTCGATGCCCAGCTCGTTGTGCAGGTCGTGGCAGAGCACCTCGAGGCGTTGCTTGAAAGGTTGCAGCGGCACCGCTTCGGCCAGCCCCGGGCCGATCGACAGCAGCACCCGGGTGTCCGCCGCAGCGGCCGGGGCTTCCTCCTGCTGCTGGGGCTCGGGGTCGCTGGCCGCCTCCTCGACCACCTCGGCCGCCGCGATCTCGGCTTGNNCNTCGCGCTGCTGGCGGCGNCGCAGCATCCAGGCGCACAGNCCCAGCACGGCCGACAGGCCGAGAAACACCGGCGCCGGGAANCCGGGGATGAACGCCACGGCGGCGAGAATCAGCGCGGTCAGCGTCAGGGCACGCTGGCTGTTGCCCATCTGGCGGATGATTTCGGTGCCCAGGTCGGCCTGCTCGGCCTCGTTGTTGACCCGGGTCACCACGGTGCCGGCGGCCACGGCGATCAGCAGCGCCGGAATCTGCGCGATCAGCCCGTCGCCCACGGTGAGCAGCGAATAGGTATGCCCGGCTTCGGCGAAGGACATGCCGCGCGACAGCATGCCGATCAGCAGGCCGCCGATCAGGTTGACGAAAAGGATCACCAGGCCGGCGATGGCATCGCCCTTGACGAACTTCATCGAGCCGTCCATCGCGCCGAACAGCTGGCTCTCGCGCTGCAGGTCGGAGCGCTTGCGGCGCGCCTCGTTGGCGTCGATGTCGCCGTTGCGCAGGTCGTTGTCGATGCTCATCTGCTTGCCGGGCATGGCGTCCAGGCTGAAGCGTGCCGCCACCTCGGCGACCCGCTCGGCGCCCTTGGTGATGACCACGAACTGCGCCACGGTGATGATCAGGAAGATCACCAGGCCGACCACCACCTCGCCGGCGATGACGAACTTGCCGAAGGCCTCGATGATATGCCCCGCATCGCCGTGCAGCAGGATCAGCCGCGTGGTGCTGATCGACAGGGCCAGGCGGAACAGCGTGCTGAGCAGGATCAGCGCCGGCAGCGCGGACAGCTCCAGCGGCTTGCGAATGTAGAAGGCGACGATCAGCACCAGGATGCTCAGGGCGATGCTGATGCCGATCAGGGTATCGACCAGGTAGGTCGGCAGCGGGATGATCATCATCACGATGGCCATCATCATGAAGGCGACCACCACCACCTCGGTGCGTTGCGCCGCCATGCCCGCCAGGGAACCCAGCCGCGCCATCATGCTGCACCCTCCTGGCGCAGCGCCCGGTAGCGGGCAAAGCAGGTGCGCGCCTCGCCGTGCTGGCCGGCGCTCCACAGCGCCCGGCTGCGCAGCAGCAGCCAGGCCGCCGATTCGCCCTGCAGCCCGTGCAGGCGATCCAGGGTCTGCAAGGCTCGCTGCCCATCACCATTGGCGGTGAAGGCCGCCGCCAGGCGCGCCAGCAATACCGGGTCATCGGCATTCAGCTGCACGGCCAGCAACAGCAGCACCAGCGCGCGCGGGCCCTGGCCAACCCGCAGGTAGAGATCGCCCAGGCCCTGCAGCAGCTTGGCGGCATCGTGGTCGTCGCGCAGCATCATGGCTCCACCTCGGTTTCGACGCGCTGGCGGTCCAGGGCCTGGCGGGTGTCGAGCTCCTCGCGCACCAGGCTCATGGCCAGCGCCCGGGTTTCACCGTCGAGCGGCAGCGACGGCAGGATGCGTTCGAGGATGTCTTCGAGAATTTCCGCCGGGCGCGAGCCTGCGAACAAGCCGGGCTCGACGCCTGCGGCCAGCTCCAGGGCCTGCAGGTCATCCTGTACCGTCGGCAGTGGCAGCGTGCGCGGCAGGCTGGGCTGGCGAACCGCGGGTGGCGCGCTGGGTGAGGCAGGCAGCAGCTCACTCGGCCGAGTGCGAATGTCGGACGCCGCATCCGCCGGCGCCAGCGGGGCGCGTGAATCGATCTTCATGCTAGCCCTCAGGCACTGGCGAGGGTCCTAATGTCAGCGCGAAACGCTCTTCGCCCAGCGCCAGCACCACCTGACCGTCCTCGATACGCTCGAGCTTCCAGCCGCCTTCCAGGGGGGCGCCGGGATACAGGCGGGCACCCGAGGCATTGATCACGTAGGGGTTGTCGCCGAACCACACGGCCTGGAAGTTGACCCGCGGCCGGGCGGCGCTTTCACGCACGCTGACATCGCCACGCAGTACGTATTGGCGCCCATAGCGGCCGTCGAAATACTGCTGCAGGGCAAGCCAGTCCTGTTCCTGGCCGGGCTCCAGGGTGCCGCTGACGCGCACCTGGCCGGCACTGGCGTCGAGCTTGAGCTTGTTCAACCCGGCGGCCTTGGCCTGGCTGGCCAGGTCGGCGCGGGCCAGTTGCAACGACGCCGCCCGGGGCGCCTCTGCCGGCTGCTCCTCGGCGAGGGTGAGGCGCTGCAGCGACTCCGGCTCGGCGCCAGGCAGCGGGCCATCGCGCAGCACCGCCAGGGCACCGGCGCAGATGAACATGAACAACGCGGCAATCGCCCATTGGGTTTTGCCGTACCACACCGGGTTGGCCGCCGGGCCGCTGGCCTGGGGCATGGCCAGGCGCAGGGTCGCCGTGCCGATGCGGATATCCACAGGCAGTCGGCCGCGGTAGCCGTGCCCGCGCGCGACCGCGGTTTCACGACCGTTGCGGATTACCCGCACGTCACCGCCGCTGGCCTCCACGCCAACGTGGCGAGCACTCAGGCGCAGGGTCAGGTGACGTTCGGCCACCCCGGCGTCACGCAGCATCAGGTTGGCTGCAGCACCGCTGCCGATGCAGTACACCGCTTCATCCAGCGGCAGCGATACACCGCGGTGGATGCCGGCGGTCACCTCCAGCCGAGGCAGATCGCCGCTGTTCAGCGAGGCGGAACTCGAGGCTATCGCAGTCATAGGACTCACCGGGCTCAGGGATCACGCTATCGAGCGACGTATGCGGCCAGAACGGCCGGCCACGCACTCGATGGAAAAGGTGCCGATAACGGCGCAGACGCAGGTTGCAGGCGGCGCCGAACGCCGCCTGCAGCCCGGGTCAGTTCTGCGGACGCTGCTTGGTGGCGTCGAGTTCGGCTTTCTTGGCCGTGGTGATCTCGGTGATCTTGGCGGATTTCTCGATCGCCATATCGAACACCGCGGACATCTTGTCGATAGCAGCGTCTGCGCCGCCGCCACTTACTGCAGGAGTCTCAGCCATGGGATATCTCCGAAAATATCTAAAGGGTAATGGGCGGCATCACCAGCGGTGATAACCGGTTTCAGGAAAGCCACCTCACCGAGCGGGCTTTCCTGCAACGCCTCGAAGACTAGAGAGCGATCGCCGGGCGATGTTGTTAAAGGTTGTTAAAGCTTGTTGAGGGGCGGTTAACGACCTGCTGCCGACACCCCGCCCTGGTTCTGCCTGGCAGCGCAGTGCAGCAGGCCGTAGCCCGGCAGGCCTGGGCATGCGCCACGATGGGCACAGGCGGCCTTGTCCGATCACGACCTCGGCTTGACGCTTTCGGCAATCCCCCCGTCGTTTTTGCATCGGGTCGCCAGGGCGGTGAGGCATATGCTGCCCACAAAGCGCCAGCAGCGAATCTGGTGCAACCAATCAAGGGGAGCCGCCTGATGAGCCCAGCCGAATTGCACGCCGACAGTATCGTCATCGACGGTCTGATCATCGCCAAATGGAACCGTGAACTGTTCGAGGACATGCGCAAGGGCGGCCTGACCGCGGCCAACTGCACGGTGTCGGTATGGGAAGGTTTCCAGGCCACCGTCAACAGCATCGCCGCCAGCCAGAAGCTGATCCGCGAGAACAGCGACCTGGTGATGCCGGTGCGCACCACCGCCGACATCCGCAAGGCCAAGGAGCTGGGCAAGACCGGCATCCTCTTCGGCTTCCAGAACGCCCATGCGTTCGAAGACCAGATCGGCTACGTGGAGATCTTCAAGCAGCTCGGCGTGGGCATCGTGCAGATGTGCTACAACACCCAGAACCTGGTCGGCACCGGCTGCTACGAGCGCGATGGCGGCCTGTCCGGCTTCGGCCGCGAGATCGTCGCCGAGATGAACCGCGTGGGCATCATGTGCGACCTGTCGCACGTTGGCTCGAAGACCAGCGAGGAAGTCATCCTCGAGTCGAAGAAGCCGGTGACCTACTCGCACTGCCTGCCATCGGGCCTGAAGGAGCACCCGCGCAACAAGTCCGACGAGGAACTGAAGTTCATCGCCGACCATGGCGGTTTCGTCGGCGTGACCATGTTCGCGCCCTTCCTGGCCAAGGGCATCGACTCGACCATCGACGACTACGCCGAAGCCATCGAGTACGTGATGAACATCGTCGGTGAAGACGCCATCGGCATCGGTACCGACTTCACCCAGGGCCACGGCCAGGACTTCTTTGAATACCTGACCCACGACAAGGGCTACGCCCGTCGCCTGACCAGCTTCGGCAAGATCATCAACCCGCTGGGTATCCGTACCGTCGGCGAGTTCCCCAACCTCACCGAAACCCTGCTCAAACGCGGCCATCCCGAGCGCGTGGTGCGCAAGATCATGGGCGAGAACTGGGTGCGGGTACTGGCCGACGTCTGGGGCGAATGATGAATACCTGCGGAGCCTACTGCGCCCACCGATAGCTGCGTCGCGTCCTCGCGACAAGCTCGCCGTACAGTCGTACTGCTCTCGCTTGTCGCTGCGGGTCTCCTTGCTCTCGGCGTGCTCGCTACGGCTCCACAGGCATTCATGCACATTTTTCAAACACGCAAGACAACGAATTCTGGAGCTAATAACACATGGCCACCCACGCCCCCGAAATGCCCATCCAGGTCGACGACGAAACCGGCGTATGGACCACCGACGCCCTGCCGATGCTGTACGTGCCGCGGCACTTCTTCGTCAACAACCACCGTGGCATCGAGGAAGTGCTCGGCGCCGACAAGTACGCCGAAATTCTTTACAAGGCCGGCTACAAATCCGCCTGGCACTGGTGCGAAAAGGAAGCCGAATGCCATGGCCTTGAAGGCGCCGCGGTGTTCGAGCACTACATGAAGCGCCTGTCGCACGCGGCTGGGGCCTGTTCGAGATCCAGAAGCTGGACATCGACGCCGGCTACGCGGAAGTGAAGCTCAAGCACTCGGCCTTCGTGTACGTGTACGGCAAGGTCGGCCGCAAGGTGGATTACATGTTCACCGGCTGGTTCTCCGGCGCCATCGACCAGATCCTGTCGGCCAGGGGCAGCAGCCTGCGTACCGTCACCGTGCAGGAATACGGCGGTTCCGAAGAGGGCCACGACGATGGCCTGTTCGTTACCCGCCCGCTGTAACTCTATCCAGGTGGGAGCGGGCCGTGCCCGCGAATTTACTGATCGCGGGCGTGGACTAGGCGTCTGCGCCGGCTCCCACACATAAAAATAAAACCGTGAACGCTTAGCCGCCGAATCGAGGAGAGGGTCATGGCCTTCGAAGCAATGTTTCAGCCGATCCAGATCGGCAAACTGACCATCCGTAACCGTGTGCTCTCCACCGCGCACGCCGAGGTCTATGCCACCGACGGCGGCATGACCACCGACCGCTACGTGAAGTACTACGAAGAGAAGGCCAAGGGCGGCATCGGCCTGGCGATCTGCGGCGGCTCCTCGGTGGTGGCCATCGACAGCCCGCAGCAATGGTGGGCCTCGGTGAACCTGTCCACCGACCGCATCATCCCGCACTTCCAGAATCTTGCTGACGCCATGCACAAGCACGGCGCCAAGATCATGATCCAGATTACCCACATGGGCCGCCGCTCGCGCTGGGACGGTTACCACTGGCCGACCCTGATGTCGCCGTCCGGTATCCGTGAACCGGTGCACCGCGCCACCTGCAAGACCATCGAGATCGAGGAGATCTGGCGCATCATCGGCAACTACGCCCAGGCCGCACGCCGTGCCAAGGAAGGCGGCCTGGACGGCGTCGAGCTGTCCGCCGTGCACCAGCACCTGATCGACCAGTTCTGGTCGCCGCGGGTCAACAAGCGTACCGATGAATGGGGCGGCACCTTCGAAGGCCGCATGAAATTCGGCCTGGAAGTGCTCAAGGCGGTGCGCGCCGAGGTCGGTGACGACTTCTGCGTGGGCATGCGCATCACCGGTGACGAGTTCCACCCGGACGGCCTGTCCCACGAGGACATGAAGCAGATCGCCGCCTACTACGACGGCACCGGCATGCTCGATTTCATCGGCGTGGTGGGCTCGGGCTGCGACACCCACAACACCCTGGCCAACGTGATCCCCAACATGAGCTTCCCGCCGGAGCCGTTCCTGCACCTGGCGGCCGGCATCAAGGAAGTGGTCAAGGTCCCGGTACTGCATGCGCAGAACATCAAGGACCCGAACCAGGCCACGCGCATCCTCGAAGGCGGCTATGTCGACATGGTCGGCATGACCCGCGCGCACATGGCCGACCCGCACCTGATCGCCAAGATCAAGATGGGCCAGATCGACCAGATCAAACAATGCGTCGGTGCCAACTACTGCATCGACCGGCAGTACCAGGGCCTGGACGTGCTGTGCATCCAGAACGCCGCGACCAGCCGCGAATACATGGGCGTGCCGCACATCATCGAGAAGACCACCGGCGTGAAGCGCAAGGTGGTGGTCGTCGGCGGCGGCCCGGCCGGGATGGAAGCGGCCCGTGTGGCAGCCGAGCGCGGCCACGACGTGACCCTGTTCGAGAAGCAGGACAGCCTCGGCGGGCAGATCAGCATCGCCGCCCGCGCCCCGCAACGCGACCAGATCGCCGGCATCACCCGCTGGTATCAGCTGGAAATCGCCCGCCTGGGCGTGGACCTGCGCCTGGGCACGGCGGCCGATGAAGCGACCATCCTCGACCTGCGCCCGGACATCGTGGTGCTGGCCAACGGCGGCCACGCCTTCCTCGAGCAGAACGAACACTGGGGTGCGGCCGAAGGCCTGGTGGTCAGCGCCTGGGACATCCTCAGCGGCAAGGTCGAGCCCGGCAAGAACGTGCTGGTGTACGACACCATCTGCGAATTCACCGGCATGTCGGCGGCCGACTACCTGGCCGAGAAAGGCTGCCAGGTCGAGATCGTCACCGACGACATCAAGCCCGGCGTGGCCATGGGCGGCACCACCTTCCCGACCTACTACCGCAGCATGTACCCCAAGGAAGTGGTCATGACCGGCGACCTGATGCTGGAAAAGGTCTACGCCGAGGGCGACAAGAAGGTCGCGGTGCTGGAGAACGAATACACCGGCGCCCGGGAAGAGCGGGTGGTCGATCAGATCGTCATCGAGAACGGTGTGCGCCCGGACGAGCGCCTGTACTACGCGCTCAAGGACGGCTCGCGCAACAAGGGCCAGATCGACGTCGAGGCGCTGTTCGCGATCAAGCCGCAGCCGTGCCTTTCCGAGACGGGCGAGGGCTACCTGCTGTTCCGTATCGGTGACTGCGTGGCCCAGCGCAACGTGCACGCGGCGATCTACGACGCCCTGCGCCTTTGCAAGGACTTCTGATCTAAACGACGCCCTTGTGGGAGCGGGCGGGGA
>JGI26054J46599_1000240_pt1 | contig 15154 bp, 12 predicted proteins | sample HigsolmetaGSP16D_FD_46599 | JGI IMG/M metagenome (IMG submission 46599) | reverse complement strand
ACCCGTCCACCGCCCCGCAACCGCGATGGTGGATGAAAAGAGCGTCATCCACCCTACGTCCGCTACAAGGCGATAGCCGCCGTTCGTTGTGGGGCGCCAATTGGTGGGCTGAAGCCCACCAAATCGAACGGCCGCTTTCGCCACATTGCAGTCAAACGCTGAAGTGGGGCCGATAGATCGTGAACAGGCTCTTGGGCCGAGCGCGCCGTTCGCCCGGCTGCCGTTACTTTGTTACCGGCAGCTGCCCACACGCACGCCATTCCTTATACTGCGCTCCATCGTTTTCGCCTGTGGAGCCTACGCCTGTGAACTTCTCTTCCTGGACACCCAAGGAGCGCCTGATTTCCGCGGCGTTCTTCGCCGTGGCCATTGGTTGCCTGCTGTACGGTTTCGCCTCGGGCGTACCGCCGATGAGCAGCGAGTTCTTCTCGATGTTCGCGGTGGTATCGCTGGTGATCGGCCTGGCCCTGACCCCGCAGTTCATGCTGCAGCCGCTGCGCGAAAGCCTCGGCGCCAACCTGTCGAAGCCACTGCGCATCGCCCTCGGCTTCTTCTGCGCCTTCCAGTTGATCGCGGTCATGCGGGTGATTATCGGCTGAGCAGGGCTACAGCGGCGTCACCGTCACCTGTACCTCCGGGTCATGATGGCCGCCGCCAAGAATCACCCCGCGCAGCGGTGATACATCGCCGAAATCACGCCCCCAGGCCAGGGTGATGTGCTCCAGTGCCGGCAGCAGGTTGTTGGTCGGGTCGAAGTCCACCCAGCCATTGCTCGGGCAATACACCGACACCCAGGCATGGGACGCGTCGGCCCCTACCAGCCGCGCCTGCCCCGGCGGCGGCTGGGTCAGCAGGTAACCGCTGACATAACGCGCCGCCAGCCCATGGGAACGCAGGCAGGCGAGCATCAGGTGGGCAAAATCCTGGCACACGCCGCGGCGCTGTTCGAGCACCGTCAGCAGCGGTGTGGCCACCAGGGTGGCGCCCGCATCGAAGGCGAATTCGTCGTGAATCTTCTGCATCAGCGCCTGCACCGCTTCCAGCAACGGCCGCTCGGNNGGGAAGCAGTCGGCCGCGAATGCTTCGAAGGCCGGCCCCAGCCCCACATAGGGTGATGCGAATCGATAGCGCACGGCCTCCAGGGCATCGGCAGGCCAGGCGCGCCGCTGGTAGCGCAGGGCCTGGCGTACGGCGGCCCAGGGCGGCGAGCCTGGCAGGTCGACCGGGCGACGCGGCAACACCTCGACCGTCAGCTGCGCGCGCACGTGCAGGGCATCATGGGGGCGCTCGAAGGCCAGGCGGGTCAGCGGATTGCCGAACACGTCGCGGCCATCCAGGCGCTGGCAGGGTGGCGGGCTGACCTGCAGATCCTGCGCCAGGCAACGCTGCCATGCGCAGTCACGCGGCCACAGGTGTGCCAGCTGCTGGGCCAGGGAAACCGGCGCCGCGTAACGGTAGTGGGTGTCGTGCAGCACCTGGTAACGCCGGCTCATGACGACTGGGTTCCCTGGCTGGCGGCCACATGGGCGAAGAAACGCAGGCTCAGCTGCTCGGACACGGTGCCTGCAGACAGACCGATGGCATCGAGCAGCCCGGCCAGCCCCTCGAGCACGGCGTGAATGCCGCCGGCACCGAACAAGGGGTTTTCCAGGCTGTGCAGATCGAAGGCGCTCAAGCGTCTTTCGAGCTGCGCCAGATCAGGACTGCCCGGCATCTCGAAGCGCTCGCCCAGGCGTTTAAGGGCGCGCAACAGCAAGCGCACCTGGTACAGCACGGCATGCGGGTTGCGCTCGTCGAGCAGCAGCAGGTCGAGTACCGGAATCAGCTGCGCGGAGGCCATGTAGCGGGTGCGGTAGGTGATCGAGCTGTTACCCAGCTCCAGCAACCAGTCCAGCGCCGCGGCGTCATCGCTGGCGCCGATGCGCAGGAAGCCACCAATGCTGTCGCAGAGAAACTGCAGGCGCTCGATGCAGCGGCCGAGCATCAGGAAGCGCCAGCCATCGTCGCGGGTCATGTCGTCAAGGGCGAAGCCCGACAGCGCGGCCAGCGAGATCATCAGCCGGTTGAGCACATCGAGCAATTGCCCGAGGTCGCCATCACGCCCTTCCAGGCACTGCAGATCGCGCTGCAGCTCCACCATGGCCTGCCAGTTGGCCTGGGACAGCTTGCCGCGCACGCTGCCGGCCGTCCATTGCAGGCGCTGCAGGTTGACGCGCACGCTGGCCGGCCACCCGTTACCGAGCAGCGCCTCGCGCAAGCGCGCCTCCAGCGTGCCATGGGCCTCACTGGGCAAGGTGCCCAGTTTCTCGGCGAGTGTGAACATCGCCTGCAGCGCCCGCGGGTCGTCATCGTCATCGACGTAGCGGGCCAGCATGATGCGCAACAGCCGCGCGTTGTCCTCGCAGCGTTCGCTGTAGCGCCCGAACCAGAACAGGTTTTCCACCACCCGCGACGGCAGGTAGGGGTCGCTGCGCACCAGATCGGCAGCGCCCAGGGCACGCGTGCCCTGCCATTGATCACCCGGCGCCTGGCGTTCGCCCAGCACCCAGGTGTCCTTGCTGACGCCGCCGCGCTGCATGGACACCACTTCGCTGTCGCCCGCCACGGCCACCCGGGTCAGGCCGCCAGGCATCACCCGGTAGCCGTCGCCGCTGGCCACGGCGAACACGCGCATGCCGATGGCGCGCGGCTGCATGCCCTGCTCGCCGAGCCACACCGGCGCCTGGGACAGTTGTACCGGCGCCTGGGCCACATAGGCCTCGGGGTGCTGGCGCAGGTGCTCGGCATCGGGGCTGCTGTCCTGCGCCAGGCGCTGGGCCGCTGCACAGGGGCGAACCAGCCAGCCCGGCAGGTCTTCCAACACCTGCGCCAGCACCGGCGCCTCGCCGCACCAGGCGCTGCTGATACCGGGCAACAGCAGCGGCTCGCCGAGCAATTGCTCGCTGATCGCCGGCAGGAACCCGCTCAGCCCCGGCGCCTCCAGCAGGCCACTGCCCAGGGCGTTGGCCATCAGCACACGGCCCTGGCGCACCACCTCCAGCAGCCCGGGCACGCCGAGGGCGGAATCGCTGCGCAGCTCCAGGGGATCGCAGAAATCGTCATCCAGGCGGCGCAGCACCGCATGCACCCGCTGCAAGCCGGCGAGGGTCTTGAGATACAGCGTGGCGTCGCGCACGGTCAGGTCACTGCCTTCCACCAGCGGATAACCAAGCTGGCGCGCCAGGTACAGGTGCTCGAAGTAGCTCTCGTTGAAACGCCCGGCGGTCAGCACCACCACCAGCGGCGTCTCGCTGCCGGCCGGCGCCTGGCTGGTCAGGGTGTCCTGCAGGGCGCGAAAGAAGGCGGCCAGGTGCTGCACGCCGAGGTCACGGTACAGCTCGGGAAAGGCGCGCGAGATGATCTGCCGGTTCTCCAGGGCGAAGCCAGCCCCGGCCGGCGCCTGGGTGCGATCGGCGATCACCCGCCACTGGCCGTCCGCCGAGCGGGCCAGATCCACCGCATACAGGTGCAGATAGGTGCTGCCGGGCGGCTGCACGCCCTGGCACGGCCACAGGAAGCTGTCATGCCCGAACACCAGGTCCGGCGGCAGCAATCCGTCAGCCAGCAGTTGCTGCGGGCCATAGAGGTCGGCCAGCACCCGGTCGAGCAGGCCGGCGCGCTGCGCCACGCCCGCGGCGATGGCCTGCCATTCGACCGCAGGCAGCAGATGGGGCAGCAGATCCAGCTCCCAGGGGCGATCGGCGCCGTCGGGATCGGCGTAAACGTTGTAGGTGACGCCGTTGGCCTGGATCTGCCGGCTGACCATGGCCTGGCGTTGTTGCAACTGCGCGCGCGCACTGCGCCGCAGCTGGCTCAGCACCGGCCGCCAATGCGCGCGCACCTGGCCGTTGCCGTCGAGCAACTCGTCGTAGGCAGCCGCGTCAGGCGAGTAACCGGCAAGCAAATCAGACATGGGGGTCCTAATGAAATCCATCGAGGCGCAGCGAGATCGCGTGCCTAGCAAGCGTAGCTGCTGGCATCGCTCAGCAAGCCATCAACGGGTGAAGAGTGCCACCAAGGGCAAGCGTCTGCCCAGTCACGGCAGGGTTCGGTGAGCAAGATATGCGCCAGCGCTGTGACCCAACAGGCATTAACGATACGACCAGGCGGGCCAACGGGGTGGAGGCACTGGTCAAACGCCCCTTAGCCAGCGCCCCGCGCTTCCGTTACCATCGCCACACTCAGTAGCGAGACGCGGCATGTATATCTATCGATTGGTTCTGATTCTGGTAGTCGGCATCTACCTGTTCTCGCCTGCCATCATGGACTGGTGGATCGACCCCAACGGCGCCTGGTATCGGCCCTACATGCTGTGGCTGATCCTCATCGTGGTGACCTTCGTCCTGCAGAGCCAGCGCGATGCCGATGAACTCTGAAGCACTGCGCCAGTGCCTGGTGCCCGCCGTTTACTCCGCCTCACAGAGCCGCCGTAATGCCGATGAGTTTTAGCCTCAGCGGGCTGATGCTGATCAGCGCCGCCTACCTGCTGGTGCTGTTCGCCGTCGCCTGGTGCGCCGACCGCGGCCTGATTCCGCGCCGCCTCATTCGCCACCCGCTGACCTACACCCTGTCGCTGGGCGTGTATGCCAGCGCCTGGGCCTTCTATGGCAGCGTCGGCCTCGCCTACCAATATGGCTACGGCTTCCTGGCCAGTTACCTGGGGGTGACCGGCGCCTTCCTGCTCGCCCCGGTGCTGCTCTACCCCATCCTGCGCATCACCCGCACCTACCAGTTGTCGTCACTGGCCGACCTGTTCGCCTTCCGCTTTCGCAGCACCTGGGCCGGCGCCCTGAGCACCCTGTGCATGGTGATCGCCGTGCTGCCCTTGCTGGCCCTGCAGATTCAGGCCGTCACCGATGCCATCGGCATCCTCACCCGCGAGCCGGTGCAGCCGCAGATTGCCCTGGCGTTCTGCGGGCTGTTCATTCTGGTGACCATCCTGTTCGGTGCCCGCCACCTGGCCACCCGGGAAAAACACGAAGGCCTGGTNTTCGCCATCGCCTTCGAGTCGGTGGTCAAGCTGCTGGCCATGGGCGCCATCGGCCTCTACGCNCTGTATGCGGTATTCGACGGCCCCCGTGAGCTGGAGCAATGGCTGGTGCTCAACCAGGCTGCCCTGGCCAGCCTGCACACGCCCTTGCAGGAAGGCCCGTGGCGCACCCTGNTGCTGGTGTTCTTCGCCTCGGCGATCGTCATGCCGCACATGTACCACATGACCTTTACCGAGAACCTCAACCCGCGCGCGCTGGTCAGCGCCAGCTGGGGCCTGCCGCTGTTCCTGCTGCTGATGAGCCTGGCCGTGCCGCTGATCCTGTGGGCCGGGCTGCGCCTGGGCTCGACCACCAACCCGGAGTACTTCACCCTGGGCCTGGGTATCGCCGTGGACAGCCCGACACTCGTGCTGATCGCCTACATCGGCGGCCTGTCGGCCTCCAGCGGGCTGATCATCGTCACCACCCTGGCGCTGTCCGGCATGCTGCTCAACCATGTGGTGCTGCCGCTCTACCAGCCGCCGGCCGAAGGCAACATCTACCGCTGGCTGAAATGGACGCGCCGTGCGCTGATCGTCGCCATCATCCTGGCCAGCTACGCCTTCTACACCCTGCTCGACGCCGGGCAGGATCTGGCCAACCTGGGCATCGTCTCCTTCGTTGCCACCCTGCAGTTCCTGCCGGGGGTGCTCTCGGTGCTGTACTGGCCGACCGCCAACCGCCGCGGTTTCATCGCCGGGCTGCTGGCCGGTATCGCCGTGTGGGGCGTCAGCATGCTGTTGCCGCTGCTCGGCACGCTGCCCGGCCTGTACGTGCCGGTGCTGGACCTGGTCTACGTGCTCGATGACAGCAGCTGGCACCTGGCAGCCATTGCCTCGCTGGCCATCAACGTGCTGGTGTTCACCCTGGTCTCGGTGTTCACCGACTCCAGCCCCGAGGAAGACAGCGCCGCCGAAGCCTGCGCAGTGGACAACGTGCGCCGCCCGCAACGCCGCGAACTGCTGGCCCTGTCACCCCAGGAATTCGCTGCCCAGCTGGCCAAGCCGCTCGGCGCCAAGACCGCCCAGCGCGAGGTCGAGCAGGCCCTGCGCGACCTGCACCTGCCCTTCGACGAAAGCCGCCCCTATGCGCTGCGCCGCCTGCGTGACCGCCTGGAGGCGAACCTGTCCGGGCTGATGGGCCCCAGCGTTGCCCAGGACATCATCGAATCCTTCCTGCCCTACAAGTCCGGTACCGAGGGTTACGTCACCGAGGACATCCACTTCATCGAGAGCCGCCTGGAGGACTACCACTCGCGCCTCACCGGCCTTGCCGCCGAACTCGATGCCCTGCGCCGTTATCACCGCCAGACCCTGCAGGAGCTGCCCATGGGCGTCTGCTCGCTGGCCAAGGATCACGAGATCCTGATGTGGAACAAGGCCATGGAGGAGCTCACCGAGATTCCCGCCCAGCGTATCGTCGGCTCGCGGCTGTCGACCCTGGCCGAGCCGTGGCGCGAGCTGCTGCAGAGTTTCACCGAGATTCCCGACGAGCACCTGCACAAGCAGCGCCTGGCCCTCGACGGCCAGATCCGCTGGCTGAACCTGCACAAGGCGGCCATCGACGAGCCCCTGGCGCCCGGCAACAGCGGCCTGGTGCTGTTGGTCGAGGACCTTACCGAGACGCAGATGCTCGAAGACAAGCTGGTGCACTCCGAGCGCCTGGCCAGCATCGGCCGCCTGGCCGCCGGGGTGGCCCACGAGATCGGCAACCCGATCACCGGTATCGCCTGCCTGGCGCAGAACCTGCGCGAGGAACGCGAAGGCGACCCCGAGCTGACCGAAATCAGCGGGCAGATCCTCGAACAGACCAAGCGGGTCACGCGCATCGTCCACTCGCTGATGAACTTCGCCCACTCCGGCAACCACCAGCACGCCGACGAAGCGGTGTGCCTGGCGGAAATCGCCCAGGAAGCCATCGGCCTGCTGGCCCTCAACCGGCGCAGCGTCGACGTGCAGTTCTTCAACCTCTGTGACCCCGCACACCGCGCCGAAGGCGACCCGCAGCGCCTGGCCCAGGTGCTGATCAACCTGCTCAGCAACGCCCGCGACGCCTCGCCCGCCGGCGGTGCGATCCGGGTGCGCAGCGAGGCCTCGGAGCACACCGTCGACCTGATCGTCGAGGACGAAGGCAGCGGCATTCCCAAGGGCGTGATTGACCGGCTGTTCGAGCCGTTCTTCACCACCAAGGACCCTGGAAAAGGAACCGGACTCGGCCTCGCGCTGGTCTATTCCATCGTGGAAGAGCATTATGGCCAGATAACAATCGACAGCCCGATCGACCCCGAGCAGCAACGTGGCACCCGTATCCGGGTGACGCTGCCGCGCCACATCGAGGCAATGCCACTGGCGAACTAAATTCCGAAGAACCGCATTCCCGGGAGTGCGTGCGGCCCAGCTTGGCCGCAGCACCAGGAAGCAGGTTCCGAGACCGTCGAGAGAATTCGTTTAAATGCCTCATATCCTGATCGTCGAAGACGAAACCATCATCCGCTCTGCCCTGCGTCGCCTGCTCGAACGCAACCAGTACCAGGTCAGCGAGGCCGGTTCGGTACAGGAAGCCCAGGAACGTTTCGATATTCCCGGCTTCGATCTGGTGGTCAGTGACCTGCGCCTGCCGGGCGCACCGGGCACCGAGCTGATCAAGCTCGCCCAGGGCGCGCCGGTGCTGATCATGACCAGCTACGCCAGCCTGCGTTCGGCGGTCGATTCGATGAAAATGGGCGCCGTCGACTACATCGCCAAGCCTTTCGACCATGACGAAATGCTCCAGGCCGTGGCGCGCATCCTGCGTGACCGCGAGGCGCGCAACCAGGCCGCCGGCGCGCCTGCTGCGCCACGTGGCGCCGAAAAGGCCGACAAGGCAGCCAGCGGCGAAATCGGCATCATCGGCTCGAGCCCGGCCATGCTCGAGCTGTACGGCAAGATCCGCAAGGTCGCGCCCACCGACTCCAATGTGCTGGTGCAGGGCGAGTCCGGTACCGGCAAGGAGCTGGTCGCCCGCGCCCTGCACAACCTCTCCAAGCGCGCCAAGGCGCCGNTGATCTCGGTGAACTGCGCGGCGATCCCGGAAACCCTGATCGAGTCCGAACTGTTCGGCCACGAGAAGGGCGCCTTCACCGGGGCCAGCGCCAGCCGCGCCGGCCTGGTGGAAGCGGCCGACGGCGGCACGCTGTTTCTCGACGAGATCGGCGAATTGCCTCTGGAAGCCCAGGCGCGCCTGCTGCGCGTGCTGCAGGAAGGCGAGATTCGCCGGGTCGGCTCGGTGCAGTCACAAAAGGTCGACGTGCGCCTGATCGCCGCGACCCACCGCGACCTGAAAACCCTGTCGAAAACCGGCCAGTTCCGTGAAGACCTNTATTACCGCCTGCACGTCATCGCCCTGAAGCTGCCGCCGCTGCGCGAGCGTGGCGCCGACGTGCTGGAAATCGCCCGCGCCTTTCTCGCTCGCCAGTCCGCCCGTGCGGGCCGCAGCGACCTGCACTTCGGCCCCGATGCCGAACAGGCCATTCACCACTACAGCTGGCCGGGCAACGTGCGCGAGCTGGAGAACGCCATCGAGCGTTCGGTGATCCTCTGCGACGGCAGCACCATCAACGCCGACCTGCTGGGCATCGACATCGAGCTGGAGGATCTGGACGAAGACGTGTTCATGGGCCTGGCGACGCAGAGCGCCACGGTCAACGCGACCAGCCAGGATCCCAGCGAAGACCTGTCACTGGAAGACTACTTCCAGCACTTCGTGCTCGAGCACCAGGACCACATGACCGAGACCGAACTGGCCCGCAAGCTGGGCATCAGCCGCAAATGCCTGTGGGAACGGCGCCAGCGCCTGGGCATTCCGCGTCGCAAGTCCAGCGCCGCCAGCGAATAGCACGGCGCGCAACGCTCTAGGGCGGGTGTTACCGCCGATCATGACAACACGTAACAAAGCCGGGGTTTACGGTAACGGAATCCCGGCTTTTTTCTGCCCGCAAAACCACAAAAATTTACAAGCCACTGTTTTTAAAGGAAAAATAAAAACTGGCACGGCATATGCTCTATGTCTGGCACAACAACAATAACAAGCATGACCCACGATAATAAAAATAAGACGTAACGGCTTCAGCACAATAAGAACAAGATCGCAGAAGACGCAGCTAACTGATTATTTTGGAGAGGATCGCCTCTCGGCACCACAGCCAGACAGACAACAACAATAAATGTCGACGGACACCACCCACTGGGTGAGATCCAGGGCCTGAGGTAGCGTCAGCATCCAAAATAATCCGTTCGCTCTTGCTCCCAGTCGGGAGGTACTCCGGACCCGATCCGGAACAGGCACCCAACAAGAACAACAGCCTGCATAACAAGAACGACATAGCAACATTTATGGGGGAGCTTCGGCTCCCCCAGTCGTATCCCGCCCCGGCCTGCCCGCCGCCCCGCTTACGTCCCAGTACCACTCAATGCTAGAATCCGCGCTATTTCTGCGCCTTTCCATTATTCTGGCCGCTCAATTCGTCATACAGTGCCCTCCATGCTGAAAAAGCTGTTCAAGTCCTTCCGCTCCCCGCTGCGCCGTGCGCATCAGCCTCACAGCACGCCGCACGTGCTGAATAACAACCAGCACCCGATCCAACGCGGGCAGATCAGCCGCTACGCCATCAGCGTGGTCGAGCGTCTGCAGAACGCAGGCTACGAGGCCTATCTGGTTGGTGGCTGCGTGCGTGACCTGCTGCTGGGTATCGAGCCCAAGGACTTCGATGTCGCCACCAGCGCCACACCGGAACAGGTCAGGGGCGAGTTCCGTAACGCCCGGGTGATCGGTCGCCGTTTCAAGCTGGTGCATGTGCACTTTGGCCGCGAGATCATCGAAACCGCCACCTTCCGCGCCAATCACCCCGAGGGTGAGGACGAAGAAGACAGCAACCAGTCTTCGCGCAACGAAAGCGGGCGCATCCTGCGTGACAACGTCTACGGCACCCTGGAAGACGACGCCCAGCGCCGCGACTTCACCATCAACGCGCTGTACTACGATCCGGTTTCCGAGCGGATTCTCGACTACGCCAACGGCATGCACGACATCCGCAACAACCTGGTGCGGCTGATCGGCAACCCCACGCAGCGTTACCAGGAAGACCCGGTGCGCATGCTCCGCGCGGTGCGTTTCGCCGCCAAGCTGGACTTCGATATCGAGAAGCACAGCGCCGATCCCATCCATGATCTGGCGCACCTGCTGGGCGGCATTCCCGCTGCGCGCCTGTTCGATGAAGTGCTCAAGCTGTTTCTCAGCGGTTACGCCATCTACACCTACGACCTGCTGGTCGACTACGGCCTGTTCGGCCAGCTGTTCCCGGCCAGCGCCGCGGCGCTGCGGCAGAATCCGGAATACACCGACACGCTGATCCGCAATGCCCTGGACAACACCGACCTGCGNATCCATCAGGGCAAGCCGGTNACNCCGGCCTTCCTGTTCGCGGCGCTGCTCTGGCCGGCCCTGCCGGCGCGGGTGATTCGCCTGCAGGAACGTGGCATGCCGGCCATTCCGGCCATGCAGGAAGCCGCCCACGAACTGATCGCCGAGCAGTGCCAGCGCATCGCCGTACCGAAGCGCTTCACCATGCCGATCCGCGAGATCTGGGACATGCAGGAGCGCCTGCCACGGCGTAGCGGCAAGCGCGCCGACCTGCTGCTGGAGAACCCGCGCTTCCGCGCCGGTTATGATTTCCTGCTGCTGCGCGAAAGCGCTGGCGAGGAAACCGGCGGCCTCGGCGACTGGTGGACCGACTACCAGGACGCCAGCGACAGTGATCGCCGGGTGATGATCCGCAACCTGTCCGGCAAGGACGACGCCGCTGGTGCCACGGGCGCCCCGCGCAAGCGCCGGCGTAGCGGCGGTGCCAAGCGCAAGCGCAACCCCCAGGGCGGCGCTGGCGAGTAACTGATGGAACGTGCCTATATCGGTCTGGGCAGTAATCTCGCCGAACCCGCCGAGCAGCTGCGTCAGGCGCTCGCCTCCCTGGCGCAATTGCCAACTACGCGCCTGGTGAGCGTTTCCTCCTTCTATGTCAGCGACTCGCTGCTGCCTGGTCAGCCTCGCTATACCAATGCCGTGGCGGCGCTGGATACCGATCTGCAAGCCCTGGCACTGCTCGACGCCCTGCAAGCCATCGAACTGGGTCAGGGCCGCGAGCGACATGAGCGCTGGGGGCCGCGCACCCTGGACCTGGATATCCTGCTATTCGGCAATCAGCAGATCGACGAGCCGCGCCTGCGTGTGCCCCATTACCAGATGCACCTGCGCGCCTTCGTGCTCTACCCCCTGGCGGAGATCGCCGCCGATCTCGAATTGCCCGACGGCCGCCCCCTCGGCGAGCTGCTGGCGGCCTGCCCGTTCGCAGGCCTGGAGCGTCTGCAGCCCTGATACCTCGGGCACACCGCCAGCGGTAACGACGTAACAGCGCGGTAACACATTCGATTGACTTGCGCCCTTGCCATCGGGACTATAGCCACCCATTGCCCCTGCCGGGGCCACATTGAAGCAGCCCTGCTGCCCCTTCGATGCCAACGTGAACCTGCTCCACGAGAGCCTGCATGAACAGGCCCGCACAGGTTCCGAGTGAGGATACGTTCATGCCTGATGTAACCCTGACCACCCTGCGAGCGCTCAAGCAGAAGGGTGAGAAAATCACCATGCTGACCTGTTACGACGCCACCTTCGCCGCTGCCTGCAGCAAGGCCGGGGTCGAAGTGCTGCTGATCGGCGACTCGCTGGGCATGGTGCTGCAGGGGCATGACAGCACCCTGCCGGTGAGCATGGCCGACACCGTCTATCACACCGCCAGCGTCAAGCGCGGCAATGCCGGCGCGCTGATCGTCGCCGACCTGCCGTTCATGGCCAATGCCACCCTGGAGCAGACCCTGCACAACTCGGGCCTGCTGATGCAGGCCGGCGCCCACATGATCAAGGTCGAAGGCGCCGCCTGGCTGGCCGAATCCATCAGCAAACTGGCCGAACGTGGCGTGCCGGTGTGCGCGCACATGGGCCTCACGCCCCAGGCGGTGAACATCCTCGGCGGTTACAAGGTGCAGGGCCGTGAACACAGCCAGGCGCGCCAGATGGTCGCCGACGCCATCGCCCTGGAGCAGGCCGGCGCCGCCATGCTGCTGCTCGAATGCGTGCCGAGCGACCTGGCCGGCGAAATCAGCCGTACGGTGAAAGTACCGGTGATCGGCATCGGCGCCGGCCCGCAGACCGACGGCCAGGTACTGGTACTGCACGACATGCTCGGCCTGTCGCTGACCGGCCGGGTGGCCAAGTTCGTGAAGAACTTCATGAGCGGCCAGGCGAGCATCCAGGATGCCCTCGCCGCCTATGTAAAAGAGGTCAAGGCGGTCAGCTTCCCGGCCGCCGAGCACGGATTCTCCGCATGAACACCGTCAATACCGTGCGCGAGCTGCGCGCCGCCGTTGCCCAGGCCCGCCAGGAAGGCAAGCAGATCGCCCTGGTGCCGACCATGGGCAACCTGCACGCCGGCCATGCCGCCTTGGTGGAGAAAGCCGCGCAGCGCGCCGACTTCGTGGTCGCCAGCATCTTCGTCAACCCGATGCAGTTCGGCCCGGCCGAGGACCTCGACAAGTACCCGCGCACCCTGCAGGCCGACCAGCAGCGGCTGATCGACGCCGGCTGCGATCTGCTGTTCCACCCGAACGTCGAGGAGATGTACCCCGGCGGCATGGGCGAGCAGACGCGGGTCAGCGTGCCCGGTGTTTCCGAAGGCCTGTGCGGTGCCAGCCGCCCGGGGCATTTCGAAGGCGTGGCCACCGTGGTGACCAAGCTGTTCAACATGGTGCAGCCGGATCTGGCGGTGTTTGGCCAGAAGGACTTCCAGCAGCTGGCAGTGATCCGCACCCTGGTGCGCGACCTCAACATGCCGATCGAGATCATCGGCGAGCCCACGGTGCGCGCCGACAGCGGCCTGGCCTTGTCGTCGCGCAACGGTTACCTGAGCGACGAACAGCGCGCCACCGCCAGCGTGCTGTACCGCTCGCTGCAGCAGATCGCCGGGGCCGTGCAGGCCGGCGAACGCGACCTGCCCAAGTTGATCGCCATTGCCCAGCAGCAGCATGCCGCTGCCGGCCTGCGCGCCGACTACCTGGAAGTACGCGAAGCGCAGAGCCTGCGCAGCGTCAGCCCGGGTGATCGCGAGCTGGTCGTGCTGGTGGCGGCTTACCTGGGTAACACCCGGCTGATCGATAACCTGAGCTTCACCCTGGATCAGGGCTACTGATAGACCGCAGCACGCCTACACTGAAAGCCCGGACAATCAACCGGGCTTTTTAGTATGCAGAACACACCGTTGAAGCCTGCCCACCCAATGCCCCAACAAGGATGCCCCATGGCGTATCACCGTCAGCCGCTCGATGTTCTCGCCCTCCCCACCTGGCAGGCGCTACAACAGCACCGCCAGGCCATGCAGCACTTCAGCATGCGCGATGCCTTCGCGGGTAATGCAAAGCGGTTCGAGCAGTTTTCCCTGAGCAGTTGCGGCCTGTTTCTCGACTATTCGAAGAACCTGGCCAGCGACCAGACCATCGCCCTGCTGATGGCCCTGGCCCGTGAAGTCGGCCTGGAGCAGTCGATCCGCGCCATGTTCGACGGCGAGAAGCTCAATGCCTCGGAAGGCCGCCCGGCATTGCACACCGCCCTGCGCCGGCCGCTGGGCGACAAGGTGCTGGTCGACGGCGTCGATGTGATGCCCCACGTACAACGCGTACTGCAGCAGATGACCGAGCTGGTCGGGCGTATCCACAGCGGCCTGTGGCGCGGTTATACCGAGAAGCCGATCACCGACGTGGTGAACATCGGCATCGGCGGCTCGTTCCTCGGCCCGCAACTGGTTTCCGAGGCGCTGCTGCCGTTCGCCCAACGCGGCGTGCGTTGCCACTACCTGGCCAATATCGACGGCAGCGAGTTTCACGAGCTGTCGGCCAAGCTGCAGGCGGAAACCACCCTGTTCATCGTCTCGTCGAAGTCCTTCGGCACCCTGGAAACCCTGAAGAACGCCCAGGCGGCGCGTGGCTGGTACCTGGCCCAGGGCGGTTCGGAAGCCGAGCTGTATCGCCACTTCATCGCCGTGTCGAGCAACCGCGAGGCGGCAGTGAGCTTCGGTATCCGCGAGGAAAACATCTTCCCGATGTGGGACTGGGTGGGCGGCCGCTATTCGCTGTGGTCGGCCATCGGCCTGCCGATTGCGCTGTCNATCGGCATGTCCAACTTCAAGGAGCTGCTGTCTGGCGCCTACCGCATGGACGAGCACTTCAAGACCGCGCCGTTCGAGGAGAACATGCCGGTGCTGCTGGCCCTGCTNGGGGTGTGGTACGGCAACTTCTGGAATGCCCAGAGCCACGCCATCCTGCCGTACGACCACTACCTGCGTAACATCACCAAGCACCTGCAGCAGCTGGACATGGAGTCCAACGGCAAGAGCGTGCGTGGCGATGGCCAGCCGGTCAGCGTCGCCACCGGGCCGGTGATCTGGGGCGGTGTGGGCTGTAACGGCCAGCACGCCTACCACCAGTTGCTGCACCAGGGCACCCAGCTGATCCCGGCGGATTTCATCGTCCCGGTGAGCAGCTACAACCCGGTTGCCGACCACCACCAGTGGCTGTACGCCAACTGCCTGTCGCAGAGCCAGGCGCTGATGCTCGGCAAGTCCCGCGAGGAGGCCGAGGCCGAACTGCGTGCCAAGGGCATGAGCGAAGAAGACGTGCAGCGCCTGGCACCGCACAAGGTGATTCCCGGCAACCGGCCGAGCAATACCCTGGTGATGGAGCGCGTCAGCCCCCGCCGCCTCGGCGCATTGATCGCCATGTACGAGCACAAGGTGTTCGTGCAGAGCGTCATCTGGGGCAACAACGCCTTCGACCAGTGGGGCGTCGAACTCGGCAAGGAGCTGGGCAAGGGCGTCTACTCGCGCATGGTCGGCAGCGACGAAGTCGCCGCCGAGGACGGCTCCACCCAGGGCCTGATCGACTTCTTCCGCGGCCGTCACCGCGGCTGACCGCTGCAAGGCACCCCCAGGCAGCTCGCACACAGGCGTG
>JGI26054J46599_1000237_pt1 | contig 15294 bp, 18 predicted proteins | sample HigsolmetaGSP16D_FD_46599 | JGI IMG/M metagenome (IMG submission 46599) | reverse complement strand
CGCTCCCACAATGGATCGTTGAGCAGCCGCTAGTAGTGCGGTGGACGGATGAAGCGTCGTCCACCCTACGAGGGGGCTGCTGCTGCCTTATTGCAGTCGATTTCACGATGGCTCCCACGCTCCAGCGTGGTAGCTCAGGCCGCGCGCGGCATCAGCTGGTGAACAGGTTCAAGGCGTCTTCGCTTCGCGTTGCCCGGCAGCCTTGGCGCGCATCTTCTCGCACATCAGGGTCATCTCGTCATACAGCAGCTGCGGGTTCTTCTGCTTCAGCGCCCAGGCCTGGCGGCCCTGCTCGTGGGGCAGGATCATGAACTCGCCGGCGGCCACCGCCTGGAAGATATAGTCGGCAATGAACTCGGCGTTGATCGGCGAGCTTTCCAGCAACTTGCCAACCTGGGCCTTCATGGCTGGCGTCGGCCCGCGGAAGGAGTCGAGCAGGTTGGTCTGGAAGAACGACGGACACACCACGTGCACGCCGACCTGCAGGGGCTTGAGCTCGGCCAGCAGGCTTTCCGACAGCGCCACCACGCCGGCCTTGGCGACGTTGTAGTTGCTCATGCCCGGGCCCTGCATCAGCGCCGCCATGGAGGCGATATTGACGATGCGCCCACGGCTGCGTTCGAGCAGCGGCAGGAACGCCTTGCAGCCCTTGACCACGCCCATCAGGTTGATCGACAACTGCCAGTCCCAGTCCTCGAGCGACAGCTCGGCAAAGAAGCCACCCGAGGCCACGCCGGCGTTGTTGATGATGATGTCGATGCCGCCGAACTTCTCTTCGCAGGCCTGCGCCAGGGCGGTCAACTGGCTGTAGTCACGCACGTCGCAGCGCAGGGTGAAACCGTCGCCGCCCGCCTCGCGCACCAGGCGCAGGGTTTCCGCCAGCCCGGCATCGTTGACGTCCGACAGCGCCAGGCGCCAGCCCTCGCGCGCCCAGCGCAGTGCCAGTTCGCGCCCCAAGCCGGATCCGGCCCCCGTGATCATCATGCGATTGCTCATGCTCAACCTGCCCTGCTGGCCAATGAAAGACAGCCCGAGTGTAGCGAAGGCGCGGGCGCCTCCCAGCCATCATCAGCTTGTTGAATGGGCGCACCGCGGGGTGGGTATGGCGCAGATTCGCTGGCCCCGGGTGTCGCTGCGCTCGACCCGGGCTACGCGGTGGATGGCTACTGGAACAGGCGGCTGCTCAGTTCGTGGCTGGCTTCCAGCAGGATCGGCAGGAAGCGGTTCTCCAGCTCCTGGCGGGACACGCGGCCCACGTGGGTGCCGACGTTGAGGGCCGCCAGCACCTGGCCGGCGGAGTCCTTGAGCGGCACGGCAATGGAACGCAGGCTGACTTCCAGCTCCTGGTCGATGATCACCCAGCCCTGGCGGCGAATCTCTTCGATATTGGCGCGCAGGTCTTGCGGGGTATGCAGGGTGCGGCTGGTTTTTACCTGCAGGTCCGCGTGGCTCAGGTAATCGTCCAGCGCCGCGTCATCCAGCGCGGCCAGCAGGATACGGCCCATCGAGGTGCAATACGCCGGCAGGCGGCTGCCCACGCTCAGGTCGACCGAAATCAGCCGCTGCGGNGTCGCCGAGCGNGCGATATAGAGAATCTCGTCGCCNTCCAGCGTGGCCATCGAACAGGCCTCGTGCAGCTGCTCGCTGAGACGGTCGAGAATCGGCTGCGCGGTAACGGCCATCGGCGTGGACGACAGGTACGCGTGGCCCAGCGTCAGCACCTTGGGCAGCAGCGAGTAGACCCGCCCATCGGTGGTCACGTAGCCGAGCTTCATCAGGGTGTGCAGGCAACGGCGCACCGCCGCCCGGGGGATCTCGGTGCGGTGGCTGATCTGGGCGATGGTCAGGTGGCGCTTGCGCTCCTGAAAGGCATGAATCACCGCCAGGCCGCGGGCCAGCGAGGTCATGAAATTGGGGTCGCCGGTAAAGGCTTCGATGCGCTTGGCCGGCGAGGCGATGATCGGCGGGGCCATGGAACTGGGCACGGAACGGGATTCGGGCATGGCACTGTCACTCGTCCAGAGGGTATGCGCGATTATCGAACTGCGGTTCGATAATCGCAAGACGACGAACAGCCAAAGCCTGTGCGCTCGCCCAGAAGCTAAACGGCGTAGTAGCACGCGAAATGGGCAGCAGAAAGCAAACCGCCCTGGGACAAGGTCTCCAGGGCGGCTCGATTTATCGGTGCGATGCTGCGCGCTTGGGCAGCAACGGCCTACTGCGCGTGATGGCGATACAGGGCTGGCGGCACGCCGGTGCTGTCCACCGGCTGCCACGGGCCTTGCAGGGTGCCGGCCCAGCTCCAGCCGTCCTGCCAGCGGTAGAAGGTGCGCTCGCGGTAGTAGGTGTTGCGCTCGGAGTCGATCTGGTAGACACCCAGCGTGCCATTCCAGTGGCTGGAGACGCCCGGTGGCGGCGCGAAGCGTGGGTGGGATTTGCTCACCGGCGGCGAACCGGCGGAGCCCGATGGGCCGCCATCGGGGCTACCGGGCGCCGGGCTGTGCAAGGTACAGCCGGCAAGGCTCAACAAGGTGGCTGCCACGGCAGCGGAAATCAGTCTGTTCATGGTGGTGTGCCGTCAGGGCTATCGATGACAAGGCGTTGCACGTCCTGGGTGCTGCTGGCCAGCGGTTGCCCCTGGCCGATCCACTCGCCGCTCTTTGCATCGCCGGCGCGCGAAATGCGCGCTACCAGTTGAACCTGGTCGAACGCGGAAAGTTTCAGTTGCGGCATCATCGCATCGCTGTCGGACAGGCTGACCGTGGCCGGCAGCTCGGCCACGGTCAGGCGCTTGACCGCCAACGGCATCGGCGGCCCGGAAGCGGCGCGGGCAAAGACGAACACCGCATCGNCGGNCTGCACCTTGCCACGCAGCGCCGGCGCCAGCTCGACGCGCACCTGCAGGCCAGCCGCTTGCGGCTGAGCGGTGCTGACCTCACCGCCCTGGGAGCCCAGCTCCTGGCGGGCGCGCTCGATACCGCCGGCAATTGCCTGGCGTGAGGGGTCGCCCTCGGGCAGCACGGCCACCAGGCGCTCCCAGTAGCCGATGGCATCGGCGAAACGNTGNTCCTCATAGGCGGCGATGCCCAGCAGGCCCAGGCTGGTCACCTCCTCCGGGTCCGCTTTCAAGGCTTCGCTGGTCAGGGCCTCCAGCTGCGGGCTCCACTGTTTGTCGGCGGCAAAATACAGCGCCTGAGCCCATTGCCCGAGCAGCTCCGGTTCACGGCCGGCTACCTTGACCGCCTGCCCGAACGCGCGCGCCGCATCGGCGGCGCGCTGCTGGGCCATATAGCTGCGGCCGAGAAAGTACCAACCCTCGGCCGACTCTGGATTGTTCTGCACGGCCTGCTCCAGGCGCGTGGTCATCTCCTCGATGCTGCGCGGCTCGGCCGCGAGGGTGCGCGCCTGCTCGACCTGGTCGATAGCGCCCCATTGCTGGTACAGCAGCACCGCCAAAACTGGGATCAGCACCACCGCCAGCAGCGGCACGGCGCGGCCGAGACGACGGCCCTGGCGGGCTTCGCTGCCTTCGGTGTCGGCCAGCAACTCGCGGGCGGCTTCGTCGCGCGCCGTCTGCAGTTGCGTGGCATCCAGCGTGCCGGCCAGGTGCTGCTGCTCCACCTCGCGCAAACGCTCCTGATAGAGGGTGACGTTGAGGGCAGTACGATCTTCCTCGGCCTGTACCTTGCGCCCGCGCAGCAACGGGATAAGCAGAAAACTCACGGCGAGCAGACACAACAGGCCGGCGGACAACCAGAATTCGATCATGGGGCCTTCTTATCCTCAGGCGCCTGCTCGAGCAGTTGCGCCAGACGTTGCTGTTCATCGCTCGACAGGCCAGTAGCGGCCACGCCGCCGCCCTTGCGACGGCGCAGCACGATCACCCCAAGCAGCACGAAGCCGCCGACCAGCAAGGCCGCCGGNCCATACCAGAGCAACAGGGTGCGACCGCTGACNGGNGGTTTGTAGAGCACGAAGTCGCCATAGCGGGCGACCAGGTAATCGATGATCTGCGCGTTGCTCTCGCCGGCCTCGAGCTTGCGGTAGATCTCGGCGCGCAGGTCCATGGCGATCGGCGCGTCGGAATCGGCGATGTTCTGGTTCTGGCATTTCGGGCAACGCAGCTCTTCGGTGAGCTGGCGGTAGCGGGCGCGTTCGGCTTCGCTGGCGAACTCGTAGGTATCGATGGCCGCCTGGGCAACGCCACCCAGCGCCAGCAGCAGAACCAGGCCGCTCAGCAGGCGCATCATTGGTCCGCCTCGTCGACCATCTGCTGGTACAGCGGCGCCAGCTTCTCGCGCCAGATCGCCTCGTCGATCACCCCGACGAACTTGTGNCGGATGATGCCCTTGGCGTCGACGAAGAAGGTTTCCGGCGCGCCGTACACGCCAAGGTCGAGGCCCAGGGTGCCCTTGGGNTCGCTGATATTGAGCTGATACGGGTCGTGGAATTCGCCCAGCCATTTCTGCGCGGCGGCATTGTCGTCCTTGTAGTTGACGCCATGGATGGTCACGCCCAGGGCGGCCAACTTGTTGAGCACCGGGTGCTCGACCTTGCAGGCCACGCACCAGGTGGCCCAGACGTTGACCAGCGAGGGCTTGCCCAGCAGGTTTTCTTGGGTGATCAACTGATCGCCCTCCACCGCCGGCAATGAGAATGCCGGAAAGGGTTTGTCGATCAGCGCCGACGGCAGCTCGGACGGGTCGAGAAACAACCCGCGATAGAGAAATACCGCCACGCCGAGAAAGATCACCAGCGGTAGCAACAGGATCAGTCGTCTCATGCCTGTGTCTCCTGCAGGCCCAGCGCGTCACGCACGCGGGTCTTGACCTTGATCCGGTAGCGCTTGTCGGCAGCGGCGAGAAAGCCGCCGAAGCCCATCATCAGGGCGCCCAGCCAGATCCAGCGAACGAAGGGTTTGATATGGATGCGCACCGCCCAGGCGCCCTGCCCCAGCGGCTCGCCGAGGGCGACGAAGAGGTCGCGGGTCAGCCCGGCGTCGATACCCGCTTCGGTCATCACCGATTGCTGCACGGTNTACAGGCGTTTTTCCGGGTGCAGCACGGCGATCTGCCGCTCGCCGTCGAAGATGCGCACCGTGCCGCGGTCGGAGATGAAGTTCGGCCCTTCATGATGCGCCGCCCCTTCGAACACGAAGCGGTAGCCGCCCAGTTCCACCGCCTCGCCCGGCGCCATGCGCAGGTCGCGCTCGAAGCTGCCAAGGCTGGTGAGGATCACCCCCAACGCGCAGACCGCCAGGCCCAGGTGCGCCAGCTGCATGCCCCAGTAGCTGCGGCCCAGGCTGGTCATGCCCTTGAAAAAGCCTTTGTGGCGGGTCTTGTCCTGAATGTCGCGCAGCCCGGCCAGAACCACCCACGCGGCCAGCAGGCAGACGCCAAGCACCGCCCAATGGAAATCGCCCCACGCCAGGCTGGCCAGCAATGCCAGCATCACGCTGGCGACCAGCACCGGTGCGAGCATACCGAGCAGCCAGCGCAGCGGCGTGTCTTTCCAGCGCACCAGCACACCAACCGCGAGCACGGCCATCAACAGCCCCATCAGCGGCACGAACAGCGCGTTGAAATACGGCGGGCCGACCGACAGCTTGGCGCCGCTCAGGGCATCGAGCACCAGGGGATACAGGGTGCCGAGCAGGATCATCGAAGCCGCCACCACCAGAATCAGGTTGTTGGCCAGCAGCAGGGTTTCCCGCGACCACAGGCCAAAGCCGACCTGGCTGCGCACCACCGGCGCGCGCAGGGCGAACAGGGTCAGCGAGCCGCCGACCACCAGCAGCAGGAAAGCGAGAATGAACACCCCGCGCTCCGGGTCGCTGGCAAAGGCGTGTACCGAGGTCAGCACGCCGGAGCGCACCAGGAAGGTACCGAGCAGGCTGAGGGAGAACGCGGCGATAGCCAGCAGCACCGTCCAGCTTTTGAACACGCCGCGTTTTTCGGTCACGGCCAGCGAGTGGATCAACGCCGTGCCGACCAGCCAGGGCATGAACGAGGCATTCTCCACCGGATCCCAGAACCACCAGCCGCCCCAGCCCAGCTCGTAATACGCCCACCAGGAGCCCAGGGCGATGCCGATGCCGAGAAAGGCCCAGGCGACGATGGTCCAGGGTCGTGACCAGCGCGCCCAGGCGGCGTCCAGCTTGCCGCCGAGCAGCGCGGCGATGGCGAAGGCGAAGGCCACCGAGAACCCCACGTAGCCCATGTACAGCATCGGCGGGTGGATGATCAGGCCGAAATCCTGCAACAGCGGGTTGAGGTCGCGACCATCGGCCGGCACGTTGGGCAGCAGGCGGGTGAAGGGGTTGGAGGTGATGATAAGGAACAGCAGGAAGCCGACGCTGATGATGCCCATCACCCCCAGCACCCGGGCNAGCATCTCCTCGGGCANCTGCCGCGAGAAGATCGCCACGGCAAAGGTCCAGCCNCCGAGAATCAAGGCCCAGAGCAGCAGCGAGCCTTCGTGGGCGCCCCATACCGCGCTGAACTTGTAGTACCAGGGCAGCGCGGTGTTGGAGTTCTGCGCCACGTAGGCCACGGAGAAGTCNTCGACCATAAAGGAGTACGTCAGGCAGGCGAAGGCGAACACCAGAAAGGCGAACTGTCCCCAGGCCGCCGGTTGCGCCAGGCTCATCCACTGGCGATCGCCGCGCCAGGCACCCATCAACGGCAACGTGGACTGCACCAGGGCCAGGCACAGCGCCAGAATCATCGCCAGGTGGCCGAGTTCGGGAATCATCGTGCGGCCTCCCCGGTTTTCTCGTATTGCTTGCTCATGCCACTCTGCTCCAAAGCCTGCTTGACCTCCGGCGGCATGTAGTTCTCNTCGTGCTTGGCCAGCACTTCGTCGGCCTGCAGGATGCCGCCGTCGTCGACCTTGCCCATGGCGACGATGCCCTGCCCCTCGCGAAACAGATCCGGCAGGATGCCATGGAAGCGAATGGTCACCCGCGCTACGTAGTCGGTGACCACGAAGTCGGTCTGCAGCGAATCACTGGAGCGCTTCACCGAGCCTTTTTCCACCATACCGCCGGCGCGAATGCGGGTATCGAGCGGCGCCTCGCCGTTGGCGATCTGGGTGGGGGTGTAGAACAGATTGATGTTCTGCTGCAGGGCGCTGAGGGCCAGCGCCACGGCGATACCGACGCCGGCAACGATGGCCAGCACGATAAACAGGCGCTTCTTGCGAACGGCGTTCAACGTGACTCCTCCCGGCGCATACGGCGCGCCTCATCCTGCAGGTAACGGCGTCTGGCCTGCAGCGGCAACAGCACATTGAGCACCAGCACCACCAGGCAGATGCCGTAGGCCGACCAGACGTAAGCGCCGTGGTTACCCATGGCGAGAAAGTCGGCGAATGACGCGAAACTCATCGTTTGCCCTCCACCAGCCCGCGGATTTCATTTTTCACCCAGCTGCTGCGCGCTTCCCGGCGCAACACTTCGAGGCGCATGCGCATCAGCAGCACGGCGGCGAAGAAGCAGTAGAAGCCCAGCACCATGATCAGCAGCGGCAGCCACATCTGCACCGGCATCGCCGGTTTTTCGATGACGCTGAAGGTGGCCGGCTGGTGCAGGGTGTTCCACCACTGCACCGAGTACTTGATGATCGGGATATTGATCACCCCGACCACCGCCAGCACCGCGGTGGCCTTGGCAGCGCTGTCGCGGTTGCTGATCGCCTGGCCGAGGGCGATGACGCCGAAATACAGGAACAGCAGGATCAGCATCGAGGTCAGGCGCGCATCCCAGATCCAGTAGGTGCCCCAGGTCGGTTTGCCCCAGATGGCGCCGGTGATCAACGCGATGGCGGTCATCCAGGCGCCGACGGGGGCGGCCTGCTGCAGGGCCACGTCGGCCAGTTTCATCTTCCACACCAGGCCGACCACCCCGGCCACGGCCAGCATCACGTAGATCGACTGGGCCAGGAATGCCGCCGGTACGTGGATGTAGATGATCCGGAAGCTGTTGCCCTGCTGGTAGTCCGGCGGCGCGAAGGCCAGGCCCCAGACCGTGCCCACAAGCAGCAACAGCGCAGCGGCGATGGCCAGCCCGGGCAGCCAGCGGCCACTGATTTCGTAGAACCATTTGGGCGAGCCCAGCTTGTGAAACCATGTCCAGTTCATCAGGTTACTCATCTGTCTCCGAGGTCAGCGCCGAAATGGGAGGCTAGCCCCGGTTGCACGGTTCAATCATTCGCTGACNCTGATTTTCAGGCCGGCGGCAATGGCGAAGGGTGTCAGGGTTATCGTCAGCGCGGCGAGGCTGGCCAGCCAGAGCAGATGCCCGGCCACCGGCAAGCCTTGCAGGCTCGCCTGCAGGGCACCGCTGCCGAGAATCAGCACCGGGATGTACAACGGCAGAATCAGCAGCGCCAACAGCAGCCCGCCGCGCTTGAGGCCTACCGTAAGCGCCGCGCCAATGGCACCGAGCAGGCTGAGGATCGGCGTACCCAGCAGCAGGGAAGCCAAAAGCACCGGCAGGCANCGCCCCGGCAGGCCGAGCATCAATGCCAGCAAGGGCGACAGCAGCACCAGGGCCAGGCCGGAAAACAGCCAGTGGGCCATGACCTTGGCCAGCACCAGCACCGGCAAGGGGTGCGAGGAAAGTAGCCATTGNTCCAGGGAGCCGTCCTCGAAGTCGCTGCGAAACAGGCCATCGAGCGAGAGCAGCACCGCCAGCAGCGCCGCCACCCACACCAGGCCGGGCGAGAGGCTCTGCAGCAGCTGCGTTTGCGGGCCGACGGCCAGCGGAAACAGGGCAATGACGATAGCGAAGAACACCAGTGGATTGGCCAGCTCTGCAGGGCGCCGACACAGCAGCCGCGCCTCGCGCACGACCAGCAGCATAAACAGGCTATTCATGCGCCATGCTGTCCCAGATCAAGATCCCGGTAGCCATCCGGTACGCGGCTCAGGGAATGGTGAGTGGTGAGCACGACCAGGCCGCCGTTGCGGCAATGCCCGGCCAAATGGTCCTCGAGCTGGCTCACCGCCTGTTTGTCCAGCGCAGTGAAGGGCTCGTCGAGAATCCATAACGGNGGGCCGTGCAGATACAGCCTTGCCANNGCNACGCGACGCTGCTGGCCGGCCGACAGGGTATGACAGGGCACATCCTCGAAACCGCGCAGCCCGACAGCCTCCAGGGCCTGCCAGATCTGCTCGCGGCTGGCCGGGCGATGCAGCGCGCACAGCCAGGCGAGGTTCTCTTCGGCGCTGAGCAGCCCTTTGATCCCCGCGGCGTGGCCGATCCACAGCAGGTCATCGGCGAGCTCGCCACTGCGCCTGGCAAGGGGTTGGCCCTTGAGATGGACGGTGCCGCTGGTGGTGGCCTGAGGCCGGCGAGCACGCGCAGCAGGCTGGTCTTGCCGCTGCCGTTGGGGCCGGACACCTGCAGCATCTGCCCGGCGTCCAGCCTGATGTCGAGGTTCTCGAACAACAGCCGCCAATCCCGTTCGCAGGACAGCGCGGTGGCTTCGAGAAAGGGACTGCTCACAACGCGGGCACCTGGTTCAAGTCGAGACGATTGTGGCCGCTATACTCTTGCGGACGTTCGGATTGGCCGCGAGTATACATGCCCGCCCTGCTCGCCCGCAGTGTGCATTGGGCCCAGAGTATGAGACTTAATGACCGAGATCAGTGGATCGCGTCCTGTTGCCCCGCCGCCGGCGGCCAACAGACCGGCAGTTAGCGCCGCCGACCTGGCGGTAAAGCTGCTCAAGCCCCTCGACGGCCTGATGGCAGCGGGGGAAAGCGCCAAGGCCGAGGTGGTTGGCGTCAAGGAAGGCGTGCAGAACTTCCAGCTGATGCTGCGCGTGACCCTGGACGGCGGCCGCCAGGCAACCCTGCAGGCCAGCAGCCCGCAGCCGCTCGCCCAGGGCACGGCGCTGGCCGTCACCGCACTCTCCGATACCCGCCTGGCGCTGGCCGTACTGGCCGGCGGCAACAAACCGCTGACCAGCATCGACCTCGAGCAGTTGCCGGTTGGCACCCTGCTGCAAGGCAAGGTGCTTTCGCGCGAGGCAATGCCCGTGCAGGTCGCGCAGACCACCGTCTTCAAGGTGCTGGTCAACCTGCTCAACACCGGGCTGGCCGGCAAGACCCTGAGCCTGGAAACCAGCCTCGACCTGCCGCCGGGCAGCCTGCTCAGCGCGCGGGTGCAGGGTGACCAGTCCCTCGCCTTTCTGCCGCTCAGTGGCCGTCTCGACCAGCTCGCCCTGCTCCAGCAGCTCGGCAACCAGCAAAGCCGCCAAGGCTCGCTGGAAGGCCTGATGGCGGCGCTCAAGGGCATGGGCGGCCAGGGTGGCCTGCCCGATGGTTTGAAGGGCAGCATCGACAAACTGCTGGCCGGCTTGCCGAGTGGCGAGCAGCTGAGCGATGGCAAGAGCCTGATGAAAGCACTGGAAAACAGCGGGCTGTTTCTCGAGAGCAAACTGCTGGCCGGCCAGACCAGCGGCCTGGGCACCGACATGAAGGCCAACCTGCTGCGCCTGGTCAGCCAGTTGCTGCCCTTGCTGCCCGGCGCCGCGCCCCTGGCGGCGGCGACCGCTTCGGCCAATGCCATGACCCAGGCGCTGCCGGCCTTCGCCCGCAACGTGCTGGGCAATATCGGCCAGAGCAGCGGCCGCCAGCAGGCGATGAGCTTCCCCCTGCCCAGCCGCCTGCTGCAATCGATGGATGAAGAGGCTGACCTGGAGGCGTTGCTCAAGCTCGCGGCCGCCGCCATCTCGCGCCTGCAGACCCACCAGTTGTCGAGCCTCTCACAGAGCCAGGTCGGCCCCGAGGGCCAGCTGTTGACCACCTGGCAGATGGAGCTACCGATGCGCAATCAGCACGAACTGGTGCCGCTGCAGGTGAAGATCCAGCACGAGGAGCCGGCGCCGTCCGGCAAGCAGGATCCCAAGGAAGCGCTGTGGCGTATCGACCTGGCATTCGACCTGGATCCCCTGGGGCCGCTGCAGGTGCAGGCGCAGCTGGCCCATGGCAGCCTGTCCAGCCAACTGTGGGCCGAGCGTGCCAGCACCGCCGGGCTGATCGACCGCGAACTGGGCAACTTGCGCGAACGCCTGGTCGCCGCCGGCCTGACGGTGAGTGATCTGGTGTGCAGCCAGGGCACGCCGCCACAAGGCCCGAAAACCTCCCTGGAGCAACGCTGGGTCGATGAAACCGCATGAGTAAGACCACCCGCCAGGCCATCGCCCTCACCTACGACGGCCAGAATGCCCCCAACCTCAGCGCCAAGGGCGACGATGAGCTGGCCGAGGCGATACTGGCCATCGCCCGCGCTCACGACGTGCCGATCTACGAAAACGCCGAACTGGTGCGCCTGCTCGCGCGCCTGGAACTCGGCGAGGCGATTCCCGAGCAGCTGTACCGCTGCATCGCGGAGATCATCGCCTTCGCCTGGTACCTGAAAGGCAAGTTCCCGGCCGGCTTCGATCCCCGCGGCAAGCCCAAGGAGGGGCCGCTGATGCTCGAAGGGCCTGCTGGTAACAACCCTAAGCGCTAGATCACCAGCCGACCGCTGCCCGGGTATCGCTTCGCTCAACGCCGAGCTACGGGTACGCAACGTGTATGCAGGGAACTGCACTGGTCATTTGCAGATCTGGACGTAGCCTGGGTGGAGCGAAGCGATACCCGGGAGCGAGATTCGCCGGGAAAAAACGATGCTCAGGAGCGGCGCGCCTGATGCAGCTTGGCGACCAGTTCCGCTTCGGCCTTGCTGAGGCCGCAGGATTGGGTGAGGTCGTCGGCGCTGGCGCCCATGCCGACCAGCCTCGCAGCCTGCGTGAACGACAGGCTGGTGGGATCGCGCTGCTCGATCTGGGTCAGCTTGTCCGGCAACGGCGCCACGGTACGGCGCAGCTCGTGCAGCTCTTCGCCCATGCGGATGCTACCGGTCAGGTAGGTGTCCAGGCGCTTGCCCAGCTCGCGGATGCGCTGGTCACGCTGGGCATCGCGTTCGGCCTGTAATTGGCTGGCCAGGCGCAGACGCCCTGCGAGCCACACGCAGGTGCCTACCAGCCCGGCACAGACCAGCGCCAGAACGATCAGAGCAGCCTCGAGCACGTCAGATGCTCTCCAGCTCCGACCACTCCTCCTCGCTCATCATCTTGTCCAGCTCGACCAGAATCAGCAGCTCGCCGTTCTTGTTGCAGACGCCCTGGATGAACTTGGCCGACTCGTCGTTACCGACGTTCGGTGCGGTTTCCACTTCGGACTGACGCAGGTAAACCACTTCGGCCACGCTGTCGACCAGGATGCCCACCACCTGCTTGTCCGCTTCGATGATGACGATCCGGGTGTTGTCGGTCACGTCGGACGAATCGAGGCCGAAACGCTGGCGCGTGTCGATCACGGTGACCACGTTGCCGCGCAGGTTGATGATCCCCAGCACGTAGCTCGGCGCACCCGGTACCGGGGCGATCTCGGTGTAACGCAGCACTTCCTGTACCTGCATCACGTTGATGCCGTAGGTTTCGTTATCCAGACGGAACGTGACCCACTGCAGGATCGGATCTTCAGCGCCTTGTGCAGAGCTTTTCTTCATGGCCTAGCCTCGTCATTGACCGCGCGTTGCGGTGCGCGGGAGTCCCGCTATTCAGGTGATCGCACGCTGTCGCGTACGAACGTTATCAGTGTATCTGTCCGTTGCGCATGCGCTTGGCGGCACCGCTGGCGATCAGCTCGGCCAACGCGGCGACATCCAGCAGCGCGCACATGTGTTCGATCACGGTACCGGCCAGCCAGGGTCGTTGCGAGCGCTGACTGCGCCATTTGATCTCGTCCGGATTGAGGCGAATCGAGCGGCTGACCTGATGAACGGCCAACCCCCACTCGTAGCCCTGCACGGAAATCACGTACTGCAGCCCCTGCTTGAAATCATCCCGGTAACGATCCGGCATGACCCAGCGTGCGGTGTCGAGCACCTTCAGGTTGCCGGACTGTGATGGCAGTATGCCCAAAAACCAGTCCGGTTGGCCAAACAAAGGTGTCAGTTCCTGGCCGGCCAGCGGATAGATCGAGCCCAGGCAGACCAACGGCACGGCAAGGGTCAGGCCCGCGACATCGAACAACAGGCATTCGAAGGGCTCTTCCGCCCACGCGGGGCGCCCGTCGGGCTGGGTCAGGAAAATCTGTGGCGCCGGGCGATGTACCTCGGCGACCGGTTCGACAACCGGCGGCATGGGAATCGGCTCGACGATGAGCGGTGCAACGACTTCGGCCAGCGGCTCGCTCGGCACTTCGGCGGCGGCGGGCTGAACCAGGCTCAACGCAGGTGCTTCGGCGCGCGGCGTCAGCTGCGCATCACGCACCTGCTCTTCGAGCACNGCGGCCTCGAAGTCATCCAGGGTGCTTTCCTCGAGCGTCTGCTCGAGTTCGATGGCGGCGTCCTGCAGCAGCCCATCGAGATAGGACTGCAGCGCCAGTTGGGGCCGATTTGCGGTGGCAGTGGAGCGACTCATGAAGGCAACCTGCAGAAGAGTTCTGTATGAGCTATCGGCCGCTGGGGCGGCAGACTTGAGCCGGTTCGTGCAGAATATTCAGCCGCCATGATCAGGCCACCTGGGAGGCGGGCTGCTGCGCCAGCAAATGCTTGAGCAGCGCCCGGTAGGCGATGGTGCCACGGCTGTTGCCATCGAACTGCGAAGGCGTCAGCCCTGCCCGGCTGGCGTCACGCAGGCGGGTATCGACNGGAATGTAGGCCTGCCAGAGCTGCTCGGGGTAGCTTTGCTTGAGCAGGCGCAGGGTCGACAGCGANGCCTGGGTGCGGCGGTCGAACAGCGTCGGCACGATGGTGTAAGGCAGCGCCTGCTTGCGTGAGCGATTGATCATGGTCAGGGTGTTGACCATGCGCTCCAGGCCCTTGACCGCCAGGAACTCGGTCTGCACCGGAATCACCAGTTGCTGGCTGGCCGCCAGGGCATTGACCATCAACACGCCGAGCAAGGGCGGGCTGTCGATCACNGCATAATCGAAGTCCTGCCACAGCTGCGCCAGGCTCTTGGCGATCACCAGGCCCAGGCCGCTCTGCCCCGGCGACTGACGCTCCAGGGTGGCCAGGGCGGTGCTCGACGGCAATAAAGAAATCTGTTCGTGGCTGGTGGGCAGCAGCAACTGCTTCGGCAGGCCCTGGGGCACGTTGCCCTGGTGCTGGAACAGGTCGAAATTGCTGTTCTCCAGGGTGTCCGGGTCGTGACCGAAGTAGCTGGTCATCGAGCCATGGGGGTCGAGGTCGACCACCACCACGCGCTTGCCGGCATCGGCCAACAGGCCTGCCAGGGCAATACTGGAAGTGGTCTTGCCCACGCCGCCTTTCTGATTCGATACAGCCCACACTCTCATAATCTTCATCCTCCCGGGGAAAGGCTAGGCCTGGCCGAGACTAGTTGTCCATTTCAGGGACTGGCGACGGGGAATTGACGGCGTCGTTGGCGGACGCCGGTGCTGCAAGCTCTTTAGCAGGTTGCGTGCCAGCGCGTTGCAGCGCTGCATCAGGCTGCGCATTGGCGCTTCCCACACCACTCACACTACGCCGTACATCGAGATTGCGCGAGACCACCAGCACCACCCGGCGATTGCGCGCCCTGCCCTCCGCCGTGGCGTTGTCGGCCACCGGCTGGAACTCGCCGTAGCCCACGGCGGCCAGGCGCGACGGATCGACGCCATCCATGGCCAGCATACGCACGATGCTTGCCGCCCGCGCCGCAGACAGCTCCCAGTTGGTGGGGAACTGCGCGGTCTTGATCGGCTGGTTGTCGGTGAACCCTTCGACGTGCACCGGGTTGCCATAAGGTGCCAGGATCTTGGCGATCTTCTCGATGATCGCGAAGGCCTCGTCGTTCGGCAGTGCATCGCCACTGGGAAACAGCAGCCCGGAGCTCAACTCGATCTCGATCCACAGTTCGTTGCCGCGCACCTTGAGCTGATCGCTCTGCAGCAGGCCGCCAAAGGCATCGCGAATGCTGTCGGCGATGGTCTGCAGGGTGGACGCGGCGATCTGCTGCGGCGCCGCCTCGTCAACCATCGAACGATCCGGCTCGGTGGTACGCGGGCGCTCGTCGCCAACCGGAATGGGCTTGATCGAACGGTCAGGCTGGTTGAAAACGCCGGTCAGGCTGTCCGAAAGGATCTTGTACTTGCCTTCGTTGATCGAAGAAATCGAATACATGACCACGAAGAACGCGAATAGCAGGGTGATGAAATCCGCGTAGGAAACCAGCCAGCGCTCGTGGTTCTCGTGTTCTTCGTGGTGGCGTCGGCGGGCCATGATCAGCTCAT
>JGI26054J46599_1000235_pt1 | contig 15430 bp, 11 predicted proteins | sample HigsolmetaGSP16D_FD_46599 | JGI IMG/M metagenome (IMG submission 46599) | reverse complement strand
AAGGTGTTGAACACGTTGTTGACGTTGAGCGCCAAGGTGAGCGTATCTGTCACGTGGTAGTCGCCAAACAGATTCACCTGCGTGTAGCCGGGCATCTTCAACTGGTTCGAATCTTGGGTGTAGGCATCGGTGCTGCCGATCAGGTTCACGCCGAACTGGTACTTGTCACCGCGGTAGCTTGGGGTGAGCTGCCATACCACAGCGGCCTGCCGACGCGGCACGTTGCCGGTGTTCTCCGGAGTGATCTGGTCTCGCGAGATTTCTGCATCGGTCCAGGTCAGGCCGCCGTTGAGCGTGAAACCTTCATGGCGGTAGCTGGCTTCCAGCTCCACGCCGTGCGCCTGGTAGCTGCGGTTGAAGAAGCGCTGGCTGGTGACCTCGAAGTTCTGTTCCTGGGTGCGCGCAGCGAACGCGGTGGCGAACAAGCTCAGGCCATCACGACGCCATTTCAGGCCCGCTTCTGCCTGCCGCACGACATTGACACTTTCATCGGAAGACACAGAGCCGTCATCACGCACCACGCCGAACAGCAATCGGTCTGCGTTGGCGCGCGCGCCGCGGCTGATACGCGCAAAGGCACCCAGGTCGTCGTTGATCAGGTAGTTACCGCCCAGCGAGTACGACAGGTAGTTCCAGTCGTAGTCCACCGGACGTGAATTGGCGGTGTCGATCGTGGCTACACGCTGCTCTACCGGTTGGATCACGCCATCTCCGTTGACGTCCAGGTTCTGTGCGATGGTGGTGCCATTGTAGCTGCCGCGTGCATCGCCCATGTCATAGCGCAAGCTGCCGTCGATGCTGAACTTGCCGCTATCGAAAGTGAGTGCAACATACGGCGCGTTGACATCGTAACGCACGTCGTAGCTACGGGTATTGCAGCAATCGCCCCAGTACGGCACGCCGTACGCGTACAGACCACCACGCGACAGCGAAACGCCGTTAGGGTCGACGACATTGAGCAGGCGCGAGTTCCTGCCCAGACTTTGCACATACGAATCCCAGGTCCAGTCCATGTCGATGGTCTGGCGCGAGGTGTAATAACCCATGCGCAGATTCAATGTGCGGCCATCGCCACCGAATTCACGCGAGACGCTCAGGTCGTTGACCACGTTGCCAAGGTCGTTGATCGCCACGTTGAACAAGTGCGTGCGCACGGCCAACCCCGAATAGGCCTGACCGACCTGCGGCCCGGTTGCCTGGATCAGTTGCGCGCCACTGCCGCCAATGGAAGCCGCCAGCGTCGCAGCATCGCTGACTTCTGCCGGGAAGGGGCTGACGAAGCGGCCACTGTTGTCGGCGACACGGAATTTTTCGCTCAGATTCCAGTCATTGCCGAGGTCGAACTTGGCTTCCACGCCCAGTGTGCGCGAGATGGGATGCATCCCATCGCTGAGGTTGTTGCTGCGTGGTCCGTTGCTGCCGTCCAGACCGATGTCACTGCGGAAATACCGGCTGTACAAGGTGTCGCGGCCTGGGTCGAAGCCGGGCAGACGGCCCAGGTCGGGCGAGCCGTCGGTGCCCCGCGCCGAGGTCGGCACTGGCAAATAGGCGGCGGCGCGATCGTTGAGATATTTGCCGTATATGCGCACATAGCCGTTCTCGAACAGGCGGGTCAGGTTGGCCTTGAGCTGGCCGCCCTTGTCGGTGCCGTAGCCAGCGTCACGAATGCCGTCGCCCTGCCGGAAGAAACCGCCGATATTGAACTGCCATTGTTTGGCGAACGGTGCGCCGTAATCGAAATCGATGCGCGTGTTGTCGTAGTCCAGGCCGCGGCTCACCCCGACGCTACCACCCGCACTTTCGCCGGTTTTGCTGATGAAGTTGATGATGCCGCCGGGCGCATTGCTGGTGAAGGTGGACGCCGAACCGCCGCGGATGGCTTCAATGCGGTCCAGGGTGAAATCCGAGCGCATGAAGATATCCGAGTTGCCGAAGGCGATATCGCCGAATTCCATCACCGGCAGCCCGTCTTCCTGCAGCTGCAGGAACTTGGCGCCACCGGAGGCCACTGGCAAACCGCGCACGGCGACGTTGGCATTGCCTTCGCCGCCGCTGGATTCGGAACGGATACCGGGAATATTGCGGAAAATTTCTGCCGTGCTGCGCGGCGCCGATTGTTCGATCGCTTCGGAACCAACGGTGCTGACGGAGACGCTGGATTTCAGTTTGGTAGTGGCAGTGGAAGTACCGGTGACGAACACCGAATCAAGATTGACCGCGGAGTTGTCGCCAGCTGGTGGAGTGGCCGACGCAGCGGCGGCGGTGTCTTGGGCCAGCGCAGCAGGGGCGCAAAGGCAGGAAACGACGGCACAGGCCAGGGCATGCAGGCGCAGGGTGTGCAAGGTGGACATCACATCTCTCTCTATATATTTTGCAGAATGGTGGGTAGCCGACGTCTGCATCGTCCCTCCCATGGAAAGGTCGTGCGACCTGCAGCGCGAGCGCATTAATACGCGTCAACACAATCGATTGCAATCCTGCAGTGCAGCATCAAACGCATCGCATGATTAGAACAAGTTCTCTGCCGTGTTGCGGCGCAGCGTTACAATCGATTTCAAAGACGGCAAGGTGCAGCGCGCTGTGGCCGCTGTTAGCCGCACCGATTCTCAGGAATTTGCATGTCGTCAACCGTTTCTCCGCTTTCTTTCGCGCGCATCCTAGCGCTCAATGCCGGCTTTTTCGGCGTGCAATACAGCTTCGGGTTGCAGCAAAGCAACATGAGCCCGATCTACAACTACCTGGGTGCCGACCACGCCAATCTTCCGTACCTGTGGCTGGCCGGACCGATCACAGGCCTGGCATTGCAACCGTTCGTGGGTGCTTGGAGCGACCGTTCGGTCACCCGTTGGGGAAGGCGCATGCCCTACATGGTGCTGGGAGCTCTGGTATGCAGTCTGTGCCTGCTGGCGATGCCGTTCAGTACTGCGCTGTGGGTGGCGGTGTGCCTGCTGTGGATGCTCGATGCAGCCAACAACGTGGCCATGGAACCTTATCGTGCACTGGTGAGCGATGTGCTGGCGCCCCCACAGCGGCCATTGGGTTATCTCACGCAAAGTGCATTCACCGGGCTTGCGCAGACGTTGGCCTACCTCACACCGCCATTATTGGTGTGGATGGGCATGAACCAGGACGCTGCCAATGCGCACTACATCCCTTATGTCACCATCGCCGCCTTCGTGATCGGCGCGGGCTTTTCTGCGGGATCGATCCTGCTCACCGCCTGTAGCGTGCGCGAGCCGGCGATCGCGCCAGCGGAGATCACGCGCATGCGCCAAACCGGTGCTGGCGTGGGTGCGACGGTGCGCGAAATCGGCAACGCGTTGCGCGAGATGCCGCCGACCATGCGCCAGTTGGCGCCAGTGATGCTGTTCCAGTGGTACGGCATCTTCTGCTACTGGCAATACATCGTGCTGTCGCTGTCGACGACATTGTTTGGCACCACCGATGCCACCTCGCATGGCTTCCGTGAAGCTGGCCTGGTCAACGGGCAGATCGGGGGTTTCTACAATTTTGTCGCGTTTCTGGCGGCATTTGCCATGGTGCCGGTGGTGCGTCGCTTTGGCCCCAAGTACACGCATGCGGCCTGCCTGGTGGCCGCCGGCATCGGTATGTGGGTGTTGCCGGGCATTGAGAACCGCTGGCTGATGTTGTTTCCGATGATCGGAATTGGCCTTGCCTGGGCCAGCATGATGGGTAACCCATATCTAATGCTGGCCGACAGCATTCCGCCCGAGCGAACCGGCGTTTATATGGGCTTGTTCAACCTGTTCATTGTGCTGCCAATGCTGATCCAGATCGTCACCTTGCCGCTGTTTTACGATCGTCTGATGCATGGCGACCCGCGTAACGTGATCCGTCTGGCTGGCGCGCTGATGCTGGCAGCAGCAGTGGCGATGCTATGCGTGCGCTTGCGCAAGCCGAGGCCATTGTCAGCGTAACCTTCCTCAACCAGAACCCTGGAGTGACAACTCTAGGGCGGCTCACAAAGTGTAGCGAGCCGTCGTCAGATGCTCGTTGACGGCGCACGCGAATCGTCGTGGATGCGTGGGACATGCCGACGCCGAGCGGCGGCTAGGCTCGCAAGGCAACTGCTCAGTAGTTTGGTTAGCCGCTCCTACAGTATGAGTAGCGGAGAAGAACTCAGTCGCTGGAAATGAGAAGAGTCGCAGCTGTTCTACGAGCAGCCCTCGCGTGCGCATGCTTATAAGATTCCCGATTCACGCCGACTCGCGCACCACCAGCGTCACCGGAATTTCAATCGATTGCACTGGCTCGCCGGCAATCAGTGCCAGCAGCCGGTCAACCAAGAGTCGCGCGGCCAGAACCAGATCCTGTTGCACGGTGGTCAATGGCGGCTGGCTGTAGGCCGCCTGCGGGATATCGTCGAAGCCCACCAGCGAGATGTCCTGCGGCACGCGATGGCCGGTCTCGACCAGTGTGCGGATCGCTCCTACGGCAATCACGTCCGAGGCAGCGAACAAGCCATCGGGCGGGTCAGCCTTCTTGAGCATCGCGTGGGTGAGTCGGTAGGCATCTTCGCTGACGAAATGACTGCGTGCATGCAGCCGCGTGTCGAATTTCAGCCCATGCCGTTTCAGTGCATGGCGATAGCCGGCAAATCGCGGCGCCACCTCGGGCAATTGATCGTCGCCCAAGAAGGCGATGCGTTGGCGACCGCGGGCGATTAGGTGCTCGGTGGCGAGCACGCCGCCCTGAAAATTATCGCTGCCCACGCTGATGTACGACTGCCCATCAATCCGGTTCCCCCACACTGCCATCGGCAGGCCGTCGCGTGCGGCCGCATTCAACGCGGCGTGCTCGGAACTTTGCCCGAGAACGATGATGCCGTCGGAACGGCTGCCGTGCGCAAGCTGTTCTACCCAGCCATCCTGATGCCGGTCCAGTTTGGACAGCAGCATGCTGTAGCCGCGTCTGGTGAGTTCTTCGGCCAGCAATGCCAGCATCGTCATCAAGAACGGATCGGAGAGCTGCTGATCCAGCGCGTGCATCATCGGCACCGCCACACTCACTATATTGGAACGTCTGGCGCGCAGGCTGCGTGCAACCGGGTCGACCTGGTAGCCGGCATCGGCAGCAATTTGCTTGATGCGAACGCGCGTCGGTTCTGCCACGACCGGGCTGCCGGCCAGAGCGCGCGATACGGTTGATTCTGAGACCCCTGCCATACGCGCGATATCTGCCATCTGCGGGCGGGCAGTGAGCGAGGTGCGTTCTGGAGATTTGGCCATGGCAGCGCGCTGCGGGAAAGCAACAGTGTAATCACTTCACGCTAGAGACGGTTGCGCGCNCGGCAGAGGCTGTTTTCGCTCAGCTGCGCTGCGCCTCCGTGCAGCTGAGCGTGGGTAATCCAACGTCGTTCTACACGGCGCCGACTGCGTAATTCACGCAGGCACGAATGTGTGCGTTGCGAAGCAAACACGGCGCTCGATATTCCTGCGCGGTGGCTCTTGCGCGCGCCGGTACGTCACCCCATGTAGAGCCCACCATTCACTGCGTAATCTGCACCGGTGACATAGGCGGCCTCATCAGAGGCAAGCCAGGCGCACAGACCGGCCACCTCAATTGGTTTGCCGAGCCTGCGCACTGGGACCGAAGTGGCCAGGCGATCCAATACATCCGGTGGAAAGCTGCTGATCGAGGCGCTGGCGATGTAGCCAGGCGAGATCGTGTTGACGGTGACCCCGCGCGAGGCGACCTCTTGCGCTAGTGCGCGACTGAAGCCATGCATCGCCGCCTTGGCGGTGGCGAAATTGATCTGCCCGATCTGGCCTTTGTGCGCGCTGACCGAACCGATGTTGACGATGCGTCCCCAGCCACGCGATGTCATGCTATCGACCACCTGCTTGGTGATGTTGAACAGCGAGTGCAGGTTGCTGGCCATCACCGCGTTCCAGTCGTCGCGGGTCATCTGCCGGAACAAGGTGTCGCGGCTGCCGCCGGCATTGTTGACCAGCACATCGATCTCGCCGACTTCGGCCTTGACCTTGGCGAATGCGGCCACGGTGGAATCCCAGTCGGCAGCATTGCCTTCGGAGGCCACGAAGTCGAAGCCCAGCTCGCGCTGCTCGCGCAACCACGAGGCTTTGCGCGGGGAATTAGGCCCGCAGCCGGCAACCACGGTATGCCCACTGCGTGCCAGCTTCTGGCAGATCGCGGTACCGACACTGCCCATACCACTGGTGACGTATGCGATGCGGAGAGTCATTGGGTGAACTCCTTCGGAGTTGGGATTCGGAATTGGGGTAACGGAATTGGCGGAAGCAGGCATCGACATTCGCTTCAGCCAATGCCCAATCCCCAATCCCGTCAGTGGTCAACGCACCAACGGAAACAGGCCAAACACCAGTGCACCTGCTAGCATCAACAGTGAAATCAGCACTGCCCACTTCAGCGTGAAGCGTTGATGGTCTGCGAAGTCAACCTTGGCCAGGCCGATCAGTAGGTAGGTGGATGGCACCAGAGGGCTGAGCAAGTGCACCGGCTGGCCAGCGAGCGAAGCGCGCGCCATTTCAACCGGAGTAATGCCGTAGTGGCCGGCAGCTTCGGACAGAATCGGTAGCACGCCGAAATAGAACGCGTCGTTTGACATAAAGAATGTAAACGGCATGCTGACAACGGCCGTGATTGCTGCCAGGGACGGACCCCAGCTGTCGGGGATGACGGCCAGAAAACTGCGCGACATCGCGTCGACCATACCGGTGTTTGACAGGATGCCGGTAAAGATGCCAGCGGCGAAAATCAGCGACACCACCGACAGCACATTGCCGGCGTGATTGACCAGGCGGCGGCGCTGTTCGGCCAGATTCGGGTAGTTGATCATCAGCGCCAGCGCGAAGCCGATCATGAACAGCACCGGCATTGGCAACACGCCGACCACCAGCGCCCCCATCAAGGCAAGCGTCAGCAGCAGATTCACCCACAGCAGCTTGGGTCGCTTCATCTCCTCGGTGTCTTCCATGCGCGGCAGGGCGTTGTTGTCTTCGGGGATGTTAGTGTCCAGCCAGTTTCCGTCGGCCGGTAGATGCACCACGCCCAGACGGCGTCGTTCACGCATCCCCAGATACCACGCCAGCGCAAGGATGCCAGCAATCGCCAACAGCATGGCCGGCACGAGCGGCACGAATACATCGGCCGGGTCCACATGCAATGCCGTGGCTGCGCGCGCGGTGGGGCCACCCCATGGGGTCAGGTTCATCACGCCACTGGCCAGGATGGTGACGCAGGTAAGGTTGAGCGCGTTCATTCCTAGGCGCTGATACAGCGGCAACATCGCAGAGACGGTGATCATGTAGGTGGTCGAGCCGTCGCCGTCCAGCGAAATCAGCAGGGCCAGGATCGCTGTGCCCATCACGATCTTCAGTGGATCTCCCTTGACCAAGGGCAGGATGCGGCCAACCAGCGGGTCGAACAGCCCGGCATCGATCATTACCCCGAAATACAGGATAGCGAACATCAGCATCACGCCAGTCGGCGCGATCTTCTTGATGCCTTCGAGCATCATGTCGTTGATGCCGGTGCCGAAGCCACCCAGCAAGGCGAACACGATCGGCACCGTGATCAGAGCCACCAGCGGTGACAGCCGCTTGCTCATGATCAGATACATGAAGGTGATCACCATTCCGAAACCGAGCGCGGTCAGCATGCGGGCGAATCCTTTGAGACGTACGGCAGACAGAAAATGGAGTGCAGCGCTGTGCAGGGCAGGCAGCGATGACCAAGCGGGTGAGCAGGTGCGCTTGCGGTTACAGGCGCATCACGCAGCTGAAGCAGGGCGATGCGTGCATGGATATCGGAGCGACGGCACGCTGCAACGAGGCGGACGAACGATGTGCGTATATCAACCGTTCTGACCGCTGACGCAAGACAGCGACGCATCAGAAATCGTATTGAAAGCGGCCGGTCACCGCACGCGTGTGGTCGAGCACCGTGTCGGAGATGCGATTTCGGTTGTGGCTGTCGATCAGGTTGAGCATCACGCGCAGATTCGGTTTGAAATACCAGTTGCCGCCCAGCGTCCACGACTGCGTGCTGGCATTGGTGAGGTCTGGTTGCCCATCCAGGTGCTGGTCGCCGCGCATGTAGTCGTAGCGCAATGCCAGCTCGAACGCACCGGACGGTCGATTGGGAGTGGCAATACGGGTGAAGCGGCCGGTCTTGCGGTCGTAAGCGCGGGACTCGCCGGTGACGAACCAGCTAACCAACCCATAGCTGGCGAGCACTTTGGCATGCTGCGCGCCATCGTCGAGCAGGCCGCCACTGAATTCGCTCTGCCACGACCACGGGCCGAGCACTTCGGCATATTCCAGTGACCACTTGTCGAAATCGGTGTCGCGGCCACTGGCAAAGCGCGCCAGTGTGATGCGGCTGTTGTTGGCCAGGTCGTTTTCCGGGCGCGGGCGAACCATCAACGGTGAAGCGCCACCACTACCGGGATGCAAGTAGCGTTCGTGCGCCAGCGAGATACCCAGGTGACGCAAGCGCGCCTCGCCCATGTCCGGTGCATAGGTCAAGCGCGTACCGAGCGCGCGGCCCTTGGTCGAAGAATTGTCGATACTTTCCAGGCTGTAGGCGGACGAGGACCAGGTTGCATCCGGACGGTTGGCTTGCCAGGAAATGGCCTTGCGATAGATCGGCGCCAGTGTGGTCGAGGCGTAGCCGCGCTCCAGGAACGTGCCGTAGTTGGAGCCGGTGCGGTCGTCCAGAGAGAAATATTGCTTGAACTGGCCAACGGTCAGCGTGCCGGCCGAGAATTTCTTGGCGATATACACATCGCGCGCCAGGATGCCCCGGCTACCGGCTTCGTACTGTAGCCCGGCGAAATCTGCCTCGGCCTTGTAATTGAACCCGTAGAACTTGCCCGACACATCCAACCACACCCGGCGGAACTGGGTATCATTGCGCTCGGGCGCGCCGCGGTCGTCGTTGTCGAACACGCTGAAGTCCCAATGCACACGTCCGCCTAGTTCGGCAGTAACCGGGCCCGCTTCATCGTTTGCATGCGCCGCAGTCGCCAGGCAGATCGCTGCGCAGGCGGTGAATGCACGCAGACCCAAAGTGTTGTTGCTCACAGACCCTCCAAGGTACATGTGTGAATCATGTTTGACGGTGCGCAGCACATACCACCGGCGGCGCGCTGGTGGCAGCTTAGTGGTGGCAAGCTGTCATAGACCTGTCGCTGCGGGGTGTTGATTGGGCGGTCGGCAATGAAGGTTTGCAAGAGTACAGACGCAACGGCAGCGAGCTTTTGGTTGCGCGTCCTGTTACCTTGCGACCGCGACCAAGCGCGGTTCCGATTCGCCACTCCCTATTCACGATTCGAAGCTCGATGCGTCTGCTGCTAGTGGAAGACAATGCCGATCTTGCCGATGCCATCGTGCGTCGCATGCGCCGTGGCGGGCATGCGGTGGACTGGCAGGCCGATGGGTTGGCGGCAGCCAGTGTGTTGCGTTATCAGAGTTTCGATCTGGTGGTGCTGGATATCGGCTTGCCCAAGCTCGATGGCTTGCGGGTACTGGCTGGCATGCGCGAGCGTGGCGATACTACGCCGGTGTTGATGTTGACGGCGCGCGATGGCATCGAAGACCGCGTGCAGGCGCTGGATGTTGGCGCGGACGATTATCTGGGCAAGCCGTTCGACTTTCGCGAGTTCGAGGCGCGTTGTCGCGTGCTGTTACGGCGCAATCGTGGTCAGGCCAGCGAAGTGGTGCAAATCGGCGGATTCGTGTTCGACAATGCCGCGCATCGAGTGACCCTGGATGGCGCATTGATCGAGCTCCCCAATCGTGAGTATCGCCTGCTCGAAATCCTGATCGGCCGGCTCGGGCAGGTCGTCGGTAAAGATGACATTGGCAACCGGTTATTCGGCTTCGACGACGATGCCGGCCCCAATGCGATCGAACTGTATGTGGCCCGTCTGAGGCGCAAACTGGCTGCAGCGCCGCTGCGTATCGTCACCGTGCGCGGTGCTGGCTACAAACTCGAAGAAGCCGACCCGCATGCGCCGATGGAGCCGAGCGTTGATGGCTGAGCCGCTGGCGGTGGCGCCGTCGATCCGGCGCACCTTGCTGCTGTATCTGGGCAGCCTGTCTCTGCTGGGCGCGGTGGTGCTGTTCTTTGCCGCGCGCGATTATGGCCAACGGGTGGCTAATCGGTCCTACGATCATCTGTTGGTGTCTTCGGCCTTGTCGATCATTGACAGCGTGGCGTTGGTTGGCGGCGATTGGCAGGTGGATCTGCCGTACGCTTCGCTGGATTTGCTTGACATGGCGCCAGAAGACCGGGTGTTCTATCGCGTCTTCGATGCGCAGGGACGTACCATCACTGGGGAGGATACGCTGCCATTACCGCCGCGCGCGCGCGCCGACGAGCGGCCGCTGTTATTCGATGCGCACTACAGCGGTGAGCTGGTGCGCTTTGCGGTCGTGATGCATCGGGTGGCGTCGGCATCGGGTCAGGGCGAAGTGCGCGTGCAGGTGGGCCAGACCCGGCGCGCACGCGATGAAGTGGCGCGCGATGTCGTGCTTAACGCCTTGGTGGCGATCGGCGTGCTGTCGCTGTTGGCGTTGAGCCTGGTGTGGCTGGGCGTCTATCGTGCGTTGCGGCCGCTGCAGCGCATCGAACGCGATCTGTCGCGGCGCGAACCGTCCGATCTCAAGCCGCTCAACGTACCGGCGCCGCAGGAAATGCAGCTGATGGTGACAGCGCTGAATCGCTTCATGGCGCGGTTGTCGTCGAGCAACGAGACCTTGCGCGCGTTCATGGCCGAAGCCGCGCACCAGATGCGCACCCCCTTGGCGGCACTGCGTGCGCAGGCGCAGCTGTCGATGGACGACGACGACCCGCGCGAGATGCAACGCAGCCTAGTGGCGATCGAGCGCAACGCCAGCCACATGAGCCGGCTGCTCAACCAGTTGCTTAGCGATGCCAGCGCGATCCACCGCGCTAATCTGCAGCGCTTTGCCACCGTAGACCTTGCTGAAGTGCTGCATCAGGCACTGTACGAAGCCTTGCCGCGTAGTGACGACGCCCCGCGCGTGCAGCTGGCGATCGATCCGCAACCAGCACTGCTGCGCGGCGATGCCTTGCTGCTGCGAGAGGCGCTGAAAAATCTGATCGACAACGCTTATAAGTATGGCGCCAATGGCGCGTTGCAAGTGGCGCTCACCAGCGACGGCCCCCATTACGTGCTGACCGTTGCCGATCATGGCCCCGGCATTCCGGCTGCCGAAGCTGAGCGCGTGTTCGAGCGTTTTGTACGCGGGCCAGATGCGCCAGTGGGCGGCGCCGGTCTGGGGTTGGCCATCGTCAAGCGTGTCGTAGAAGCGCACAGCGGGCGCATCGATCTTTCCAATCGTATCGGAGGCGGGTTGATCGCTTCGCTGCATTTTCCTGGAGCATCCGTGCGATGCGGATGATATGGGTGCTGGTGTTGCTACTGATCCATGGCATCGCCTGCGCGGCGCCTGGCGATATGCGTCGCTTTTCTGCGCAGGGTCCTATGCTTGTGCAGCTGCGCGTACAGGGCTCCACCGATCTGGAAGTGTTTGGCGCGGTCATCCAAGACTACCAACGGCTGCATCCGGGCACCGAGGTGATCTACGAAGACGTGGTTGCCTGGGATATCTACGATCACTACCTGCACCCTGCGCGGGATGCGGTCAAGGCAGACATGTTGATCAGCGCTGGCATGGATCTGCAGACCAAGCTGGTCAACGATGGCCACGCGCTGACGCATCGTTCCGCACAAACAGAAGCATTGCCTGCTTGGGCGCAATGGCGGCATGAAGTGTTCGGCATCAGTTACGAACCGGTGGCCATCGTCTACAACACACGCAAGTTGGACGCAGCCCGCGTGCCGCGCACGCGCCAACAATTGCTGGCGTTGTTGCGCTCAGCAGATGCGCCGCTGCGCGGCAAGGTAGGAACCTACGATGTCGAACGCAGCGGCGTGGGTTATCTGTTCGCTACCCAGGACGGCCAGTTGGGCAGCATCGCAGGTGCGTTGCTGGCTGCACTCGGGGCCAACCAGGTTGCGCTGGAAGAGCGCACCGGCACCTTACTCGACCGCGTCAGCCGTGGCGAGTTGCTGCTTGCCTACAACGTGCTCGGCTCTTATGTGCAGGCACGCATCGATGCTGGCGCGCCGCTTGGGCTCGTGCAGCCCCAGGACTACACGCTGGTGGCGTTGCGTACCGCGGTGATTCCCAAGACTGCGCCGCATGCACCGGAGGCACGCAGATTTCTTGACTATCTGCTCTCGCCGCGCGGCCAGCAGGTGCTTTCGCGCCAGGCGCATCTGATGCCCATCTTGCCGGTCGCCGGCGAGCGTGGCACGTCGGCGCAGCCGCCGTTCCGTCCGATCCCGCTCGGCCCTGGCCTGCTGGTGTATCTGGACAAACTCAAGCGCCGCCAGTTTCTGGAGGCCTGGCGTGCGAGTACGCAGCCGCCGCGTTGAAGCAAGGCGGCTGCGGCGGCCATGTGCCAGACTTGGTACATGGCAGATCTCACCATTGTTGTCGCTGACGACCACCCGCTGTTTCGCGCCGCTGTCATCCATGTGTTGCAGCAGATCCTGCCACAAGCCACTGTCGTGGAGGCATCCAGCGCCGCCAACTTGAGCGCGATGCTGCGTTCGCATCCGCGGGCCGAGCTGGTGCTGCTGGATCTAGCCATGCCTGGTGCACGCGGTTTCTCGGCGCTGCTGCATGTGCGTGGCGAGCATCCGGATATCCCGGTTGTGGTGATCTCGTCCAACGATCATCCACGGGTAATCAGGCGCGCGCAGCAGTTCGGCGCGGCCGGTTTCATTCCAAAATCCACCCCGGCCGAATCGATCGGCACCGCGGTGGCCAGCGTACTCGAAGGTGGTACCTGGTTCCCGCCCATGACCGCCGAGCGCTCGGAGACCGACGCGCAGCTAGCTTCCAAACTCGCCCAGCTCACGCCGCAACAGTTTCGTGTGCTGCTGAGTTTGGCCGATGGCCTGCTCAACAAGCAGATCGCGCACGAACTAGGCCTTGCCGAAAATACTGTCAAGGTCCACGTCACCGCGATATTGAAGAAGCTTGACTGCTATAGCCGCACCCAGGCCGCTGTGCTGGTCAAGGCGCTGGAGCCAGAAGGCGAGTGACGACTGCACAGCCAGGGATTTGCCGGCATGCAGTGGCGCTGCGTTGCAGGTAGACAGCGATGCGCACGGCGTATCGCTACACTGTGCACTCTTTCCAATGCTCGATTCGGTGCATGCGCAATCCCCTGCAGGAACAATTGCTCAAAGCGGGCCTGGTCAAGAAAGCCCAGGTGGACAAGGTAGCGCGCGAACAGACCCGCCAGCGCCATGCCAAGGCGGCCCCGGTGGCCATCGATCCGGACAAAATCGATGCCGCGCGGTTGCAGGCCGAGCGCGCCGAGCGTGATCGCACACTGGCCGAGGAACGCAACGCGCAGCTGCGGCGGCAGGAGCTGATGGCGCAGGCCCGTCAGATCATTGAGACCACGCAGCTGCGAGCCGAGGGCGAGATCGACTATCGCTTCAACGACGGCAACGTGATCCGCAGCGTTCTGGTGACGCCTGCGCTACGCAGTCAGTTGGCCAGTGGTGCGGTGGTGATCGCGCGGCTCGGCGACCGCTTCGCGCTGGTGCCTCGCCCCGCGGCGGAAAAGCTCTACAGCCGCGATCCCGGCGTCATCGTTCTCGACCATGGACGCAGCGAGGTCATGGCGGCAGGCAGCGATGACGATGATGCCTACTACAGTCAGTTCAAGGTGCCGGACGATCTGATCTGGTGAGCTACGCGCTATCGGTCGTGCGCATCAGCTGGCGGAGCATCACTGGCGCGCTGGTCGGGCAAGGCTAGGCGGATCGACGCTGGTCGCGCGCCCAGTGGCGTTGGCCGTGACAGCAATCGCCAGGGCTGCGTTACCCTATCGCGTTGCCGACAGCCGCGTTGCCCTGATGTCCATCGTCCTGACCGATTTCGCCCTGACCCGGTTGTTCCCACGCGAGCCGCGCCGCAATACCATCCAAGACTGCACGCCGGAGCAGTTCGTTGCCCACCTCAATACGCAGCCGCCGCTCAAGGTGCTGCCGGGTTACGCGCCGTTCTGCCAACTGCACGTGCATCGCAACTGGACGTCCACCCGCTGCTTGACGGTGCCCATCACCACCGATAACCGTGCGCAGTTGCGATCGGGATACGAAGCGCGCAATGCGCATGAATTGCCGGTACTGGTGCGTTGGTTCGAAGGTGTCCAATCGCCGGTGGCCATGTATCTGTTGCCTATCCTCTACAGCCGCGCGCAACTGGCCAAGGAAGGCACGCCGATCAATGCCGAATGGGGCGTGGTGGGCTGCCTCTACACTGCCGAGCCGGAGGAATTGCCGATGGCGCCGATCACCATGTTGCGCAATGCATTGGGTGTGGAGGAGGGCGGCTCCGGCGTGCCGCTGGATCGTCAGGCCTACCGGCGCAGCGTGGCATTCTGGGACTGCAACGCCAACTGGCGGCCATAGTCGCCAGTTGGCCAGTCACCTGGCGGCAACCCAGTGGCAGGCCGCCGTGTGGCCCGTCTCGCAGATGCTTTCGTATACCAGTGCAGGGCGACAGGCACTGGCTGGCAGCGTGGTGATGGGATCGCCAGCCGGTCCAGGTAGGCGCCGAACTGTCGTTCGTGCGCCGCCGGATCGGACGCCAACGCAGGTCACTATGCTGCGGTTGGACGCCCATGCACGCGCCTAGATGGGTGTGATGGGACAGCGCAATGCAGGAAACAGCGGTAGCGCCTGGCGCAGGGTGGCGGTCAGCTCCATCGCGTGATAGCACGGGCCATATGGGCAGCGGCTTGCGATACGCAGGGATTGAAGAACCGGGTGGAGCGGAGCGCGTTTGCGCCGATGGTGTCGCATCAGACATGCGCATCCCTCGGCGATGGGCTCGGTCCGGTCGTGGATGTCGCTTGCCTGGCCGCAGCATGAGCAGACCGTGCTCCAAGGTGAAGGCGGACATCCAGCGGACGCAGCACCAGGGCGGGAAACGCACACGGGCGTGCATCAGCGGCCAGTTGCAGCGTGAGTGCGCGCAGCACCGTGGCCACCACAACCGTCATCTGGGTGATCGCCAGCGCACTGCCGATGCAACTGCGCGGCCCTGCGCCGAACGGAAAATAGCAATAGCGCTTGCCGGCATGCGGCGGTGCGGCGGTATTCCAGCGCTGCGGTATGAAACGATCAGGGTCGCAATGGTGGCGCGGATCACGTTGCGCAATCCAAGGGCTGACAATCAGCTGCGTGTTCGCCGGGACATCGAAGCCGCCCAGGACCGTGTCCTGTTGTGCGACCCGCGCGGTCATCCAGGCTGGCGGATAAAGGCGCAGTGCCTCCTTCACGCAGGCCCTGGCCAGTTGCAGATGC
>JGI26054J46599_1000228_pt1 | contig 15616 bp, 7 predicted proteins | sample HigsolmetaGSP16D_FD_46599 | JGI IMG/M metagenome (IMG submission 46599) | reverse complement strand
AATCCCAACCGCCTGCAGCGCTATTACCAGTACCAGGTGGCAATGAAGCCGGCGCCGGACAACATCCAGCAGCTGTACCTGGATTCGCTCAAGGCGCTGGGTATCGACCCGCTGGTGCACGATCTGCGCTTCGTCGAGGACAACTGGGAATCGCCCACCCTCGGCGCCTGGGGCCTGGGCTGGGAAGTCTGGCTCAACGGCATGGAAGTGACCCAGTTCACCTACTTCCAGCAGGCCGGCGGCCTGGAATGCAAGCCGGTGCTCGGTGAGATCACCTACGGCCTGGAGCGGTTGTGCATGTACCTGCAGAACTGCGACAACGTCTACGACCTGGTGTGGACCTACGGCCCCGATGGCCTGCCGGTGACCTACGGCGACGTGTACCACCAGAATGAAGTGGAACAGAGCACCTACAACTTCGAATACGCCGATGTGGCGGAAATGTTCCACCGCTTCGATGCCTGCGAACGCGAAGCGCAGAAGCTGGTGGAGGTGAACCTGCCGCTGCCGGCCTACGAGCAGGTCATGAAGGCCAGCCACACCTTCAACCTGCTGGATGCGCGCCGCGCGATCAGCGTGACCGAGCGGCAGCGCTACATCCTGCGCGTGCGCGCGCTGGCCCAGGCGGTGGCCCAGGCGTATTACGAACAGCGCGAAAAGCGCGGTTTCCCCGGCGTCCGCAAGGCCTGAGCGGCCTTCGTTCCCCCCCCCGGGGCGCCGGCCGCGCTGCGCGCTGCGCTCCCACCACAGGATGCATCCGATGAGTCAACTGTCCCCCCTGCTGATCGAACTGGGCACTGAAGAACTGCCGGTGAAGGCGCTGCCGGGCCTGTCCCAGGCGTTCTTCGATGGCGTGGTTGAAGGCCTGCGCAAGCGCGGTGTCGCCGTGGACCTGGGCGATGCGCGCCCGCTGTCCAGCCCGCGCCGCCTGGCCGTGCTGCTGCCCGGCGTTGGGCTGGAACAGCCCGAACAGCGCAGCGAAGTGCTGGGCCCGTACCTGAACATCGCGCTGGATGCCGAAGGCCAGCCGACCAAGGCCCTGCAGGGCTTCGCCGCCAAGGCGGGGCTGGACTGGACGGCGCTGGAAAAAACCACCGACAGCAAGGGCGAACGTTTCGTCCACCGCGCGGTGAAGCCGGGCGCGCGCACCGCCGAGCTGCTGCCGGAGGTGCTGCGCGAGGCCATCGCCGGCATGCCCATTCCCAAGCCGATGCGCTGGGGCGACCATCCGTGGGGCTTTGCCCGCCCCGTACACTGGCTGGTGCTGCTGCACGGCGGCGAGGTGGTGGACGCCGAACTGTTCGGCCTGAAGGCCGACCGCATGAGCCGGGGCCACCGCTTCCACCATGACAAGACCGTGTGGCTGAGCCAGCCGCAGGATTACGTGGACTCGCTGCGCGCAGCCAAGGTGCTGGTCGATCCGGCCGAGCGCCGCGCGCGCGTGGTGGCCGAGGTGCAGGCCGCCGCTGCTGCTGCCGGCGGCAGTGCGCGGATCACCGACGACAACCTGGAGCAGGTGGTGAACCTGGTCGAATGGCCGGCCGCCGTACTGTGCGGTTTCGAACGCGCGTTCCTGGCCGTGCCGCAGGAAGCGCTGATCGAAACGATGGAGATCAACCAGAAGTTCTTCCCGGTGCTGGATGAGGGCGGCAGGCTGACCGAGAAGTTCATCGGCATCGCCAACATCGAATCGCGCGATGTGGCGGAAGTGGCCAAGGGCTATGAGCGGGTGATCCGCCCGCGCTTCGCCGATGCCCGGTTCTTCTTCGATGAAGACCTCAAGCAGGGGCTGGAGGGCATGGGCGAGGGACTGAAGACGGTGACCTACCAGGCCAGGCTTGGCAGCGTGGCCGACAAGGTGGCCCGCGTGGTGGCGCTGGCCGAAGTGATCGCCCCGCAGGTGGGCGCCGATCCGGTGCTGGCGCGCCGCGCCGCGCAGCTGGCCAAGAACGATCTGCAGTCGCGCATGGTCAACGAGTTCCCGGAACTGCAGGGCATTGCCGGGCGCCATTACGCCCTGGCCGGCGGCGAGTCGCCGGAGGTGGCGCTGGCCATCGACGAGGCGTACCAGCCGCGTTTCGGCGGTGACGACATCGCCCTGTCACCGCTGGGCAAGGTGCTGGCCATCGCCGAGCGCGTGGACACCCTGGCCGGTGGCTTTGCCGCCGGGCTGAAGCCCACCGGCAACAAGGACCCGTTCGCGCTGCGTCGCAATGCGCTGGGCCTGGCCCGCACGATCATCGAAAGCGGCTTCGACCTGGACCTGCGCGCGCTGCTGGCGCAGGCCAATGCCGCGCTGGCCGCACGCGCGGTGCAGGCCGAGGGGGACGANCTGTACGACTTCATCCTGGACCGGCTGAAGGGCTATTACAGCGACAAGGGCGTGCCGGCGGCGCAGTTCACCGCNGTGGCCGAGCTGAAGCCGGCCTCGCTGTACGACTTCGACCGCCGCATCGAGGCCATCGGCACGTTCGCCGCGCTGCCCGAGGCCGCTGCGCTGGCGGCGGCGAACAAGCGCATCCGCAACATCCTGCGCAAGGTCGAGGGCGCGGTGCCCACGCAGATCGATCCGGCGCTGCTGCAGGAGCCCGCCGAACGCGAGCTGGCCGAGGCGGTGGCGGCGGCCATCGAAACCAGCAACGCCAGCCTGCAGCACAAGGACTACGTGAGCGTGCTGGCGCGGCTGGCACTGCTGCGCCCGCAGGTGGATGCGTTCTTCGATGCGGTGATGGTCAATGCGGAGGATCCGGCGCTGCGGGCCAANCGCCTTGCCCTGTTGAACGTGCTCGGCGAACGCCTGGGCACGGTGGCGGCGATCGAGCATCTCTCCAGCTGATCCACCGCGTCTGCCGGCACCGCGTGGCCTGCGATCATCGCGATCGCAGGCCACGTGCGTTTTGACTACCGCTTAACCTTTGATCTGAAAAGGCTTCGTGCAGTTCGCATGGCAACATCGGGTCGGTATGCTGTGCGCATGCAGCCATCCTCGTTCGCCCTTCCCCTGATGTTCCTGGCCCTGGTGGCCGCCCCGCTGGCACAGGCCCGCGGCACCATCCAGCAGGTGCAGATCACCGGGCTGGACAAAGGCGATGACGCCGAGATCATCGAGAACATCGAGGTGTCGCTGACGCTGTACGACACCATCGGCAAGGTGCAGGGCGAATCGCGCCTGGAATACCTGCTGTCCCAGGCCGAGCGGCAGACGCGCGAGGCGCTGGAACCGTTCGGCTTCTACAACCCGACCATCACCGTGGAGGCGCCACGCCAGGGCGATGACCTGCGTGTGCTGATCAACGTGGCCAAGGGCGAACCGGTGCGGGTGCGCCGCGAGCACATCGACATCACCGGGCCGGCGATGTACGACCGCTACCTGCAGGATGACCTGGAAGCGTTCAAGCCGCGCAAGGGTCAGCCGTTCGAGCATGTCACCTACGAAGCCAGCAAGATCACCATCACCCGGCGCCTGGCCGAGCGCGGCTATTTCGATGCCGACTACACCCAGCGCCAGGTGCAGATCACCCGCGCGGAGAATGCCGCCGACATCGATCTGACCTGGGACAGCGGGCGCCGCTACAACATGGGTGAGATCCGCTTCAACCAGGACTACTTCACTGACCGGCTGTTCGACCCGCTGGTGTACTGGGACCAGGGCAGCTACTACCACGAAGGCAAGCTGGACCGCCTGCGCGAATCGCTGACCAAGCTCGATTACTTCAGCGTGATCGACATCCAGCCGCGCCCGGACCAGGCCGATGACAACGGCAACGTGCCGGTGGACGTGAACCTGACCCGGGCCAAGCGCAGCATCTACACCGCCGGCCTGAGCTATGGCAGCGAAAGTGGTGCCGGTGTGCGCGGCGGGCTGGAGCGGCGCTACCTCAACAGCCGCGGCCACAAGATGAACACGCAGCTGGATTACGCGCAGAAGCGCAAGAGCCTGATCACCAGCTATCGCATTCCCGCCTTCGCCTGGCTGGACGGCTGGTACACGTTCGCCGCCAGCGCGTACGACGAGCAGACCGATTACATCGACCTGCGCAACGTCAAGCTGATCGCCAGCCGCAGTGGCGAGATCAACGAGTTCTGGACCGCGATCGCCTCGGTGAACACCCTGCGCGAGCGCTGGCGCTACGCCTCGGGCACCGAGTTCACCGACGCGGTGTACCAGTATTCCACCCTGCTGTATCCGCAGGTGGTGGCCGACTACGTGAACGTGGACGATGACATGTTCCCGCGCTCGGGCATCAGCGGCAGCGCCACGGTGCGCGGCGGCATCGAGAACGCCGGTTCGGACACCAGCTTCGTGCAGGCCAACGTGGTGCTGCGCTGGTTCGTGCCGGTCGGGCAGAACAACCGCCTGATCCTGCGCGGCGAAGGCGGTACCACCTGGACCAGTGACCTGGTGGCGATGCCGCCGAGCCTGCGCTTCTTCGCCGGTGGCGACCGCAGCATCCGCGGTTATGCCTTCCGTGAGGTGGGTCCGCGCACGCCGCGCCCGGACCGCTTCGCGCTGGGCGCCAAGAACCTGGTGGTGGGCTCGGCCGAATACGAGCACTACTTCGGCGGCGGCCCCTGGGGCGCGGCGGCGTTCGTCGATACCGGCAGCGCGTTCGACAACACCATCGACCTGCACACCGGCGTCGGCCTGGGTGTGCGCTGGAAATCGCCGGTGGGCCCGGTCCGCGTGGACATCGCCCATGGCCTCAACGATCCGGACTCGCAGTTCCAGATCTACCTGAACATCGGAGCTGACCTGTGAGCACCGCCACGCCGCCCACCCCACCGCCCGCACCGCCGCGGCCGCGCTTCTACCGCCGCCGCCGCTTCTGGGCCTGGTCCGGCGTGGGCGTGCTNGGGCTGGTGCTGCTGGGGGTGCTGCTGCTGTACTGGCTGCTGCAGACCGTGGCCGGGCGCGATGTGCTGCTGGCCCAGGTGGTGGCCCGCCTGCCCGTCGGCGCCAGCCTCACCTGGGACACGGTGGAAGGGCCGCTGGCCGGCCCGCTGACCCTGCGCAATGTCGATTTCCGCTACGACGACATCCACTTCCGCGCCGAGCGCGCGTACCTGGAGCCGGACCTGCGCCCGCTGCTGGGACGCAAGCTGATGCTGGACCGGCTGGAGCTGAGCAATGCCACGCTCAACCTGGCCCGCAGCGAGGAGCCGTTCACGCTGCCGTCCTGGCCGGATTCGCTGCCGGCCATCAACATGCCGCTGGCGATCCAGGCCGATGCGATCGCCGTGGATGGCCTGCGCGTGACCACCGGCGGTGAGCCGACCATCGACCTGCGGCGCATCCGCGGCGGTATCGAGATCGCCCAGGGGGAGTTCCTCGCCACCGGTCTGGTGGTGGACAGCGATCTGGGCGATTTCCGCGTGGATGGCCGCTACATTCCGGCCGACGACTACGACACCGACCTGACCGCCACGGCGGTCCTGCCGGCGCCGCGTGGGCGCACCCCGGCCACGCTGGGACTGGTCGCCCGGGGTGACCTGTCGCACATGGAAGTGGCGGTGGCCGGCCGTGCGCCGCAGCCGCTGCGCGCGCTGCTGATGTTCGACGGCCGCACCGACCCGCGCTGGACCGCCAGCGTGAACAGCGACGCGCTGGATCCGGCACTGCTCGCACCGGCGCTGGCCGACAGCGGCATCGCCCCGTTGTCGCTGGCCTTCACTGCCCGCGGCAAGGGCGGCCAGGCCGAGCTGCAGGGCCGTGTGGAGCAGGATGGCCAGGTGCTGGAACTGGCACCGTCNAAGATCGCCCTGGAAGACCAGGTGCTGAATGTCTCGCCGCTGGTGCTGAAAGGCTTTGGTGGGCAGGCGCGGCTGACCGGCAGCGCCGATTTCCGCGAGCAGGACAGCCAGAAGATCAATCTTTCGTGGTGGCCAACGACCTGACCTGGACGCCGGCCGCCGATCCGGGCACGGCCACCGCGCCGGTGCCGGTGACGCTGAAGGAAGCCCGCCTGGGTCTGGCCGGTACGCTGCAGGCGTGGGCGGCGATCGGCCGCGCCGATGTCGAACGCGAAGCGCAGCAGGCGCAGCTGCGTTTCGATGTGCGCGGCAACAAGGATGCGGCACGGATCGAACAGCTGCAGGCGCAGACGCCGGGCGGCGAACTGGCGGTGCAGGGCCAGCTGGCCTGGGCGCCGCTGCTGGAATGGGATGTGCAGGCGCGCCTGCAGGCGTTCGACCCCGGTTACTTCGTGCCGGGCTGGGATGGGCGCCTGTCCGGCTCGCTGGCCTCCACCGGCCGGCAGGCCGCCGTGCCGGCCACGGCACCGGCCGGCACCAGCGGGGAGATCCAGGCCACGGTCGATCTGCCGGCACTGAAGGGAACGCTGCGGCAACGCGCGCTGGACGCACAGGGGCGATTCGCCCTGCAGGGCACGCAGGGCGAAGGCAACCTGCGCCTGTCGCTGGGCGGCAGCCGGGTCACCGCGCGCGGCACGGTCGGCGACCGCCTCGACATCGACGCACGGTTCGAGCCGCTGCAACTGGCCGATCTGCTGCCCGGTGGCGCGGGCGGCCTGCGCGGGCAGGTCCAGGTGAAGGGCCCGCGCGATGCGCCGGATATCACCGCCGATCTGCAGGGCAGCAACCTGGCCTGGGACGGCTATGGCGCCGGCAATCTCAGCCTGAAGGGCCGCCTGCCATGGCGCGGCGACAGCGGCACGCTCAGCCTGCAGGGAACAGCGGTCACCGCCGGCATGCTGCTGGACACCCTGGATGTCCAGGCCCGCGGCAGCATCTCGAACCTGCGGCTGGATGCGCAGGCCCGCAACGACATGGGCGCGGTGGCGCTGCAGGGCGGTGTGCGCCAGCAGGGCTCGCAATGGCGCGGCGACCTGGCCGCGCTGCGCATCGCGCCGGCCAAGGGCGATGCGTGGAGCCTGCGCCAGCCGTCCACCTTCGTCGTCAACGGTGCCGATTTCGCGCTGACCGAGACCTGCCTGGGTGCCGCCACCGGCGGTGCGCTGTGCGCGCGGGCGAACTGGCCGCGCGAGGGGCTGGTGGTGCGGGGCGATGCCTTGCCGCTGGCGCTGGTGCAGCCGTGGCTGCCACCCAATGCCGGCCGGCGCATGTACCTGCGCGGTGAGGTCACCCTGGATGCGCAGATCCGTCCGCGTGGCAACGCGTGGGAAGGCCAGGCCGAAGTGCGTTCGGCCGAGGGGGGCATCCGCCTGGGCGACAACGCCCGGGGCGAGCTGCTGCGCTACGACAACTTCTCGGTGCGGCTGGACATGACCCCGGCACGCATCGACGGCTATCTGGGCGTGGGCTTCCAGGGCAACGGCTTTGTCGATGCCAAGGTGCGCACCGGCTGGGATGCGGCAGCGCCGCTGCAGGGCGAGCTGTACCTCAACATGGCGCGGCTGTACTGGATCGAGCTGTTCTCCGGACATCGTGCGCCCCACCGGGCTGATCGAAGGCCATGTGAGCCTGCGCGGTACCCGCGGCCAGCCGTCGCTGGGCGGTGAGGCCACGCTGAGTGACTTCAAGGGCGAATTCCCGGCCCTGGGGCTGACCTTCGAACAGGGCAAGGGCAGCTTCACCGCGCAGCCGGACGGCTCGGCCCGCATCGCCGCCCAGGCCAACTCCGGCAAGGGCACGCTGTATGTGGACGGCGGCCTGTCCTGGTTCGGCGATGCCCAGCCGCTGCAGCTGCACATCCACGGCGAGAACGTGCTGCTGTCCAACACCAGCGAACTGCGCATCGTGGCCAACCCGGACCTGGACTTCACCCTGGCCGGCACCGACATGAAGCTGCGCGGCAGCGTGGTGGTACCGGAGGCGGATCTGGACCTGGAGCGCCTGGACCGTGGCACCTCGGTGTCCGAGGACGTGGTGGTGCTGGACCCGGTGGACCCGGAAGCATCGCCCAGCTCGGCGCTGGACATGGAGCTGACGGTGAGCCTGGGCAACAACGTGAAGATGGCCGGGTTCGGCCTGAAGGGCGCGCTGGCCGGCAAGATGCAGGTGTGGTCGCGCCCGGGCCGCGAAATGATCGCCAACGGCGGGCTGGAGGTCAGCGGACGCTACAAGGCGTATGGGCAGGACCTGACCATCACCCGCGGCAACCTCAACTGGAACTACAACGCGGTCTCCGACCCGCGCATCAACATCCGCGCCGAACGGCAGATCGGCGATGTCACCGCCGGTATCGATGTCACCGGCCGCGCGCTGCAGCCCCGCGCCAGTGTCTGGTCCAACCCGGCCATGTCGCAGTCCGAGGCGCTGGGGTACCTGGTGCTGGGCCGCAGCCTGACCGGTGCCACCAGCGACCAGACCCAGCAGGTCAACGCGGCGTCGGCGGCGCTGTCGGCAGGCAGCGGCCTGCTGGCCTCGCAGCTGGGCGCGCGGCTCGGCCTGGACGATGCCGGGGTAAGCCAGTCGCGCGCGCTGGGCGGCTCGGTGATCGGTGTGGGCAAGTACATCTCGCCCAAGCTGTACGTGGGGTACGGCGTATCGCTGGTGGGCAGCGGCTCGGTGCTCACCCTGAAGTACCTGCTGCGCCGCGGCTTCGATATCGAAGTGGAATCGAGCACGGTGGAAAACCGCGGCTCGCTGAACTGGCGCTACGAAAAGTAGCGCCGCGCCCGGGGCGGCGGGCCTTGCCAGCCGGCGCGCGGCAACGCGCGCCGCGCCCTGACCTTCGGCCGTTGTACCGGTGCGGCCCAGCGGCTATGGTCGATGGTTGACCTGCATTGCCGGAACTGCCCATGCCCGCACGTAAAACGCTTCCCTGCGCCCTGGCCCTTGGCCTGACCCTGGCCGCGGCGGCCCATGCCGATGAAGGCATGTGGATGCCCACGCAGATGCCGGAGCTGGCCAAGCCGCTGCGCGCGGCCGGCTTCAAGGGCGACCCGGCGGGCCTGGCCGATGTCACCGCACCGCCGTTGAGTGCGGTCGTGCGCGCAGGCGGCGGTACCGGCTCGTTCGTCTCCGCCGACGGCCTGCTGCTGACCAACCACCATGTGGCCATGGGCATCATCCAGTACAACAGCACGGCCGGGCAGGACCTGATCAAGGACGGTTTCATCGCCCGTGACCGCGCCGACGAGCGCCCGGCCAACCCGGACTTCCGCGTGCTGGTCACCGTGGGCTTCGACAAGGTCACCGACCAGGTGCTGGCCCAGGCGCGTGGCAAGACCGGCCGCGCCTACTACGATGCGGTGGATGCGGCCAGCAAGCAGATCGTGGCCCGCTGCGAACAGCAGGGCAACGTGCGCTGTTCGGTGGCGGACATGTACTACGGCACCGACTTCTACCGGATCACGCAGCTGGAACTGAGCGATGTGCGCCTGGTCTACGCGCCGCCGCGGGCCATCGGCAACTACGGCGATGAGATCGACAACTTCATGTGGCCNCGCCACACCGGCGATTTCACCCTGCTGCGTGCCTACGTCGGCAAGGACGGCAANCCCGCCCCGTACAGCACCGGCAACGTGCCCTACCAGCCGCCGGCGCACCTGCAGATGGCGCTGGAAGGCCCCCGCGAAGGTGATTACGCGATGCTGGCCGGCTACCCGGGCATCACCTACCGCCACCGCACGGCGGCCGAGTTCGCCAGCCAGATCGACAGCGTGCTGCCGCGCCGCGTGGCGCTGTTCCAGCAGATGATCGACACGCTGGAGGCGGCCGGCAGCCAGGACGCGCAGGCGCGCACGCGCTACGCCTCGCAGCTGCAGTCGCTGAAGAACAACCGCAAACGCGCCGCCGGTGAGCTGGAAGGCCTGCTGCGCAGCCAGGCCAAGGCCCAGCGGGCCGCCGACGAGCAGGCCATGCTGGCCGCCACCGACCGCGCGCTGCAGGGCGATATCCAGGCACTGCAGGCCAACCTGGCCCAGGGCGCCGCGGTGGGCGAGCGCAACCTGCTGCTGGACCAGGTGGCCGGGCAGACCCAGCTGCTGCGCTCGGCCCTGCTGCTGGAGCGGCTGCGCATCGAATCGGCCAAGCCCGATGCCGAGCGTGAAAGCGGCTTCCAGCAGCGTGACCAGGCGATGCTCGAAGGCGTGCTCCGGCAGGTCCAGCGCCGCTACGCACCGGCGGTGGAAAAGGCGCTGCTGACCACCCTGCTCACGCAGTACCAGCAGCTGCCCGACGCGCAGCGCGTGGCCGAGTTCGACGCTGCCTTCGGGCGCACCCCGCAGCAGCTGGCGCAGGCCCTGGACAGCCTGTACGCGCGCACCGCGCTGGGCGATGAAGCGCAGCGCCTGGAGCGGTTCGCCGCGGCCCGCGAAGGCAAGGCGCTGCAGGCCGATCCGCTGATCGCGCTGGCCGGGCCGCTGGTGGCCGCCCAGCTGCGCCTGGAGGACGAGCGCAAGACCCGCGAAGGCGAGCAGCTGCGGCTGCGCCCGGCGTACATGCAGGCGCTGTTCGCCTGGCGTGCCCGCCAGGGCCGCGCCGTCTACCCGGATGCCAACCGCACCCTGCGCATCAGCTACGGGCGGGTGCAGGCGCTTGAGCCGCGCGATGCGGTGAGCTTCGCGCCGGTGACCACCGTGGCCGGCATCGTGGAGAAGAACACCGACGCCTATCCGTTCGATGCGCCCCGGCCGCTGCTGGAGGCCATCGCCAAGGGCGATTTCGGCAGCACCGCCGATCCGGCGCTGAAGACCCAGACGGTCAATTTCCTGACCAACCTCGATACCACCGGCGGCAACTCCGGTTCCCCGGTGCTCAATGCCAGGGGCGAGCTGATCGGCCTGAACTTCGACAGCAACTGGGAATCGGTCAGCGCCAGCTGGTGGTTCGACCCGCGTTACAAGCGTGCGGTNCACGTGGACATGCGCTANCTGCGCTGGCTGCTGGCCAAGGTCTACCCGGCCCCGGCCCTGCTGCGGGAAATGGGCGTGCCGGCGGAATAAGCCGCCGCGCCACGGTCTGCCGCGGTGGCCTACACTGCGGCCTACGTCGAGGGAAGCGCCACCGTGGTTTCCAGCTGGGTCCTGCTGCTGGTGTCCGTTGCCTATGCCGCGCTGCTGTTCGGCGTGGCGTGGTGGGGTGACCGCCGCCCGATGTATCCGGACCGCCCCTGGCTGCGGCCGGTGGTGTACAGCCTGGCACTGGCGGTGTACTGCTCCTCGTGGACCTTCTACGGGGCGGTGGGCACCGCGGTGCGCAGCGGGCTGGGCTATCTGCCCATCTACATCGGGCCGCTGCTGCTGCTGCTGTTCGGCTGGCGCCTGATCGAGCGGCTGGCGCTGATCGCGCGCAGCCAGAACGTGGTGTCCATCGCCGACTTCATCTCCTCGCGCTTCGGCCGCTCGCGCCGCCTGGCCGCGCTGGTGGCGCTGATCGCGCTGGTCGGCATCGTGCCGTACCTGGCGCTGCAGTACAAAGCGGTGGCGATGAGCCTGGACGTGCTGACCGGCCGCCACGGCCCCAGCGGGTACTTCAGCGACCCGGCGCTGTACGTGGCGCTGCTGATGGCGNTGTTCGCCACCCTGTTCGGTACCCGCCAGGTGGATGCCACCGAGCACCACCACGGCATGATGCTGGCCATCGCGCTGGAGTCGGTGATCAAGCTGCTGGCGATGGTGGCGGTGGGCGTGTTCGCCTACGTCTGGCTGAGCCAGCGGACCGACGCGGTGCTGGAATCGGCGCACACGCTGTTTGCCAGCCTGCCGCCGGTGGGCTTCGTCTCGCAGACGCTGCTCAGCTTCCTGGCCATCATCTGCCTGCCCCGGCAGTTCCACGTGGCGGTGGTGGAATGCGGTGACGTGCGCGACGTGCGGCGCGCGCGCTGGATGTTCGGTGGCTACCTGGTGCTGATCTCGGCCATGGTGGTGCCGATCGCCACGGCCGGGGTGACCCTGTTCGGCACCAGCGGCGGCGTGGCCGATGATGCGATGGTGCTGGCCCTGCCACTGGCNGAAGGGCGCAAGCTGCTGGCGCTGGTGGCCTATGTGGGAGGGTTCTCGGCGGCGACCGGCATGGTCATCGTTTCCTCGATCGCGCTGGCCACCATGGTCAGCAACGACCTGGTGATGCCGGTGCTGCTGCGGCGCAGTGGCGACCACCAGGAAGCGGCCGACGTGGCCTCGCGCGTGCTGTGGATCCGCCGCCTGGCGATCCTGCTGCTGGCCCTGATGGCCTACAGCTACTACCGCAGCAGCAGCAATGACAGCACCCTGGCGTCCTACGGTCTGATGGCCTTCGCGGCGGTGGCGCAGTTCGCGCCCGGGTTGATCGGCGGGCTGTACTGGCGTGGGGCCAGCCGGCGCGGGGTGGAACTGGGCATGGTGCTGGGCTTCGCCACCTGGATCTACACCCTGCTGCTGCCGGTGCTCACCCAGGCCGGCTGGCTCGATCCGGGCTGGCTGCTGAAGGGGCCGTTCGGCATCGACTGGCTGCGCCCGCAGGCGCTGTTCGGCATGCGCGGCTGGGATCCGCTCACCCACGGCACGTTCTGGTCGCTGCTGGTGAACGGCGCCACGATGATGCTGGTCTCGCTGCGCTGGCGCCCGGGCGTGGACGAGCGGCTGCGCGCCGCGCCGTTCCTGGACCCGTACGCGCAGCGGCCGTCGGTGGCCGGTGGCTGGCCCGGCCACGTGCATGTGGGTGATCTGCTGGCCCTGGCGGCGCGGGTGGTGGGCGAGCGCCACGCGCGGCGCTCGTTCTTCGAGCAGGCGCAGTCGATGGGCCGCGAACTGCAGCCGCAGGCCGCCGCGGACCGGCCGTGGGTCCAGTTCACCGAGCGCCTGCTGGCCGCGTCCATCGGTGCGGCCTCCGCGCGCCTGCTGCTGACCAGCCTGCTGCGCGGCTCGGGCATGGACCTGGGCGAGGTGGTGGCGGTGCTGGACGAAGCGGGGCAGGAGCTGCGCTTCAACCGCGAGATCCTGTCCACCACGCTGGAGAACATCAGCGCGGGCGTCAGCGTGGTCGACCCGGAGATGCGCCTGACCGCCTGGAACCGGCGCTACCAGGACATGTTCGGTTACCCCGACGGCATGCTGTACGTCGGCCGCCCGGTCGCCGATCTCATCCGCTACAACGCCGAACGCGGCGAGCTGGGCGAGGGCGATATCGAGCTGCAGATCAACCGCCGCATCGGCTACATGCGGGCCGGCTCACCGCATGTGTTCGAGCGTACCCGCAGCGACGGCAAGGTGATCGAGATGCGCGGCCAGGCCCTGCCGGGCGGTGGCTATGTCACCAGCTACAACGACATCACCGATTACAAACATGCCGAGAAGGCCCTGCTGGAAGCCAACGAGACGCTGGAACAGCGCGTGGCCGAGCGGTCCCACGCCGCCGAGGCGGCACAGCAGTCCAAGACCCGGTTCCTGGCGGCCATCAGCCATGACGTGCTGCAGCCGTTGAATGCGGCCCGGCTGTTCGCCTCGGCGCTGCGCGACAGCCACCACGACAATGAGGAGCAGCGCCACCTGGCCGAGCGCGTGGATGCCTCGCTGCGTGCCGCCGAGGAACTGCTCGATGGCCTGCTGGATGTGTCGCGGCTGGATGCCGGCGGCCTGCACCCGCTCATCGGCGAGTTCGATGTCAGCGTGCTGATGCGTGAACTGGCCGCGCAGTACACGCCGGTGGCGGCCGGCCGAGGCCTGCGCCTGGATCTGTTCGCGCGCCCGGCCTGGGTGCGCAGCGACCGCCGCCTGCTGCGCCGCGTGCTGCAGAACTTCCTTGCCAATGCCCTGCGCTATACCCGGCAGGGCCGCATCGTGCTGGCGGTGCGGGTACGCGCGAGCGAGGTGGAGCTGCAGGTGTGGGATACCGGCCCGGGCATTCCCGAACACCACATGCAGCAGATCTTCAACGAGTTCCATCGCTACCAGCAGCCCTTCGACTGGGGCGAGCAGGGCCTGGGGCTGGGGCTGTCGATCTGCCAGCGCATTTCGCGCCTGCTCGACCACCGCCTGAACGCCCGCAGCCGCGTGGGCAGCGGCTCGATGTTCTCCATCCTGCTGCCGCGGGTGGCCGCACTGCCTGGCCTGGCCGAAGCGGTGGCCGCACCGGCGCTGGCCACCGCGCCGGCGCGCGCCGATTCACTGGCCGGCATGCGCGTGCTGTGCGTGGACAACGACGAGGAGATCCTCGACGGCATGCGCGCGCTGCTGGGCCGCTGGCAGGTGGAGGGGATCACCGCCAGCACGGTGGACCAGGCGCTGCAGCAGGTGGCCCGGCGGCCGCATGTGATGCTGGTGGATTACCACCTGCACGACCGCCTGGACGGGCTGGACACCCTGGTGGCGCTGCGCGAGGCAGCCGATCACCCGCTGCCGGGGGCGCTGCTGACCGCCGACGGCCGCGATGAACTCAAGCGGCTGGCGCGCGAACGCGGTTACCGGGTGCTGACCAAGCCGATCAAGCCGGCCTCGCTGCGTGCGTTCCTGGCCGCGCTGCGCGACGCCGGCGGCGGGCATTGAGCCCACCGCACGCGCTCAGGCCCCGGCGCTGCGGCGCTGTGCGGCGGCGCTGGCCCAGCGTGCGGCAACGCGCGGCGCGGTGATGCACACCGCCTGGTCGGTGACCGTGGTCACCGCACGTTCCAGCAGCTGGATATCGGCTTCGTGCTGGCGCGCCACGTGCGGGTCCTCGAAGAAGATCGCACGCTGGCAGCGGCCCTCCAGCACGCGGTCGGCGATCTGTGCATCGCCGCCCAGCGGGCCGCTCTGGTAGCGCGTCACCCAGCTCTGCCCGGTCGGCCAGCCGCGGCTCCATGCCAGTTCGTTCAGGCGCTGCCCGGTGGTACCGGTGGCCACCCGTTCGTGGAAGCGCGACAGCACCTCGAAATGCGCATCGGCGAAGGCGAGCATGGCCGGTTTCATCGCATCGTGGGCGATCAGCGCCAGGGTGTGCCTGTCGAAGGCATGCAGGTCATCGGCGCCGGCGTCGGCCGGCAGGCCGGCGTGCACGCGTTCCACCTCGATCCAGTCGCGTGCGCTGGCCACGGTGCTGATGAACGGCTTGCCATGGATCACGCACTGGCGCTTCAGCGCGATCGCTTCGGGAAAGATCGAGGAGGGATCCACCGGATCGATCAGGTAGATGGCGCCATCGAGGGTGCGGTCGTTGTCCATGCCGACCACTTCGGCCACCAGCTTCATCAGCCCGCCCTCGCGCCCGTTGGGATAGCGCGTGGCGCATGCCAGGTGCTGCGGCGCATGGCGGGCGATCGCATCAAAGGTGCGCCCCACCGCATGCAGGCTCACCTGCAGTTCGCGCAGACTGTCGCCGCTGGCGCGCAGCCAGCGGAACAATGCGGCAGTACCGTCATGGTGGTGCAGTCGATTGGCGGCCAGGCCGAGACGCATATGGAGTGCTCGAAAGGGGCGTGTGCCCAGTGTATGCGCTGTTCCCCGTCACTCGCTGACACTTTTGCAGTAATCCTGATGGTGCTGTGCGCCTGCGCTGCTAGCGTGATTCTGCCCACCGGCAGGAGCTGCCCATGCGCGACCCCACCGTTTGTCGACGGGCGAGCAGCATCATGCTGCTCGTGCTGTTCGCGCTGTTGTGGCTGCCGGTGATCGCACATGCCGTGGCTGCCCGCGTGGCCATGGTGCCGCTGCCGGCGCTGACGGCGCACGTGCCCCCGCCCGCGCCGCTGCCGCGCTGGGTCCTGCTGCTGGGCGTGCTGTGCATCGCGGCGGTGGAC
>JGI26054J46599_1000219_pt1 | contig 15843 bp, 10 predicted proteins | sample HigsolmetaGSP16D_FD_46599 | JGI IMG/M metagenome (IMG submission 46599) | reverse complement strand
ATACGCTTGCCGGTTTTCCACTCGCCATAGTCATCCACATCGGCCATGAGCGACCAGTGCAGCGGCGAGGGGATCTGATGCAGAATATTCAGCAGGAAATAGGCCACCACTACCGTGATGGTGGCGTGTGGATCGATCCAGTAAAATCCACAGGAAAAGAGCGCCAGCGCGATATTGGTCCAGAAAAAGACTTTCAGCTTACACCAGCGATCGGTGAGATATTTAGCCAGCGTGCTGCCAGCCATCATGCCAATTACGCCCAGGCTGATAAATAGCGTGGCAAAATGCGTCGACTGGCCCATTACCCAGGTCACGTAATACATGGTGGCCGCCATGCGGATAAAGCCGGGACAGACGTTGCAGAAGGTCAGCAGCAGAATGCGTACCCACTGATCGTTTTTCCATATATCGCGCAGATCTTTCTTCAGATCGTCATGTGTCGGCACCGCAGGCCGGATACGTTCACGGACATTAGCAAAACAGAACAGAAACATCGCCAGGCCAATCAGCGCCAGCACGCTCATCGCCAGCTGATAACCGCGCGCTTTGTTGTCACCGCCAAACCACTCTGCCATAGGCAGCAGTGAGAGTGAGAGGATCAGCGTGGCAACCCCCACCATCACGAAACGATAAGACTGACAGGACACGCGTTCGCCCGGATCGCTGGTGATGACACCGCCCAGCGAACAGTAGGGAATATTGATAGCCGTATAGGTCAGCGACATCAGGAAATAGGTCACAAAGGCCCAGATAACTTTGTTTTCATAGCTCCAGTCTGGCGTAGTAAACATCAGTACGCTGAACAGCACATACGGCACCGAGACCCAGAGCAGCCAGGGACGGAAGCGGCCCCAGCGGCTCTGAGTCCGGTCCGCTAACGCGCCCATAATGGGGTCTGTCACCGCATCCAGTACGCGTACTGAAAGCAGCAGCACGCCGACCAGCGCCGGTGCCAGGCCAAAAACATCGGTGTAGAAGTAGTTAAGAAACAGCATGATCGCGCCACCAATCATGTTACAGCCGGCATCGCCCATGCCATATCCCAGTTTTTCTCTGAATGAGAGTGCAGCACTTTTCATCGTCGTCTCCTGCGACAAGTGGAGCGAAAAGTATCAGCGCAAATGGCAGGCAGGGATGATCAACAATGAGTCGCGTAGATGGACAAAACGGGTGCAGGGGAAAAAGTGTGAAGGCGATCGGCAGAGGTGCCCGGTCAGATAAACCGGGCACGCGGGACTATCAGGCTTTCTGCGTTCTGTTTTTAACGGCGTAACCCACCGCCAGAATAACCAGCCAGACCGGAATCAGCCAGACTGAAATCGCCATTCCGGGTGTCATCGCCATGATCACCAGCACGGCGGCCATAAACAGCAGACAGAGCCAGTTACCGGCCGGATAGAGCACCGCCCGGAAGCGCGTGGTAACACCCTGCTGATCTTTCTTACGGCGGAATTTCATATGCGCCAGGCTAATCATTGCCCAGTTGATGACCAGAGCCGACACCACCAGTGACATCAGAATACCAAAGGCTTCTCCCGGCATCAGATAGTTGATCAACACGCACAGTGCGGTAGCAACCGCCGAAACCATAATAGTGGCAACCGGTACGCCGCGGCGATCAACCTTCAGCAGCGCTTTTGGCGCATTACCCTGCTGGGCCAGGCCAAACAGCATACGGCTGTTACAGTAAACACAGCTGTTGTAGACCGAGAGCGCCGCAGTCAGGATCACGACGTTCAGGGCGTTAGCGACCAGCGCATCACCCAGCTCATGGAAAATCAGGACAAACGGACTGGTATCTGCCGTGACGCGGGTCCAGGGCAGCAGCGACAGCAGTACCGCCAGTGAGCCAATATAGAAAATCAGAATGCGCCACAGCACCTGATTGGTGGCTTTAGGAATGCTCTCTTCCGGGTTATCCGCTTCTGCAGCGGTAATACCCACCAGTTCAAGGCCACCAAAGGAGAACATGATAATCGCCATCATCATCACCAGACCGGTCATGCCGTGCGGCAGAAAGCCACCCTGATCCCACAGGTTACTGACAGATGCCTGCGGACCGGCGTTGCCGCTGAACAGCAGCCAGCCGCCAAACAGGATCATGCCGATAACGGCCACGACTTTAATGATCGCGAACCAGAACTCCATCTCACCAAACACTTTGACGTTGGTCAGGTTAATGGCATTGATGACGACAAAGAAAATAGCGGCGCTGGCCCAGGCCGGAAACTCCGGATACCAGAACTGAATATATTTACCGACGGCGCTGAGTTCTGCCATCGCAACCAGCACATAGAGCACCCAGTAGTTCCAGCCTGAGGCGAAGCCGGCAAAATTGCCCCAGTATTTATAGGCAAAATGGCTAAAGCTGCCGGCAACCGGCTCTTCAACCACCATTTCACCCAGCTGGCGCATAATTAAAAAGGCGATAAATCCGGCAATGGCATACCCCAGGATCACCGCCGGGCCGGCAGATTTAATAACTGATGCGCTTCCCAGAAACAGGCCGGTGCCGACGGCACCGCCCAGCGCGATCAGCTGGATATGGCGATTCTTCAGGCCGCGGTGCAGCGCTTCGCCATGCTGTTGTTCCATACAAACCTCTTTGTATTGTTATTGTGCGCCTGCAGTGCCCGCACTTAAGGCTGTGATACTGCATGTAATCTTTTCTTTACGAATTCAGACTGACTCTCTGTAGCGAGACGCTATTCAGGCGACCAGAATAGTGATAAGCGCGCGACTTTGCACCTGCTTTTGCTTTTTGTGCTAAGGAGTGATGGAAAAAGCAGCGATTTACTCTGTGGTTTCCCTTGCGCTATTTCTGTCATGAATAATGCTTAAACACGAATAGCTTTCGCTTATGGCGTATAAGAGCAGCAACCGCTTTTGCAGTGTAAGGTTTGGTAAAAGTGAAATCTGTTAACAACTTCGCGCAGTTGTTTCTTTTTCCTGTTACTACGGCGGCTTAAGGCGTGCTGCCTGGGTTCAGGCCTGCAACGGGCTGGAAGTAAGAGAGTGGCCATATAGACACAAGGTGAATACTTTGTTACTTTACGGGCACCATTTTTCAATTGGTATTACCAATTTACTCCAGACGTTTGGCTTATAAGAAGGGAAGATGGCTTATAGTAAAATTCGCCAGCCCAAGCTCTCCGATGCGATAGAGCAGCAGCTGGAATCCCTGATTATGGAAGGGACCCTTCAGCCGGGTGAGAAACTGCTCCCCGAGCGCGAACTGGCCAAACAGTTTGATGTCTCACGTCCATCGCTGCGCGAAGCGATTCAGAGTCTGGAAGCCAAAGGTTTACTGCTGCGTCGCCAGGGTGGCGGCACATTTGTGCAGCAGAATCTCTGGCAGAGCTTAAGCGACCCCCTGGTCGGGCTACTGGCCCAGCATCCGGAATCTCAGTTTGATCTGCTGGAAACCCGTCATGCGCTGGAAGGTGTGGCGGCCTACTACGCAGCACTGCGCGGCACCGATGAAGATCTGCAGCGTATTCGCGACTGCCATCTTCAGATTCAGCAGGCGCAGGAGAGCGGCGATCTCGACGCTGAGGCGGATGCCGTCATGAAGTATCAGATTGCGGTCACGGAAGCGGCGCATAATGTGGTGCTGCTGCACCTGCTGCGCTCCATGAGCCCGATGCTGGAACAAAACGTACGTCAGAATTTCGAATTGCTTTACGCTCGCCGCGAAATGCTGGCGAAAGTGAGCGAGCATCGCGCCAGTATTTTTGCGGCGATTGTGGCACGCGAGCCGGAACAGGCCCGTGAAGCCTCGCATCGTCATCTGGCGTTCATAGAGGAAATCTTGCTGGACAGAAGTCGGGAGCAGAGCCGTCGTGAACGCTCCCTGCGTCGTTTACAGCAACGCAAGGAATAACGTACGGCAACGAACGTGCGACATAAACGACGGGCCTGTCTTCTTGTGCTGTGAACCTGAAACACAACACAAGCAGACAGGCTCCTGATAATTCAACGTATTAGACACAGATAAGGAATACCCCCCATGTCAGAACGTTTACAGAATGACGTGGATCCGATCGAAACTCGTGACTGGCTACAGGCGATCGAATCGGTCATCCGTGAAGAAGGTGTTGAGCGTGCGCAGTATCTGATTGATCAGGTTCTGAGCGCAGCCCGCAAAGGTGGTGTGAAAGTAGCTGGCGGCGGCGGTGCTGCTGCAGCGATCAGTAACTATATCAACACCATTGCGACAGAAGATGAGCCGGACTATCCGGGTAACACCTCTCTCGAACGTCGTATCCGTTCCGCAATTCGCTGGAACGCCATTGTTTCAGTTCTGCGTGCGTCGAAGAAAGATCTGGAGCTGGGGGGACACCTCTCTTCTTTCCAGAGTTCTGCCACGATCTATGAAGTGTGCTTTAACCACTTCTTCCGTGCACGCAGCGAAAAAGATGGCGGCGATCTGGTCTACTTCCAGGGTCATATTTCTCCAGGCATCTACTCGCGTGCGTTCCTTGAAGGGCGCCTGACTGAAGAGCAGATGAACAACTTCCGTCAGGAAGTGCACGGCAACGGCCTGTCATCTTATCCGCATCCGAAGCTGATGCCGGACTTCTGGCAGTTCCCGACCGTTTCAATGGGCCTGGGCCCGCTGAACGCTATCTATCAGGCGAAGTTCCTGAAATACCTTGAGCATCGCGGCCTGAAAGATACGTCTGGTCAGACGGTATACGCCTTCCTCGGTGATGGTGAGATGGATGAGCCGGAATCTAAAGGTGCCATTACTATCGCGACCCGCGAGAAGCTGGATAACCTGGTGTTCATCATCAACTGCAACCTGCAGCGTCTGGATGGCCCGGTCACCGGTAACGGTAAGATCATCAACGAGCTGGAAGGCATCTTTGCCGGTGCTGGCTGGAACGTGATCAAAGTGATCTGGGGCGGACGCTGGGATGAGCTGCTGAAGAAAGATACCAGCGGCAAACTGATTCAGCTGATGAATGAAACCGTTGACGGTGACTACCAGACCTTTAAATCACGCGACGGTGCCTATGTGCGTGAGCACTTCTTCGGCAAATATCCGGAGACTGCTGAGCTGGTAAAAGAGTGGTCTGACGACGAAATTTTCGCGCTGAACCGGGGCGGCCACGATCCGAAGAAAATCTACGCTGCTCTGAAAAAAGCGCAGGAGACCAAAGGCCAGCCAACGCTGATTCTGGCTCATACCATTAAAGGTTACGGTATGGGTGATACGGCGGAAGGAAAAAACATTGCCCATCAGGTCAAGAAGATGAACATGGATGGCGTACGCTACATCCGCGATCGCTTCAATGTGCCAGTGGCTGATGAAAAAATCGAAGAGCTGCCTTACGTCACCTTCGAGAAAGGCTCAGAAGAGTACAACTACCTGCACGGCCAGCGTGAGAAGCTGGGTGGCTATCTGCCGACCCGTCAGGCAGAGTTCACTGAGAAGCTGGAAATGCCGACGCTGGAAGAGTTCAAACCTCTGCTGGAAGAGCAGAGCAAAGAGATCTCTACCACGATCGCTTTCGTGCGCGCGCTGAACGTGATGCTGAAGAACAAGTCGATCAAAGATCGTCTGGTGCCGATCCTCGCGGATGAAGCCCGTACTTTTGGTATGGAAGGCCTGTTCCGTCAGATCGGTATCTACAGCCCGAACGGCCAGCAGTATACGCCGCAGGACCGTGAGCAGGTTGCTTACTATAAAGAAGATGAGAAAGGCCAGATTCTGCAGGAAGGGATCAACGAGCTGGGCGCAGGTTCATCCTGGCTGGCGGCGGCGACCTCTTACAGCACCAACAACCTGCCGATGATCCCGTTCTACATCTACTACTCGATGTTTGGCTTCCAGCGCACAGCGCATTGGCGATCTGATGTGGCTGGCGGGCGATCAGCAGGCGCGTGGCTTCCTGGTCGGGGGGACTTCAGGCCGTACGACGCTGAACGGCGAAGGCCTGCAGCATGAAGATGGCCACAGCCATATTCAGTCGCTGACCATCCCTAACTGCATCTCCTACGATCCGTCATACGCGTATGAAGTGGCCGTGATCATGCAGGATGGTCTGGTGCGTATGTATGGTGAAGCGCAGGAAAACATCTACTACTACATCACCACGCTGAACGAAAACTACCACATGCCGGCGATGCCGCAGGGTGCGGAAGAGGGTATCCGCAAGGGTATCTACAAGCTGGAAGAAGTAGAAGGCAAGAAAGGTAAAGTGCAGCTGCTGGGCTCAGGTTCTATCCTGCGTCACGTGCGCGAAGCGGCACAGATTCTGGCGAAAGAGTACGGTATCGGCTCTGATGTCTATAGCGTAACCTCGTTCACCGAGCTGGCGCGAGACGGTCAGGATTGCGAGCGCTGGAACATGCTGCATCCGACAGAAACGCCACGCGTGCCTTACATCGCTCAGGTGATGAATGATGCGCCGGCCGTTGCGTCAACTGACTACATGAAGCTGTTCGCAGAACAGGTTCGCAGCTATGTGCCAGCCAGCGACTACCGCGTGCTGGGTACCGATGGCTTCGGTCGTTCTGACAGCCGTGAAAATCTGCGTCATCACTTCGAAGTGGATGCATCATATGTGGTTGTGGCTGCGCTGGGTGAGCTGGCTAAACGCGGCGAAATCGAGAAGCAGGTGGTAGCGGACGCTATCGCTAAATTCGATATCGACGCTGATAAAGTTAACCCGCGTCTGGCTTAAGAGGTAAAGAGTAATGGCTATCGAAATTAACGTACCGGATATCGGGTCGGACGAAGTTGAAGTCACCGAAATTCTGGTGAAGGTGGGCGACAGCGTTGACGCTGAGCAGTCGCTGATCTCTGTGGAAGGCGATAAAGCTTCAATGGAAGTGCCTTCACCGCAGGCGGGCGTGGTTAAAGAGATCAAAATCGCCGTCGGTGACAAAGTGAATACCGGCTCGCTGATTATGGTGTTTGACGCTGAAGGTGCGGCAGAAGCTGCACCGGCTGCCGAAGAGAAAAAAGCAGAAGCCGCGCCGGCTCCTGCTGCTGCAACGGCAACCGCCAGCAAAGAGGTTAACGTACCGGATATCGGTGGTGATGAAGTCGAAGTCACAGAAATCCTGGTTAAAGTGGGCGACAAGGTTGAAGCAGAGCAGTCGCTGATCACCGTTGAAGGTGACAAAGCCTCAATGGAAGTGCCTGCGCCGTTTGCGGGTGTAGTGAAAGAGATCAAAATNGCTACCGGCGATAAAGTGAACACCGGTTCACTGATTATGATCTTTGACGCAGAAGGCGATGCGCCGGCGGCCGACGCGAAACCACAGATGAAAGAAGAGGCGACCTCCGCCCCGGCTGCAGCGGCAGGCGCGAAAGAGGTAAACGTACCGGATATCGGCGGTGACGAAGTTGAAGTGACCGAGGTACTGGTGAAAGCGGGTGACAAAGTCACCGCTGAACAGTCGCTGATTGTGGTTGAAGGCGATAAAGCCTCTATGGAAGTACCGGCACCGTTTGCCGGTACGGTGAAAGAGCTGAAAGTAGCCACTGGCGACAAAGTCAGTACCGGCTCACTGATCATGATCTTTGAAGTGGAAGGCGGCGCGCCATCGCCGGCACCGGCAGCCAAACCGGAAGCGGCCTCCGCGCCGGCGAAAGCAGAGGCTAAACCGGCTGCAGCACCTGCGCCAGCCAAAGCAGAAGCGAAAAATGACTTCGCTGAGAATGACGCTTACGTGCACGCTACGCCGGTGATCCGTCGTCTGGCGCGCGAGTTTGGCGTGAATCTGGCGAAGGTGAAAGGCACCGGCCGTAAGGGTCGCATCCTGAAAGAGGATGTGCAGACTTACGTGAAAGAGGCGGTGAAACGCGCTGAGGCTGCGCCAGCAGCTGCTGCAGGCGGCGGTCTGCCAGGCATGCTGCCGTGGCCGAAAGTGGACTTCAGCAAGTTTGGTGAAGTGGAAGAAGTGGAGCTGGGCCGTATCCAGAAAATCTCTGGTGCTAACCTGAGCCGTAACTGGGTCATGATCCCGCACGTTACGCACTTTGATAAAACCGATATCACCGATCTGGAAGCGTTCCGCAAGCAGCAGAACGCCGAAGCCGAGAAGCGCAAGCTGGATGTGAAGTTCACCCCGGTGGTTTTCATCATGAAAGCGGTCGCGGCGGCGCTGGAGCAGATGCCACGTTTCAACAGCTCGCTGTCTGAAGATGGTCAGAAACTGACGCTGAAGAAATACATCAACATCGGCGTGGCGGTAGATACGCCAAATGGTCTGGTGGTTCCGGTGTTCAAGGATGTGAATAAGAAAGGCATCACTGAACTCTCGCGTGAGCTGATGGCAACCTCGAAGAAAGCGCGTGATGGCAAGCTGACCGCCAGCGATATGCAGGGCGGCTGTTTCACCATCTCCAGCCTTGGCGGCCTGGGCACGACGCACTTCGCGCCTATCGTCAATGCGCCGGAAGTGGCGATCCTTGGCGTCTCCAAGTCGGCCATGGAGCCGGTATGGAACGGTAAAGAGTTCGCACCGCGTCTGATGATGCCGATCTCGCTCTCGTTTGACCACCGCGTGATCGACGGTGCTGATGGTGCGCGTTTCATCACCATCATCAACAATATGCTGTCTGATATTCGCCGTCTGGTGATGTGAAGTTAATCAAGGCCGGCAAATGCCGGCCTTGTTGTAAGCATTCAGTTGTTACCGCGGTTGGCAGTTTATTAACAATTCTGTAAACTCTCGCGGTGAAATGTCCCGGTGGCGACAGGGTAGCATGAGCCTGGGAAAGGGTCGCTCTGACCGCCGGCAATCTAACAAGAGGTCATGATGAGTACAGAGATTAAAACTCAAGTCGTGGTACTTGGGGCAGGTCCTGCAGGTTACTCTGCAGCCTTCCGTTGCGCTGACTTAGGTCTGGAGACCGTTCTGGTTGAGCGCTACAACACCCTCGGCGGTGTTTGTCTGAACGTAGGCTGTATCCCGTCAAAAGCGCTGCTGCACGTCGCGAAAGTGATTGAAGAAGCGAAAGCGCTGGAAGAGCACGGCATCGTGTTTGGTCAGCCACAGACAGACATTAACAAGATCCGCACCTGGAAAGAGAAGGTGATCAACCAGCTGACCGGTGGCCTGGCTGGTATGGCCAAAGGCCGTAAGGTCAAAGTTGTTAACGGTCTGGGCAAATTCACCGGCGCTAATACTCTGGTGGTTGAAGGTGAGGGTGGCGCAACCACCATCAACTTCGATAACGCGATCATCGCCGCAGGCTCACGTCCTATCGAGCTGCCGTTTATCCCGCATCACGATCCGCGCGTCTGGGACTCTACGTCAGCGCTGGAGCTGCGCGAAGTGCCGAAGCGTCTGCTGGTCATGGGCGGCGGCATCATCGGTCTGGAGATGGCGACCGTTTACCATGCGCTGGGTTCAGAGATTGACGTGGTTGAGATGTTTGACCAGGTGATCCCGGCAGCGGATAAAGACGTGGTTAAAGTCTTTACCAAGCGTATCAGCAAGAAATTCAATCTGATGCTGGAAACCAAAGTCACCGCGGTTGATGCGAAAGATGACGGTATCTACGTATCGATGGAAGGCAAAAAAGCGCCTGCCGAGGCGCAGCGCTATGACGCGGTACTGGTTGCCATTGGCCGTGTACCAAACGGTAAAGGCCTCGACGCCGGTAAAGCGGGCGTGGAAGTGGATGAGCGCGGCTTTATCCGTGTGGATAAGCAGATGCGCACCAACGTGCCGCACATCTACGCTATCGGCGATATCGTGGGTCAGCCTATGCTGGCGCACAAAGGCGTGCATGAAGGCCACGTTGCCGCTGAGGTCATCTCTGGTCTGAAGCACTACTTCGATCCGAAAGTGATCCCATCAATCGCCTATACCGAGCCGGAAGTTGCGTGGGTAGGTCTGACCGAGAAAGAAGCCAAAGAGAAGGGCATCAGCTACGAAGTCTCTACCTTCCCGTGGGCGGCCTCCGGCCGTGCTATCGCTTCCGACTGCGCTGACGGTATGACCAAGCTGATTTTTGACAAAGAGACGCATCGCGTTATCGGTGGTGCTGTAGTCGGCACCAACGGCGGCGAGCTGCTGGGTGAAATCGGTCTGGCGATCGAGATGGGTTGTGATGCCGAAGATATCGCGCTGACCATCCATGCGCACCCGACGCTGCATGAGTCAGTCGGCCTTGCGGCTGAAATCTTTGAAGGCAGCATCACCGATCTGCCAAACGCGAAAGCGAAGAAGAAGTAAGTTTCGCTTCTGCTATCAACGGCTCCTGCGGGGGCCGTTTTTTTTTGCTGTTGCCGCCGTAAGCATAACCAGACGTTAGCGAGGTCATTCTCTGCCACGCTAAAAGTTATGATCCGAAAACAGCCCACTGTGCGCCTGCCGGTTTTGTTTCCGTCCGATCGGGTTTATCCGGAGCATTATGCCGGAAACCGGCTGGATGTTGCTTTTTTGTAAACAGATTAACAATCAGGCGAAATCCTGCTATGCTGGCCGACGCAGAACCGGGCACCTCACCCTACTGTTTAACAGCATCAAGGTGTACCGGAAAGCTATACAATGAGAGCGAGGAGAACGTCGTGCTAGAAGAATACCGTAAGCACGTTGCCGAGCGTGCTGCCCAGGGAATCGTACCTAAGCCGTTAGATGCTTCCCAGATGGCCGCGCTGGTTGAACTGCTGAAAAGCCCGCCTGCGGGTGAAGAAGAATTTCTGGTTGACCTGCTGGTTAACCGCGTCCCGCCAGGCGTTGATGAAGCCGCCTATGTTAAAGCCGGTTTCCTGGCTGCTGTCGCAACGGGCGAAGCCCACTCTCCTCTGGTTACGCGCGAGAAAGCTGTTGAACTGCTGGGCACCATGCAGGGTGGCTATAACATCCACGCGCTGATTGAAGCGCTCGACGATGAGGCGCTGGCACCGATTGCCGCTGAAGCGCTGTCCCATACGCTGCTGATGTTCGACAACTTCTACGATGTGGAAGAGAAAGCCAAAGCGGGTAATGCCCACGCGAAAAAAATTCTGCAATCCTGGGCTGATGCCGAGTGGTTCCTGAAGCGTCCTAAACTGGCTGAAAAAATCACCACCACCGTGTTTAAAGTGACCGGCGAAACCAACACCGACGACCTCTCTCCGGCGCCGGATGCGTGGTCACGCCCGGATATTCCACTGCATGCGCTGGCAATGCTGAAAAACCCGCGTGATGGCATTGAGCCAGATGAAGCGGGCAATATCGGCCCGATCAAACAGATTCAGGCGCTGCAGCAGAAAGGCTTCCCGCTGACTTATGTCGGCGACGTCGTCGGTACCGGCTCATCACGTAAATCCGCCACCAACTCGGTGCTGTGGTTTATGGGTGAAGATATCCCGTACGTGCCAAACAAAAAGGGCGGTGGTCTCTGCCTCGGCGGTAAAATTGCCCCGATTTTCTTCAACACCATGGAAGATGCCGGCGCGCTGCCGATCGAACTGGATGTTGAACGCCTCAACATGGGCGATGTGATTGACGTTTACCCGTATAAAGGCGAAGTACGCAATCACGAAACCGGTGAACTGCTGGCGACCTTTGAACTGAAGACTGACGTGCTGCTGGATGAAGTCCGCGCCGGCGGCCGTATTCCGCTGATTATCGGTCGTGGTCTGACGACAAAAGCACGCGAGTCACTCGGCCTGCCGGCAAGCGACGTCTTTGTGCAGGCGAAAGATATCGCCTCCAGCACGCGCGGCTATTCGCTGGCGCAGAAGATGGTGGGCCGCGCCTGTGGCGTCGAAGGTATTCGTCCGGGCGCTTACTGCGAGCCGAAGATGACCTCTGTGGGCTCACAGGATACCACCGGTCCGATGACGCGCGACGAGCTGAAAGATCTGGCGTGNCTNGGCTTCTCCGCCGATCTGGTGATGCAATCTTTCTGCCACACGGCGGCTTATCCAAAGCCGGTCGATGTGACCACGCACCATACGCTGCCGGACTTCATCATGAACCGCGGTGGCGTCTCACTGCGTCCGGGAGATGGTATCATCCACAGCTGGCTGAACCGTATGCTGCTGCCGGATACCGTCGGCACCGGCGGTGATTCACACACCCGCTTCCCGATTGGCATCTCCTTCCCGGCAGGGTCCGGTCTGGTGGCGTTTGCTGCTGCGACCGGCGTCATGCCGCTGGATATGCCGGAATCCGTACTGGTGCGCTTTAAGGGCGCCATGCAGCCGGGCATCACGCTGCGCGATCTGGTGCACGCTATCCCGCTGTACGCAATTAAGCAGGGTCTGCTGACGGTAGAGAAGAAGGGCAAGAAAAACATCTTCTCCGGCCGTATTCTGGAAATTGAAGGTCTGCCGGATCTGAAAGTTGAGCAGGCGTTTGAGCTGTCTGATGCCTCTGCTGAACGTTCTGCTGCCGGTTGTACGATCAAGCTGGATAAAGCGCCGATTATCGAGTACCTGAACTCCAACATCGTTCTGCTGAAGTGGATGATCTCGGAAGGTTACGGCGATCGCCGTACGCTGGAGCGTCGCGTTGAGGGCATGCAGAAATGGCTGGCCGATCCGCAACTGCTGGAAGGCGATGCAGACGCGGAATACGCTGCGGTGATCGAGATCGATCTGGCGGATATCAAAGAGCCGATTCTGTGCGCACCAAACGATCCGGATGATGCGCGCTGGCTCTCTGACGTGCAGGGCGAGAAGATTGACGAAGTGTTTATCGGCTCCTGCATGACCAATATCGGTCACTTCCGTGCGGCCGGTAAGCTGCTGGACGCGCATAAGGGCCAGCTGCCGACGCGTCTGTGGGTGGCTCCGCCAACCAAGATGGATGCGGCTCAGCTGACGGAAGAGGGCTACTACAGCGTCTTTGGCAAAAGCGGTGCGCGTATTGAGATCCCGGGCTGTTCGCTCTGCATGGGTAACCAGGCACGCGTGCAGGACGGCGCGACGGTGGTTTCCACGTCGACCCGTAACTTCCCGAACCGTCTGGGTAACGGCGCCAACGTCTTCCTGGCATCAGCCGAGCTGGCTGCCGTCGCTTCGCTGCTTGGCAAACTGCCAACGCCGGACGAGTATCAGCAGTTTATGGTACAGGTGGATAAAACGGCCGATGACACCTATCGCTACCTCAACTTTGACCAGCTGGGTCAATATACTGAGAAAGCGGACAGCGTGATTTTCCAGACCGCCGTATAACGCGACGGACAGACCAGGGGATGATGCAAATCATCCCCTTTTTTTATGCCTTTTTTCCCTGCTGCACTCCCGGCATAATGCGAGCGCGATCCCACTTTATTACGCGCGCTGCGTTCAGAATGCAATCAATGTGCTGCCCGGCGCGCGACTGGTATGAGGTAACACGATGGAGTATGAATTTTTACGCGATCTCACCGGCCAGGTCAGAGTGCGCATGTCGATGGATCACGAAGCGGTAGGCCACTGGTTTAATGAGGAAGTCAGGGATAACCCCGGCCTGCTGGATGAGGTGGAAGCTGCCGCGCGCGCGGTAAAAGGCACCCATCAGCAGTGGCAGCGCATCGGACATGAGTACACGCTGTGGCTGGACGAGGAAGAGGTGATGATCCGCGCTAATCAGCTGGCGCTGGAGGATGAGGGACTGGAAGAGGGCATGGCCTACTACGATGAAGAGAGTCTCTCGTTCTGCGGCGTGGAGGACTTTCTGGCGGTCATCGCCGCTTACCGGCAGTTTATAGCGGGCAGATAACCCGCACAGCCCGCATGACGCCCCGTTACTTGACGTAGGCCAGCAGGCTCAGTGAATCACGCGCCAGCGATTTGCACTTTTTATCATTGTTGATCGCAATGCCACTCAGATCTTTGTAGCTCTCTTCACCCAGCGCTTTCATGTTATAGCTGCTGTAGTTGCTTAAATCCCAGCGGTTCTGCTGGGCAAAAAATACCAGCGCTTTGCGGATCTGTGCATCAGGCAGTGCCTGATAGCCGCAGTCGTTCTTCAGATAGACAAAGACCGCCGTCAGGTCAGCCAGATCTTCCGCTTCAGACTCGCTCAGTGCAAAACTGCTGGTGGAGAAGCCAAAGAGTCCCGCCAGCAGCAGGATCTTAATGCTTTTTGTCATAATGGTTCTCAGCAAAGGACAATCCATTGACGTTAGCACAGTTACCGTCCGGATTCCGCTTCTTTTACCCCCGCAGATGGCGGGTTAACATTTTGCTGCCCGGCGCTTGACCCTCCTGCAGGGGCAGGGTTTAGGCTGGGGATCTCATTATCACAAGGATATGCGTATGCAACGTCGCACTTTTCTCAAACTGACCGCGGCGCTCAGCGCGTCAGGCGCCCTGCCGTTATGGAGTCGTTCACTGATGGCGGCTACCCGGCCGCTGCTGCCGATCCCTGCGCTGCTGGAGCCTGATGCGCGTGGTCACTACAGCCTTACCGCCATGACGGGCAGCACGCAGTGGCAGGGTAAAGCGGTGCCGACCTGGGGCTATAACGGCAGCCTGCTCGGACCGGTTCTGCGCCTGCAGCGGGAGAAGCGCGTCACGGTCAATATTCATAACCGGCTGCCGGAGGCGACCACCGTGCACTGGCACGGCCTGGCGATCCCGGGCGACGTGGATGGTGGCCCGCAGGCGATTATCGCGCCCGGTGCCACGCGTCAGGTGAGCTTTACCCCCGATCAGCCAGCGGCGACCTGCTGGTTTCATCCGCATCTGCACGGCAAAACCGGTCATCAGGTGGCGCAGGGATTAGCCGGACTGGTGCTGCTGGAGGATGACGCGTCCGGCAAGCTGCGTCTGCCGATGCAGTGGGGAGCGGATGACGTACCGCTGATTTTCCAGGATAAACAGCTTAACAGCGCCGGCACGCATATCGATTATCAGCTGGATGTGATGCGCGCGGCGGTAGGCTGGTTTGGCGATATGATGCTGACCAACGGTGTACAGTACCCGCAGCACGCCGTGCCGCGCGGCTGGCTGCGCCTGCGGCTGCTTAACGGCTGCAATGCCCGCTCGCTGGAGATCGCCGCCAGCGATAAACGGCCAGTCTATGTGGTGGGCAGCGATGGCGGACTGCTTGCTGAACCGGTACAGGTGACATCGCTGTCCCTGCTGCCGGGCGAGCGCTTTGAGGTGCTGATCGATACCTCCGACGGCCAGCCTTTTGATATCGTCACGCTGCCGGTGACGCAGATGGGGATGACGCTACCGCCGTTTGATCGGCCACTGCCGCTGGTGCAGATCCTGCCGCTGCGCATTATGGCGAGCGGGACGCTGCCGGACACGCTGGTGGATCTGCCGCCGCTGCCTGCCAGTGACGGCGTACAGAACCGCTGGCTGCAGCTGATGATGGATCCGCAGCTGGATAAGCAGGGTATGCAGGCGCTGATGGATCGTTATGGCCATCAGGCGATGGGGGGCGCGGCAGACCACGGCGCGGCAGAAACGCATAACGGACACGATGCCATGCCGATGGAGCATAGTGAACATGGCGCGATGCCGATGGATCACGGTGCGCACGGCGCTGCCGCGTATGATTTCCATAACGGCAATAAGATCAACGGCGAGGCGTTTAACATGCAGAAGCCGATGTTTGCCGTGCCGCTGGGCAAAACCGAGAAGTGGACGATTTCAGGCGAAGGCGATGCGATGCTGCATCCGTTCCATATTCACGGCGCCCAGTTCCGCATCCTGTCAGAAAATGGCAAGCCGCCTGCCGCGCATCGCGCCGGCTGGAAAGATATGGTTAACGTTAACGGCTGGCGGAGCGAAGTCGTGGTGCGTTTCGACTATGCTGCCAGTACAGAGCATGCCTACATGGCGCACTGCCATCTGCTGGAGCACGAAGATACCGGCATGATGCTGGGATTCACGGTGGCATAACGGCTTCAGACGAACGCAGGCGCAGGATATATGCCGATTG
>JGI26054J46599_1000217_pt1 | contig 15924 bp, 17 predicted proteins | sample HigsolmetaGSP16D_FD_46599 | JGI IMG/M metagenome (IMG submission 46599) | reverse complement strand
GCGGTGCTCTGTTCGGAGCTGGAGACCGCCCCTTTGATGCGGTGCTGGATGCGGGCCAGCGCGTCGATGAAATAGGCCACGGTGGAACCGGTGCCGACGCCGACGATCATGCCGTCTTCGACGTACTCGATGGCTTTTTCGGCGGCCAGGCGCTTGGCTTCGGACATGGGAACACTCTCGGACAGGGAATCAGGATTTGTTCTTTTCCAGCGACAGCAGCAGTTTCCACTGCGCGGCGGTCACCGGAAACACCGACAGCCGGTTGCCCTTGGCCACCAGCGGGAAGCCTTCCCCCAGCGCGTCGGCATGCTGCTTGATCTCGTCCAGCGCGATCACGTGGGCCAGCGTGCGCTCGTAGGCCACGTCCACCAGCATCCAGCGCGGATTCTCGCGCGTGCTTTTCGGGTCGTGGTAGTCCGAGGCCGGATCGAACTGGGTTTCGTCCGGGTAGGCGCTGCTGGCCACGCGGGCCACGCCGACGATGCCGGGCACCTTGGTATTGGAGTGGTAGAACAGGATGCCGTCACCGATCTGCATGCCATCGCGCATGAAGTTGCGCGCCTGGTAGTTGCGTACGCCGTTCCAGGGTTCGGTGCCGACCTTGGCCAGGTCGTCGATGGAAAAGGCGTCCGGTTCGGACTTCATCAGCCAATAGCGCTTGCGGGCAGTCATGCGGTCACGGAAGAAGGGAGAATGGTGCTCGCATCCGTGCAGATCGCGTCGACCCGTACGTCCCAGCCGGCCAGCGGCAAGGCCTCGACCTGCTGCACGGCAAAGGCCGCGCCGACCAGCCACGGTGGCGCAGGGCGGTCGTGGCGGAATGCGAAGCTGCGATCATACCAGCCGCCCCCCATGCCCAGGCGTCCGCCGTGGGCGTCGAAGCCGACCAGCGGGGTCACCACCAGGGCCATCTGTTCCGGCAGCAGGGCGTCTTCGGCCTGCACGTCCGGCTCGGGAATACCGAAGCGGTTCTGCCGCAGCGGCTCGCCGGGGCGCCAGGGCGCGAACCGCAGTGCTTCGCCCGCCAGCACCGGCAGGCAGTAGCGCACGGTCGCCGGCAGCTGCAGCTGCCAGCGGTGCAACGCGATCTCGCCATCCATCGCCCAGTAGCCGGCCACGGCACCGTGCGCGGGTGCGAAGGGCAGGGCCAGCAGCTGCGCGGCCAGCGCATCGGCGGCGGCAAGGCGCGCCGGGGCGGGGAGATCACGGCGGGTCTGCCGCAGCTGCATGCGCAGCGCCTGGCGCGGATCGCTCATCGGGGCTTCCTGTGGACCATCCGGCCATTGTGCCGTGCCGGCGTACAGAAAAGACAAAGGCGGCATCCGAAGACGCCGCCTTTGTGGAATATTGCATTCTCCGCAATGACGATGCATGCGAAACGACCTTGAACCCAGGGTTCAAGTGGGAACGCTGGGGGACCCTCGGGCTTCCCGCTGCAAGGCGGACATGCACTCCCGGTCCCGTCGAGCTCCCGGTGTCGTTCTTAAGGGACAAGGCGAATGTTTGCACATGCCGTCGTGCACCGCAGAGAACGCACCCTCATTATAGCGCCGCCGGCACGGGCTGCCAGTGCGCGCAGCGACCATTCGTCGGCAACAGTGGGTCCCAATTCAGACAACCCGTTGCCGCGCGCGGCTCACTGCCCGTCGATCGCGCGGTCCAGCCGCAGGTTCAGCTCGGCCAGGGTCTGCTGCAGCGCGCTGGCATGGCGCGCCTGTTCATCGCGCAGCAGCTGCAGTTCGTGCGCCAGGTTCAGCGCGGCCAGCACGGCCACCCGGTCCACGGCGGCCATGCGGTTGCTGCCGCGGATCTCGCGCATCTTCGCATCCAGCAGGCGCGAGGCCGCCATCAGGCTGTCGCGTTCTTCCGGCCCCACGCCCACGGTGTATTCGCGGTCGAGGATGCGCACGCTGACCGGTTCGGACTGGCTCATGTGTGCTGCTCCAGGGATTTGAGCCGGCTGATCATCGCTTCCACGCGCGAGCGCGCCTGTTCGTTCTTGGCCAGCAGCGTGGAGCGCTCGCCGATCAGCTGTTCCTGCTGGTGGCGCAGGCTGCGGTTCTCCTCGGCCAGGCGCTGGTTGCGGTCAAGCAGCGCCTCCACCCGGGCGGCAAAGGCCTGCAACTGGTCAAGGGGGCTGGCGGGTTCCATGGGCCAAGAGTGGCGCGGGCCGGGGTGCCGGTCAAGCGCCCGGGGGTGGGGCTGCCGCCGTCGCGGTGACCCCTTAAACTAGGCCGCTGGCGACGCAGGCCTGCGGGCACGCGTGGCTCCCTTTCCCGGACGAGTACGATGATGAGCGAACTTCCTTCCGCCGCTGCGGTGGCCCATGCCAGCCAGGCGCTGGGCCTGGGTGCCAGCCCGGCCGAGCTGCACGGCGCCCTGTGCGGCTGGCTGGCCGCCGGCGGTGCGCCCGGCAACGACTGGCCGGCACGGGTGCTGGCCGACGATGCGCTGCCGCCGCTGGCGCAGGACAGCGTGCTGGCCGAGCTGCTGCAGACCACCCTGAGCCAGCTGGAGGACCGCGATTTCGGCTTCGAACTGCTGCTGGCCGACGGCGATGGCGTGGCCGCACGGGCCGACGCGCTGTTCAACTGGGTGCGCGCGTTCCTCGGTGGCTTCGGCCTGGGCAGCGGCGGCCGCCGTCCCACGCTGTCCGAGGAAGGCGAGGAGGCGCTGAACGACCTGGCCCGGGTCGGTGCCGTGTCCAGCGAGGATTTCGACAGCGATGAGGACGAAGATGAGGATGCGCTGGCCGAAATCGAGGAATTCGTCCGGGTGGCCGTGCTGCTGCTGCACGGCGACTGCGTGATGGCCGCGCGCCATCGCCAGCGGCTGAACTGATGGCCGCCGCGCACCGCACCGGCATCGAGCCCGCCGAATACGCACAGCGGCGGCGCCAGCTGATGGAGATGGCCGGCGATGATGCGATCCTGGTCCTGCCGGCGGCCTCGGAAAAGGTGCGCAGCCTGGATACGCATTATCCGTACCGGCAGGATTCGGACTTCTGGTACCTGAGCGGGTTCGCCGAACCGGACGCCGTGCTGGTGCTCATTCCTGGGCGCCGCCACGGCGAGGCGATCCTGTTCTGCCGCGAGCGCGATGCCGAGCGGGAGGCCTGGGACGGCCCGCGTGCCGGGCAGGACGGCGCGGTACGCGACCACGGCATGGATGATGCCTACCCGATCGATGACCTGGACGACATCCTGCCGGGCCTGCTGGAAGGGCGCTCGAAGGTGTACTACCACTTCGGCCGCGATGCCGAGTTCGATCTGAAGCTGATCGGCTGGGTCAACCGGGTGCGCTCGCAGGTCCGCCATGGTGCGCAGCCGCCGCACGAGTTCCTGGAGCTGGGGCACCTGCTGCATGAGCAGCGCCTGTTCAAGTCGGCGGCGGAGATCGCCCTGATGGAGCGNGCNGCGGACATCAGCATGCAGGCGCACCGGGTGGCGATGCGCGCGGTGCGCGCCGGCATGCACGAATATGAGCTGCAGGCGGAACTGGAACGGGTATTCCGCGCCCACGATGGCTGTGCGGCGTATTCCAGCATTGTCGGTGCCGGCCGCAACGCCTGCATCCTGCATTACCGCGACAACAACGCGCCGGTGCACGCCGGTGAGCTGGTGCTGATCGATGCCGGTGCCGAGTACCGCGGCTACGCCAGCGATATCACCCGCACGTTCCCGGTGGACGGCCGCTTCAGCACGGAGCAGCGCGCGCTGCATGATCTGGTGGGAGCCGCGCAGGCGGCGGCGCTGGCACAGGCCCGGCCCGGCGTGGCCTACGAGGCCGGCCACCTGGCGGCGGTGCGTACGCTCACCGAGGGCCTGCTGCGGCTGGGCCTGCTCAGCGGCGAGCTGGAGGACAACGTGCGGCAGGGACATTACCAGCGCTTCTATCCGCACAAGACCGGCCACTGGATCGGCCTGGACGTGCACGATGTGGGCGACTACCGGCTGGCCGGCGAGTCACGGCTGCTGGAACCGGGCATGGTGTTCACGATCGAGCCGGGCCTGTACATCGGCGCGCAGGACACCACGGTGGAGGCGCGCTGGCGTGGTATCGGCATCCGCACGGAAGACGATGTACTGATCACCGCGCAGGGCCACCGGGTGCTGACCGCCGGCCTGGCGCGCAGCGCCGAGGAGATCGAAGCGGAGATGGCGCGCTAGCCGCCCGGCGCGGACCTGCCCGGCGCGCGGGCGCCGGGCGGTCAGGGTCACCGCGGGTGGCCTGCGGTCAGGCCGGCACCGCTGCCGCCTCGAAGGCCGGGCGGGTCAGGTTCACCGCCTCACCGTCGGTGCACAGCACCTCGTCCTCGATGCGGATGCCGCCGTAGGGACGGAAGAACGCGACCCGGTCCCAGTTCACCGATGCACCATGACCGGCCTGCTTCACCTGCTCCAGCAGCATGTCGATGAAGTACACGCCCGGTTCGATGGTGACCACCATGTCGCGCTCCAGCACGCGGGTCAGGCGCAGGTAGGGGTGGCCGTCCGGGCGTTCGATGCGCCCGCCGGCATCGCTGGCGGCGAAGCCGGCCACATCGTGCACCTGCAGGCCGATCGAATGACCGATGCCGTGCGGGAAGAACGCCGCGCTGACCCCGGTTTCCAGCGCGGTCTGCGGCGAAACGGTGATGACACCGAAGTCCTTCAGCACGCCCATCAGCGCCAGGTGGGCGTCGATGTGCAGCTGGCGGTAGTCGAAGCCGGCGCGGACCGCCGCGCACATGGTCTGCTGGGCCGCATCCACCGCCTGGATCATCGCGGCGAACTCGTCGTGGCCCTGCGCGGCATACGTGCGGGTGATGTCGCTGGCATAGCCATGCGCGCTGGCGCCGGCGTCGATCAGGAAGCTGCGCAGCGGCTGCGGTGCCGTGCGCCCCAGCTCGGTGTAATGCAGCACGGCTGCATGTTCGTTCAGCGCCACGATGTTGCCGTACGGCAGCTCGGTGGCATCCTGGCCGACCGCTGCGCAGTACGCCATGTGGATGGAAAACTCGTCGGCACCGTTGCGGAAGGCCGCCTCGGCGGCGCGGTGACCACGCACGCCCCGGGTCTGGGCGATGCGCATCAGCGCCACTTCGTACGGCGTCTTGTAGGCGCGGTGGTANTCCAGNTANGCCAGCACCGCCGGGTTGTTGTCCGGCACCCACTCNCCCAGGGCGCTCTGCGCTTCNCCCAGCACCGCGCAGCGCGCGCGCTGCGCCGGCAGCAGCGGCAANGCNTCNTCAGGCGTGCGGATGATGTGGATGTCGAAGTGCTCCACCCACCAGCCGCTGGGCGCATCGGGCACCACATGCCAGTAATCGAACGGCTGGTGGAAGATCACCTGCGGGCGCTTGCCGGGGGTGAACACCAGCCAGCTGTTGGGCACGCGGGTCAGCGGCAGCCAGGCCTTGAACTGCGGGTTGACGGCGTACGGGTAATCGCGGTCGTCGAACAGGTGGTAATGCAGCGTGCCGCTGGGAATGACCAGGTGATCGCAGCCGCCGCGCGCGAGCGCCTGCTCGGCGCGCTGGCACAACACGGCCAGATGGGCGGGGTACAGGGGGGCAGGATCGTGCGGGTTCATCGGCGCGGCTCACAGGAAAACAGCCCCTGATTGTGCCGCAAGCGACGCACGCCTGCTGTGCCGGAACCGGCGCTCAGGCTGACGGGGTGTCCTGGGCGATCCAGTCGCGCAGCAGCTGCCGGTGCTCCCGGCTGAGGGTGAGGAAGCGGAAGCCGCTCCATGCCTGGCCNGGCACATGGGCCGCGTCGCTCCACAGCAGNTGGCTGCCCACATCGATCGGCNGGGNCCGGCCGTCGGCGCCGGGCAGCGGNAACTGCAGCTGGTACANCGCNTCCTCGCGCAGCGGTACCGAGGCCAGCATCAGCATGCCGGTTTCCGAGACATTGCCCAGGCGGCCGATCACCTGGCCGCTGATCTGGTCGGTGACGGGAACCAGCTCGGCCACCTGGCGGCGTGGCGCGCGGCGGGTTTCCGGTGTGTCGGGCGTGGTCGTGTTCATGCGGCAGGGGTCCGGTGGTCATCGCCTGCCAGTGCCCGCAGCGTACGCAGCGTGGCCTGCCAGGCACGGTCGATCAGGCGGCCCTTGTCCTCGGTGACCACCCGCGCCTGCCCTTGTGCCATCAGCCGGGCCAGGCTGTCCAGNGAATGCTCGGCCACCTTCTGCCCGCGCGCGTTGACGAACAGCGCGTGCTCGGTCAGCAGGCTGTACCAGGACAGNCGCAGCCGGTGCACGTCGCCCTGCTGGTTGGTGGTGAACTCGAACCAGGTGCCGAACGGCAGCCCGCGNAGCTGCCGGTAACAGTCTTCCTCACCCGTGGTGCGTGCCAGCGGCGCGCTGCGGCGTCCGTCACCGGCCTCGTTCTGTTCGCCCAGCCGTGCGCGCGCCTTCAGCCGTGCGCTGAGCTCGGTGCGCGAACTGCTGTCATCCTCGCCGCCCGGGGTGGACAGCCGGCGNGCGATGGCNCGCGCCTCGTCATGGTGGTAGCCGATCTGCAGCAGCGCCGCGTCCACCTCGTCGGCCAGGGCCTCATCGCCGGCATGGCCNTGGCCCGGCGGCAGCGCGGTGACCGCGGTGATCTGCGTGGTCTGCTGCAGGCGCTGGTGCCACTGCGGCGAATCAGCCCCATGGCGCAACTGGGTGAGCGTGAGCACGTCGGCCCAGGCCTGCCGCAGCAGCGTCTGCACGAACCGCGGGGGCTGGGCCTGGGCGCAGTGCAGGTCGATCTGCTCGCTGGCCTGCAGGCGCGCGATCTCCAGGCGCTCGCGCCCGCGCGCGGCTTCCACATGACGGCGCTCGGCCAGTTCGGCCTTGTGCGCGGCCGCGCGGAAGTGCTGCTGCACCTCCTCATGGGCGTCGGCGAACACCTGCGGATCGTCGGTGAAGGTGTCCACCACCGTGTCCACGGTGCGGCCCAGCTTCTGCACCAGCTGCGGGTCCAGGTCCTCGTCGTGCAGCCAATGGGCCCCGGCTTCGGCGATCGCGTTGAGCAGTTCNCGTGCCGGGTGCTCGTCACGCACGAAGAAGCCCGGGTCGGCCAGCGCGGCACGTGCCAGGGGCACCTGCAGCCGCCCGACCAGATCGTGGCCCGGCGCCGGGGCGCGNTGCTGTGCCTGGATCTGCTGGAACAGCAGGCCGAGCAGGTCCAGGGTGTCGGTGTCCTTGACCGTCAACGCCGCCTGCTCGCCGTGGTCGGCGCGCAGCTGCGCCAGCAGCGCCGTCTGCAGGTCGCCCATGCTGCGGGGCGAGGCCCCCTGGGCCACCGCAGCCTGCAGCTGGGCGAGCACGGCATCCACGTGGGCACTGGGCACCGGCACACCGGGCGGAACCGGCTCAGCGCCGGNCGCGGCGATNCCGGTCGGCGCGACCGGGGCCGCCGGTGGCGTGGCCGGCAACGGCGGCGGTTGCGCGGGCAGNGCGGCCGCNGCCGGGTCCTGGATACCGCCCGGCGTGCCTGCCGGGGCCTGCCGCGCATGCGCCAGCAGCTGGTGCAGCGCGGACATGGCCGGGGCGGTCAGATCCAACGGCAGCGGGGCTGCGGGAAGCGGTGGCGGTCCGTCCGCCGAGGCGGTCGCGGCCGCCGGTGTTCCGGCCGGCGCGGGCGGCGCCAAGGCCTCATGCATCATCGCCGACCACGAGCCGGCGTGGCCGCCGTTCCAGGCGGTCAGCGGGGTGGCACCTGGCCGGCGCGGTCCGGCGGGGGCGCGGCCCGGCTGGGTCACGATGCGGCGCGTACTGGCCGAGCGCGCCAGGTAGGGCGTGTAGACCAGTCCCGGCAGGATGCCCTCGTGCGCCAGCAGCACGTTGGCGCGTTCGATCACCTCACCGAGGCGATCGAGCACCTGCCGTTCGAAGCTGTGGAACAGGGCCAGCTGCGCGGTCAGTTCCAGGCCGCCCTGCTCGCCCACCCGACGGACCAGCTCGCACAGCACCACGGGCCCGAAGGGCACGCGTTCGGCCTCCAGCGCCGGGCACGCGGCCACCACCGCCAGGCGCTGGCCGAGCAGCTGCAGGCTGTTGGCCGAGCGCAGCATCTCGCGCCGGACGATCTCGGCCAGCACGATGTTCCGGTCGATATCGGTGTCATCCACCAGGGTGAGGGTGGGCACCGCCGGGCGGGCGGGCGGCTGTGCGGCGGGAACCGGCGGGCTGTCGGCTTCCAGCAGCGCGGCCAGGGCGTCGGCGAACTGCAGCAGGAAGCGCTCGCCGAACCCTTCGGCGAACGGATGCACCTGGCGGGCATGGGCGACCAGCTCGGCCTGCATGTGCCCGTTGCGGGCCAGTTCGGCCTGCCGCAGCAGGTCGCGTTCCAGTTCCACCACAGTCAGCGTCAGGGCCGGGCCCAGCCACTGCCGGGCCAGGGTCTGCAGCGCCGCCAGCAGCTGCCGTGCGCGCGGCGGCGCGGCAAGCCCGGCAAAGCGCGCGCTGTCCTCGGACAGAAGGGGGGCCATGGCTGGCATCGGCGGTCAGGTCCGTTTTCCGCGGGTATGGGCAGGGAATCTAGCCTGTCGGCGGGGCGCGCGCCACCGCCGCNGNGTCCGCGCNGTTACAGGAACAGTTCGATCACATCATTGGTGAAGCGCCGGCCCAGCTCGGTCGGCTGGAAATGCTCACCGCGCTGCTGCAGCCAGCCGCGCGCGACCGCCTCCGCCAGTGGGCGCGCGATGCCGGCCGGGTCCAGCCCGGTGCGCGAACGGAAATCGCGCAGGCTGAACCCTTCGTGCAGGCGCAGCAGGTTGAGCATGTACTCGAACGGCAGGCGCTCGGCGGCGATCACTTCATCGCCGCCGAACGAGGCCGCGGTGCCGGCTGTGTCCAGGTAGGTCTGCGGGTGCTTGTGCTTCCAGCGCCGGCGCACGTCCTGGCTGGCGCCCGAACTGATCTTGCCGTGCGCGCCGGCACCGATGCCCAGGTAATCACCGAAGCGCCAGTAATTCAGGTTGTGCGCGCTCTGCCGCCCGGGGCGCGCATACGCGCTGACTTCGTACTGGTCGAAGCCGGCCTGCGCCAGCAGCGCCTGGCAGTGNTCCTGCATGTCCCAGGCACTGTCCTCATCGGGAATGCCCTGGGGCGGCCTGGCGAAGAACACCGTGTTCGGTTCCAGCGTCAGCTGGTAATGCGACAGGTGCGTCGGCTGCAGGGCGAAGGCGCGCTGCAGGTCCGCCTCGGCGCCGGCCAGGGTCTGCTCCGGCAGCGCGTACATCAGGTCGATGTTGAAATTATCGTAGCCGGCATCCTGGGCCATCTTCACCGCACGCTCGGCCTCGCCACTGTCGTGGATGCGGCCGAGCCTGCGCAGCATGGCGTCGTCGAAGCTCTGGATGCCGAAACTCAGCCGGTTCACCCCCGCCGCGCGGTAGCGATCAAAGCGCCCGTGCTCGGCGGTACCCGGGTTGGTTTCCAGGGTGATCTCGGCGTTGGGGGCCAGGCGCAGCCGTGCGCTGGCCTGCTGCAGGAAGCGGTCGATCGCCTCGGGCGGGAACAGGCTGGGCGTGCCGCCGCCGAAGAACACGCTGTGCACCACGCGGCCCCAGACCAGCGGCAGATCCTGGTCCAGATCGCGCAGCAGCGCATCGATGTAGGCCTCGAACGGCAGTTCACCCTTGGCCTGGTGCGAATTGAAGTCGCAGTACGGGCATTTGCGCACGCACCACGGCAGGTGCACGTACAGCGCCAGCGGCGGCGGCACCAGGGCCGGGGCCGCTGGATCGTGCGCGCAGGCGTCGCCCGGCCCATGGGTGCAGTGGTCGTGGTCGTGGTCGTGCGTCATGGGGTGGGACTGCCGGTAGGAGGGGGGCTCAGGCCCAGTTGCCCAGCTGCTGGGTGAGCTGCTGCAGGGCCAGGGCGCGATGGCTGATCGCATTCTTCAGGGCCGGCTCCATTTCCGCGGCGGTCAGGCCGTGGCGCGGATCCAGGAACACCGGGTTGTAGCCGAACCCGTGCTGGCCCCGCGTTTCGCGCAGGATCTCCCCTTCCCAGCGGCCTTCGCAGATCAGCGGCTGCGGGTCGGTGGCGTGGCGCAGCAGCACGATCACCGCGTAGAAGCGGGCGCTGCGCTGGCCGTCGGGGATCTCGGCCATGGCCTGCAGCAGCTTGGCGTTGTTGGCCGCCGCGTCGGTCGGGTGGCCGGCGTAGCGCGCGCTGTACAGTCCCGGCGCGCCGCCCAGGGCGTCCACGATCAGGCCGGAATCATCGGCCAGCGCCGGCAGGCCGGTGGCCTGGCAGGCGGCGCGCGCCTTCAGCAGCGCGTTCTCGACGAAGGTCAGGCCGGTTTCCTCCACATCGCCCAGGCCCAGGTCGGCCGCCGAGGTGATCTGCAGGGGCAGGCCGGCGAGGATCTGCCGCATTTCTTCCAGTTTGCCGGCGTTATGGCTGGCAAGGACAAGGGTTTTCATTCGCGGGGCTCCAGCAGGTCCCAGGTGTTGCCGTACAGGTCACGGAACACCGCGACCGTGGCGTAGGGTTCTTCGCGCGGCGCTTCCAGGAACGTCACCCCGGCCGCCAGCATCGCGGCATGGTCACGGTGGAAGTCGTCGGTGTGCAGGAAAAAGCCGACCCGGCCGCCGGTCTGGTTGCCGATCCGGCTGCGCTGCTCGTCGGTGCTGGCCCGCGCCAGCAGCAGGGCCGCCGCACTGCCGTCCCCGGGCCCGACCACCACCCAGCGCTTGCTGCCCTGGTCGATGTCCTGCAGCAGCGAGAAGCCGAGCCGGCCGGTGTACCAGGCGATGGCTTCGTCATAGTCGGCCACCACCAGCGTGGTCAGGGCAAGGCGGCGGTTCATGCCGACAGCGCCGCCTGCTGGGCGGCGAGCAGTTCGGCCACGCCCTTTTCGGCCAGGCCCAGCAGGGCATCCAGCTCGTCACGGCGGAACGCATGGCCTTCGGCGGTGCCCTGCAGTTCGATGAAGCCGCCACCGTCGTTCATCACCACGTTCATGTCGGTGTCGCAGTCGCTGTCTTCGGCGTAATCCAGGTCCAGCACCGGCGTGCCGCGGTACACGCCCACCGACACCGCCGCCACCGCACCCAGCACCGGGTTGCGCTTGATGTCGCCGCGCTTCATCAGCACGTTCACCGCATCCACCAGNGCCACGTAGGCACCGGTGATGGCCGCCGTGCGGGTGCCGCCATCGGCCTGCAGCACATCGCAGTCCAGGGTGATGGTGCGCTCGCCCAGCGCGTTGCGGTCCACGCAGGCGCGCAGGCTGCGGCCGATCAGGCGCTGGATTTCCAGCGTGCGGCCGCCCTGCTTGCCACGCGATGCTTCGCGGTCGCTGCGGGTATGGGTGGCACGCGGCAGCATGCCGTACTCGGCCGTCACCCAGCCCTCGCCCTTGCCACGCAGGAAGCCGGGCACGCGGTTTTCCACGCTGGCGGTGCACAGCACCCGCGTTTCACCGAAGCACACCAGCACCGAACCTTCGGCATGGCGGGTGAAGCCGCGTTGGATGACGACCGGGCGCAGCTGGTCGGGCTGGCGGCCACTGGGGCGGGAATCGGACATGGGGGAGGGGTTCCGTGGAAAGGGCGACAGGATCGAACGCCACAGCGCCCACGCCGTTCACGGCGCAGGCACGGAGGCTTCAATGAGACCGCTAGGGTAACATTCCCCCTTTGCGAGCATCGGAAACCCTCATGATTCGAAGCATGACCGCCTATGCCGGCGGCGAGCGCGCCACCCCGTGGGGCGCGCTGGGATGCGAGCTGCGTTCGGTGAACCACCGCTTCCTGGAAACGGGCATGCGCCTGCCCGAGGAACTGCGGGCGCTGGAACCGCAGCTGCGCGAACGCCTGTCGGCGCGGTTGAGCCGCGGCAAGCTGGACCTGGTGGTGCGCCTGCGCGCGCCGGAATCCGGTACCGCCCTGCAGGTGAACGAGGCGCTGCTGGCCCAGCTCGGTCAACTGGCACATCGGCTGACCTCCGATTTCCCCAACCTGCAGGTCAGCTTCACCGACCTGCTGCAGCTGCCGGGAGTGACCCGGGGCGATGCGGTGGATGCGGTCGCCCTGCAGGCCGAGGCGCTGGCGCTGCTGGAGCAGGTGCTGGACGGTTTCATCGCCGCGCGCGAACGGGAAGGCCTGGCACTGGCCACGGCCATCAGCGAGCGCGTGGACGCGATCGAGCGCATCGCCGGTGACGTGCGCACGCTCATTCCGGCCATCCGCGAAGGGCAGCGGGCCAAGCTGGCCGCACGCCTGGCGGACCTGCCGCACCCGGTNGACCCTGGTCGTGCCGAGCAGGAGCTGGTGCTGTGGCTGCAGAAGCTGGATGTGGATGAAGAGCTGGACCGTCTGGGCAGCCACATCGTGGAGATCCGCCGGGTGCTGAAGCAGCGCGAACCGGTGGGCCGCCGGCTGGATTTCCTGCTGCAGGAATTCAACCGCGAAGCCAACACGCTGGGCTCCAAATCGGTGGACAGCCGCACCTCCAGCGCCGCCGTGGAGCTGAAGGTGCTGATCGACCAGATCCGCGAACAGGTGCAGAACATCGAATGAGCAGCCCGACCATGAGCAGCAGCCCCGTCGTCGCGACCGGCAAGCCCGCCCGCGGCACCCTGTACATCGTTGCGGCTCCGTCCGGCGCCGGCAAGAGCAGCATCGTCAACGCCACGCTGGCCCGCGACCCGCAGATCGCACTGTCGATCTCGTTCACCTCCCGTGCCATGCGGCCGCGTGAGGTGGATGGCGAGCATTACCACTTCGTCAGCGCCGAGACGTTCGAGAAGATGATCGCCGCCGGCGATTTCTTCGAGCACGCCTGGGTGCATGGCGACTGGAAAGGCACCGCGCGGCAGTCGGTGGAACCGCAGCTGGCCGCCGGCCAGGATGTGCTGCTGGAAATCGACTGGCAGGGCGCGCAGCAGGTGCGTCAGATGGTGCCCGGCACGGTGACCGTGTTCATCCTGCCGCCGTCGCGGCAGGCCCTGCAGGACCGCATGCGCAAGCGTGGCCAGGACAGCGAGGCGGTCATCGCCCAGCGCCTGGGTGCGGCGCGCGAGGAAATGCTGCACTTCAACGACTTCGACTACGTCATCGTCAACGAGGTGTTCGAGACGGCCGTGGATGAACTGTGCGCCATCTTCACCGCCAGTCGCCTGCGCCGGGAATCGCAGAAGGTCCGCCACGCCCGCCTGATCCAGGCGCTGCTGAACCCGGACCAGGGCACAACTGATTGATTCATAAAGCCTCGGGGCAGGGCTGGCTTGATCTTGGCCCGGCCCTGCGGCTACACTCCGTCCCCTTTCCCTCATTCGACTGAGCGGCCGACCGGTCGCCGGGAGCCCGTATGGCCCGCATTACCGTAGAAGATTGCCTGGAAGTCGTGAACAACCGTTTCGACCTGGTCATGATGGCGTCCAAGCGCGCCCGCCAGCTCGCCAATGGCGTGCAGGCCACCCTGGACAACAGCGAGACCGAGGACAAGCCGACCGTGCTGGCGCTGCGCGAGATCGCCGCGCGCAAGATCGACAACGCGCTGATCGACGAAGTCGAGAAGGCCGAGCGCGAGCGTGCCGAGCGCGAAGCGCTGGAGTGGGCCGCCGCTGAAGTGGTGGCCGACGAGGACATGTCCAAGAACGACGACTGATCGCTGCGATCCGCGTCATCGGTCATGTCTGAAACAGCCCGCCGCGTGCGGGCTGTTTCGTATTCAGTGTTTGCTGTTATCGGCACTCTGGCATAGGCTTCGGCCATGAACCCAGGCCCCATTGCCAAGGCAGCCGCGCCCGCCGCTGCGGTCGTCCCCGACTACGTCCTTCAGCTTGAGCGCGCGGCCGCCTACCTGCCGCCCGACCAGTTGCCGCTGCTGCGGCGGGCGTGGGAGGTGGGTGCCTCGGCGCACGCCGGGCAGACGCGCAAATCCGGCGAGCCCTACATCACCCACCCGGTCGCGGTGGCGCAGGTACTGGCAGAGCTGGGCCTGGACGTGGAAGCGCTGATCGCCGCGATCCTGCACGACACCATCGAAGACACCCCGCTGACCCGCGAGGAGCTGGCCGCCGAGTTCGGCGAAGCGGTGGCCGAGCTGGTCGACGGCGTGACCAAACTGGACAAGCTGAAGTTCCGCGACCGCCAGGAAGCGGCGGCCGAAAGCTTCCGCAAGATGCTGCTGGCGATGTCGCGTGATCTGCGCGTGATCATGATCAAACTGGCCGATCGCCTGCACAACATGCGCACGCTCGGCGCGCAGAGCCGCGAGGCGCGCAGCCGCATCGCGCGCGAAACGCTGGAGATCTACGCGCCCATCGCGCAGCGGCTGGGCATGAGCCTGGTCAAGAGCGAGCTGCAGAACCTGGGGTTCAAGGCGCTGTATCCGTGGCGCCACGCCATCATCGAGAAGCACATCCGCAGCCAGCCGGTGGTGCGCCGTGAAGCGATGGCACAGGTGGAGGTGCAGCTCAGCCAGCGCCTGGCCAAGGAAGGGCTTGAGCACCGGCTGGTAAGCCGGATCAAGACCCCCTGGAGCATCTACAACAAGATGTGCGAGGAGAACAAATCCTTCGACCAGGTGATGGATGTGTTCGGGTTCCGCCTGGTCGTGCGCAGCGTGCCCAACTGTTACCACGCGGTGGGATCCGTGCATGCCACGTTCAAGCCGCTCGATGGCCGCTTCCGCGACTTCATCGCCATTCCCAAGGCCAACGGCTACCAGTCCCTGCACACCGTGCTGTTCGGGCCATACGGCTCGCCGATCGAAGTGCAGATCCGCACCGAGGAAATGGACCTGATCGCCGAGCGCGGCGTGGCCGCGCACTGGACCTACAAGTTCGGCGGCGATTCGCCCAACAGCGCGCAGAGCCGGGCCCACGCGTGGATCGTGGAGCTGATCGATTCACAGCGCGCGGCCGGTTCCTCGCTGGAGTTCCTCGACAACGTGAAGGTGGACCTGTTCCCGGACGAGGTCTACCTGTTCACCCCGAAGGGCAAGATCCTCGCGTTGCCGCGCAATGCCACCGCGCTGGATTTCGCCTACGCGGTGCACACCGACGTGGGCAACATGGCGGTGGCCTCGCGCGTGGACAAGAAGCTGGTGCCGCTGCGCACCAAGCTGGTCTCCGGGCAATCGGTGGAGATCATCACCGCGCGTTCGGCCACGCCCAAGCCGCAGTGGCTGGAGTTCGTGGTGACCAGCAAGGCGCGCACCGCCATCCGCCACCAGCTCAAGCAGCTCGAACACGAAGATGCCGTGCAGCTGGGCCACCGCATGCTCGACCGCGCGCTGGAAGCGATGGATTCCTCGCTGGAGCGGTTGCCCAAGGGGCGCCTGGATGCGTTCCTGGCCGAGCACCGCTACCCGCGTCTGGAAACCCTGCTGGCCGAAGTGGCGCTGGGCAACTGGATGCCGACCCAGGCCGCGCAGGCGCTGATGGCCTACGCCGAACTGCGGGGCGGAAACTCGCGTCATTCGCAGGAAAAGATCCTGATCAACGGCAGCGAACGCGGCGTGGTCACCTTCGCCAACTGCTGCCAGCCGATTCCCGGCGATGACATCATGGGCTACCACACTGCCGGCAAGGGCATCGTGGTGCACCGGCTGGACTGCCCGAACCTGGCCGAGCTGCGCAAATCGCCCGAGCGCTGGGTGCCGATCGGCTGGGACACCACGGTGTCCGGCGACTACGACACCTCGCTGGTGGTGGAAGTGGAGAACGGCACCGGTGTGCTGGCGCAGCTGGCCGCGGCGATCGCGCAGAGCCAGTCCAACATCGAGCGGGTGGATTACCTGGATCGTGATTTCAATGCGGCGGTGCTGGCCTTCAGCATCCAGGTGCGCGACCGCAACCATCTGGCCGAAGTGATGCGGCGCCTGCGCCGCCTGTCGGTGGTGCAGTCCGTACGCCGGCAATAGGTGTAGCGCCGAGCNATGCTCGGCGGCCTGTATCCGCAGCCGACCCTGGGTCGGCGCCACCGGTT
>JGI26054J46599_1000215_pt1 | contig 16019 bp, 12 predicted proteins | sample HigsolmetaGSP16D_FD_46599 | JGI IMG/M metagenome (IMG submission 46599) | reverse complement strand
CAGAACAAGCGCGAAGAATGGGGTCAGGGTTTCCTGCTGGACGTGCGTTCCGGTTTCACCGAAGGCACCGTCGGGGTCGGCCTCGACGCGATGGGCATGCTGGGGGTCAAGCTGGACTCCGGCGGTGGTCGCACCGGCACTGACCTGCTTCCGGTCCAGGACGACGGCGGTACGCCGGACGAGTTCTCCCGCCTGGGCCTGACGGCCAAGCTCAAGGTGTCCGAGACCGAGTTGCGCTACGGCTCGCACNTCCCCGAATTGCCGGTGGTCAAGGCCAGCGACAGCCGTCTGCTGCCACAGGTATTCGAAGGCGGCCTGCTGACCTCTTCCGAACTGGACGGCCTGACCTTCACCGGTGGTCGCCTGGACAAGGTCATCGACCGCGCCTCGACCAACTCCGAAGACATGGTGCTCAACAGCAAGAACNGCCGTTTTGCCAGCGGCATCACCGCCGACCATCTCGACCTGGCGGGTCTCGACTACGCTTTCAGCAAAACCGTGACGGGGCGGTATTACTTCGCCGATCTCGACGATATCTACCGCCAGCACTTCTTCGGGCTGCAGACCAAGCACCCCCTGGGCGCCGGCGTACTCTCCAGCGACCTGCGCCTGACCATCAGCAATGACAGCGGGGCCTCCAAGGCCGGCAAGATCGACAACCGCGCCCTGAACGGCATGGTCAGTTACGCCATCAGCGGTCACAAGTTCGGCCTCGGCTACCAGGACATGAGCGGCGACACCGGCTTTGCCTACCTCGAGGGCAGCGATCCGTTCCTGGTCAACTTCGTGCAGATCAANGACTTNGCCAACGCCGACGANCGCTCCTGGCAAGCCCGCTACGACTTCGACTTCGCCAAGGTCGGCGTCCCTGGCCTGAGCTTCATGACCCGTTACATCAGCGGTGATGACGCCAAGATCAGCGGCAGCAACCAGACCGGCGGCGAGTGGGAGCGCGACATCGAACTCAAGTACGTGGTACAGAGCGGCGCTCTGAAAGACCTCTACGTGCGCTTGCGTAATGCCAGCTTCCGCTCCGATTTCGCCCGCGATGCCGATGAAAATCGCATCATCGTTGGCTACTCGCTGCCAATCTGGTAACTCACAATAAAAACTCGGAGGATCCGTCCCATGAAAACCTTTACCCGCATAGCCCTGACAGCTGCCTGCATGGCCTTCGCCGGCCCCCTGCTGGCCGATGAACCGCGCCGCCCCGAATGCATCGCACCGGCAGCACCCGGCGGTGGTTTCGACCTGACCTGCAAACTGGCGCAGAGCGCCCTGGTGGAAAGCAAGCTGCTCAAATCGCCGATGCGCGTGACCTACATGCCCGGCGGCGTCGGTGCGGTGGCCTACAACGCCGTGGTTGCCCAGCGCCCTTCCGAGGAAGGCACCATCACCGCCTTCTCCAGCGGCTCGCTGCTCAACCTGGCCCAGGGCAAGTTCGGCCGTTTCGACGAGAACGCCGTGAAGTGGCTGGCCGGCGTTGGCACCAGCTACGGTGCACTGGCCGTTCGCAAGGACTCGCCGCTCAAGAACCTGGATGACCTGGTCAAGGCCCTCAAGGAAAACCCGGGCAAGGTCGTGATCGGCTCCGGCGGCACCGTCGGCAGCCAGGACTGGATGCAGACCGCTCTGGTGGCCCGCGCCGCTGGTATCAACCCGCGCGAAATGCGCTACGTGGCGATGGAGGGCGGCGGTGAGCTGGCCACCGCGCTGCTCGGCGGCCATATCCAGGTCGCCAGTACCGACATTTCCGACTCCGTACCGCACGTCGAAAGTGGCGATATGCGTATCCTCGCCGTCTTCGCCGAAGAGCGCCTGCCGGGTGCCAAGGTGGCAGACATCCCGACTGCCAAGGAACAGGGCTATGACGTGGTCTGGCCAGTGATCCGCGGTTTCTACGTCGGCCCGAAGGTCAGCGACGAAGCCTACACCTGGTGGAAGAATTCCTTCGACCAGCTGCTGGCCTCCGAAGACTTCGCCAAGCTGCGTGAGAGCCGCGAGCTGTATCCGTTCGCCATGACCGGGGATGAACTGGATGCCTATGTGAAGAAACAGGTTGCCCAGTACAAGGAACTGGCTCAGGAATTCGGCCTGATTCAGCAGTAACCCAGCTCCAACCGTTTACGACTCACGGTCATCCCCTGGGCATCGCCCAGGGGATGCTTTTGGCATGATAAAAACGAGGACTCCCTCATGTCACAACGCATTTTTAGCGTGGTGCTACTGCTGGCATGCGTCGGGCTGGGCATCGTTGCCTGGGGCTACCATGCGCCCTTCTCCTACGAGCCGGTAGGCCCGCGCGCCTACCCGATGCTGCTGCTGACCCTCATGGGCCTGGGCGCCCTGTACCTGCTGGTGAAGCCATCCAGTACGACGTCTCACGACGATGAGCCGCCGCTGGACCGCCACGTGGTTCGCAAAGTGACCAGTTGCGTGGTGATCTTCACCCTCTACGCCGCGCTGTTCGAACCCCTGGGCTTCATTCCCGCCAGCCTGATCTTCGGCATCGCCATGGCACGCCTGTACGAAGGCACCTGGAAGACCAGCGTGATCTCCGGCGTGGTGCTCGCCGTCGGCCTGTTCGTGCTGTTCGACAAGATCCTCGATGTCCCGCTGCCGCTCGGCATCCTTTCCAGCCTGGAGATCTGATCCGTGGATACTTTTAGCTACCTGGGCCAGGGCTTCGGCGTTGCGCTGAGCCCCTACAACCTGTTCACCGCCCTGTGCGGCACCCTGATCGGCACCGTCGTCGGCCTGCTGCCGGGCCTGGGCCCGATCAATGGCGTGGCGCTGCTGATTCCGATCGCCTTCGCCCTCGGCCTGCCGCCGGAAACCGCGCTGATCCTGCTCGCTGCGGTGTACCTGGGCTGCGAGTACGGCGGGCGTATTTCTTCGATCCTGCTGAACATCCCCGGCGAAGCCTCGGCGGTGATGACCACCCTCGACGGCTACCCGCTGGCGCGTCAGGGCAAGGCGGGCGTGGCCCTGTCGATCTCGGCCTGGAGCTCGTTCGTCGGCGGCCTGATAGCCACCTGTGGGGTGGTGATCTTCGCCCCGCTGCTGGCCAAGTGGGCGGTGGCCTTCGGCCCGGCCGAATACTTCGTGCTGATGGTGTTCGCCATCGTCTGCCTGGCAGGCATGGCCGGCAACAAACCAATGAAGACCGCCATCGCGGCCTGTATTGGCTTGTTCCTGTCGTGTGTCGGCATCGACTCCAACAGCGGCGTGTACCGCTTCACCTTCGGCAGCCTGGGCCTGGCCGACGGCATTCAGTTCGTGGTGCTGGTACTGGGCCTGTTCTCGGTCAGCGAGATCCTCGTGCTGCTCGAGCGTACCCATCATGGCCAGAAAGCCATCGATGCCAGCGGCCGCATGCTGTTCAACGCCAAGGAAGGGATGTCGGTACTGGCGACCAACCTGCGTAGCGGCGTCACCGGCTTCGCGATGGGCGTTCTGCCTGGCGCCGGCGCGACCCTGGCCAGCGCCGTGTCCTACATGGCCGAGAAACGCCTGGCCGTGAAGGACAACAAGTTCGGTGAAGGCGACCTGCGCGGCCTGGCCGCCCCGGAAACCGCCAACAGCGCCGCGGCCTGCGGCTCGATGGTGCCGATGCTGACCCTGGGCGTTCCCGGCTCGGGCACCACCGCGGTGATGCTCGGCGCTCTGACGCTCTACAACATCACCCCCGGCCCGCTGCTGTTCCGCGACCAACCGGACATCGTCTGGGGCCTGATCGCCTCGCTGTTCGTGGCCAACATCATGTTGATCATCATCAACGTGCCGATGATCAAGGTGTTCACCAAGATCCTTGCCGTGCCGTACTGGGCCCTGGTGCCGGCCATTGCCATCATCACCTCGATCGGCGTCTACGCGGTGCACGCCACGGCGTTCGACCTGTTCCTGATGATCGGTATCGGGGTGGCCGGCTACATCCTGCGCAAGATGGACTTTCCGCTGTCCGCCGTCCTGCTGGGGTTCATCCTCGGCGGCATGATGGAGCAGAACCTGCGCCGCGCCCTGTCGATCTCCAATGGCGAGCTGGGCATCCTGTTCTCCAGCCCGATCACCTGGGGCGTATGGGCACTGATCGTGTTAATGATCGCCCTGCCGTTCTACCGCACCTGGCGCAAGCGCAGCCAGCGCAAGGCCGACGCGGCCAATGCCTGATAGCGTCAACCCGCACGGCAATCCCAAGCACCTGCGCAACTGGTGGCTCACGCCACTGGTTGGCGCAGTCGGTGGTTACCTGGCCAGCCTTGTCGGCTGGCCTTTGCCTTGGGTGATCGGCTCGCTGCTGGCGGTAATCCTGCTGCGCTGCAGCGGCATACTCAGCCAGGAAATGCCGGGCGGCCGCCAGGTCGGCCAGTGGCTGGTAGCAGCCGGAATCGGCCTGCATTTCACCAGTGAAGTGCTCGAGCAGGTGCTCGGCAATCTGCCGATCATCCTGTTCGGCGCTTTCGCCACCCTGGCGCTCAGCGCCATCGGCGTCGCCGGCCTGCGCCGCGCCGGGGTGGATCGCGCCACGGCGTTCTTCGCCAGCATGCCGGGCGGCGCCAGCGAGATGGTCAACCTGTCCCGTCGCCACGGCGCGCAACCGGCACGTATCGCTGCCGCACACAGTGTGCGCCTGCTGATGGTCATCCTGCTGATTCCAGCGCTGTTCACCTGGGGGCTGCCCGCCGTCGAGCCGGCGCCGGCCATGCCGGTGGACTGGTTCTGGCTCGCCATCCTGCTGCCAGCAGGCGCCCTGCTGGCCTTGCTGTGGCGCCGCCTCGGGCAACCCAACCCGTGGATGCTCGGCCCATTGACACTGTGCGCCGCGGCCAGCGTGACCTTCGACCTGCATATCGGCATGCCGGGCTGGCTCGGTCAGCTCGGCCAGTGGCTGATCGGCTGCGCCCTGGGCTGTCATTTCGACCGCGCATTCTTTCGCAGTGCACCGAGCTTCCTGGCGCGGGTGGTGCTATTCACCTTGCTGGCCATGGTTGCCACGGTTGGCCTCGGCTCGGCTATCGGCTGGCTGAGCGGGATCGACTCGGTGTCGCTGATGCTCGGCATGATGCCCGGCGGCATCACCGAACTGTGCCTGACCGCGGAAGCCCTGCAGCTATCGGTGGCGCTGGTCACGGCGCTGCAGGCCCTGCGCCTGTTTCTGGTGATGTTTCTGGCGGAACCCTTGTTCCGGCTGTGGCAGCGGCACTCGCCGCTGCCCTGATCTCCCTTGCCCGACCCTGCGTCGGGCTTTTTTTAGCGGATATGTCCGCGCGCGTGCGGTCGACATGGCTGGCGTACTCTTGCCTGGTGCGCACCTCGAGAGGAATTGCCATGCCCGCTTACCTGAAAAGCCTGTGCCTGCTGCTAGCGCTCGGCCTGCTGGTCAGTGCCTGTAGCAAGGCCGGCCTGGCCTATCGCAACCTGGACTGGGTGATTTCCTGGCGGGTGAATCAGTACCTGGATCTCGATTCGCAACAGAAGGCCTGGTTCAAGCCCAAGCTGCAGGAGCACCTGACCTGGCACTGCAGCACCGAGTTGCCCCGCTATGTGGACTGGCTGCAGCGCACCCAGGACCTGGTTCAGCAGCCTGCGCCGGATGCCGGCCAACTGGAGGCCCAGATGATCGAGGCCGAGCAGGCGTTCCATGCCGTGCTGCAGCAGACCAATCCCACCGCTGTCGCCCTGCTCGCCGGTCTGCGCCCTGAACAGGTCGAGCGACTCTATGCACGGATGGAAAAGGATAACCGCGAAGACCGCCAGAAATTTCTCGAGCCGCCTCTGCAAACCCAGATCAGCGAACGCGCCGAGCGCCTGGAAAAACGCCTGAAGCCCTGGTTCGGCACCCTCAACGACGCGCAACAGGCACGCATTGGCCAATGGGCCAGCGAACGCCGCGAGCAGAATCGCCTGTGGTTGGAGAATCGCGCACGTTGGCAGGGCGAGTTTCGCCGTGTGCTGGATCAGCGTGACGCCGCAGATTTCGCGCAACGCATGACCCACGTCCTGGAAAACCGCCGTGGTGCCCACGACGAGCAAACCACCCAGGCCTATGAACGGTCACGCCAGGCGATGGCAGCACTGCTCGGCGACCTGCTCGCAGCGGCAGACGACCAGCAGCGCACCCGGGTAAAGGAGCGCCTGGCGTCCCTGCAAACCGATCTGGCCGGGCAAATCTGTACCGGCTGATCAACCCTAAGAGCCTGTTCACGATCTTCATGCCGGGCTTTATCTGTGTTGACTGCAACGCGGCGGAGCAGCCGGTCACTGCGTAGGGTGGACAACGCTCTTTTTGCCCACCATTGCGATCGCAGGGTGGTGGACGGGTGAAGCGTCGTCCACCCTACGAAAGGCCGCTATCGCCTTGTAGCTGCCCGTGCGCATGCCCAGAAAGATCGTGAAACAGGCTCTAAACCGGCGGCAAACGCCAATCGATCGGGGTCAGCCCGTGCTGCTCGAGAAACTTGTTGGTACGGCTGAAGTGGCCATTCCCGATAAAACCGCGATGCGCTGACAACGGCGATGGATGTGGCGAGCGCAGCACCAGATGTTTGCTGGTATCGATCAAGCGCTCCTTGCTCTGCGCATGGGCGCCCCAGAGCAGAAACACCAGGTGCGGGCGCTGCTCGCTGACCACCGAAATGATCCGGTCGGTAAACGGCTGCCAGCCTTTGGCAGCATGGGAGCCGGCGTTGCCACGCTCGACGGTGAGCGAGGTGTTGAGCAGCAACACGCCCTGCTCCGCCCAGGCCTGCAGATAGCCGTGGTTGGGAATATCGATATTGAGGTCGCGCTTGAGCTCTTTGTAGATATTCACCAGCGACGGCGGCGTAGCCACGCCCGGCTGCACCGAAAAGCACAAGCCGTGGGCCTGGCCCGGGCCGTGGTAAGGATCCTGGCCGATGATCACCACCTTGACCTGATCGAGCGGCGTGGAATTCAGGGCATTGAAGATCAGCGGGCCCGGCGGATAGATTTCCTTGCCTGCGGCCTTTTCCTGACGCAGGAAGTCGCCCAGCGCACTCATGTAGGGCTTGTCGAATTCCTCGTGAAGCGCCTGTTTCCAGCCGGCTTCCAGCTTGACCTTATCTGCGGCGGACATGCCTGCTCCCGTAATCGATGGAATCGGCACGCTAGAGAAGCGCACAGATCAAGTCAAGGCAACGGCGGGCCGCAAACACGTGAAGTGGTTGGCATCCGTAATTTTTTAGACCAAAAGCGAATCACACGAACAGCCGATAAAAGCGTAAAACGGAGCGGCCAACAGCATAATAAAAACAAGGACTGCACCATGAAGCGACTCCTCGCGTTTCTGGCCCTGTGCACGGCGTTCAACGCCTATGTACAGGCTGCCGACCCCATCACCCTGGGCCTCAGCTACCCGCGCACCGGCAGCTACAAGGAAGAGGGCCTGGCGCAAATGCGCGGTGCCTTGCTCGCCATCGACGAGCTCAATGCCCAGGGTGGTGTGCTGGGCCGCAGCCTGCGCCTGTCCAGCCTGGACGACGCCTCGAAACCGGATAAAGCGGTACGCAACGTCGACAAGCTGGCCAAGGAAGGTGCGGCGATGCTGTTCGGCGGCGCCTCCAGCGCGGTGGCCATCGCCGCTGGCAAGCGCGCGGCGCAGCAAGGGCTGCTGTACTTCGGCACCCTCACCTACTCCAACGACACCACCGGCAAGGATGGCCACCGCTACATGTTTCGCGAGTGCAACAACGCCTGGATGAGCGCCCAGGTGCTGGGCCAGTACCTCAACAAGCAGTTACCCGATAAACGCTATTTCTACGTCACGGCCGACTACACCTGGGGCCATACCACCGAAAGCTCGCTGCGCCAGACCACCAAGACCGAGGACTCAGCCAAGCACCCAGGCCTCAAGGTGCCCTTTCCCGGCGCCAACCTGGGCGACTACCAGAACGCGCTGACCCAGGCGGCGGCCAGCAATGCCGAAGTCCTGGCGCTGGTGCTGTTCGGTGAAGACCTGGTGCGCGCCATGCGCATCGCCAAGGACCTGGGCCTCACCTCACGCATGCAGATCGTCGCACCGAACCTCACCCAAAGCATCGTCGAACAGGCAGGCCCTGGCCTGATGGAAGGCGTGGTCGGCACCGAACCCTGGACATGGCGCGTGCCGGAGCTGGAGAACTCGGCGCCCGGCAAAGCCTTCGTCAAGGCCTACAGCGAACGCTACGCGATGTACCCGTCCAGCTCGGCTGCATCGGCCTACAGCATCGTCCAGCAATGGGCGGATGCGGCCAAGCGCGCCGGCAGTTTGGACAGCGAGGCGCTGATCAAGGCGCTGGAAGGCCACAGCTACACGCTGCTCAAGGATCGCCAGCAATGGCGCAGCTTCGATCACCAGAACATCCAGACCGTTTACGCGGTGAAAGTGAAGCCTCGCGCCGAGGTGCTCAAGGATCCGCTCAAGCAGGATTACTTCGAAATCGTCGAGCGTCTGGATGGCGGCACCGGGCTGCCCGACCTGGCCACCTGGCAGACCGAACGGCGTAACGCCGGCCAGCCTTTGGCGCTACAGTAAAGACAACACCGCTGAAGAGGACGCCCCATGAGTACGGCACTTGAACCCTACAAACCCGGTATCTTCGACCTGACCCACAAGCTCACCGTGGAAAAGCACGGCCACACCGCCCTGCTCACCATCAACAACCCGCCCGCCAATACCTGGGACCGAGAATCGCTGATCGGTCTCAAGCAGCTGATCGACCATCTGGATCGCGACGATGACATCTATGCACTGGTGATCACCGGCCAGGGTGGCAAGTTCTTCTCGGCCGGCGCCGACCTGAAACTGTTCGCCGATGGCGACAAGGCCCGCGCCCGGGAAATGGCCAGCCGTTTCGGCGAAGCCTTCGAACGGCTCAGTGCCTTTCGCGGTGTATCCATCGCGGCGATCAACGGCTATGCCATGGGCGGCGGCCTGGAATGCGCCCTGGCCTGCGACATTCGCATCGCCGAGCGCCAGGCCATGATGGCCCTGCCGGAAGCCAGCGTCGGGCTGCTGCCCTGCGCCGGCGGCACCCAGAACCTGCCCTGGCTGGTGGGCGAAGGCTGGGCCAAGCGGATGATCCTGTGTGGTGAACGGGTCGATGCCGACACGGCGCTGCGCATCGGCCTGGTGGAACAGGTGGTGGATACCGGCGAGGCACGCGGCCACGCGCTGCTATTGGCCGCCAAGGTCGCCAACCAGAGCCCGGTGGCCGTACGCGCCATCAAGCCGCTGATCCAGGGCGCGCGTGAAAGGGCGCCGACGACCTGGCTGGCCGCCGAACGTGAACGCTTCGTCGACCTGTTCGACGCCGCCGATACCCGCGAAGGGGTCAACGCCTTCCTGGAAAAACGCACGGCCAAATGGCGCAACCAGTAATGCTTACCGGCAACTGCCTCTGGAAATGCACATGAATGTCACCTTTGAAGAACGCCCAAGCCTGCATGGCTACCGCATCGCCATCGCGAGCCTGGACGCCCCCGCCAGCCTCAACGCCCTGTCATTGCCAATGATCGATGCCCTGCAGGATCGCCTGCAGGCGTGGGCCGACGACGCCAATATCGCCTGCGTGCTACTGCGCGGCAATGGCGGCAAGGCGTTCTGCGCGGGCGGCGATGTGGTGCAGTTGGCCAGGAAATGCCTGGCCAACCCAGGCGAAACACCTGAACTCGCGGAGCGTTTTTTCGCCCGTGAGTACCGCCTCGACCATTACCTGCACACCTACCCGAAACCGCTGCTCTGCTGGGCCCATGGCCATGTGCTGGGCGGCGGCATGGGGCTGCTGCAGGGCGCCGGGATTCGCATCGTCACGCCGAGCAGCCGCCTGGCCATGCCGGAGATCAGCATCGGCCTGTTTCCGGATGTAGGCGGCAGCCACTTTCTATCCCGCCTGCCCGGCAAGCTGGGTTTGTTCTTCGGGCTGACCGCCAGCCCCCTGAATGCCCGTGACGCCCTCGACCTGAACCTGGCCGATCGCTTCCTGCTGGACACCCAGCAGGACGCCCTGATCGAGGGGCTGGTGCAGCTGAACTGGCGTGACCAGCCTGGCCTGCAGTTGCACAGCCTGCTCAAGGCCCTGGAGCAGCAGGCCCATGGCGAACTGCCGGCCGCACAATGGCTGCCGCGCCGCGAGCGCATCGATGCGCTGCTCGACCAGGCCACCCTGCCACTGAGCTGGAATGCCCTGGCCAGCCTGGAAAATGACGATGACGCCCTGCTCGCCAAGGCCGCCAAAACCATGCTCGGCGGCAGCCCGTTGACCGGTCACCTGGTCTGGGAGCAGATCAGGCGCGCACGGCACCTGTCATTGGCGCAGGTCTTTCAGATGGAGTACGGCATGAGCCTGAACTGCTGCCGCCATCCGGAATTCGCGGAAGGCGTGCGCGCCCGCCTTATCGACAAGGATCAGACGCCGCACTGGCATTGGCCGGAGGTGGCCAGCGTGCCAGCCGAAGTGATCGCCGCGCACTTCACGACGCCGAGCGATCACCCACTGGCGGATCTGGCCTGATCGATCAGCGCTCGCGCAGGGCTTCGGCGCGGGCGCGGATGATCGGTTTGAGCAGGTAACTGAGCACGCTCTTCTTGCCGGTGATGATATCCACCGAGGTAACCATGCCCGGAATGATCAACAGCGGCCGCTCCTCGGTGCCAAGGTGGCTCTTCTCGGTGCGCAGCTTGATCAGGTAGAAGCTGTTGCCTTCCTCATCGGTCACCGTGTCAGCGCCGATCTGCTCCAGCGTGGCCTTCAGGCCACCGTAGATGGTGTAGTCATAGGCGGTGAACTTGACCACCGCTTCCTGCCCGGGGTGCAGGAAAGCGATGTCCTGGGGACGGATACGCGCCTCGACCAGAATGGTGTCGTCGATGGGGACGATTTCCACCATGTCGCTGCCCGGCTGAATCACCCCGCCGATGGTGTTGACCAGCAGTTGCTTGACGATGCCGCGTACCGGCGAGGTCACCAGGGTGCGGTTGACCCGATCCTCCAGGGCCCTGCCGGTGGATTCGATCTTGCTCAGGTCGGTGCGCGCCTCGTTGAGCTGGGTCAGCGCCTCGCTGCGAAAGCGCCCGCGGGTTTCATCGATCTTGCGCTCCACTTCCTTGATCGCCGCCTCGGCGCGCGGAATCGCCAGGCCGGTGGCCTCCAACTGACCACGGGCCTCCACCTCGGCGCGCTTGAGGCGCAGCACCTCGACCGGCGACACCGCCCCCTCGGCCACCAGCGGCTCGGACATGCGAATTTCCTGGCGCAGCAATTCCAGGCTGTTACGGAACTGTCCTTGCTTGGAGGCGTATTCGCGCACTTCCTGGCGCCGTTGGGTCAGCTGTTCCTGCAGCCCGGCGATCTCGTCCTGCAGCTGCTGCTGACGGCTGAGAAACAGCGCCCTTTCGCTCTGCGCCAGACCTGGCGCCTTGGCGGCAATATCTTCGGGAATGGCCAGCTCACGACCTTCGACCTCGGCGCTCAAACGTTCGACGCGCATCGCCAGGGAGAGGCGATCGGCTTCGGTCTCGCCAACGTTCGACGCAAAGCGCGTGTCATCCAGACGCAGCAATGGCGTACCGGCTTCGACCACCTGCCCTTCATGGACGAACAGTTCGGAAACGATGCCGCCCTCCAGGTTCTGGATTTTCTGTACCCGTGAGGATGGAATGGCCTTGCCGTCACCGCGGGTCACTTCATCGACCTCGGCGAAGTTGGCCCACAACAGGCAAAACACCACGAAGGCGATGATGCCCCACAGGGTCAGGCGCATGACCCGCGGCGCATCCTCGATGAGCGCCTTGCGTACCTCGGGCAACGGCTCGTCGCCCACTTCATCGCGGGGGCCGAAATACGAGGCGGCAGCGCGGTAAAAGCGCTGGAGCGAAGCCTTAACTGACACTGATCTGCCCCTTCTTCAACGCCTCCATGACGCTCTCTTTCGGACCATCGGCGATGATGCGGCCACGGTCGACGATGACCAGCCGATCGACCAACGTGAGCATCGAGGCGCGGTGGGTGACCAGCAGCAGCGTCTTGTTCTTGCTGATGGCGGCGAGGCGCTGCTTGAGGCGCTCCTCGCCGGTGTTGTCCATCGCGCTGGTGGGTTCGTCGAGCAACAGGATCGGCGGGTCGAGCAACAGCGCACGGGCCAGGGCCACGTTCTGCCGCTGGCCGCCAGAGAGGTTCTGCCCACGCTCGCCCACCTGCAGCTCGTAGCCGTTAGGGTGCAGCCGCGCGAACTCATGTACGCCGGCCAGCTCGGCAGCCTGCAGCACCAGCTCGTCCTCGACATAGCGCGCGCCCGATACCAGGTTGTCGCGCAGGGTGCCGGCGAACAGCTGGATATCCTGGGGCACGTAGCCGATGTTGTAACGCACGTCGCTGACATCCAGCTGCCGAACATCGATACCGTCGACCAGCAGGCTGCCGGCATCGGCCTGGTAAAGCCCGACGACCAGCTTGGCCAGCGAACTCTTGCCAGAGCCGCTACGGCCGATGATGCCGACCTTCTCACCGGGGCGGATCACCAGGTTGATGCCCTGCAGGGCGGCCTGCTGCTGCTCGGGATAGTGGAAATCCAGCTGGCGAAATTCGATGCCGCCTTGCAGCGTCTGGCGCTTGAGGGGCCGCTCGTCAGCCTGACGCTCCTGGGGCAGCTCCATCATATGGTTGACCGAATCCAGCGTAACCCGCGCCTGCTGGTAGCGGATCAACAGACCGGACACCTGAGCCAGCGGGCCGAGCGCGCGGGAGCTGAGCATGTAGCAGGCGATCAGGCCACCCATGCTCAGGTTGCCGGCGATGATCTGGTAAACGCCCAGCACGATGATCACCACACCGGCGAGCTGCTGCAGCAGCAGCGTCGAGTTCATCGCCAGGCTCGACAGCATGCGTGCCTTGAGCTCGAAGCGCCCCAGGGTGCCGATGGTCTGCTCCCAGATGTACTGGCGTTCGCTTTCGGCGTTGTTGACCTTCACCGCATCCAGGCCAGCCAANCTCTCGATCAGCCCGGACTGGCGTTCGGCCGCCAGGGCCATGCTGCGCTCCATGGTCTGCGCCAACGGCCTTTGCANCGCCCAGCCNATCAGCGCGACCAGCGGGAAGGCGATGATGGGGATCCACACCAGNTGCCCACCCAGGTAGGCGATGACCGCCAGAATAAGGATGGTAAAGGGCAGGTCGATGACNCTGGCCAGCGTCAGGGAGGCGAGAAAATCGCGCAGGCTCTGAAACTCGTGGATGTTCTGCGCGAAGCTGCCGACCCTTGCCGGGCGATGCTTCATCGCCATGCCGATGATGCGTTCGAACAAGGTGGCCGAGACGATCATGTCGGTCTTCTTGCCGGCCAGGTCCAGGCACAGACCCCGTAATGTCTTGAGCAGCAGATCGAAGATGAACACCCCGCAAATGCCGATGGCCAGCACCCACAGGGTCGCCTCGGCCTGGTTGGGCACGACGCGGTCATAGACGTTCATCACGAACAATGGCGTAACCAGGCCGATCAGGTTGATCAGCAGGCTGGCCGCGACGGCGTCGATATACAGCCAGCGCGAGCGCATGAGGGTGTCACGGAACCAGGAGCCGGCCTGGGGAATCAGCTCGCCGCGGGTGACATCGAACTTGTGCTGAGGCTGGGCGAAGAACACCCGCCCGCTGTAGTCCTCGGCCAGGACCTCGATGCTGACCCGTACCTCGCCGCCTTCGGTTTCACTGGGCATGATCCGCGCCTGCCCATCGGCCTCCCAGCCGAGCAGCAGGGCGCTGCGCCCGTCGCGCAAAAGCAGCAGCGCGGGCAAAGCCAGTTCGGGAATTTTCTCGAGGTTGCGGCGCAACCAGCGGCCCTGCAGCCCGGCGCGGGCAGCGGCCCGCGGCAGCAGTTCGGCGCTCAGGCGCTGTTTGGGTAGCGGCAGCCCGGCAGTGAGCATCGCTCGGCTGACGGACTTCTGATGGAGACTGCACAACGACAGCAGACTATCCAGCAAGGGATCGTCGTAACGGTCGCGAGGATCGTTACGGGGCTGGGATGGATCAGGTTCTACTGCCACTACACATTTACCCTTTCCTAAAAAACCGAACTCTAGTTCAAGTTGGGTAGTTGCACATTAGTCTTCACCGTATCGAGCGGCACGGACGCCATCGGCGCCGCGATTCCCTGGCTCTTGAGCAGCGTACCGGTGGTCGCCTTGATACGGTAATGGGTGAACAGCTCGGTAAAGCGCACTTCCTGCAGGCGGCGGGCGGCGGTGAAGTACTCGTTTTCGCTGTCGAGCAGATCCAGCAAAGTACGCTCGCCGAGGCCGAACTGTTTCTGGTAGGAATCACGCACACGGGAGCTGTGATCGACGTATTGCTGGGCGATGGGCAGTTGCGCGCGGGCGTTCTGCAGCGCGTTCCAGGCCAGGCCGACTTCTTCGTTGAGCACACGCAGTGCGTTGTTGCGAATATCCATGGCCTGGTTGCTCAGGTACGCCCTGGAGCGCACGTTGGCGCTGTCGCTACCGCCTGCGTACAGGTTGTAGCGCATGCGCAACATCGCTTGCCATTCCTTGTTTTCCCCTTCCACGCCGTCGACGTTGTCGTTGAGGCCCGTGGACAGTTCCGCATCGAAGCGTGGGTAATAGACGCTCTTCGCTGCGGCGTATTGCGCCTCGGTTGCCTTCACGTCGGCCTCGGCCGAGCTGATGTTGGGGTTGTTGGCCAGCAGTTCGTCGCGTGCGGCGGTGAGGTTTTCAGGCAGGTGCACACCCATGCTGTCCGGCATGCTCAAATCGACAGGTTCGCGGCCCACCACGCTGAGGTAGGTGATCTGGGCATCGGCCAGATTGGTCTGTTCGGTGAGCAGGTTGTTGCGCGCCTGGGCCAGGCGCGCTTCAGCCTGATCGAGATCGGCCATGCGCCCTACCCCGCGTTCGCTACGCAGCGAAATCTGGTCGTAGATGCGCTCATGGCTGCGCAGGTTCTCTTCCGCCAGACGCGCCAGTTCCTGACGCTGCAGAACATCCAGGTACACCTGGGCGACTTCCAGGGCGGTGCGCTCGGTGTTGGCCAGCAACGCATAGGCGCGGGCATTGACGGTAGCGCGCTGTCGGGCGACTTCGTTGCGGGTGGCGAACCCGTCGAACAGCATCTGCTGGACGCTCAGGCTGGCTTCGGAGCGATTGAGCGTCCGGTAACCCCTGTCATCGGCGGCACGGGTGCTGTTGTTCTCGGTGCCTTCGCGACCATAGCCGGCCCGCACGTCGACACGCGGCAGATAACCTGCTCGCGCCGCTTTCATGTCCTCTTCCACCGCCAGCCGCGCATTGATGCCGGACTGGATTTCAGGGTGCACGCTGAGGGCGTTCTGCATAGCCTCGGTCAACGTCTGCGCCTGGGCTGAAACGGAAATGGCGAGGGCAAGAGGAAGCGTGGCAAAGAGGCGCATGATCGGTAAATTCCCTGTGAAAGCCCACATGTTTATCACTATTTATCAAGTCGCTAAGCAACTGGCCGAAGACTATCATTGCCACCTGAACTTCGCTGCCCTGTGCAAGATAAAACCGGGCAAACTATCAAAGTGACATCACTGGTTCCAATTGTTTATGATCAGATACCTAGGGTCAATGCTCTGGCGGCAATCTCGAAACAATATTTTTCCGCCAATTATATGACGACGCGTTTTCAGCAGTATCCGCTATAAATCGGTATAGCCGCATTTCACACGTTTTACCTCGCGCACGCGCATGGAGCTGGTTATGAGCATTTTCGCCGCCGTCATCAAATCATTGATTGGCCAAGTATTCGTCACCTCGGTTGACGGTGTGAGACGCCAGGTATTCGAGGGTGACCGTATCTTCGCGGGTGAGCAGGTGACCACGGCCGATGGCGGCTCCGTGACCCTGGAGATGGCGAACGGCGAAACCGTCCAGCTCGGCGCCAACAGCACCTGGCAGGCAGGCAACCCCGAGACGCAAGACGTCGCAGACGCTGCCCAAGCGCCTCCCAGCGAACTCGAGCAAGCCCTGGCGGCAGGCATGGACCCCACCGTCG
>JGI26054J46599_1000212_pt1 | contig 16084 bp, 16 predicted proteins | sample HigsolmetaGSP16D_FD_46599 | JGI IMG/M metagenome (IMG submission 46599) | reverse complement strand
CTGCGCATCGGCATCTGGAGTTGTACGCCCTATGCGCGCCGACAGGTGCAGCCAGGCTACAGCGAGCTGATGTACTTCTACGAAGGCGGCGTGAGTTTCGACACGCCGAGCGGCGAGCGTTACGAGGTAAAGGCTGGTGAAGCCATCCTCATCCCGGCCGGTGCCACCAATGCCTGGCGCAACGCTGTAGCGGTGAAGAAGCTGTTCTGCATCCTTGGCTGAAACAAGCCTCTACACGCCACCGTCGGTGATGCGATACCAGGCGATCACGGCGGCGATATACAGACGACGCATGCCATACAGCGGAAAGGCCTTGATGCCCGATGGCTGGACCGGCAACACCCGCTGATCGCCACTGAGCAGATAGCTGGCCAGCGCCTGGCCCATGCGCGTCTGCAGGCCGACGCCACGCCCCTGGCAGCCGATATCGATGAGCAGGCCAGGTGCCGGCTCGTGCAGGTGCGGCAGGTAATCACGGGTGACCGCAACGTGGCCGCACCAGCGGTAATCGAAGGGTATGCCGGCCACCTGGGGGAACAGCTTGGCCACCGCTGCCTCGAGGTGCGACCAGTGATCCCGGCGTGTCGGGTCGGGTTCCTGAAAGGTGCCACGGCCGCCCATCAGCAACCGCCCCGTGTGATCGAAGCGGTAATAGAGCAGCAGGTTGCGCGCGTCGGAGCTGACATGACCTTGCGGCAATATCGTTTGGCGCAGCGCTGGCGGCAGTGGCTGGGTGGCCACCTGGAAGGAGTTGGCGTCGATGATGGTCTTGCGCAGGTTCGGCCATAGATCGTCGGTGTAGCCGTTGGTGCAGAGCAGCACCCGCTCTGCCGTGACGCTGCCGCCTGCCACCGTCGCCGTCCATTGCTTGCCACTGCGCTGCAGGGCGGTGACGCGTGACTGGCTGAACAGGCGTACGCCAGCCGCTATCGCCACCCGTGCCAGCTCACGGGCATAGCTCAGCGGCTGGATGCCGCCGCCACGGGGGTCGACCCAGCCGCCCAGGTACTTGTTGGTGCCGAGCAGGCGTTCGGCCTGGCCCTGGTCGAGCAGCTCGGTCGCCACGCCCTGAGCGGCCCAGTCGCGCGCACGCTGCTGGGCCAACTGCATGGCCTGGGCGTTGTGGGCGCCCTGGATCCAGCCCTGACGCACACGGGGTACGTCCAGGGCATGTTTGTCGATCAGCTCGAACACCGCATCGGCGGTGCTGCCGGCAAAGTCGACCAGGCGCTGGCCCTCCTTGGCGCCAAAGCGCGCCAGCAGTTCGCTGGGGTCGTACTTCAGGCCGGGAATCACCTGACCGCCATTGCGCCCGGAGCCGCCGAAGCCGACTTCCTGCGCCTCCAGCAGCACCACGTCGACGCCTTGCTCGGCCAGGTGCAGGGCGGTGCTCAACCCACAGTAGCCGGCACCGACGATGATCACATCCGCCTTCAGGGCGTCCTGCAGGCATCGGTGTGCGGCGCGGCCACGGCGGTTGCCGCCCACAACGAATGACGCAGCGGGAAATACGCTCGGTTCATGTGCTGCGCCTCATATCGGGTTCAGTACGCGGTGCAGGAAATCCTGCGTGCGCGGGTGCTGAGGGGCGTTCAATACGTCCTTGGCGACGCCCTGCTCGACGACCAGGCCGCCATCGATAAACAGCACGCGATCGGCAACCTCGCGAGCGAACTGCATTTCGTGGGTGACCACCACCATGGTCATGCCCGATTCGGCCAGTTGGCGCATGACGCCGAGCACGTCGCCGACCAGTTCCGGGTCGAGGGCCGAGGTCGGTTCATCGAACAGGATCGCCTTGGGCCGCATCGCCAGTGCCCGGGCAATCGCCACCCGCTGTTGTTGCCCGCCAGACAGCTGGCTGGGGTAGGCATCGGCTTTTTCGGCGAGGCCGACACTGGCCAACAATTCCCTGGCATGCACGATGGCCTGCTCGCGGTTTTCGCCCTTCACGTAGATCGGGCCTTCGGTGACGTTCTCCAGCACCGTGCGGTGTGGAAACAGGTTGAAGCGCTGGAACACCATCGCCACTTCGCTGCGGATTGCCTTGATGCCGGGCGAGCCGCGTTCGACCTTCTGGCCGTCGATGGTGATGCTGCCGCCCTGGTAGCTTTCCAGGCCGTTGATGCAGCGCAGGATGGTCGACTTGCCCGAGCCGGATGGGCCGATGATGCACACCACCTCACCCTTGGCGACGCTGGCGTCGACGCCCTTGATGACCTGCAGAGCGCCGTAGGCCTTTTGCAGCCCGCTGATCTCGATCATTTCTGCCCCCGTTTCTCGAAGTGGCGCACCAGCAGGATCAGTGGCACGCACATGATCAGGTAGAGCAGCGCGACCAGGGTGAACACCGTGGCGTTCTGGAAGGTGGATGTGGCGATCAGCTTGCCCTGCAGGGCGAGTTCGGCAACCGTGATGGTCGAGGCCTGGGACGAGTCCTTGAGCATCATGATCATGGTGTTGCCATAGGGCGGCAGCACGATGCGAAAGGCCTGGGGCAGCACCACACGGCGCATCATCAGCCACCAGCTCATGCCCATCGCTTCAGCGGCTTCCAGCTGGCCCTTGTCGATGGCCTCGATACCGGCGCGAAAGTTCTCCGCCTGGTAGGCCGAATAGGCGATGCCCAGGCCGATGATGCCGGCCTGCAGGGCACTCAGCGACAGGCCGAAGTCCGGCATCACGAAGTAGATGTAGAACAGCAGCACGATGATCGGGATGCCGCGCAGCAGGTTGATGATCGAGCTGCTGAGCCACACCAGCACGCTGATTCCCGAGACCCGCATGGTGGCCCAGACCAGGCCGAGCAGGGTGGACAACAGCAGCGAGCCCAGGGTCACCTGAATGGTCAGCCAGGCACCCTGCAGCAGAATCGGCAGGTACTCGGCGGAGCGTTGCAGAAATTCGGACATGAAAAGACTCTCGAGTCGTCACGGCGGCATGCCGCCGTGGAGTACACGGAAAAGTGGCCTCGGTACCGGGTTACAGCCCCCACTTGCTGACGATGCCGGCGATGCTGCCATCGGCCTGCAGCTTTTCCAGGGCGCTGTTGATGCGGCTCATCAGTTCGGGGTTGTCCTTGCGTGCGGCAATGCCGATGTCGTTGACCATGGTCGGCTTGTAGCTGGTCACCAGGCGCAGGTTGGGGAAGTTGTTCTGGGCGATGGCATAGGCCGCGATGGGGTAGTCCAGTACGGCCACGTCGATACGGCCGGCGTTGGCATCGCGCAGCAGGTCGGCGGTGGTGTCGTAGAGCTTCACGTCACTGAACAGGCCACTGTTCTGCAGGGTGGCGACAAAGGCAGTGCCCACCTGGACGCCCGCTCGCTTGCCCTTGAGCTGGGCCATTTCGGTGTAGTCGGTGGTGTCCTTGCTCGGCACTACCACGCCTTCGCCGTAGCTGTAGACCGGGGTCGAGAAATCGACCACCTTCTTGCGCTCATCGGTGATGAACATGGCCGCCGAGATCAGGTCGACTCGCCTGGAGCTCAGCGAGCCGATCAGCGCGGAGAACTGCATGGGCTCGATCTGCACGTCGAAGCCGGCCTCCTTGCCGACGGCGCGGACGATATCGACCATCACGCCTTCGATGCTGTTGCTCTTGGTGTCGAGAAAGGTGAAGGGGCTGCCGGTGGGCGTCGAGGCGACCTTCAGGGTTTCAGCCTGGCTGCACACACTGGTCAGGCTCAGTGCAGAGAACAGCGTGGCGATCAGCAAGCGATTTTTCATGCAGCGTTACCTCATGTGAAGGACGGTAGCGGTCAGGAAGTCTTGCGGGCAATGGCCCAGATAACCGTTGTGAAACTCTTGCCAGGGTTGCGCCAGCGGCGCGGAGTGGCGCCGTCGTAGCAGAAACTGTCGCCGGTCTGCAGAAGCAGCAGGCGGTCCTCGATCACCAGTTCGAGCTGGCCTTCGACGATGTAGCCGACCTGCTCGCTCTGCTGAGTGGTGAACAGGCCATCGCCGGTGGAGCCTTCGGGCTCGATGACCACCCGGTACATCTCCACGCCACCGGGGGCTGCGGGAGGGGTCAGGTTTTCCTTGTGAATGCGCCTTTTCTGCACATCGATCAGCGGGTGCTGGCCGGCGCGCACGACCGTGCTGCCGGCTTCACTGTCATGCAGTTGGGTATTGCGGATGAGCTGCTCCATGGGCAACTCCAGCTCCAGTGCCAGGGCGCTGAGGGTGCGCAGCGACAGCGAACGCAAGCCACGCTCCGCCTGGCTGAGCAGGCTGACGGAGATGCCGGCCGCATTGGCGACCGCTTTCAGCGACTTGCCCGATTGCTTGCGACGATGGCGAAGCTGCTCGCCGAGCCAGATATCGATAAAGGTATTGATACGCTGCGCCGGCGGGCTTGGTGGCGGGTTTTCGATGCCGTCTTGCGTGCTTTTGCGGGCCATGGCTGCTCTGTGTAATTTTCAATACTGTGTAATTTTTACAAAGCAAGTCCCGCGCCATAGTAGTGGAAAGTGCATGAGAGGGTCGGTATAGAGGGGGGAGGCCGCGTGGCAGCGAAAAGCCGTGCACGATGCTGGAGCGTGCCTGTTCGATATGGGGCGATTATCTGGGTATTTCGGGAGCGAATGGCGTTACCGGAGCTGGCGTTTCTGCTCTGGGCGATCCGTGCGTGGTTGCTTGTCGGGTGCTTCTATTGCGTGCAGCAGAGCGCCCGGTGGATGGGCGCGCACGGCCTCAAACGGCGTGAACCAGGCTGCGTAGCGGTACGGTACTTTTCACCACCGGCGACTTGATGACGATGTAGCTGAAGTACTTGTCGATGCCGATGTTCCTGTCCAGGATCGACTCCATCAGTTCCTGGTAATGCTGGATGCTGCTGCACAGGAAGCGCACCAGATAATCGTAGCCACCGCTGATCAGGTGGCATTCGAGCACTTCGTCGATGTTGCGAATGCTCGACTCGAACTTCACGAAATCGGCGCGCTTGTGATCGGAGAGGGTCATCTCGGTGAACACGGTGACCGAGTTGGCGAACTTGGCCAGGTTGACGTGCGCTTCATAGCCGCTGATGTAGCCGGCCGCCTCCAGGCGCTTGACCCGTTGCAGGCAGGGGCTCGGCGAGAGACCTACCGCGTCGGCAAGGCTGACGTTGGTCATGCGGCCGTCTTTCTGCAATTGAACCAGGATATTGATATCGATACGGTCGAGCTTGGTTGCTGCATCCATCGTTCAGTCCTCGCAATGTCGAATCGGAGCCTCGATCAAGCCAACAGCGCACGCTGATGGGCATATGCCAGGTCGGCGAGGCTGGCATATTCGCAGCGCTTGCCGTCCATTGCCTGAGGCGAGTTGTTCCACGGTGAATGGTGATCGCGGCGCAACGTGCAGATTGGAAAGTCCACCCGGTCGACCCACGGATCATCACTCTCGGTGCTGCGCACCGGTAGCAGCTCAGCGCGCTCCAGCCCTAGACGCTGCAGCGCGCTTTCAAGGCCCGCGTGCCAGTCGTCACTGGCCGGCTCGATGACCGCATCGAAGGCGATCGGCAGACGCTCGGCAAGGGCCTGTACATCGATGCCGTAAGGCGGGGCGATCAGTATCAGGCGGTAGAACTTGCTCAAGTACTGCAGAGCGCCCGGCGCATCTTCGAACATGGGCCACTGGGCAGAAGAGCTACTGAACGCCACACTTTCATCCCAGTCGGGAACGATCTGCAATTGTTGCGCCAGACGCTGGTAGAGCTGCCCGTGAAATGCCGTGGCGCTGCTGCGCCCGTTGCTGTTGGCCAGCTCGCCAGCGACGTGCCGGTAGGCATCGAGCAATTGGGCGTCGCCCGCCAGCCCCTGCACCTGCACTGCCAGTGGACGCAGCCCTTCGATAATGCCCCGTTCACGATCAACCAGGGTGCCGAACGACAGGCCCAGTGCCTTGTATTGGGTAACCTTCATTGCTCGCTCCAGAATATGGCCGTGCTACATCCCTGATCATTCAGGCCAGCGCCCACTGCCGCGACGCCGACCCCTCCCATTCTGCTCAGCAGGCCGCCGCCAGCGCCTTGTCGAGCATTTGCAAGGCTTCGGCCAGTTGCTCGGGTGTGGTCACCAGGGGGGCGAGGAAGCGCACCACGTTGCGGTGTATGCCGCACTTGATCACCAGCAGCCCGGCGTTGCGCGCCTCGTCGATGACCTTTTGCGCCAGGGCCGCATCCGGGCTCTGGCGGTCATCGTCGGCGACCATCTCGATGGCCTGCATGAAGCCCAGGCCGCGCACCTCGCCGATCCGCGGGTAGCGACGCTGCAGGGCCTGCAAGCCCTCGTTGAGTTGCGCCGCAAGCATCTCGCTCTGCTCCAGCAGATTCTGCTCTTCGAACAGATCCAGTACCGCCAGGGCGGCAGCACAGGCCACCGGGTTGCCACCGTAGGTGCCGCCCAGGCCGCCGGGTGTCGGCGCGTCCATGATCGCCGCGCGGCCTACCACGCCCGACAGCGGCATGCCGCCGGCCAGGCTTTTGGCCACGGTGACCAGATCCGGCTGGATACCGGCATGCTGGAACCCGAACATGCTGCCGGTGCGACCGAAGCCGGCCTGGATTTCATCGAGGATCAGCACGATGCCATGCTCGGTGCAGCGTGCGCGCAGGGCCTGCAGGAACTCCTTTGGCGCGGCCAGAAAACCACCGTCGCCCTGTACCGGTTCGATGATGATGGCCGCCACCCGATCAGGCGCCACATCGGTGGCGAACAATTCGTCGAGCTCGGCCAGCGCACGCTCGCTGCTGATGCCGCGGTAGGCGTTCGGGTAGGTCGCATGGTAGATCTCGGCAGGGAAGGGGCCGAANTTCTGCTTGTAGGGCTGGCTCATGCCGGTCAGCGTCACGCCCAGCAGCGTGCGGCCATGGAAGCCGCCGCGAAAGGAAATCACCGCCGTGCGGTTGGTGTAGCCGCGGGCAATCTTGACGGCATTTTCCACGGCCTCGGCGCCAGAGGTGAACAGCACGCTCTTGTAGTGCTCGTCACCGCCCACCAGTTTGTTCAGGCGCGCCGCCAGCTGGATATAGGTCTCGTACGCCACCACCTGAAAGCTGGCGTGGGAGATTTCACCGGCCTGGCGACGTACCGCCTCGACGATGCGCGGGTGACTGTGGCCGGTGTTCAACACGCCGATGCCGCCGACGAAGTCCAGATAGCGCTTGCCGTCGACATCCCAAAGCTCGGCGCCTGCGGCCCGAGCCGCGACCACCGGATGAGCGGTGGCGATGCCACGGGGAACGTGTTGCTCACGCAGGGTCAGCAGGCGTTGAGTTTCGGTCAGTGCAGAATTCATCTCGATCTCCATGAGCGCCGGGGTGGCGGGTATGTGATCAGGATAAGGATTGCCCGGAACCACAAGCGCTGAAGTTCGTGCAGGCCGCGGGCGGATCGACTGTTTTGCAGCAGGGCTGCGAAATATTTCGCTGTGGGTGGCTCGGCTACTGTGTAAAGCCGAGGCCGACGGTGGCAGCAGTCAGCGGGCCACCGCCGGCGTTGCGGGTCAGGCGCCGGCGCGGGGCACCACGATGGTGTCTTCCGGATGCAGGCGCATCAGCATGGGCGAGCCGATGGGCGGCAGGCTGAGATTGCCTTCGTGGTGGCTGGCTTGGCGCAGGCTGACGGTGGGGCCTGCTTCCAGGTCAACGAATACCTTGAGGCTTTCGCCCTGGAACACGATGTCGGCAACCCGCCCGCGCAGGCGATTCCATTCCGGGCCGGCACTTGGGTTGTCGAGCAGCAGTTTTTCCGACTGCAGGGCCAGAAAGACGTCACCGGAAGGGGGGATCGGGCGGCTGGTGCGCAGCGCCGTGCTGCCCAGGCTCAGGCCATTGTCTGCCGTGCGCTGCAGGGGCACCAGGGTACTTTCGCCGATGAAACTGGCGACGAAATCGTTGGCTGGATGGTCGTGCAGGCGCCGTGGCGTATCGACTTGCACCAGCTCGCCGCCGCGCATGATGGCAATGCGGTCGCTCATGGTCAGTGCCTCGCGCTGGTCGTGCGTCACGTAGATCATCGTCGCGCCCAGGCGCTTGTGCAGCGTGCGCAGTTCGATCTGCATGATCTCGCGCAATTGCTTGTCGAGCGCTGACAGCGGTTCGTCCATGAGAATCAGCTTGGGCTCGAAGACGATGGCACGCGCCAGGGCAACGCGCTGGCGCTGGCCACCCGACAGCGCCGCGATGTTGCGGTCTTCGTAGCCGCTCAGCTCGACGGTGGCCAGGGCGGTCTTGACCCGCTCACGGCTGTTGCTGGCGCTTTCGCCGCGGGCGCGCAGCGGGAAGGCGACGTTCTCGCCCACGGTCATGTGCGGGAACAGGGCGTAGTTCTGGAACACCACGCCGATTTCGCGCTTGTGCGGGGGCATCAGGGTGACGTCGCGCTCACCGAAGAAGATGCTCCCCGAACTGACCCGGATAAAGCCGCCGAGGATGCTCAGCAAGGTGGTCTTGCCGGAGCCGGATGGCCCCAGCAACGACATGAATTCACCCGCTTCAACCTTCAAGTCGACATTGTGCAGCGCCTTGAGACTGCCGTACTGCTTGCATACCCGGTTGACGCTGACCGATTCGAAACCTTCAGTGAACTGCATGGCGTGTCCTCTATGCACAAGGGAGTGGACGAAAATGGGCTGCCTGTCATCTGAACACAGCCATGGGCGGGGTTCGTGCCGTTTTGGGCGGCCGGAAAAACACGATCTGCTGCCCGGCTAGTTCAGCCCGCCGATGTGCCAGGCCTTCACTTCGAGGAATTCATCGAGGCCGTATTTGGAGCCTTCGCGGCCCGTGCCGGATTGCTTCATGCCGCCAAAGGGCGCGACTTCCATGGAGATCACCCCGGTATTGAGGCCGACCATGCCGAACTCCAGGCGCTCGCCCACGCGCCAGGCGCGGCGCATGTCCTGGGTGAAGTAATAGGCGCCCAGGCCGTATGGCGTGGCATTGGCCAGGGCGAGCGCTTCGGCTTCATCCTGGAAGCGGAACAGCGGCGCAACCGGGCCAAAGGTTTCTTCGTTGGCCAGCAGCATGTCGGCGCTGGCATCGCGCAATACGCTGGGCTGTACATAGAGGCCGTCGCCCTGGGGGGCGCCACCGGTAACCAGGCTGGCGCCTTTGTGCAGCGCGTCAGCGATATGCCGGGCGACCTTGTCCACCGCCGCGGCATTGATCAGCGGGCCGATGGTGACGCCCTCCTGCAGGCCGTCGCCGACCTTGAGTTGGCTGACCGCGGCACTCAGGCGCTCGACGAAGCGCTCGTAGATGCCGTCCTGCACCAGGATGCGGTTGGCGCATACGCAGGTTTGCCCGGCGTTGCGGAATTTGCTCTGCATGACGCCGGCAATGGCCAGGTCGAGGTCGGCATCGTCGAACACGATGAAGGGTGCGTTGCCGCCCAGCTCGAGGCTCAGGCGCTTGATGGTGGCCGCGCACTGGCTCATCAGCAACTGGCCGACGCGGGTGGAGCCGGTGAACGACAGTTTGCGGACTGCCGGGTTGGCGGTCATTTCGCCGCCCACGCCGGCCGGCAGGCCGGTCAGCACGTTGAACACGCCAGCCGGTATGCCGGCACGCTCGGCGAGTACCGCCAGGGCCAGCGCTGACAGCGGGGTCATTTCCGACGGTTTGACCAATACCGGGCAGCCGGCGGCCAGGGCCGGCGCGCACTTGCGGGTGATCATCGCGTTGGGGAAGTTCCACGGGGTGATCGCCGCGACCACGCCGATGGGTTGCTTGAGTACCAGAATGCGCCGGTCGGCGGCGGGCGAGGGGATGGTGTCGCCATAGATGCGTCGCGCTTCCTCGGCGAACCATTTGACGAAGCTGGCGCCATAGGCGATCTCGCCACGCGCCTCGGCCAGCGGCTTGCCTTGCTCGGTGGTCATGATCAGCGCCAGGTCTTCCTGGTTGTCCATGATCAGCCTGAACCATTTCTCCAGATAGCTCGCGCGCTCGGCGGCNGGCACTTCACGCCAGGTCGCGAAGCAGGCTTCGGCGGCCTGGATGGCGCGGCGGGTTTCGGCTGCCTGCAGGGCCGGCACNCGGGCGATCAGCTCGCCGTTGGCCGGGTTGATCACGTCGATGGTGCTGCCGTCATCGGCTTCGATCCAGGCGCCGTTGGCATAGGCGCGTTCGACCAGCAGGGAAGGGTCGCGCAATTGGTTCTTCAACATGTTCAGGACCTTGAGGCTAGGTGGGATGGTTTCATTGTAAAAATCCCGCCCAGCGGCCGATGCCGAGATGGGGCGCCGGGCGGGTGATAGATGCTGAATTGCCAGGATTGGCAGCAGGCTATGCTGGCCGCCGCCTGGTTGCCCCAGGGACAGAACTGCCGGAGAAACTGGCAGCCTGCCCTGGGGGCCGTGAGGGGCTCAGGCCTGTTTGTTGCGCCCGGCGATCACCACCAGAATCAACGAGGCGAGAATCAGGATCGAGCTGATCGCGGCGATGGTCGGGTCGATTTCGTCGCGCAGGGCCGTGAACATGCGCTTGGTCAGCGTCTGGTTGTCGCCACCGGAGACGAACAGCGCCACCACCGTCTCGTCCAGCGAGGTAATGAAGGCGAACAGCGTCGCCGACACCACGCTGGGTTTGATCTGCGGCAGGGTCACCGCCATGAAGGCGCGAAAGCGATTCATGCCGAGGCTGCGGGCGACCATTTCCTGGGACATGTCGAAATTGCGCAGGCCAGCGAGCAGGGCGATGATCACGTAGGGCAACGCCAGCATGATATGCGCCAGCACCAGGCCGGTCAGCGTGCTGATCAGGCCGACCCGTGCGTAGACGAAGAACACCCCGGCAGCGATCAGGATGATCGGCACCATCATCGGCAGCAGCAGAATGATCTGCAGGGTACGCACCACCTTGAGGCTCGAGCTGTTGATCGCNTAAGCCGCCGCCATGCCGATNGGCAGGCTGATCAGCATGGTGAAGAACGCNGTGATCAGGCTGACCCTGGCCGCCGACATCCACTCGCGGCTGTTGAAGAACGCCTCGTACCAGGTCGTCGACCACTGNTTGGGCGGAAACTGCAAGAAGCGTGCTTCGGAGAACGACATCGGCACCACGATCAGCACCGGGATGATCAGGTACAGCAGGATCACCGTGACCAGCACAACGAACAGGACTTGCGACAGGCGCAGGTAGCGCAGTCTGGCGAACAGGTTCATGAGCGTGCCCCCAGAATACGTTCGATGGGAATGAAGCGATTGACCCCCCAGAAGATCAGGAATACCACCAGCAGCAGTACCAGGCCCACCGCGCTGGCGGCGCCCCAGGCGTGGTAGAGCTCGACGTTGCGCTGCACCAGCATCGACACCAGGATGGTGCGGCCACCGCCGAGCAGTTCCGGGGTAATGAAGAAGCCCAGGCAGATCACGAAGACCAGAATCGAGCCGGCCATGATTCCCGGCGCGGCCATGGGCAGGAACACCCGGCGGAAGGTGTAGAAGGGCTTGGCCCCCAGGCTTTCCGAAGCCTGCAGCAGATCCTGGGGGATCTTCTTCATCACCGCGTACAGCGGCAGCACCATGAACGGCAGCATCACGTGCAGGGTACCGATCACCGTGCCGGTGGTGTTGTGCATCAGGTTCAGCGGCTGGTCGATGATGCCCATGTCGATCAGCGTCTGGTTTACCAGGCCGCGGCGTTGCAGCAGTACCAGCCAGGCATAGGAGCGCACCAGGACGCTGGTCCAGAACGGCAGGATGACGCAGATCAGCACCAGGTTGGCCCAGAAACCNTGCAGGCGCGANGCCGCATAGGCGATCGGGAAACCCATGATGATCGACAGGATGGTGACCAGAAAGCTGATCTTGAAGGTCAGCGCGAAGGTATCCCAGTAGATCGGCTCGTTGAAAATGCGCAGGTAGTTGGCGAGGGTGAAACCCTCTTCGCTCTGCACCGACTGGAAGGTCAGCCAGCACAGCGGCAGGATCAGCAGCACCGCCACCATGACCAGCGCGGGGGCCAGCAGCAACAGCATCGAGGCGTGCTCCTTGCGCTCCTCTCGGGCCAGTGCTGCTTGATCGGGCGAGGGCGGGCCGCTGCGGCCACTGGCTTCGGCCAGGGGCTTGGCGAGATACGCGTTAGTCATGGGGCCTCCGATCACTTCTTCTGAACGAACGACAGCCAGCGCTCTTCGGCTTTGACGCCTTCCTCGGAGGCCCACCATTTGGCAGACAGCAGGGCCTGGCGAGCCAGGTTTTGCGGNGAGGANGGCAGNTTGGCGGCACGCTCGTCAGGGATCACGCCAGTCTTGAAGGCTTCGGGGTTGAGCGGGCCGTAATCGATGATCATCGGCAGGGCTGCCTGCAGCTTGGCGTCGATGGCCTCGTTGACGAACTTCATCGCCGCTTCCTTGTGGGGCGTGCCCTTGAGCACGCACAGCGAGTTGGTTTCCAGAATGCCCTGGTTGTAGTCGAACGCGACGGGTGCGCCGGCCTGCTGGACCGCGCTGATACGGCCGTTCCAGGCCTGGATCATATCGACTTCACCGTCGCTGATCAGCTGCGCCGACTGGCCGCCGGAAGTCCACCAGGTGGCGATATTCGGCTTGATTTCTTCGAGCTTCCTGAAGGCCCGTTCGACGTCCATGGGGTATAGCTTGTCAGCCGCAACGCCATCGGCGAGCAGGGCAATTTCCAGGGTCGGGCGCGGCAGATTGCGCAGCGAGCGTTGCCCTGGGTATTTCTTGGTATCCCAGAAATCCGCCCAGGTTTTCGGCGCGGAGTCTTCATCGAAGGCGTCGGTGCGGTAGGCCAGCACCGTGGAGTAGCTGATATAGCCGACGCTGTAATCGTCTTTCAACTCGGCGGGAAGTTGTGCGGCATTGGGAATCAGCGCCATATCGAGCTTCTCGAACAAGCCTTCCTGTACGCCGCGAATGCAGTCGCCGGTGGGCAGGTCGACCACATCCCAGGTGACCTTGCCACTTTCCACCTGGGTCTTGATGATCGGATAGGCCTTGGGCGAGCTGTCCTGCTTGAGCGTCAGGCCAAGCTTCTTGGCGGCCGGCTCGAGAATCGCCTTGGTCTGCGCCTCCTGATAGGCGCCGCCTTGGGAGACGAATGTAATGTCTTCTGCAGAGGCGTGGCTGGCGATAGTGCTCAGCATCGCCAGGGTGATACCGCTGATTGCGTTACCGGGGAATTTTTTCATCGTGGGCTCCGAAGGGGTGGCAGATTCAAAAGGCGAATTAGAGGTTTTATTCGGGTCGCTCTGCGGGAGCATGCAACCTTTAATGTACTGGCAAGCAACTGGTCGAAATGGGTACAAATGGGCAGCCGTGGAGTGCTTTATTGCGAAAAGCAGGCAGGCGGCAGCATGTCCTGCGCTGATCAGGCGGGGCGGCTGGAAAAGGGGCTGGAGAGGGCGCGAGGCCTGGCCTGAAACACTGGGCGCGGTGCCGCCAACGCGGGCGACGAGCAGGCCTTGGTCGCCGAGAAACGCAAGCCGCTCGCGGCCGTCCTCGGCAACTCGCCCTGGTTACGCCAGCAGATGGGGGCGCAGCAAGGTCCTTTCCGCGTCAGGTACGCGTATCGGTTTTCGCGTCTCGGCGTCCATGGTTATCACCGTGGTACGCGCCTGCACGCATGGCTGGCCGTTCTGCCAGAGTTCCTGAACGAAGCAGATGGAGCTGTTGCCGATGCGTTCGACGGCCGTGCGAACCGTAACGGGCGTGCCCCAGTGCAGCTCCCGGCTGAAATCGACGTTCAGGTTGACCACCATGGTCGGCACCCTGGAGCCCAGTTCTTCGCGAAACAGCGCCGCGCGGCCGTCGGCCAGCCAGACGGGAATCACGGTGTTGTTGATATGCCCGCGCATGTCGGTCTCGCTGAAGCGCGGCTTGATCGAGGCTTCGAAGAAAGGGCTCATGATCCTCTCCTGGGTTGGCCGCCTTCGTCCGGCTGCAGGCAGGCTGTCAGCCGGACGGAGGCGGGCGTAGTCAGCGTTTTTCAGAGCCGCTCGATGATCAGCGCCACACCCTGGCCGACCCCGACGCACATGCTGCACAGCGCATAGCGGCCCTGCTGGCGCTCCANCTGGTTCAGCGCGGTGGTGACCAGCCGCGCCCCGGAGGCGCCCAGCGGATGGCCGATGGCGATGGCACCGCCGTTGGGGTTGACCCGTGGGTCGTCGTCCCGCAGCCCCAGGCGCCGGCACACGGCGATGGCCTGCGCGGCGAAGGCCTCGTTGAACTCGATCACGTCCATCTGCTCGATGTTCAGGCCGCTCAGGCCCATGACCTTTTCCACCGCCGGTACCGGGCCCATGCCCATCAGGCGCGGGGCGACGCCGGCAGTGGCCATGGCCACCACCCGGGCGCGTGGCTTGAGGCCATGCCGGTCGACGGCTGCGCCACTGGCCATCAGCAGCGCGCAGGCGCCATCGTTGATGCCCGAGGAGTTGCCGGCGGTCACCGTGCCGTCGGCCTTGACCACGCCCTTCAGGCCGCCGAGCGCGTCGAGCGTGCTGTCCGGGCGCGGGTGCTCGTCCTGGCTGACGATGCGCTCGGGCTTGCGCGGCTGGGCGATGGTCACCGGCATGATTTCCTTGGCGAAAAAGCCCGCCTCCTGGGCCTGTTGCCAGCGCTGTTGGCTGCGCAGGGCAAAGGCATCCTGGTCGGCACGCGACACGCCTTCTTCCTCGGCCACGTTCTCGGCGGTCAGGGTCAGCGCGTCGACGCCGTACAGCGCCTTCATCTTCGGGTTGACCAGGCGCCAGCCGATGGTGGTGTCTTCCAGTTGCTGGCCGCGGGCAAAGGCCTGTTCCGCCTTGGCCAGTACATAAGGGGAGCGGCTCATGCTTTCGACGCCGCCGGCGATCATCAGCTGCGCCTCGCCGCAGCGCAGGGCGCGGGCGGCGCTGCCCACCGCATCGAGGCCGGAGCCGCACAGGCGGTTGAGGGTCGCGCCGGGTACCGAGATCGGCAGGCCCGCCAGCAGCGCGGCCATGCGCGCGACGTTGCGGTTGTCTTCGCCGGCCTGGTTGGCGCAGCCGTAGATCACCTCGTCGAGCAGGCCCCAGTCCAGGCCGGGGTTGCGCGCCATCAGCTCGGCGATGGGCAGGGCGGCCAGGTCATCGGTGCGAACCGAGGACAGCGCACCGTTGAAACGGCCGAACGGCGTGCGGATCGCATCGCAGATATAGGCTTCTGACATTTTCCTCACTCCTTCTCTGGCTTGGCGCCAGGTTTCAGCAGGGTGGCATCGCCACGCTCCTGGCCTTTGCCGGAGGCTTCGACGAAGCCATCCAGGGCGGCATTCAACTCACTCGAACCCATGCTGCGGGCGATGAAGATCGGGCCGCCGCGCCAGCGCGGGAAACCGTAGCCATGGACGAGGGCGATATCGATATCCTCCGGGCGCTGGCAGACGCCCTGCGCGAGCAGCAGCAGAGCTTCGTTGATCAGTGCCAGCACGGCGCGCTGCTGGATTTCCTGATCACTGAAGGCTTTGGCTTCGATGCCTTGTTCACGGCGATAGCCGGCGATGATCTCGGCGACGGTGCTGTCGCTCTGTGGCTTGTTGTCCTCGCCGTAGCGGTAGTAGCCCCTGGCCGTCTTGCGGCCGAGGCGACCGGCTTCGCAGAGCAGATCGGGGATACCGACGTAGCGGCGCAGGTGGCGTGTGGCGGCGGTCTGCTGGCGCATCCGCCAGGCGATGTCCAGGCCCGACATGTCGGCTACCTTGAACGGGCCCATGGCGAAACCGTATTGCTCCAGGGCCGCGTCGATCTGTTCGGGGCTGGCGCCTTCTTCGAGCATGAACTCGCACTGGCGGCGATAGGCCGCGTACAGGCGGTTGCCGACGAAGCCCCAGGCGTTGCCGACGACGATGGCTTTCTTCTTCAGGCGCTCGGCGAATTTCAGCGCCGTGCACAGTGCTTGCTCGCCGGTCGAACGGCCGCGCACCACTTCCAGCAGGGCCATGCGCTGCGCCGGGCTGAAGAAATGCAGGCCGAGCACGCGCTCGGGGTGGGGGATGCCTTTGGCGATCGCGTCGATATCCAGATAGGAGGTGTTGGTCGCCAGCAGGGTGTCGCGGCTCACCTGGGCGGCGAGTTGCCCGAACAGCGCCTGCTTGGCAGCCAGGTCTT
>JGI26054J46599_1000211_pt1 | contig 16090 bp, 12 predicted proteins | sample HigsolmetaGSP16D_FD_46599 | JGI IMG/M metagenome (IMG submission 46599) | reverse complement strand
CGGCCTGTTCGCCTATTCGTCAGGCCACAGGCGGATCGGTTTGCCGCTGGCCGGCCACAGGCGCAGTTGCTCGATGGGCGAGATATCCCAGCGCTCGATGGTGGTCAGGCTCTGCAGAAAGCGGTTTTCCTGCTCCATCAGCGCCGGCGCGCACATTTTGCGGGTGCTGCCGGGGTTACTGATGGTCAGCTTGTCGCCAGCCAGGGTATAGCTGGCGAACCAGTGGTTGCAGCCGGCATTGCCGTAGGCGCGGCCATCTTCGCCAAGGATGATGGTCAGGTGGCTGTTGTCGATCAGCGGGCGTTCGCCGATCCATTCCACGCGGTAGGTGCGCTCGGTTTCCAGCTGCACGGGTTTTGCCGCGCAGCCAGCCAGGGCTGCAGTGAGCAAGCCAAGGGCGAGAAGCGGTTTCATCAGGCCTCCTTTTTGATACACGCAGGGCACAGGTGCTTGTCCTGCTGTTTGCGCCAGCCGAGCTCGGCAAGGCGCGCATCGGCGGCCGGCGTCTGGGCTTTTTTACCCAGGGCAGTGTCGACCGCGAATTCGAAGTCCAGTTGCTTGCCGCAGCTGTCGCAGGTCACTTCCCAGTTGAAGATCGACAGCTCGGTGAAGGCCGGCCCATGAGCGACCGCGACCCATTGGCCGGGCGGATTGATCAGGTGGCGAACCTTGTCGACCTGCAGGCGCATGCTCAGGTCGCGGCTGCCCTTGAGGCTGACCACCAGGGTATCGTTGCCTTTGATCGAGCCACCGTTGCCGGTGACCTGATAGCGGCCGGGAGCCAGGGCGCGGCACTCGATCAGGGTGTGTTCGGGGTTGAGCAGGTTGTAGCGAAAATCGTGTTCGGCCATGGATCCTCCGGGTGAGGGCGGCATTCTAGCAGGGCGCGACCACGGCGGGCGGGGTAGCGACGCCTGGCGTGACGCCGAAGCGGGCATCAGGCAGCGGGAAAGATTTCCCGCAAGGCGGCGCGATACAGGGCGAAGGCTGCCACGGCGCCGCCGACGGCTTCCTCACGCTGGCTTTCGCTCAGCTCCAGGCCGTCGAGCAGGGCCACGAACTGGCGCCAGTGCAGGCCGCGACCATCCGGGTGGGCGGCCAGGTGGCGGGCACCTCTTTCGGCGCTCAGGCCGATCAGCTGGGTTTGCTTGAACAGAAAAGCGGCGCCCAGGTTGGAACCCTCGCTGCAGTACAGCCAGCCCAGGCCGGCATGCACGCTGGGTGGCGTGACCGGGGTTGGGGTGGGCGGATGGGCAAGGCCCAGATCCGTGAGGTCGGCACACACCGCGCTGAAGCGCGGCAGTTCGTGCAGCCCGGGCAGCAGGCGATTGAGCTCGCTAGCGTGGTACAGGGCATCCAGGGCGCCATGGAAGCGATGCTGCAGGCGCAGGAAACACCCGTACCGCGCGAGGCTCTCGAAGGGCCGCGACTGCATCACCAGCGTGTCGACACTGTCGTGCTCACGGCGGGTGCCGGCTTTCAGCTGCTTGCTCAGGGGCAGTTGCGCGGGCGGCAGCACTTGCATCGCCGCCACCTGGGCTGAGGTGTCCAGATCAAACGGCGGCATCGTGGGCTTCCTGTTGCAGGCGCTCGATNGCCTGCTCGAGTTCGTCCAGGCCGCTGCTGCGGATCGGCTGATCCTGCTTGAGCNGGGTTTCGCTGTGCTGGCAGGCGGCGCGCAGTTGCGGCACGCCGCAGTAGCGGGTGGCGCCGTGCAGGCGGTGGATGCGTTCGATCAGGGCGTTGCGGTCGCCATCGGCGCGTGCCTGGCGGATCGCCTGCAGGTCACCCGGCAGCCCGGCCAGCAGCATGTTGAGCATGTCGGCGGCCAGGTCGGCCTTGCCGGCGGCCAGGCGCAGGCCTTCTTCCTTGTCGAGCACGGCCGTGGCAGGCGCCGCCGCGGTATCGGGTTGCGGCTCCTGGTGGTTGCTGGCCAGGCTCAGGCCGGTCCATTTGAGCACCACCTGGGCCAGCTGGCGCTCGCTGATCGGCTTGGTCAGGTAATCGTCCATGCCGCTTTGCAGCAGGGTGCGCTTTTCGTTGGCCAGGGCGTGGGCGGTCAGGGCGACGATGGGCATCGGTGTGCGCGCGTTGTCGTGCTCCCACTGACGGATCGCCTCGGTGGTCTGGCGACCATCCATGCCGGGCATCTGCACGTCCATGAACACCAGGTCGAAGTCCTGCTCCTGGGTGATCACCAGGGCGTCGAAGCCGCTGCTGGCGACCGTGACCTTGGCGCCCATGTCGTCGAGCAGGGTCTGCACCAGGAGCAGATTGGCGGCGTTGTCATCGACGCAGAGAATGGCCGGCGAACGCGTCAGGTTGTGGTGCGGCGCCTGGCGCGCCTGGCGCGGCGCCACCAGTTCNNTCAGCGCGCGCTGCAGGCGCCGGGTACAGGCCGGCTTGGCCTGCAGCTGGCTGTGCCAGTCCGGCACGTTGTCCTGGTAGAGCGTCTGTTCGGTGGTGGGGCAGAGCACCACGCTCTTGCAGCCCAAGGCCTCGAGATCCCAGACCCGTTTGCCCAGCTCCGTGGGCGCCAGGTCGTCGCTGGTGATGCCGAGAACGGCGCAGCTGAAGGGTTGTGCGGAGCCGGCAGCCTGGGCGACGGCTTCGCAGAGGCTATTGATGTCGAGGAATTCGCTGACCTGCAGGCCGCAATCTTCCAGCTGGTGCTGCAGCGCCTGGCGGGCCAGTTCGTGGGCTTCGAGGATCGCCACGCGGCGGCCAGCCAGGGCACGGGGGTGCTCGTCGGCCTCGCTGCGCGCCTTGGGCAGGTTGAGGCTGACCCAGAATTCGGAGCCTTCGCCCGGCGTGCTGTCGACCCCGATTTCGCCGCCCATCTGCTCGATCAGGCGCTTGGAAATCACCAGGCCCAGGCCGGTGCCGCCGGCCTGGCGNGACATCGAGTTGTCGGCCTGGCTGAAGGCCTGGAACAGCGCACGCAGGTCTTCTTCACCCAGGCCGATGCCGGTGTCGCGCACGCTGATGCGCAGCTGGGCGCGGTCGGCGGTTTCTTCCTCGACCATGGCGCGGATGACGATGCTGCCCTCGCGGGTGAACTTGATGGCATTGCTGACCAGATTGGTGAGCACCTGCTTGAGGCGCAGCGGGTCGCCCGACAGCCATACCGGGGTGTCGCGATAGACCAGCGAGAGCAGCTCGAGCTTCTTCTCGTGGGCGGTTGGCGCGAGGATGGTCAGGGTGTCCTGCAGCAGGTCGCGCAGGTTGAAGGGGATGTTTTCCAGCACCAGCTTGCCGGCCTCGATCTTCGAGAAGTCGAGCACCTCGTTGATGATGCTCAGCAGGCTGTCGGCGGACTTTTCGATGGTGCTCAGGTAGTCCTGCTGGCGNGGGCTGAGCTCGCTCTTCTGCAGCAGGTTGGTGAAGCCGAGGATGCCATTGAGCGGCGTGCGGATCTCGTGGCTCATGTTGGCCAGGAACTCGGATTTGATGCGGCTCGCCTCCAGGGCCTCCTTGCGGGCGAAATCCAGCTCGATNTTCTGGATCTCGATGTTTTCCATGTTCTGGCGCAGGTCCTCGGTGACCTGGTCGATGCTGTGCTGCATTTCCTCCTGGGCGGCCTGCAGCGATTCGGCCATGCGGTTGATGCCCGAGGCCAGTTCGTCCAGCTCGTGGCTGCCCAGTGGCGGCAGGCGGGTTTCCAGGTGGCCGTCCTTGAGCAGGGCGACGCCGTGCTTGATGCGCAGCAGGGGGTCGTTGATGCTGCGGCTCATGCGCAAGGCCAGCAGGCCGGTGATGATCAGCCCGGTGACCACCAGCAGCAGGCTGGTGAGCAGGCTGCGGTAGCCGCTGAGCAAGGTGTTGTGGTGCGACAGCTCCAGCTCCACCCAGCCGATTGCCCCGGCCTCGCCGTCGCTGCGTTCGTCGCCGCTGAGGGTCAGGTGCTGGGCCAGCACCGGCAGCAGGAAGCGGGTAGCGTCCTGGCTGCTGTGTTCGGCGATGTCCACGGTGTTGCTGTCGATCAGCGGGCGCTGGTTGAGCATGCTCGGGCCCGCATGGGCCAGGCGCTCGCTTTGCGTGTCCAGAAAGGTCACCGCACGCACGTCCGGCTGTTCCAGGGCTTCGGTGGCGATGCGCTGCAGCAACGCCTGGTCGCCATGCAGCAGGGCGGGGGCGGCCAGGGGCGCCAATTGTCCGGCGATCATGTGGCCGCGTTGCAGCAGTTGCGCCTGCAGCCCGGAAAGTTGCATCCAGATGAAATAGCCGCCCAACACCAGCGCCAGCAGGCTGGTGGGCAGCAGGGTAAGCATCAGTACCCGCCCCTTGATGCCGATATCCTTGAACACGCAATGCCCCCTTTCGACGATGCCAGGCAGTGTAGCGATTCCCGCCTTGCGACGCTTGCCCCGTCGCAAGGCGGGTTACGGGTACCCGGGCGTTAGGTAGAATCGCTCGCATTTGCTTGCCAGAGCCATTTCGCCATGACCCTTTCACCCAGCAGCGCCACCCGGATTCTTGCCGTCGAAGATGACCCGGCCCTGGCCTCGCACCTGCAGGCGCACCTGCAGGGCTGCGGCTTTGACGTGACCCTCAGCCACGACGGCAGTGAAGGCCTGCGCCTGGCCCGGGAGCAGCACTTCGACCTGATCCTGATGGACATCCTGCTGCCCGGCAGCAATGGCCTGGACGTGCTGCAACGCCTGCGCGAGCAGCGCCACGTGCCGGTCATCCTGATGTCTGCCCTGGGCGCCGAGCAGGACCGTATCGCCGGCTTCAGCAAGGGGGCCGACGACTACCTGCCCAAGCCGTTCAGCCTTGGCGAGCTGAGCGTGCGTATCGAGGCCATTCTGCGCCGGGTAGCCTATGAGCGGCGTGGCCAGCCGCCGTTGCAGGTCGATGCGCTGCGCTTNNACGAAGAGCGCTGCGACGTCTGTCATGACGGCCAGTGGGCGATGCTCACCTCGACCGAGTACCGCCTGCTGGAAACCTTTTCCCGGCACGCCGAGGAGGTGCTCAGCAAGGCCTTCCTGTACCAGCACGTGCTGCATCGCGGCTATTCCCAGCATGACCGCAGCCTGGACATGCACGTCAGCAACGTGCGTCGCAAACTCAAGACCATCGGCTACGCCAGCACGCGCCTGGAGTCGGTATGGGGCAAGGGTTACGTGCTGACGGCGCGGGAATCCTGAAGTGCCGGAGCGGCATTCGCTGTTCTGGAAGCTGATCGTCGGCCTGGCCCTGTTCTGTCTGCTGAGCATCAGCATGCACATGGACCTGGAACGGCGGGTGTACGACTCGATGTCCACGCTGCCCGCGCACAGCCAGCAGCAGCTGAAAGCCTTGGCCGGCGAGGCGGAAGCGGCCTGGCGGGAGCACGGTCGCGAGGGTCTGGACGGGTTTCTGCACGACCTCTATCAGCGTGAGCAGGTGTGGGTCGTGGTGGTGGACCAGCACCACCAGTCGTTGTCCTCCTGCCCGCTCAGCGAAGAGGAGGCGCTGCGCCTGAGCTTCGTGCGCCGGCTCGACCAGAAGGTCGGCCGGCCCGGCGGCCAGCCGGTGTTCTATGTGCCGTTCAGCGATGGCAATGGGCGCCTGGTGATGGAGCTGCCGCCGCGCCTGGATCCACGCAGCGACCGCCCCTTGTGGGACTTCTTTCTGCGCAGCGTGCTGCCCGCCTGCCTGGCCATCCTCCTGGCTACCTTGTTGTATCGCTGGCTGATCGGGCCGCTGGTGATCCTGCGCCGCCAGGCCAATGGCCTCAGTGCCGGCGACCTGAGCGCCCGGGTGGGCCCGCCGGTGGCGAGCCGCAAGGACGAACTGGGCGAGCTGGGGCGCGCCTTCGATCATATGGCCGAGCGCCTGCAAGGCACCGTGGTTTACCAGCGGCGCTTGTTGCGTGACCTGTCCCATGAGCTGCGTACGCCGCTGAGCCGGCTGCGCGTGGCCAACGACGGCGAGAGCGACCCGCAGGTGCTGCGCCAGCGCCTCGACCGCGAGATCACCATCATGCAGAACCTGGTGGAGAACTCCCTGGAGCTGGCNTGGCTGGACTCCGAGCGCCCGCAATTCGAGCGCGAGCCGATTCGCCTGCTGCAGCTCTGGGACATGCTGGTCGAGGACGCCTGCTTCGAAGCCGGCTGGTGCCGCGAGCGCATGCTGTTCGAGGCCGATGAAGAGTGCACGGTGTACGCCAACCTGACCAGCCTGGCCCAGGCCCTGGAAAACCTGCTGCGCAACGCCATTCGCCATTCACCGCCGCAAGGGCGGGTGCGCCTGAGCGGCGTGCTTGAAGGTGACTGCTGGCATTTGTGCCTGGTCGACGACGGCCCCGGTATCGAGGCGCGCTACCTGGAAACCATTTTCGAGCCCTTCGCTCGGCTCGACAGTGCGCGCCCCGGTGACGGCGGCTTCGGCCTCGGCCTGAGCATCGCACGCAGTGCCATTGCCTTGCAGGATGGTCGCCTGTGGGCGCAGAGCCCGCCAGGCAGCGGGCTGCAGATGCACCTGCTGCTGCCGGCTGCCGAGGTCCAGGNGCAAACTGTATAGACTGTAAATGACGTTTACTCTCATATGGTATTGACTATCATTTGCGCCGCTATCGCGGTGGGAAGGCTCTAGGGAGCGCCTTCGGGAGATCCACCACCGCCGTTTTCGCCCGCCCGGGCCTGACAATCATGCGGTAAGGGAACGTCGATGAATCCGAAGTACACACCGAGTCTGCTGGCCACGGCCATCATGCTGGCATTCAGCGCGCCGGCTGCGTATGGGCAGCTGGACGAACAGGCTTCCACGGACGAAGCATCTGTTCTGCACCTTGGCGAGCGCCATGGCTCGTCGCTGGAGCTCGGCTCCACGGTGGTGACTGCCGCCGGCACCGAGGTCGATCTGCGTGATGCCCCGGCCAGTATCAGCGTGGTCACCCGTGAGGACATCGAGCGCAAGCCGATGGCCAGCATCGCCGAAGTGTTGGGCACGTTGCCCGGGGTTACCGGCGGCTATTCGGCGACCGGGGCGGGGTCGAAGATTTCCTTTCGCGGTATGCCGGACAGNTACACCCTGATTCTGGTCGACGGCAAACGTATCGGCAGCTCGCAGCTGCTGGGCCATNGGCCTGACACCATCCCCCAGGANCTCGACTGGCTGTCGCCGGAGTCCATCGAGCGCATCGAGGTGGTCCGCGGCGCCATGTCGTCGCTGTATGGCTCGGAGGCGATGGGCGGGGTAATCAACATCATCACGCGCAAGGTCGCGCCCGAGTGGGGAGGCTCGATAACCTCCAATTACAGTCGCCCGCAACCCCGCGACTCGGGTGACACCTCACAGATCGGCGTGAATCTCAGCGGCCCGCTGACCGACAGCCTCGGTTTGCGCCTTGGCGGCAGCTTCAGTGACCGCGAGTCCGACTCGAACGCCACGGGCTCGACCGGCGCCTTGTCGAAAAACGTCAATGCCAAGCTCAATTGGCAGGCCTCGGAAAACCACAGCTTCAGCGTCGATGCCTCTGCTGGTGAGGAACGTGCGCGTTCCTTCGATAACCTCGAAGCCCGGGAGGCCGCCGGTGAGACCAACGAGACATTCGGCTCCTCGAAAATGATCAGCCGAGGGTTCGGTATTGGCCATGAAGGGCGTTTCGGTGAGGTGGGTACCAAGCTCGACCTGTACGTCAATACCTTCGAGAACAAGGCCGACCCGGCTGAAAGCGACAATGCAGGAGCAAAATCCAAGGAGGCGGTAGCGGATTTCAAATTCGACGTGCCGTTCGAGCTGGGCGTCAGCCAATGGTTGACCGCAGGCTTGCAGTACAAAGAGGAAGAGGTCGAGAACCCGGGCAATATCGGCAATATCGCCGCCTTCGTTCCGCCAGGCCAGGCAGAAGCGCTGGCTGCAGAGAAGAACCCTGAAGGGTGGGCGTGGGCGGTCTTCGCCGAGAATCAGGTATTCCTGCGGGACGACCTGACCCTGACCCTGGGCCTGCGTACCGACCGTACCGATGGCTTCAGCGCCCATACCAGCCCACGCGCTTATCTGGTCTATCACCCAGCCGACGCCTGGACGATCAAGGGCGGGGTTTCCAAGGGGTTCCGTGCCCCCAACCTGAAGGAGCGCTCCCTGAGCTCGGGTACCTCATCGATGGGCATGGGCTGTACCTCCCTGGCGCCGCTTGGCTACATGGGCGGCCAGTGCTTCATGGTCGGCAATCCGGATCTGGAACCGGAGATCAGCACCAACTACGAGCTGGGTGTGGCCTTCGACGAAAACGAATACCGTGTCGAAGCCACTTACTTCACCAGCAAGATCAAGGACATGATGCAGAATGGCTTCCTCGGCCAAGTCAACGGCATCTGGTACACCCAGCAGTACAACATCGAGGAAGCCAAGACCAGTGGCGTCGAGTTGTCGTTCGGGGTGCCGATCAGTACCGCGGTATCGTTCAGCGGTAATGCCACGTACATGATCGAGTCGGAAAACACCACGACCGGTGAAGCGCTGCTGATGACGCCCGAGTGGACAGCCAATGCGCTGCTCGAGTGGCAGGTCAACAATCAGCTCTCCACCTACCTGTCGGCCCAGTATCTCGGCAAACAGCTGTATCGCCCCTCGGCAACGGGCGCGGACCGGTTCGCCGAAGCCAACACCACGGTGGATCTGGGTGGCAATTATGCCGTCAACAAGAACCTCACGCTGCGCGCTGGCGTACAGAACGTCTTCAATGACGCCGTTGAGACCGATGACGATTATGGCGACGGCGATCCGCGCACCTTCTACGTAGGATTTACCAGTCGCTTCTAGCGAGTGCGCTGCCCGTCGATCCGGCCTTTCAGGTGCCGAGCGCCCTGGTGGGCTGGATCTTGCCGTTTATCCCTGAGTTGTTGCCTGTGCTGGAGCCTGCCAATGAGCCGCCGTGAAGGGCTATGTGATCGACGTTCCCTATCCCCTGCATTTCCACAAGGAAATGCAGCCGGTGTGGATGAGTTACATCGCCACCAGCCTGGCGTGCAGCGCCCCGGATATCACGCAGCCGTACCGATACTGCGAACTAGGCTGTGGCGCGGGTATCAACTTGCTGGTTGCAGCGGCGAGCAATCCGCTCGGCGAGTTCGTGGGCGTCGACTTCAACAGTGGCCACATCGCACTGGCTCGGCAGGCGGCACAGCGCGTTGGGCTGACGAACCTGCAGTTCATCGAAGCCAGCTTTGGCGACTTCGCCGCTGGCGAGCAGCAACCGTTCGACTTCATCGCGTGCCATGGCACCTGGTCCTGGCTGCCACCCCAGGCCCAGGCCAGCATCCTGAAAGCGCTTTACCGCTTCCTGAAGCCAGGCGGGCTGTTCTACCTGCACTACATGTGTCACCCCGGTGCGACGCGGCTGACCGCCATTCAGAAAGTCCTGCATGAAGTGTCGTTGGCCACGCCCGGTGACTCGGCCAATGCTGTTCGGCAGGGCGTCGAGCTGCTGCGTTGCCTGGCCGATAACGGCGCGGGTGCCTTCGAAGACAATCCAGGGCTCAAAGATGAACTGGCGGCGTTGGAAAAGGCGCACGAGACCTACCTGGCCCACGACTTTCTGACCGATTACTGGCGGCCGCAACATTGCGCCGATGTGCATCGAGTCGTTGCCCAGGCCGAGCTGACTTACATCGGTAGTGCCGACTGCTTCGAGAACATGGATAGCCTGGCCATACCCGGCAACATCCAGCCGATTCTCAATGGCTTGCCGTCGACCGCTCTGCGCGAAACGGTCAAGGACCTGGCGCGTAACCAGCACCAGCGCCTGGATATGTTCCAGCGCCAGCCCAACCCCATGACTGCCGAGCAGCATCTGCTCGAGCTGGATCGCGTTTGCTTCACGGCACTGGATTCGATGCCGGTGCCGGGAGGGCTGTCGTTTGCCACGCCAATCGGCATCGTTCCTGGGCCGCAGCCGATCTTCGAACCATTGCTTCGCCAGTTGCTGGCGGGCCCCAAGGCATTTTCCGCGTTGCGCTGCCTGCCGGAGTTCTGCCATGAACCGGGGGTATTNCTGCAGGCGTTGCAGATGCTGATGTGGGCCGGATACGCACANCCCATGCGAGCCGAGAAAACCGCNGCNCNGGCAGCTGGCAGGCTCGATGCGTGGCTGGCNGCCAAGGCAATAGCGCTGAGCCTGGTGCCCGAGTGCGGAACGGCAGCCATGCACGATGTCAGCGGTACGCCGCTCATCGCCGNCCCCACGCAGCGTTAGATGAATCGGTTATCAGCTTAGATCGGCTGGTTCGCATGCGTGCAGCTGTCACCTGGGAGCGCCGCTAACCGCGGGCTTCGGCTGGCCAGGCTGGGATCCCGGGGGCCATTCGGTGCCCGTAGCGGGGAGTAGGGGTTGTGCTGATTTGCCGGTATCATGGCCGCCCCCTGCAGCCGTCTGGACCCGATCGACGCCATGACCCAGCAATACCCCACGATCGCCGAATGCGTCGGCAACACGCCCCTGGTTCGCCTGCAACGCCTGCCCGGCACCACCAGCAACACCCTGCTGGTCAAGCTCGAAGGCAACAACCCGGCCGGTTCGGTAAAGGACCGCCCGGCGCTGTCGATGATCACCCGTGCCGAGCTGCGCGGTGATATCCAGCCCGGCGACACGCTGATCGAGGCCACCTCGGGCAATACCGGCATCGCCCTGGCCATGGCCGCGGCGATCAAGGGTTACCAGATGATCCTGATCATGCCGGACAACTCCAGCGCCGAGCGCAAGGCGGCGATGACNGCCTACGGCGCCGAGNTGATCCTGGTCAGCAAGGAAGAGGGCATGGAAGGCGCCCGTGACCTGGCGCTGGCCATGCAGGCCGAGGGCCGCGGCAAGGTGCTCGACCAGTTCGCCAACGGCGACAACCCGGTCGCCCACTACACCGGCACCGGCCCGGAGATCTGGCGCCAGACCGGTGGGCAGATCACCCATTTCATCAGCTCCATGGGCACCACCGGCACCATCATGGGCGTGTCGCGCTACCTCAAGGAGCAGAACCCGGCCGTGCAGATCGTCGGCCTGCAGCCGATGGAAGGCGCGGCGATTCCGGGCATCCGTCGCTGGCCGCAGGAATACCTGCCGAAGATCTTCGAATCCGAGCGGGTCGATCGCATCGTCGACATGGCCCAGGCCGAGGCCGAGGACGTGATGCGCCGCATGGCCCGCGAAGAGGGCATCTTCTGTGGCGTGTCGTCCGGCGGCTCGGTGGCGGCCATGCTGCGCCTGTCCCGTGAGCTGGAAAACGCCGTGCTGGTCGCCATCGTCTGCGATCGTGGCGACCGATACCTGTCCACCGGCGTGTACGACGCCGTGGCGCGCTGATGGCCCGCAAGAACGGCGGCCTGCGCTTTCAACCCAGTGGTGGTACCCGGGCCGCCCAGGTGCCGGTGGGCAAGAAGCAGCGCCTGAAGATCGAGCGCCTGGCCAACGATGGCCGGGGCATCGCCTTCAGCGACGGGCGCACCTGGTTCGTCAGCGGCGCGCTGCCGGGGGAGGAGGTCGAAGCCCGGGTACTGGATGCCCGTAGCAAGGTGATCGACGCACGCACCGAGCGGGTGCTCCAGGCCAGCCCCGAGCGGCGCGCCGAGCCCTGTGTGCATGCGCGCATCTGCGGCGGTTGCAGCGTTCAGCATATCCCCCATGCCGAGCAGCTGGCGCTCAAGCAGCGCATGCTCGCCGAACAGCTGCAGCGCCTTGGCGGCGTGCAGCCCGAAAGCTGGGTCGAGCCACTGACCAGCCCGGAATTCGCCTACCGTCGCCGTGCCCGTATCGCGGTGCGCTGGGATGCGCGCAACAAGCGCCTGGACGTCGGCTTTCGCGCCGCGGCCAGCCAGGACATCGTCGCCATCAGCGAGTGCCCGGTGCTGGTCGAGCCGCTGCAGCCGATTCTGCGTGCACTGCCCGCCCTGCTGGGCGGTTTGCAGGCGCCGCGTGCCATTGGTCATGTGGAACTGTTCCAGGGCACCGCCAGTGCCATTCTGGTGCGCCACACCGAGCCCTTGAGCGAAGTGGACCTGGCTCGCCTGCAGGCGTTCTGCTCGGTGCATGATGCCCAGTTGTGGCTGCAGGGCGAGGGCGCGCCGCAACCGCTGGATGCCACGCAACCGCTGGGTTACCGGCTGGAGGAATGGGATCTGCAGTTGGCCTATCGGCCTGGCGATTTCGTGCAGGTCAACGCGGCCGTCAACGAAACGATGGTGGCCCAGGCCTTGCAGTGGCTGGCGCCGCGTGAAGACGAGCGGGTGCTGGACCTGTTCTGTGGCCTGGGCAACTTCGCCCTGCCGCTGGCCCAGCGGGCACGTGAGGTGATTGCCGTGGAAGGCGTGCAGGCGATGGTCGAGCGGGCCACGGGCAATGCCCGCAGCAATGGCCTGGCCAATGCGCACTTTTANCAGGCCGACCTGTCCAACCCGCTGGCCGAGGCCGGCTGGGCAGCCGGCGGTTTCGACGCCATCGTGCTCGACCCGCCGCGCGATGGCGCGCTACAGGTGGTTCGGCAGGTCGGCAGCCTGGGTGCCAAGCGGTTGGTTTACGTTTCCTGTAACCCGACGACGCTGGCACGCGACAGTGGCGAATTGTTGCAACAGGGCTATCGCTTGAAGAAAGCCGGTATTCTGGACATGTTTCCGCAAACGGCGCATGTCGAGGCGATGGCGCTGTTCGAGCTCTAAGCTGTCAGTAATGCAGTGGCGCACAGGAATTGCGCCGTTTGGTCAAACCGACCGGCTCGCAGAAGCCCGGCGACATTCAACGGGGCGTGCCCCGTGATAGGGAAGGTAATAGATGGTTCAGGTTAGAGTGCACCAGCCGATCAACGACGATGGCAGTATCAATCTCGAGGCCTGGCTGGAGCACGTCACGAGTGTCGATCCGGCCCTCGACCGCGATGCGTTGCGCGCCGCCTGTGAATTCGCCCGGGCGGCCGAGCAACAGGCCAATGCCGCGCAGAACCTGTGGACCGAAGGCACGTCCAGTTTCAGCGCCGGTCTGGAAATCGCCGAAATTCTCGCCGACCTCAAGCTCGACCAGGATTCCCTGGTGGCCGCCGTCATCTACCGCGGTGTGCGTGAAGGCAAGATTCCCCTGGCTGACGTGCGCCAGCGCTTCGGCCCGGTGGTGGCCAAGCTGATCGAAGGCGTGCTGCGCATGGCGGCCATCAGCGCCAGCCTCAACCCGCGTGGCGANTCCATGGTGCTGGGCTCCCAGGCCCAGGTCGACAACCTGCGCAAGATGCTGGTGGCCATGGTCGACGACGTGCGCGTGGCGCTGATCAAGCTGGCCGAACGTACCTGCGCGATTCGCGCCGTCAAGGACACCGACGAGGAGCGCCGCCAGCGCGTGGCCCGCGAGGTGTTCGACATCTACGCGCCGCTGGCCCACCGCCTGGGCATCGGCCATATCAAGTGGGAGCTGGAAGACCTGTCCTTCCGCTACCTGGAACCCGAGCAGTACAAGCAGATCGCCAACCTGCTGCACGAGCGGCGCCTGGATCGCGAGCACTACATCAACGAAGTGATGGAGCAGCTGCGCGAGGAGCTCGAAGCCACCGGCATCAAGGCCGACATCAGTGGCCGGGCGAAACATATCTATTCGATCTGGCGCAAGATGCAGCGCAAGGGCCTGCAGTTCAGCCAGATCTACGACGTGCGCGCGGTGCGCGTGCTGGTGCCGGCGGTGCGCGACTGCTACACCGCCCTGGGTATCGTGCACACCCTGTGGCGGCACATTCCCAAGGAGTTCGACGACTACATCGCCAACCCCAAGGANAACGGCTACCGCTCGCTGCACACCGCGGTGCTCGGCCCGGAAGGCAAGGTGCTGGAGGTNCAGATTCGCACCTCCAACATGCACGAAGAGGCCGAACTCGGCGTTTGCGCCCACTGGCGCTACAAGGGCACCGACGTCAAATCGGGCGCCAGCAGTCATTACGAAGAAAAGATCTCCTGGCTGCGCCAGGTGCTCGAGTGGCACGAGGAACTCGGCGATATCGGCGGCCTGGCCGAACAGCTGCGCGTCGATATCGAACCGGATCGGGTCTACGTGTTCACCCCGGACGGCCACGCCATCGACCTGCCCAAGGGCGCCACGCCACTGGACTTCGCCTACCGGGTGCACACCGAAATCGGCCATAACTGCCGCGGCGCCAAGATCAACGGCCGCATCGTGCCGCTCAACTACAGCCTGCAGACCGGCGAGCAGGTAGAGATCATCACCAGCAAGCAGGGCACGCCGAGCCGTGACTGGCTGAACTCCAACCTCGGCTACGTCACCACCTCGCGGGCCCGGGCGAAGATCGTCCACTGGTTCAAGCTGCAGGATCGCGACCAGAACGTCGCCGCCGGCAAGGTCATGCTCGAACGCGAGCTGGCGCGGGTTGCGCTGCCGCCGGTGGACTTCGAGAAGCTCGCCGAGAAGGCCAACCTCAGAACCGCCGAAGACATGTTCGCGTCCCTGGGCGCCGGTGATCTGCGCCTGGCGCAGCTGGTCAACCTGGCCCAGCAGTTGGTCGAGCCGGAGCGTGGCAACGAGCAGCTCGAGCTGATCCCGCGCAAGGCCCAGGGTTTCAAGCCGGGCAAGCGTGGCGACATCCAGATCCAGGGCGTGGGCAACCTGCTGACCCAGATGGCCGGTTGCTGCCAGCCGCTGCCGGGCGACCCCATCGTTGGCTACATCACCCTGGGGCGCGGGGTCAGCATCCACCGCCAGGATTGCGCGGCGGTGCTGCAGCTGGGCGGGCGTGAGCCGGAGCGGATCATCCAGGTCAGCTGGGGGCCGGTGCCGGTACAGACCTACCCGGTGGACATCATCATCCGCGCCTACGACCGTTCCGGCCTGCTGCGCGACGTGACGCAGATGCTGCTCAACGAGAAACTCAACGTGCTGGCGGTCAACACCCGCTCGAACAAGGAGGACAACACGGCGTCGATGTCGCTGACCGTGGAGATTCCCGGGCTCGATGCGCTGGGTCGCCTGCTGGGGCGCATCTCGCAGCTGCCCAACATCATCGAGGCGCGTCGCCACCGCGCGCCCTGAGCCGTTACCCGGGCATGGGGCGTCAAGGCGCCGCGTGCCCGCATCGACTGGATCTTGTCATGTATCAACTCACCGATCTGCTCAACCTGATGGCTCGCCTGCGCGACCCGCAGCACGGCTGCCCATGGGATTTGCAGCAGTCCTATGCGAGCATCGTGCCGCACACCCTCGAAGAGGCTTACGAGGTGGCCGACGCCATCGAGCGTGAGGCATTCGACGAACTGCCCGGCGAGCTCGGCGACCTGCTGTTCCAGGTGGTCTATTACAGCCAGTTGGCCAGGGAAGAGGGGCGCTTCGATTTCGCCGCGGTGGTCGATGGCATCACCCGCAAACTGGTGCGTCGCCACCCCCACGTATTTCCCGATGGCGACCTGTATGGGCCGCTCGATCAGCCGCGCCTGAGCGAGGCTGAAGTCAAGCAGCGCTGGGAGGCGATCAAGGCCGAGGAACGAGCCGAGCGCGCCGCGGCGCCAGAGCAGCTTTCGCTGCTCGACGATGTGCCGAACGTGCTGCCGGCCCTGAGCCGCGCCAAGAAGCTGCAAGGCCGCGCCGCCCGCGTCGGCTTCGACTGGCCGGATGCCTTGCCGGTGCTCGACAAGGTGCGCGAAGAGCTCGATGAAGTGCTCGAAGCGATCAGCGAGAACGACCCTGAAGCCATCGCCGAAGAGATCGGTGATCTGCTGTTCAGCGCCACCAATCTGGCCCGCCACCTGAAGGTCGACCCCGAGGCGGCGCTGCGGGCGGCCAATGGCAAGTTCGAGCGGCGCTTTCGCTTTATCGAGCAGGCATTGCGCGAAGCGGGGCGACCCATCGAGAATTGCACCCTGGATGAGCTCGACGCCCTGTGGGGCGAGGCCAAGAAAAGCGAGCGGCAGTCAGGCTGTTGAGCTGACNGCCCCAAGTCAGATGGGCGTGNCCCATCCCGTTAAATTGTCTGCGTATAGGTAGGTTATGGCGATTTCACTACGTGACCAGCTGCTCAAAGCCGGGTTGGTCAACGAGAAGCAGGTCAAGCAGGCCACCAAGCAACAACACAAACAGCAGCGCATGGTGAAGAAAGGCCAGGCTGAGGAAGACAAGAGCAGCCAGCTCGCC
>JGI26054J46599_1000205_pt1 | contig 16559 bp, 10 predicted proteins | sample HigsolmetaGSP16D_FD_46599 | JGI IMG/M metagenome (IMG submission 46599) | reverse complement strand
CGCGCTTCGGCGAGCCGGTGGTGGCCGATTCGCTGCTCGGCTTCGCTCTGCGCGATGGCCGCCTGGACCGCGATTTCACCCTGGTCGGCGAGCAGCGCCGCAGCGAGGATGAGCGCTGGGAACAGCCGTGGGGCGAGCGCCGCCTCAGCCGCAACCACTTCAATGAACTGACCGTGCAGCTGGCCGAGACCACGGGCAAACGCCGCCGGCTGGACGTCGTGTTCCGCGCCTACGACGATGGCATCGGCTTCCGCTACGTGTTCCCCGAACAACCCGGGCTGCGCGAGGCGATCATCGATGATGAACTGACCGAATTCGCCATCGCCCCCGATGCCACCGCGTGGTGGATTCCCGCCGGCGAACCGATCCATTACGAATACCTGTACCAGCGCACGCCGCTGCGCGAAGTGCCGATGGTGCATACACCGCTGACACTGCGCAGCCATGATGGACTGCACGTGGCCATCCACGAGGCGGCGCTGGTGGACTACGCCGGCATGTGGCTGCGGCGTACCGAGGGCCAGCGCCTGCGCGCGCAGCTCTCGCCCTCGGCCGAGGGCTGGAAGGTGCGGCGCACGCTGCCGTTCTCCACGCCGTGGCGTACGCTGCAGATCAGCGACCGCGCCGGCGGTCTGGTGGAATCGGACCTGATCCTCAACCTCAACGAGCCCAACGCCNTGGGCGATGTGAGCTGGGTGAAGCCGGGCAAGTACCTGGGCGTGTGGTGGTCGATGCACCTGGACCAGGAAAGCTGGGCCACCGGGCCGCGCCATGCCGCCACCACCGCCAAGACCCGCAAGGTGATCGACTTCGCTGCCGCCCATGGGTTCCGCGGGGTGCTGGTGGAAGGCTGGAATCCCGGCTGGGATGGCAACTGGGTCGGCAACGGCTACGACTTCGACTTCACCCGCCCCACCGACGATTTCGACATCCAGGCGCTGGCGGCCTATGGCCGGAACAAGGGCGTGCGGCTGGTGGGGCACCACGAAACCGGCTGTGCCATCGAACATTACGAAGACCAGCTGGACGCGGCGCTGGACCTGTACGCACGGCTGGGCATCGACCAGTTCAAGACCGGCTACGTCTGTGACGATGGCCAGGTGGACCGGCGCAATCCGTCCGGCGGTCCGCTCTGGCGAGAATGGCATGACGGTCAGTTCATGGCCCGCCATCACCTGAAGGTGGTGCGCGAAGCGGCGCGCCGNCACTTGTCGGTGAACCCGCACGAGCCGATCAAGGACACCGGCCTGCGCCGCACCTATCCGAACTGGATCTCCCGCGAGGGTGCCCGCGGCATGGAGTACAACGCCTGGGGCCAGCCGCCGAACCCGCCCGAGCATGAGGTCAATCTGGTATTCACCCGCCTGCTTGCCGGACCGATGGATTACACGCCCGGCATCCTCAGCCTGAAGGGCCGCCACGGCCAGCCGATTCCCAGCACCCTGGCACGCCAGCTGGCGCTGTATGTGGTGCTGTACAGCCCGATCCAGATGGCGGCTGATCTGCCGGAGCATTACCTGCAGCACCGTGAGGCGTTCCGCTTCATCGAAGACGTGGCCGTGGACTGGGAAACCACGCAGGTACTCGACGGCGAAGTCGGTGACTACGTCACCGTGGTACGCCGCGACCGCAACAGCCGCGACTGGTTCCTCGGCAGCATCACCGACGAGCACGGCCGCCAGCTGCCGGTCCCGCTGGGCTTCCTGGAGCCGGGCGTGCGCTACCGCGCCGAGATCTACCGTGATGGCGACGGCGCGGACTACCGCAGCAACCCGTTCGCGTTCCAGCGCGAAACCCGCGAGGTGACCAGCGCCGACCGCCTCACCCTGCTGCTTGCACCGGGCGGCGGCCAGGCGATCCGCTTCACGCCGCTGTAATCGCTTACAACGCGTCACCCTGCATTGAATACGTATGCAGGGTGATTCCGCTGCCGGGCCGACTGCCTACCATAGCGGCGACGACAGCGGCCACCGCGTCGCACGTCCACGGCCACGCCGGGACGATCACGAATCGCACTACAACAAGTACCTGGGAGGGGAAAATGTTGAACCACAAGCGCAACGCGCTGAGCATCGCGCTGGCCGTCGTTCTGGCACCGTCACTGGCAGCAGCCCAGTCCGCGCAGACCGCACCGACCGACGGCGAACAGACCGCCGANACCGCCCAGGCCAAAGAGCTGGAGACCGTGCAGGTCACCGGCATCCGCCGCGGCATCGAGAGCGCCATCTCGGTCAAGCGTGATTCCACCTCGATCGTTGAAGCGATCTCGGCCGAAGACATCGGCAAGNTGCCGGATGTGAGCATCGCCGAATCCATCGCCCGCCTGCCGGGCCTGGCCGCCCAGCGCGTGGCCGGCCGTGCCCAGGTGATCAGCGTGCGCGGCCTGTCGCCGGACTTCGCCACCACCCTGCTCAACGGCCGGGAAATGGTCAGCACCGGTGACAACCGCAGCGTGGAGTTCGACCAGTACCCGTCGGAGCTGATCAGCGGCGTCACCGTGTACAAGACGCCCGATGCCGGCCTGGTCGGCCAGGGCCTGTCCGGCACGCTGGACATGCAGACCGTGCGCCCGCTGAGCTACGGCGACCGCGTCATCTCGCTCAGCGGCCGCTACCAGCGCAACTCGCTGGGCAAGGCCGCCGGCGAAGATCCGTATGGCAACCGGATCAACTTCAGCTACGTGGACAAGTTCGCCGATGACACCTGGGGTGTGGCGTTCGGCTTCTCCCATTCGGACATGTCCAAGCAGGAAAACCAGGTCGGCCTGTACGAGCCGTGGCAGCAGCTGGGCGACAACTGGCGTCCGGGCGTGCCGGCCGGCACGTTCTACTCCGACGGCATCAAGGCCCTGCGCCGCACCGGCAACGCCAAGCGTGATGGCGCCATGGCGACCATCCAGTTCCGCCCGAACAACGCCTGGACCAGCACGCTGGACGCGTTCTACACCAAGGCCGAGGAATACGACACCGCCAACCAGCTGGAAATCCATCTGGGCGGTTTCAACGGCGGTTACGATCCGCTGTTCCTGACCAACGTGGTCACCAATGCCAACGGCAGCATCGTCAGCGGCGTGGCCAACAACGTGTACCCGCTGGTACGCGGCATGTACAACACCCGCGAAGACAGCATCAAGGCGCTGGGCTGGAACAACGAGTTCACCTTCGGCGACGTGCGCCTGGTGGCCGACGTGAGCTGGTCCAAGGCCGAGCGCGACGAGATCAACCTGGAAAACAACCTGCAGCTGCTGCCGGCACCGCAGCTGGATTCGGTGGCCTTCAACTTCGCCGGCGGCAACTTCCCGCGCTTCACCCCGGGCCGTGATTACTCCGATGCCAGCCAGCTGTTCCTGGCCAACACCATCTACGGCTCGGGCTACGGCAAGACCCCGCACGTGGACGACGAGCTGAAGGGCTTCAAGCTGGCCGCCACGGTTCCGGCACCGGAAGGGCTGACCTGGTTCTCCGACGTGGACCTGGGCGTGAACTACGCCGACCGCAGCAAGAACAAGCGCCAGGCCGAAGGCAACATCACCCTGGGCGCACAGGGCGTCACCAGCATCGCCAGCGACCTGCAGTACGCCCCGGTGAACCTGGGCTTTGCCGGCGCCGGCACCATCCCGGCATGGAACGTGCCGGCGGCGGTCGCGCGTTACATGGTGTTCAACCCCACCTACACCGAAAGCTACCTGATTCCCAAGCAGTGGACGGTGGACGAGGCGATCACCACCAGCTGGCTGCGCTTCAACATCAACAGCGAGATCGGCTCGGTGCCGGTGCGCGGCAACATCGGCATCCAGGCCCAGCACGTGGACCAGTCCTCGCGCTCCAACTACTGGGACGGCACCCAGCCGGTCGGCAGCCAGGTCATTCCGATCCAGGCCGGCAAGACCTACATCGACTTCCTGCCGAGCATGAACCTGGCCTTCGAGCTGCCGGCCGAGAACACCATCCGCTTCGCCGTGGCCCGCCAGGTGGCGCGTCCGCGCGTGGACGAGCTGCGTGCCTCGATGGAGTTCGGCGTGGACACCAGCACCGGTATTCCCGGCGCCAGTGGCGGCAACCCGAACCTGGACCCGTGGCTGGCCAACGCGGTCGACCTGTCCTGGGAAAAGTACTTCGGCAACAAGGCCTATGTGTCCGCGGCACTGTTCTACAAGGACCTGAAGACCTACGTCTATACCGAAAAGCGTGACGGCTACGACTTCACCCAGCAGGTGGACGCGTGGCTGCTGGCCAACCAGATCACCCTGCCCCCGGGCCTGGTGGTGAACAAGACCGGCACCTACACCGCGCCGTTCAACGGCAAGGGCGGCGTGCTGCGCGGCGCCGAGCTGACCGCTTCGCTGCCGCTGGACCTGTTCGTGGACGCCCTGCGCGGCTTCGGCGTGGTCGCCAGTGCCGGCTTCAACGACAGCGACATCACCATTCCGCCGGACCCGGCCACCACCTCCAGCGTGGGCACCGGCCCGATCATGCTGCCGGGCCTGTCCAAGCGCGTGTACAACTTCACCGTGTACTACGAGAACAGCGGCTTTGAAGTGCGTCTGAACCAGCGCAAGCGCTCGGACTTCATCGGCGAGATCGGCAACTTCAACGGCGCGCGCACCCTGCGCTACGTGAAGGGTGAGGATGTGCTGGATGCGCAGATCGGCTACACCTTCGGCAGCGACACCTCCATGGCCGGGCTGAGCCTGTTCCTGCAGGGCAGCAACCTCACCAACTCCAAGTACGAAACCTACGCCGGCACCAAGGATCGTCCGCTGGAGACGGTGGAATGGGGCCGCTCGTTCCAGGTGGGCGTGAACTACAAGTTCTGAGCCCGCTGCCCGCACCGCCCCGGCGGGTGATCTGACCGCAGCGCCGCGATTCCCGACGGAATCGCGGCGCTTCTTTTTGTGCGGCATCGGCTCACGGCTCACGGCCCACGCTGCAGGGGTGCGCGGCTGCACCACTGACGGGTTGGGGGGCAGGACTGCGGGGCTGCAGGGCTGCGACGTGGCGGCGCACGCAACGCAGGCGACGGTGCGGGCACAAAAAAAGGGACGGAGCCTGCGCTCCGTCCCTGAACTACCGCCCGGAAATCGTCGATCAGCCGCGCCGCGCGCAGAACACCGCGTGTGCCGGCAGTACAACCAGGTCCCCTTCCACATGGCCGGCGTCCGGCCCCGGTACCGCCAGCGGCTGCCAGGCACCCGGCGGCAGCGCACACTGCGCCGGGCTGGCGGAAAGATTGAAGGCCATCAGCACGGTCTGCTGGTCATCGAAGCGCTCCAGCAGCAGCACCGGCTCGGCACTGTCCAGGAAGCGGATGGCGCCGTGCTGCAGCACCGGCATCTGCCGGCGCCACGCCAGGAACGCGCGGAACGCGGACAGCACGGAACCGGCATCGTGTTCCTGCACCGCCACGGCCTGCGCCTGGTGCTCCGGCGGAATCGGCAGCCACGGCTTTACCGTGCTGAAGCCTGCCAGCGGTGCATCCACCCACGGCATCGGCGTGCGGCACCCATCGCGCCCCTTGAAGTTCGGCCAGAAGGTGATGCCATACGGATCCTGCAGTGCCTCGAACGGCACCGCCGCTTCGCCCAGGCCCAGCTCCTCGCCCTGGTACAGGCAGATGGAGCCGCGCAGCGAGCACAGCATCGCCACCAGCATGCGCGCCAGGCGCGGGTTGGCCGGGTGGCCGCCCCAGCGGGTCACCGCACGCTCCACATCGTGGTTGGAGATCGCCCAGCACGGCCAGCCTTCGGTCATCGCCGCTTCCAGCCGCGAGACGGTATCGCGGATGTAGGCCGCGCTGTAATCGTTGACCAGCAGCTCGAAGCTGTAGCCCATGTGCAGACGGTTGCCGCGGGTGTACTCGGCCGTGGTGGCCAGCGAATCTTCCGAGGAAATCTCACCCAGGCTCACCGCACCCGGGTAGAGGTCCAGCAGCGCGCGCAGCTGCTCCAGGAACGGCAGGTTTTCCGGCTGCGTGTTGTTGAAGTAATGGTACTGGTACGCGTACGGGTTGTCCGGACTGAAGCCCCGGCCGACACGCTTGGCCGCCGGCTTGGGCGGGTTGTCGCGCAGCTGGGCGTCGTGGAAGCAGAAATTGATCGCATCCAGGCGGAAGCCGTCCACGCCGCGGTCCAGCCAGAAACGCACGTTGTCCAGCGTGGCCTGCTGCACCTGCGGGTTGTGGAAATTCAGGTCCGGCTGGTCGGCCAGGAAGTTGTGCAGGAAGTACTGCTCCCGGCGCGGCTCCCACTGCCAGGCCACGCCGCCGAACAGGGACATCCAGTTGTTCGGCGGGGTACCGTCTTCGCGCGGGTCCGCCCACACGTACCAGTCCGCCTTGGGATTGGTGCGGTCCTGACGGCTTTCGCGGAACCAGGCGTGCTCGATGGAGGTATGGCTGAGCACCTGGTCGATCATCACCTTCAGGCCCAGGCCGTGGGCCTTGGCCAGCAGCCGGTCGAAGTCGTCCAGCGTGCCGAACAGCGGATCGACATCGCGGTAATCGGCGATGTCATAGCCGAAATCGGCCATGGGCGAACGGAAGAACGGCGACACCCAGATGGCGTCCACGCCGAGCGAGGCGATGTAGTCCAGCCGCTCGATGATGCCCGGCAGGTCGCCGACCCCATCGCCGCTGGCATCGCGGAAGCTGCGCGGATATATCTGGTAGATGACGGCACCCTGCCACCATGCAATGTTGGACATCGAGCCCCCCTCCGGGCTTTCAGGGCCCTGCACAGACAGGACCGGAACGATCCGCACAAGCTTAAAGGCGGGCCTTGGGTGATGGCGCCGCCTGCATACGTATTCACGGCCGGCCCGGCCCAGCGGGCCCGTCCCGGCGCCGGGCGTCCGCAGCGCCCACGCAGCGCCTATAATCGGTCCCGAGCCTGAAAGCCAGATCGCATGACCATCACCGAAGACACCCGCCCCGCCCTGGGCCTGCCCCAGATCCAGTCGCTTGCCGCCACCGACATGGCCGCAGTCGATGCCCTGATCCGGCGCCGGCTGTCTTCGGACGTGGTGCTGATCAACCAGATCGCCGACCACATCATCTCCGCCGGCGGCAAGCGCCTGCGGCCGATGCTGGTGATGCTGGCCGGCCATGCCGTGGGCGGCACCGGTGCCACCGCCGAGCACCACCAGCTGGCGGCCATCATCGAGTTCATCCACACCTCCACGCTGCTGCACGACGACGTGGTGGACGAATCCAGCCTGCGCCGGGGCCGCAGCACCGCCAATGCGCTGTGGGGCAATGCGCCCAGCGTGCTGGTCGGTGACTTCCTGTATTCACGCAGTTTCCAGCTGATGGTGGANCTGGACCGCATGGCGGTGATGCAGATCCTGGCCGACACCACCAACCGCATCGCCGAAGGCGAGGTGCTGCAGCTGCTGCACGTGCACAACCCGGACACCGATGAAGCGGCCTACCTGCGCGTGATCGAGCGCAAGACCGCNGTGCTGTTCGCCGCCGGTACCCGCCTGGGNGCACTGGCCAGCGGCGTGGACGAAGCCACCCAGCAGGCGCTGTACGACTACGGCATGAACCTGGGCTACGCCTTCCAGATCGCCGATGACGTGCTGGACTACTCGGCCAACGCCGAGGAACTGGGCAAGAACCTGGGCGACGACCTGGCCGAAGGCAAGGCCACCCTGCCGCTGATCCATGCCATGGCGCACTCCGACGCCGCCACCCGCGAGCGCCTGCGCGGCATCGTGCAGGACGGCGACGCCTCGGCCATGCCGGTGGTGCTGGAGGCGATCCGCGCCACCGGTGGACTGCACTACAGCCGGCAGTGCGCCGAAGCGTACGCCGAACGCGCCGAGCGGGCCCTGGATGGGCTGGCCGACAACGATGCGGTGGCGGCGCTGCGCGGCCTGGCCCGCTACGCGGTACAGCGCTCGCACTGAGACCGGGCCGGTGGCTGGTGCCACCGCCCCAGCGACGCTCAGCCGATGCCCAGCCCCGGGATCGCACTGATGCGGTCCGGATCGAACCCGGCCAGCGCGGCGAAATGGCGGCCGCGGGCCACGTAGTCGGGATAGGCGCCGAAACTCGGTGCCCCCGGTGACAGCAGCACCACCCCGCCCTGTGCGCCCAGCGCCGACCGTGCGTGTGCCACGGCTTCCGGCAGATCGGCAGCGGCATGCAGCCCGAAACGTCCGGCGTCGGCCAGCGGCTGCAGCAGCGCGTGGATGCGCGGACCGTTGCTGCCCATCGTCACGATCTCCACCGGCGGCACATCGTGCGCCATGTGCTGGACGAAATCGGTCCAGTCCAGGCCGCGGTCATGCCCGCCCACCAGCAGGGCGATGCGCTGCCCGGCGAAGCAGTCCAGCGCTGCCAGGCTGGCGTGCGGGGTGGTGCTGATCGAATCGTTCACATAGGCAATACCCGCCGCGCTGCCGAGGTGCTGCAGCCGGTTGGGCAGCGGCCGGAAGTGCTGCACGGCCGGTGCCAGGGCCACCGCATCCAGCCCCAGGACCTCCAGCACGGCCAGCACCGCGCAGAGATTGCCGCGGTTGTGGCGCCCCGGCAGCGGCGTGCTGCGGGTATCGAACACGGCCTGCCCGCCGCGGTACACGGTGTCCCCGCGCATGTGCCAGCCCTGCGGCTGGTTGAACCAGATCACCTGGCTGTCCGGCAGGGACAACGCGGCCAGGTGCGGATCGGCCGCATTGAGCACGGCCACACGCGGTGCGGCGTCGGTCACCAGCCGCAGCTTGTCCTGCACGTAGCGCTGCTCGCTGCCATGCCAGTCCAGATGCTCGGGAAACAGGTTCAGCACCACGGCCACCTGCGGGCGGGCGCCGCTGCAGGCGATGTCGCCGGTCTGGTAGCTGGACAGTTCCACCGCCCAGTACTGCGGTGCCGGTTGCGGGTCCAGCACTTCCAGCAGGGGCAGGCCGATGTTGCCGACCAGCCCGGTGCGATGGCCGGCGGCCCGCAACAGGTGGGCCAGCAGCGCTGTGGTGGTGCTCTTGCCCTTGGTGCCGGTCACGCACACCGTGTCATGCACGATGCCATCGGCGCCGGCATGTTCGGCGAACCACAGCGCGGTGCCGCCGATGAACTGCGTTCCCTGTGCGGCCGCCGCCAGCGCCATCGGCTGGTACGGGCTGATGCCCGGCGATTTGATCACCACATCGAACGCGGCCAGGGCCTCTGCGGTGGGCTCCCCACGAATCTGCAGCGCCGTATCGGCATCGCGACGCGCCGCGTCGGCCTCGGCGGCCGGGCAGAACAGGGTCAGCGGCAGCGCCGGCAGGCGCGCACGCAGGACCGCGAAGGCCGCCCGGCCCTCGCGCCCCCAGCCCCACAGCGCAACGCGTTTGCCCTCAAGCTGAGAAATCTTCACGCACGCTGTCCCACAGGCTGGCCGGAATACGATGTTCGCCCTGCAGCACCAGCAACGGTGCCAGCTCCAGTTCGGCCGCCTGCAGCTGCGGCCGGATCTCGTTGCAGAAGCGCTTCACCAGCGCGTCTTCCTTCCACTCGGCCCGCTCGGCCAGGGTGGCCATGGCCGCGCGCGATTCAGCGCCCTCGCCCACGCATTCGAACGGCTTGTGGTCCTGGAACTCCAGCAACGCATCAAAGCCACCGGCCTGCGCCGGATCATCCAGCAGGTTGCGGCCGAAAATGCGCACCAGCCGGGTCTTGGGCATGAACGGGGCCAGCGCCAGGAACACGAAGTGGCACTTGGGGCACACCCCGCACCAGCGGTTCACCGGGCGCTCGCCCAGAATGTGGAAATTGCGGTTGCAGCTGGAGAAGTGCGCGTCGTAGAAATCGGTCTTGGCGAACTGGCGTGCCACCGCCAGCTCCGACATCGGCCGCAGCAGCGAGTAGTACTGCAGGTCCGATGCCACGTGCTGCTGCACGTGCCGGCCGAACGCCTGCTCGAACGCCCAGCCCTTGGACCACTGGTGGTTCACTTCGCCGGTGCCGGGGATCTGGCTGCCGTAGCTGGCCGAGCGCTCGTTGGAGAACACCACCTGGTCATCGCCCTGCAGCAGCGCGGCCAGCACCATGATCGCCGAGTTCACCGCCGTGACCGGAATGTGTCCGTTCCAGGCCCCCTGCCGGTTCAACTCGAACAGCTCCGGTGCCAGCGCACGGCCAAGGTTGAGCACCGGCAGGCCGGTACGCTCCGCACAGGCGCGGATCAGCTGCGAGCCGCCGATCCAGGTCACGGTGGCGTCCACTCCCGCACGGCGCAGCGCTTCGATGCTGACCAGCGAATCCTTGCCGCCGCCGATGGCCACCAGCGCATGCGGGCGCAGGCCCACCGCCGCCGCCTGCACGGGCGATGCCTGCACCGGCAGGCGGAAGCGCCCGCGCAGGTCCAGGCCGTTGCGGTAGGCGAACTCGCCCAGGCCGTTGAGGTACACCAGCTCCACCAGCGCCGCGGTCGCCGCGTCGATGGCGTAGCTGTCGATCTGCACCGCATCCGGCACCGCCGCCTTGTAGTAGCTCACCCCGGCGATGAGGTGCAGCAGCTGCAGCGCGCGCTGTACCGCCTCGGCGCGTTCGCCCTCCAGCACGAACGGCGCGCCGGGCACGGTGATGGTTTCCACCATCTGCGGGCCGTCATCGAAGGCGTAGACCAGCTGGGCCACACCGCTGTCGGCATCGAACGTGCAGCGCACGAAGTGGAAGCAGGAAACCTGGTGTTTGTCGAAAGCAGTCATGAAAGATCCGGTCAGGCGCGTGTGCGCGGCGGCACGCGGCGTGCAGGCAGGCACGCCGCGGCGCGGGGAATGCAGGAAGACGGATGCGGTGCCATGCCGGCCATCATTCGATCACGTCTTCGTGCGGCATCGCCCGCTGGTTGTAGGTATTGGCCATGACATAACCGTAGGCGCCGGCGTCGGCCACCAGCATCACGTCGTCCGGCGCGGTGGACACCGGCAGGCGGCGGCGCTTGCCGAAGACATCGCTGGATTCGCAGATCGGGCCAACCACATCGAAGGCCGCCTCGGCGTAGCCGCCCTGGCGGCTGAGGTTCTCGATGTCATGCCAGGCGTCGTACAGCGCCGGGCGCATCAGCGTGTGCATGCCGGCATCCAGGCCCACACGGCGGATGCCTTCCTTTTCCACCACCTGCGTGGCCCGGGCCAGCAGCACACCCGATTCGGCCACCAGGAAGCGGCCCGGCTCGATCGCCAGGCGGAACGCGGGATGCACCGCCTTGACCTCGGCCAGGCCCTGGGCCCACGCCTGCAGGTCGAAGGGCTCGTCTTCCTCGCTGTACGGAATGGGCAGGCCGCCGCCGATGTCGATGGTCTGCACGCTGCCGATGCGGCGCGCGAAACCTGCCAGCTCATCGCACATCAGGCGCCAGTGCTGGGCGGTCTCCACGCCACTGCCCAGGTGCGCATGCAGGCCGACCACGCGGCTGCCCAGCTCGGTCGCCAGGCGCACGAACGCATCCACGCGGGCGGTGGGCAGGCCGAACTTGGACTCCTTGCCGCCGGTACGCACCTTGGCGTGGTGGCCTTCGCCCCGGCCCAGATCCACGCGCAGCCACAGCTCGCGGTTGCGGAACAGGTCCGGCCAGCGCTGCAGCGCTTCCACGCTGTCCACGGTCACCGTCACGCCCAGCGCGAAGGCGGCCTCGTATTCACTGCGCGGGCAGAAACTGGGGGTGAACAGCACGCGCGACGGCGACAGCTCCGGCAGCACGTTGAACACATGCGCCAGCTCGCCGTGCGACACGCACTCCAGGCCGAACCCTTCCGCTTCCAGCAGCCGCAGGATGGCCGGGTGGCTGTTGGCCTTGATCGCGTAGTAGCGCTGGTCGATCGGGGCGATCGCCGCCAGGGCGCGGGCACGCGCCCGCACCGTCGGCAGGTGGTACACATACCGGGGCGTGCCGGCCTCGGCCAGCTGCAGCAGCTGCGCCCGCTGGCCGCGCCACCACGGGGTTTCCCGCGGGCGCACGCTGCCGGCGATCTCACGCCAGCGCGGGCCGAACACCTCCGTTTCCTCCACCGGCATGGCGCCACTGTCGATCAGCTCGGCATGCAGGATCGGCAGCAGGCCATCGGCGTCGGCCTCGTCGATGACGAAGGTCAGGTTCAGGTCGTTGGAGGACTGCGAGATCATGTGCACGCGTTCGCGGCCGAAGGTGGCCCACACATCCGACAGCTTGTGCAGCAGCGAGCGCATGCCCAGCCCGACCAGGGTGATCGCCGCGCACGGCACGATGATCTTCACCTTGCAGATCTGCGACAGGTCGGCCGACAACGCGGCCAGCACATCGGTATTGACCAGGTTCTCGGACGGATCCAGCGACACGGTAACGTTGGTTTCCGCCGAACCGATCAGGTCCACCGACAGGCCGTGCTTCTTGAACAGGCCGAACACATCGGCCAGGAAGCCCACCTGCTGCCACATGCCGATGCCTTCCATCGACACCAGCACGATGCCGTTGCGGCGGCTGATGGCCTTCACCCCCGGTACCGGCGCGGCGTTGCCATCGATGCTGGTGCCCGGCAGCTCCGGCCGTTCGGTGTCCAGGATGGCCATCGGCACACCGGCATCGCGGCAGGGCTTGATCGACCGCGGGTGCAGCACCTTGGCGCCGGTGGTGGCGATTTCCTGCGCCTCGTAATAATCCAGCCGGGTCAGCAGGCGCGCGTCCGGCACATCCTTGGGATTGGCACTGAACATGCCCGGCACGTCGGTCCAGATTTCCACCCGGCTGGCGCCGAGCAGCGCGCCGAAGTACGCCGCCGAGGTATCCGAGCCGCCCCGGCCGAGAATGGCCGTGCCGCCGTCTTCATGGCGGGCGATGAATCCCTGGGTGATCAGCAGGCGGCTGGGCTGGGCGCAGAAACGCTGCAGCCAGTCGCCCTCGCTGCGCCACTGGCAGTTCACCGACAGACGCTGTGACCACGCACTCTGGCTGGGCTGCGGCGGCAGCGCCGACAGCCACTGGCGGGCATCCATCCAGCCCATGTCCAGGCCGCTGGCGCGCAGATAGGCCGCACCCAGCGTGGAGGACAGCAGTTCGCCCTGGCCCAGTACATCGGCCTGCCAGTCCAGCGTGCGGGTGGCCGCCCGCGGATCGTCCAGCAGGCCTTCCAGCACCGCCAGGCGCTCGTCCAGCACGCTGTCATCCAGCGCCAGCTCGGCCAGGAACGCGCGGTGGCGGGCCACCAGCGCCTGCACCCGCTCGCGGCTGTCGGCGGCGCCGTCGGCGATGGCGGTCAGCTCGTTGGTGACCCCGGACAGCGCCGAAACCACCACCAGCACGCGTGCGCCCGTTTCCTCGGCCCGTTTTTTCGCCAGCGTACCGATCGTGTCCCAGCGGTGGCGACGCGACACCGAGGTGCCGCCGAACTTGAGTACGATCCAGCGATCGACAGGGGAAGAAGCTGACATGGATGGGCTTTGAGTAATGTGGGGAAGCCGCCCGTCGGGGCGGAACACCCGATTCTAAGCCCTAACCGGCCGCCCATGTCCGCCCCGGCGGCGCGGCCAGCGCTGCTAAGCTGCGCGGCCACCGCCGCCTGGAGCCTGCCTGATGATCGCCCGCCGTTTCCTGCAACTGGATGTGTTCTCACCGCGCCCCGGCGCCGGCAACCCACTGGCGGTGGTGCTGGACGCCGAGGGCCTGGACGATGCCGCCATGCAGGCCATCGCCCGCTGGACGCGGCTGCCGGAAACGACGTTCGTGTTCCCGGCCCGCGATGCCACCAGCAGCTACCACCTGCGCATGTTCAGCCCGCAGAAGGAAGTGCCCTTTGCCGGCCATCCCAGCATCGGCACCGCCCATGCGGTGCTGGACGCGGGTCTGGCGGCCCCGGTGGACGGCCTGCTGGTGCAGGACGGCATCGCCGGTGCCCTGCCGTTGCGCGTGGAAGGCCACGGGTCGCAGCGGCGCATTTCCATCCGCACGCCGCNCGCGCANCTGGCGCGCGTTGCCAGTGACGACGATCTGCGGGGCGCGCTGGGCGCCGCTGTGGCCGGCTGGCCGCACGGTGTGCTGCCGCCGGCGCTGATGGAGGGCGGGCGCAGCTGGTGGGTGGTCGAGGTGGCCGGCGAGACCGCGCTGCGTGGACTGCAGCCGGACTGGGACGCGATTGNCGCCGTGGCGGAGCAGAGCGGCGCGATGGGGGTGTTCGCCTACGCCCGCAGCGAGGTGGCTGGCGAGCCGCACGACCTGGCCGTGCGTGCCTTCGTCGGCAACGGGCGGCGTTTCGAGGATGCCGCCTCGGGGGCGGCCAATGCCGTGCTCGCTGCCTGGCTGGACCTGCGCGGGGCCCTGCCGGCCGGCGGCAGGCTGTGCGTGAGCCAGGGGCGCGAGGTGGGGCACGATGCGCAGCTGCACCTGTGGGTGGATGCCCACGGCGATGTGTGGTCCGGCGGGCAGATCCAGACCGTCATCCGCGGCACGCTGCACTGGTGAACAGTGGCCGCGGCGCCGGGTCGGGCCGCCGCGGCCATCACGGTGCCGGCAGCTGCCGGCACCGCTACCGGCTCAGACCAGTTCGGCCTTGAGGGTCATCGGCACCGCGCTCAGCGCCTTGGAGACCGGGCAGTTCTGCTTGGCATCCTCGGCGATGGCGCGGAACGCCTCCGCTTCGATGCCGGGCACCACNGCCTTCAGTTCCAGCGTGATCTGCGACAGCTGGGGGCCGCCGTCCATCGACAGGTCCACCTTGGCGGTGGTGTCCAGCGAGGTCGGGGTGAAGCCGGCTTCGGTCAGCTTGGCCGACAGCGCCATGGTGAAGCAGCCCGCGTGCGCTGCAGCAATCAGCTCTTCCGGATTGGTGCCCTTCTCATCGCCGAAACGGCTGCTGAAGGCGTACCGGGTGTTGTCCATCAGACCGCTCTGCGGGGTGCTCAGCTGGCCCTTGCCGGTCTTCAGATCGCCTTCCCAATGTGCGGTGGCGTTGCGCGAAATACCCATGGTGGTGCTCCTGTGGTGGAATGCCGGGCCAGCCTACGCAGGCCCGCGTTAGTACCACGTGGCCGGCATGGCGCACCTGGATGAAGCCCCGCCGGTGCCGGTCCATTCCGCCGGGAAATGTCCTGATGCAGACCGGGACAGCGAAAAAACCGGCAAATTCCACGTGCTGCCTATTGGCGGGGCTGTCCAGTTGCCCTACATTGCGCTTGCCGACGGGGTTCGGCGCGACCACACAACCAACCGTTCACGGAACAGGAAATCATGGCAAAGACCGCTAAGAAGGCTGCCCCGAAAAAGGCAGTGAAGAAAGTCGCTACGAAGGCAGCTGCCAAGCCGGCTGCGCCGAAGCCGATCAAGGAAGCGCTGACCAAGTCCGGCCTGGTTGCCCACATCGCCGAAACCTCTGGCGTGGTGGCCAAGGACGTGCGTTCGGTGCTGGCCGCGCTGGAAGGCGCTGTGGCCTCGTCGGTGCACAAGAAGGGCGCAGGCACCTTCACCCTGCCGGGCCTGCTGAAGATCAGCACCGTCAGCGTTGCCGCCAAGCCGAAGCGCAAGGGCATCAACCCGTTCACCAAGGAAGAACAGTGGTTCGCCGCCAAGCCGGCCACCACCAAGCTGAAGGTCCGTCCGCTGAAGAAGCTGAAGGACGCCGCGCTCTAAGCGCGCAGGCACCCTCGCAGCACCCGGACGGGGCGGCCAGCAGGTCGCCCCGTCTGCGTTGTGGCCCCCCGCGCACGGCAGTGCCGCGCGCAACACAGCGTTGCCGCACCGTGGTGCAGACACCGCCAGCATTGCGCCGCAAGGGTTGCGCGCAGAGGGACACGGCAGGTCAGGGCGCAATGGAACACTGCGTGCGGTGCGGACCGTCGCCGCACGGGCGGGCGCCGCCTATGGTGGAGTCCTTCCCGTATGCCGAGCCCACCGCCATGAGCCGCCCTGCCACGCGCTACCGTCTGACCGTGACCCCGATCGAGAATGACGGGCTGCCCTGCAGCGGGCGCTGCACCATCGAGCTGGAACACCGTGCGCGCCAGGACTGGATGCGCCTGCTGGAGAACGCGCCGCGCCTGGCCGGTTTCAGTGGGGACGAGCGCGCCGCGGTGCTGATCGCCTCGCAGGTGCTGCGCGATGTCCTGGTGCGGCATGCCGACGAGGCCGACCACCCGCTCACCGCGCACACCGCCGCACTGGAAGCGGCCCTGGATGCGCTCGATACCCTGCACCGGCCACGCTGAGCCGGCGCTGGCTACACTGGGCGCATCGCCACTGGGGATCGATCCGACGATGCGCCTGTTCCTGTTTACGGCAGCATGGCTGCCCTGCCTGCTGGCATTGACCGCCTGCCAGCCGTCCACGCCGCCGGCGCCGGTGGTCGATGCGGCCGAACGCGATGCCCCTGCCCTGCCAGCGCAACGCGGCGCGCGCGTGGCGCCCCACGCCCCGGCGCGTACCACTGACGCGCCCGACGACACGCGACTGACGGCGGCGGTGTCGCCCGGTGCGCTGTCGCCCGGCAATGTGGTGCGGCGCTATGTCACCGCCGTACTGCAGGACGATACCGCGGCGATGGACCGTTACTGGCAGCTGCCCACGCGGGGCGGCCGCCCGGCCGACGACGCGGCCCTGCACGCCCTGCGGCAGG
>JGI26054J46599_1000203_pt1 | contig 16660 bp, 13 predicted proteins | sample HigsolmetaGSP16D_FD_46599 | JGI IMG/M metagenome (IMG submission 46599) | reverse complement strand
GCGGTTTTTGCCGTCCCCCGCATGGCTCTGCCAGCCGGCCAACCCACAGGACCACGCCCTACAACCCAGCCAGCCTCGAGGGGCTGCGCCGTTCGCGGGCCCTCCGACGCAGCGGCGACTGCCGGTGCCGACCATGGGTCGGCACTACCTGTCCCGCAGAGCAGGCTACCTGCTCCGCAGGTCGGCCTACCTGCTGCGCAGGCAGTCAGTCTTCCCGGCTGTCCTCGTCGGCCTCATCACCGCCGTCATCGTCGTCACCGCGGAAATGCTGCTCGCGCACCGGCCCGGATGCCGGGCCCGGATTCTTCAGCGGATGCTCGGCAATGCGCGCCTCATAGTCCTGCACCAGGGCCTGGCGCTGCTGATCACTCAGCTCCTGCCAATGGCAGTCGCGCAGCGCGCCCTCCANTGAATAAAGCAGGTTCAGGCTCGGCTTGAAGCCGGCACGCTTGACCTTCACGAAGGCACCGACCGCGCCCACCGCTACCAGCTCATCGCGGCTGCGCAGTCCCACCTGGCGCAGCCACGCTGCACTTTTCGGACCGATGTTGCGCAGCTTCGGAGCCGTCATCGCAGGGCGTCGACAAAGACCTGGGCGATCGCTTCCAGCCCGGCCTGGTCGTCGGCATCGAAGCGGCCGATCTTCGGGCTGTCGATGTCGAACACACCGATCAACGCATCACCCTGCAGCAGCGGCACCACCAGCTCCGAGCGCGAGGCCGAATCGCAGGCGATATGACCCGGGAACGCGTCCACGTCATCGATGCGCTGGGTGCGGCGTTCGCTGGCGGCCGCACCGCACACGCCCTTGTGCAGCGGAATGCGCACACAGGCGGGCAGGCCCTGGAACGGACCCACCACCAGCTCGGTGCCGTCGTACAGGTAGAAGCCCACCCAGTTCAGGTCCGGCAGGGCGTGGTAAACCAGCGCCGACAGGTTGGCGGCATTGGCGATGCGGTCGCTTTCACCATGGACCAGGGCGCGGGCCTGTTCCAGCAGCTGGGCGTACTGTTCCGGCTTGCTGCCGGTGAGCGAAGAGGAGGCGAACATGGCCGCAGTCTAGCAACTGCCGCGCCGGGTGAGCAGGCCGTGCGCGCAACGCTGGGTCGCAGCGCCGCGCACAGGGCAGGTGCGCCCCTTCAGCGCACACTCACTGGCATCGCCGCCAACCGCGGGGTCGTGCGGTAGAGGGTGGGGAACTGCTGGCGCAGCGCGTCCAGCTTGGGCGCATCGTAGTAGCGGATGTAGGCCGCCTGCGGATAGCGCGCCATGTAATTCTGGTGATAGTTCTCCGCCGGATAGAAGCGCTTGCCCTGGCCCAGCTCGGTGGCCACCGGTGCGTTGAACCGCGGGGTGATCTGCGCGATGTACGCGCGGTTGGCCGCCTGCTGGCGCGGGTCGTCGGCGAAGATGGCCGAGCGGTACTGGCGGCCGTGGTCCGGGCCCTGGCGGTCACGCTGGGTGGGGTCGTGCNCCACCGAGAAGAACACCTGCAGCAGCTGGCCATAGCTGACCTTGCGCGGGTCGTAGTCCACCCGCACCGCCTCGGCATGATCGGTGGTGCCGCCGCTTACCCGCTCGTAGCGTGCGCTGGCCGCATCGCCACCGATGTAACCGGAGACNGCGTTCTCCACGCCGGTCACATGCTGGAACACGCCCTGCACGCCCCAGAAGCAGCCACCGGCAAAGACCACGCTGGCCCGGCTGGCGGTGTCCTGGAAGGCCGCCGCGCCCTGCGCGGCCGGCAGGACCACGGCCTGCTCGCGCGGTGCGGCGCTGGCGGTGCCCGCACCGGTACCGGCCAGGGTGACCACGCCGAGCAGCGCGGCGGCCACGGCGGCGGCCACGCCGCCGGCCAACAGTCGTTCGAACGACAGGTTCATGTCACGTCCTCAGCCGAAGGTGAATGCATAGGCCTGGACGCCCGGGTCCAGGAACTCGATCTCGAACCGGTGCTCGCGCACCGTGCCCTGCTGGCGCAGCAGCTGGTACAGGCGGTGTTCGTCCACCCGCCCGTTGCCCTGCGCGTCCACGTCCAGCCCGGCGGTTCCGGCAGGCAATGGCTTGCCATCCAGCCACACGCGGAAGCGCACCGGGGTGCCATCGGCAGGCGGCGCCATCACCAGATGCAGATCGCGCGCATGGAACTGGAAGGCGATGCGGCCCCCGGCGCGCTGCAGCCGTGCATCTTCGGCGCCCACGGTCCAGGTGCCCTGCAACGCCCACTGGTTCAGCGCCAGCGACGGAACCGCCGGATAGTCGTGCGGCTGGTCGGCGCGCAGGCCCCCGGCACTGGCCACGTTCTCCGCACGGGCGTGGCCCAGGTAGGTCTCCGGCGAACGCAGCGTGCGCATGTCGGCCTGCATTTCCACGCCGGTGAGCGTGGCGGCGGCCGGATTGGCCGGCGGCGGCAGCGAGCGGTTGCCGGCTTCCATCAGCAGCTGGCGGATCACCTGTTCCGAGCGCGCCTGGTTGCCCTCGCCGAACTGGTGGGCGCGGATGCGGCCCTGCGCATCCACGAAGTAGTACGCCGGCCAGAACTGGTTGGAGAACGCGCGCCAGATGGCGTAGTTGTTGTCCAGCGCCACCGGGTAGTGCACCTGCAGCCGGTCCACGGCACGCATCACGTTGCGCGGATCACGCTCAAAGGCGAACTCGGGCGTGTGCACGCCGATCACCACCAGGCCATGGTCGCGGTAGCGGCGCTCCCATTCGTGCACGAACGGCATCGCGCGCAGGCAGTTGATGCACGAATAGGTCCAGAAATCGACCAGCACGACCTTGCCGCGCAGCGCCTGCACGTCCAGCGGTGGGCTGTTGAGCCAGCCGGTGGCACCCTCCAGCGCCGGCAGCGTGCCTTCCACCGGCAACGTGCCGTCGCTGCTGACCGCGCTGGACATCGCCGCCGGTGCCGCCTTGGCGGCGCCCGGAACGGTATCGATCAGGCCCTGCTCCAGGCGTGCGGTGCTCACCGCGGACAGGCGGGTCAGCAGGCCGGTATCCCAGCCCATCGCGATGGCCACCACCGCCAGCAGCGCGGCCACGCCCAGCGCGCGCCGCAGCACGTTGCCCAGGCCGAGCCGCGCCTGCAGCCAGCGGTAGGTGCGGCCACCGGCCCACACCGCCAGGGCCAGTGCCAGCGCCGCCCCGGCGGCGTACGCCAGCAGCAGCGCGGTGCTGCCTACGCTGGCGCCGTTCAGGGCCGCGCCGGTCAGCACCAGCCCCAGGATCGGGCCGGCGCAGGGCGCCCACAGCAGGCCGGTGGCGATACCGATCAGCAGCGAGGTACCGGTGCCCGGGCCCCGGCCACCGGCGGCAGCGGCGTCGGCGCGTGCGCCGAGGCGTGCGCCCAGCTTCTGCACCGGTGCCAGCAGCACATCAGCCAGCCGTGGCCACAGCAGCGCCAGGGCGAACAGGGCCATCAGCGCGAGCGCGATCCAGCGGCCGACCTGGTTGGCCTGGCCCACCCACTGGCTGCCCACCGCAGCCAGGCTGGCCACGGCGGTGAAGGTGATGGCCATGCCCAGCAGCAGTGGCAGCGTGCTGCGCATGAACGGCCGGTCGGCGCGGGCGAACACGAAGGGCAGCACCGGCAGGATGCACGGGCTGAGCAGGGTGAGCATGCCGGCAAGGAAGGACAACAGCAGCAGGGACATCCGTCAGACTCCGGCAACAGGGAAAAGGGCAGGCAGGGNGGNCAGGNGGCTCATCGCCGTACCCGCCAGCCGCCATCGGCCGCGGCGGTTTCGGCGGCCGCAAAGGTCATCGCCGCGCCGTTCATGCAGTAGCGCAGTCCGCTCGGGCGTGGGCCATCGTCGAACAGGTGGCCCAGGTGGCCGCCGCAGCGGCTGCAGTGCACTTCCACGCGCACCATGCCATAGGAGGTATCGCGTTGTTCGCCCACCGCGCCCGGCAGCACCGCACTGAAACTGGGCCAGCCCGTGCCGCTGTCGAACTTGCTGGACGACGCGAACAGCGCCTGTGCGCAGCCGGCGCAGTGGAAGGTGCCGCGCCGATGCTCCTTGTTCAGCGGGCTGGTGTAGGCGCGCTCGGTGGCATGCTGGCGCAGCACCGCGTACTGGGCCGGCGTCAACCGCTGGCGCCACTGTGCATCCGACAGCTGGTAGGGAAACGGACCGCGCTGGGGTGCGGCNGCCTGTGCCGGAGCGGCACGGCTGCAGCCGCTGGCGCCGAGCAGCAGCGCGCCGGCAGCCATTCCACCCAGGCCGAGCAGGTGGCGACGGGACAGGGACATGGCCTTCTCCGCAGTGGACGATGGGGCCATGCTGCGCCTGTGCAGGTCAACGAATCCTCACGCAGAGTTCAATTTTCCGTGATGCATGTCCTGTCCGCTTGCACCACACTGGCTGCACCCCCTGGGCCCTGTGGAAGCCGATGGACACCCGCAAACGCGTACTGGTGGTGGAAGACGATGCGGACATCGCCAACCTGCTGCGCCTGCACCTGGACGATGAAGGCTTCCGGGTCAGCCATGCCGCCGACGGCGATGAAGGCCTGCGCCTGCTCGAGCAGCAGGGGCCCTGGGATGCGCTGGTGCTGGATGTGATGCTGCCCGGGGTGGATGGCCTGCAGATCTGCCAGCGTGCCCGCGCGCTCAGCCGCTACGTGCCGGTGATCATCATCAGTGCGCGCGGCAGTGAAACCCAGCGCATCGTCGGCCTGGAGCTGGGCGCCGATGACTACCTGGCCAAACCGTTCTCCATGCCCGAGCTGGTCGCCCGCGTGCGCGCGGTGCTGCGGCGTGCCGAGGCGATGGCCAGCAGCGCGCGCATCGACGCCGGTGTGGTGGAAAGCGCGGGGCTGCAGCTGGACCCGGTGGCGCGCACCGCGCTGCTGCGGGGCCGCCCGCTGGAGCTGACCCCGCGTGAGTTCGACCTGCTGATGTTCTTCGCCCGCCACCGCGACCAGGTGTTCTCGCGCATGCAGCTGCTGGACCAGGTGTGGGGCCACGCCCACGATGGCTACGAACATACGGTCAATACCCACATCAACCGTCTGCGCAACAAGATCGAAGACGACCCGGCCTCGCCGCAGCGGCTGCTGACGGTGTGGGGCCGCGGCTACAAACTGGTCGACAGCCCGCAGGCCAGCCCATGAGCGGCCTGCGCCTGCGCCTGTGGCAGAAACTGGCCGCGTTGTCGGCCGGCCTGCTGCTGGTGTGCGGCGGTGCGCTGCTGGCCATGCAGGCACGCCAGGCCGAACAGCACGAACAGGAACTGGTGCAGCGCCTGTCGCTGGACCTGGCCACGCATATCGCCGCGCGCGCCGAACTGATGGACACCGGCGGCATGCGCGAAAACGCCGTGCGGCGGCTGTTCGGCCAGCTGATGGCGGTCAACCCCAGCGTNGAGGTCTACCTGCTGGATCCGCAGGGGCGCATCGTCGGCCACGACGCACCGCCGGGGCATCTGCGCCGGCAGCAGGTGGATCTGGCGCCGGTGCGCGCGCTGCTGCAGGGCGGCACCCTGCCGATCCTGGGCGATGACCCGCGCAGTGCCAGCGGCCGCAANGTCTTCAGCGTGGCCCCGCTGGTGGTGCAGGGGCGCCCGGCCGGCTATGTCTACGTGGTGCTGCTGGGCGAACAGCGGCAGATGCTGGCCGACGATCTGGCCGCCAGCAGCCAATGGCGGGCCACCCTGGTCTCGGCCGCATGGGTGGCGCTGTTCGGCGTGCTGGCCGCGGTGCTGGCGTTCTACTGGATCACCCGGCCGCTGCGCCGGCTGACCGCGCGCATCGAAGCGTTCGACGTGGATGCGCCCGCCCTGCCGGACCCGAAGCCGGTGCGGGGGGGCGACGAGCTGGCCGTGCTGGAGCAGGCGCACGCGCGCATGGCGCGGCGGCTGCATGAACAGTGGCAGCAGCTGCGCCGGCAGGACCTGCAGCGGCGCGAGTTCATCGCCAACATCTCGCACGACCTGCGCACGCCGCTGGCTTCGCTGCACGGCTATCTGGAAACACTCGAGCTCAAGGACGCCACGCTGTCCAGTGAAGAACGCCGGCGCTATCTGTCCATCGCGCTGGCGCAGAGCGCCAAGGTGGGCACGCTGGCGCGCTCGCTGTTCGAACTGGCGCGGCTGGAGCATGGCGCGGTGCAGCTGGAGCTGGAGACGTTCGCGCTGCCGGAGCTGGCGCAGGATGTGCTGCAGAAGTTCGAGCTGGCCGCGCAGTCGCGCGGTATCGAGCTGCAGCTGCAGTTCGCGCCGGGCCTGCCGCCGGTACGCGCTGATCTGGGGCTGGTGGAACGCGTACTGACCAACCTGGTCGACAACGCGCTGCGCCATGCGCGCGGGGCCACGCGCCTGGGTGTGGCGCTGGTGGCCACCCCCCAGACGGTGCAGGTGAGCGTGGAGGACGACGGTGAAGGCCTCAGCCCGCAGGCGCGCGCGCGGGTGTTCCAGGCCGCGGCGGCCCCCGCACGGCGGCAGGCCGACAGCGGCGGGCTGGGCCTGCTCATCGTGCAGCGCATCGTGCAGCTGCACGGCCATGGCATCGCGCTGCAGCCCAGCGAGCGCGGTGCCCGCTTCACCTTCGACCTGCCACGCGCCTGAGCGACGGGCGCGGCGGCGGCACAAAAAAAAGGACCCGACAGAGGGAGGGATCTGTCGGGTCCTGCGATTGCACGGGGGGAGGGGACCCATGCAATGGTCGTGGGCAGTGCGCTGGGCGGAGTCGCCGTTGCGTTGCCTTGATGCAATGCAGCATACGCCTTTCNTGCTGCATTGCAACACCTGCCGTTTCCGATCCCGCGCGGGGACAGAATCCGTTCAGGATCAACCGCTTGTTCAGGCAGTNGGGCCGCGGTAACGGCAGCCAGAGGTGCAGGTTTCGTGGATCATCACCTCGCTCAGCGCCGGCAGCGCCGGCTTGAGCGCGTTCCAGATCCACACGGCCAGATTCTCGCTGGTGGGGTTCTCCAGACCGGGGATGTCGTTGAGGTAATGGTGGTCGAGCCGGTCATAGATCGGCTGGAAGGCGGCTTTGACATCACCGAAATCCATGATCCAGCCCGTGTCGGCGCCTGGCTCGCCCTCCACCTTCAGTTCGACGCGGAATGAGTGGCCNTGCAGCCGCGCGCATTTGTGGCCCGGCGGGACGTTGGGCAGGCGGTGCGCCGCCTCCAGCATGAAGATTTTGAAGATTTCCATGGCGCCCATTGTAGCGGCCCGCCGATGCCTCACGCCGCATCGCGGCGAGTAAAAATCTCTCCATCGCGATGAAGAGATGCGCATNTGCTCATATGCGTATGCACACAGGTTATTGGCCGTTCAGCTGCCCGGCATGGGGTACTGCCTGTCGCAACCACCACCACCCCACACGACTGAACATGCCCCAGCACTCCCTGCNCGCCGCGGCACTGGCCGCTGCTCTGGCCGCACCTTTGTCCGCTGCCGCCGCTCCCGCCCCCGCGCCATCCCCCTCCGGTGAGGCCAGCACGCTGGCGGCGGTACGCGTGACCGGTTCGAACATCAAGCGTGCCGACACGGAAACGGCCAACCCGGTGCAGGTGATTGACCGCGAACAGCTGCAGGCGTCGGGCAAGGCCACCGTGGCCGACGTGCTGCGCTCGATTTCGGCCAACACCGGCAACGCCGCCAACGAGACCTCCAACAGCGGCTGGGCGTCCGGGTCGGCCGGCATCGGCCTGCGCGGCTTGTCGCAGAAGAACACCCTGGTGCTGCTCAACGGGCGACGCCTGGCCAATTACGGATTCCCGGCCAACGGCCTGGCGGACACCTTCGTCAATCTCAACGCGCTGCCGCTGGTCGCGGTGGAGCGCATCGAAGTNCTCAAGGATGGCGCATCGGCGGTCTATGGTTCCGATGCCGTGGCCGGCGTGGTCAACATCATCACCCGGCAGGATGCCCAGGGCGCCGAGATCGGCGCCAGCACCGGCCGTGCCGACCAGGGCGGGCTGGACGAAACCCGGCTGAAGTTCATCGGCGGGCTGGGCGACATCGAGCGCGACGGCTACAACGTGCTGTTCAGTGTGGAAGGCTACAACCGCGACCGCCTGGACCAGGACGAGCGCGCGCTGACCCGCAGCGGCATCTACAGCGGTCAGCCCGGTGGGCGCTGGAACGGTTGGTCGGCCAAGGGCGCGCGCTACCTGCTCAACGGCGTGTCGGTGCCGATGCTCGATGCCGACGGCCAATGCCCCGAAGGCACCACGCGCGTGGCCAGCGCGCCCATCGACGGCCTGGCNGGTGAGACCTGCGGGTTCAACCTGGCGCCGTTCACCACGCTGATTCCTTCCNCCAAGCGCTGGCAGGCCTACGCCAACGGCACCCTGCGCCTGGGCNACAGCCTGGAGGCGTTCGGCGAGGTGCTNTACAGCGAAGTGAAGGGCGTTTCCTGGTTCGGCAGCAGCCCGTTCTTCACCCTCGAAAGCGGGCGCTTCGCGCTCAATGCCGANACGGGCCTGGCCGAGCCGGTGTCGTCCAGCCTGCCGGCCGGCAATCCGTACAACCCGTATGGCCGGGCGGTGCCGATCGAGTACACGTTCTTCAATCTGGGCGGCACCATCAAGACCAACCGCTCGCAGTCGTACCGCGGCGTGGTGGGGCTGCGCGGCAGCACCGCGCGCTGGGACTGGGAGGTGGGCGCGTTCGGCGCGCGCAGCAGCGAGCGCGAGACCGTGTCCGGCGGCTTTGCCAACCGGTGGGCGCTGGCCGAGGCCCTGGCTACCGGCAGCTACAACCTGCTCGATCCGGCCGCCACCCCGCAGGCGGTGCTCGATGCCATCAACATCGCCACCCTGCGCCCGGCCGACTCGGTGCTGCAGGGTGTGGATGCCAAGGTTTCCGGCACGCTTGGCCGTACCTGGGCCGGNGACATCGGGGTGGCCTCCGGGGTGGAATGGCGGCGGGAAAAGCTGGATTCCAACAACCCGTGGCAGATCGATGCCGGCCTGCAGGTGCGCCCGGCCATCGCCGAGGTGCATGGCGAACGCAGCGTGACCGCCGCCTACGCCGAAGCCAACGTGCCGCTGGCCGCCCAGCTGGAACTGTCGGTCGCCGCGCGGGCCGATCACTACGATGATTTCGGCGACGCGTTCTCGCCCAAGCTGGGGCTGCGCTGGCAGCCGCTGGACATGCTGGTGGTACGTGCGGCGGCTTCCAAGGGTTTCCGCGCGCCGTCGCTGTCGGAAAACTCCAACAGCACCAGCATTTCCTACGGCAGTGTGGTGGACCCGTTCGATCCGGACCTGCCCGGCTCGCGGCAGAACCCGACGTTCTTCACCGTCGGCAACACCGACCTGCGCCCCGAGCGCACGCGCAGCTACAACCTGGGCGTGGTGCTGTCGCCGTGGCGCACCACCAACCTCAGCGTGGATTACTACAACCTGCAGCTGGACAACCTGGTCGGCACCAACAACACGCAGACGCTGGTCACCGGCAATGCGCCCGGTGCGGTGCTGCGCGACGAGCGCGGCAAGCTGCTGGCCGTCTACAACCGCTACCAGAACCTGAGCACGCTGAAGACCTCCGGGTTTGACGTGGAGCTGCGCCAGCGCATTCCCACCGACCGCCTCGGTGAGTTCACGCTGTCCACCGCGTACACGCATGTGCGCGACTACCGCCGCCCCACCGTGGTGGGCGGCCCGCTGGTGGACTACGCCGGCAGCAACCTGGGCGCCACATTGCCGGCGGACAAGGCCACCACCACGCTGGACTGGCAGCGCGGCGCGTTCCGCAGCGCGCTCACCTGGTACTACACCAGCGGCTATGCGCAGCGCGCCAGTGCGGCGGCACGTGCCGTGCAGCAGCGCGTGGACGCCTACCACCAGCTCGATCTGTACCTGGCCTGGACCGGTATCGATCAGCTCACGGTGTACGCCAAGGTGCAGAACCTGGCCGATGAGGCACCGCCGCACGACGCGTCGTTCCCGGGCATCCGCGCGCCGTACGACTTCACCCAGTACGACCTGCGCGGCCGCTACGTCACCGTCGGCTTCGACTACCGCTTCTGAGCACGGCCGGGCGCTGCCCGGCTGTACCACCCACCCTGCGGGGAGTTTCCGTGTTCTTCCATCGCCGTCTGCTCTCTTCCCTGCTGCGCTTGGCCGCCGTGCTGGCCCTGCCGGTACTGCCGGTCCACGCCGCCACCGGGTACTACCTTCCCCAGGCCGGCGGATTCGATCCGGCCATTCCCACCCCCGACCAGTTCCTCGGCTACGAGGTGGGCAGCCGCTTCACCCGGCATGACCAGCTGGTGGCCTACTTCGAGACGCTGGCACGCCTGTCCGACCGCATCGATGTGCAGCGCATCGGCAGCAGCGCGGAAGGCCGCCCGCTGCTGATCGCCACCATCACGGCGGCGCAGAACCAGGCACGTCTGGACGCGTTGCGCCGGCAGCACGCCACCCTGGTGGACCCGGCACAGCCGCGCAGCGCCGCCGGTGACAGCCCGGTGGTGGTCTGGCTGGGCTACAGCGTGCACGGCAACGAGACCTCCAGCGGCGAGGCGGCCATGCTCACCGCCTACTACCTGGTGGCCAGCCAGAGCGAACAGACCCGGCGCTGGCTGCAGGAGGCGGTGGTGCTGATCGACCCGGCGCAGAACCCGGATGGCCGTGACCGTGCGGCCAACTGGCACAACGCCTGGGCCTCGTCGCCGGCTTCGGCCGACCCGGCCGACAAGGAGCATGTGGAGCCGTTCCCGCAGGGCCGCACCAACCATTACTTCACCGACCTCAACCGCGACTGGCTGGCGCTGACCCAGCCGGAGTCACGGCCCAAGGTGGCCTGGTTCCACCAGTGGTATCCCAACGTGCAGATCGACTTCCACGAGATGGGCAAAGACAGCACGTACTACTTCGAGCCCTCGCCGGCCAGCATGCACAGCCCGCTGATTCCCGCCGCCTCGTATGCCTTCAATGAAACGCTGGCGCGCTACCACGCGCAGGCGCTGGATGCGTTGGGCTCGCTGTATTACACCGGCGAGAACTTCGACAACTTCTCCCCCGTGTATGGCTCGACCTATCCGGACTTCCACGGTGCGGTGGGGGTGACGGTGGAACAGGCCAGCTCACGCGGACGCGTGCAGGAATCGGCCAACGGCCTGCTCACCTTCCCGTTCACCATCCGCAACCAGGTGGCCACGGGGCTGGGCAGCGTGCGCGGTGCGGTGGCCGAGCGCGAAGGGCTGTTCGCCCTGCAGAAATCGTTCTTCCAGAGCGCCCTCACGCAGGCCGCGCAGCAGCCGCTGAAGAGCTTCGTGTTCGGCGATGCGCACAATCCGTCGCTGACCCGGCGGCTGCTGGAACTGCTGCTGCTGCACCAGATCCAGGTGGACGCCCTGGCCAGCCCGGTGACGGTGGACGGCCAGCGCTTCGAGCCGGGCAGTGCCTACGTGGTGCAGGCCGCGCAGCCGCAGTTCCGCCTGGTCCATTCGGTGTTCGCCGAAACCCCGCCGGTGCAGGGCGATGTGTTCTACGGCAGTACCTCCTACGCCATCGCGCCGGCGTACGGGCTGGCCTATGCGGGCAGCCGCAGCCGCCTGCCCAGCGGCGCGCGCATCACCGCGGTGCCTCCGCCGTCCGGTACGGTGCGGGGCGGGCAGGCCGCCTATGCGTATGCCATCGACTGGCGTGACCAGGCCGCCGCTGCGGCGCTGTACGCGCTGCAGGCCAACGGCCTGGCCACGCGTGCCGCGCTGCGGGGCTTCACCGCGGCCGGTGCGGAAGGCGAGGTCGCATTTGCCGCCGGCAGCGTGGTCATCCCGGTGGCCGGCCAGCCGTTGCAGGGCGCCGCGCTGCTGCAGGCGGTACAGGAGGTCGCCCAGCGCAGTGGCGTGCAGGTGCACGCGCTGGCCAGCGGGCAGAGCCGCAGCGGGATCGATCTGGGCAGCGACAGCATCAAGCCCCTGCGCACGCCGGTGGTGGCGCTGGTGATGGGCGAGGGCGTAAGCGCCACCGAGATCGGCTCGGCGTGGTTCCTGCTGGACCAGCAGCTGCACGCGCCGGCCAGCAAGCTCGACCCGGCGCAGCTGGGCAAGGTGCCGCTGGACCGCTACACCACCGTGATCCTGGCCGGGGGAAGCTACGCGGGCGTGGACGCCACCGCAGTGGCCGCGCTGAAGCGCTGGGTACAGGCCGGTGGCTCGCTGGTGACCTATGGCAGCGCCTCGCGCTGGGCGATCGAGCAGAAACTGGCCGACGGCGAGCAGCTGGGGCCGCAGGAAGAGACGGACGACACCGCGCGCCGTGCCTTCGGTGACCAGCGCGACGTGGCCGCGATCGAGCGGGTGAGTGGCAACATCCTCAGCGCGGACGTGGACACCAGCCACCCGCTGGGCTTCGGTGTGCCGCGCCGGCAGCTGGCGGTCAACAAGGAAAACACCGTGGTGCTCACCCCCAGCCGCAACGCCTATTCCACGGTGGTGCGCATTGATGGGGAACCGCGCGTCAATGGTTACCTGTCCGAGCGCAATCGCCGCCGGGTCGCCGGCTCGGCATGGCTGCTGGTGTCGCCGCAGGGGCAGGGCAACGTGGTGCTGTTCGCCGATGACCCGGCGCACCGCAAGTACTGGCATGGCACCGAACGGTTGCTGGTGAACGCGCTGTTCTTCGGCACCCTGCTCAACCCGGCCAAGCCACGCGGCTGAGGCCCCGCGCGGCGGGCACAAAAAAAGGGACCGGGCAGTGCCCGGTCCCTTCATGCATCAGCGCGCGGCGTGATCAGCCGGCGCGGCCGGCACCGCCGCCCTGGCTGCGGCCACGGCCACCGCCATTGCCTGCACCGCCACGGCGCTGGCCCGGGCCGGCACCTGCGCCGGCGCGCTGCTGGCCGTTGCCAGCGCCCTCGCGGCGGCCGCCACCCGGCTTCTTCGGGCCGGCATGGGCATGCCGCGGGGCATCGCCGTGCGGCCGGCGCGCGTGGTGCTTGCGCGGGGCGCGTTCGCCGGTATCGGCTTCGGCCTTGCCCGGGGCGCTGTTGCCCCAGCGGATCGGCACCTGCAGCTCGAAGCCCGGCACGTCGCGGATGTCCATGTCGCGGCCGAGCAGGCGCACGATCGCGCGCAGCAGCTTCACCTCATCCTGCGCGACCAGCGAGATCGCCTGGCCGGTGGCGCCGTTGCGGCCGGTGCGGCCGATACGGTGCACGTAGTCTTCGGCCACCATCGGCAGATCGAAGTTGATCACCTTCGGCAGTTCGTTGATGTCGATGCCACGCGCGGCGATGTCGGTGGCCACCAGCACGGTCACCCGGCCGGCCTTGAAATCGCCCAGCGCGCGCAGGCGCTGGCCCTGGCTCTTGTTGCCATGGATCGCCGCGGTCTTGATGCCGGACTTTTCCAGGAACGCGGCCAGCTTGTCGCTGCCGTGCTTGGTGCGGGCGAACACCAGCGTCTGCTCGCGGCTGTCCTGCGCCAGCAGGTGCAGCAGCAGGTCGCGCTTGCGGCCGGCATCGACCGGGTGCACGCGGTGGGTGATGGTTTCGGCCACGGTGTTCTTCGGCGTCACCTGGATCTGTTCCGGGTTGCGCATGAACTCCAGCGCCAGCTGGCGGATGTTGTCCTCGAAGGTTGCCGAGAACAGCAGCGTCTGCCGGTTCTGCTTGGGCAGCTTGGCCAGGATGCGCTTGATCGACGGCAGGAAGCCCATGTCCAGCATGCGGTCGGCTTCATCCAGCACCAGCACCTCAATGCCGGACAGATCGATGCTGCGGCGTTCCAGGTGGTCGATCAGGCGGCCCGGGCAGGCCACCAGCAGGTCCACGCCGCGGCGCAGGATGTCCAGCTGGTTGCCCATGCCCACGCCGCCGTAGATGCAGGCGCTGGGAATGCGCAGGTACTTGCTGTAGCCGCGCAGGCTGTCATGCACCTGGGTGGCCAGCTCGCGGGTGGGGGCCAGGATCAGCGCGCGCGGGCGGCGCGGGCCGGTGCGCACTTCCTGCGAGGCGGTGCCCAGGTGCTGCAGCAGCGGCAGGCCGAACGCGGCGGTCTTGCCGGTACCGGTCTGTGCGCCGGCCAGCAGGTCGCGGCCGGCCAGGGCCAGCGGAATGGCCTGTTCCTGGATCGGGGTGGGGGTTTCATAGCCCTGCTCGGACAACGCACGCAGCAGGAAGGGCGCAAGGCCCAGGGATTCAAAAGACATCGAGTGGCTCCAAAGACAGATAACGCCTGTCCGAATGGACAGACGGGGGCTGATCGAACTGATCGGCTGACTCGGAGCGTTCCCGTGAACCGCGCTGCGAGAATTGGGTGCAGCCGGCGCGAAGCGCAGACTGGAATGCGTGACGAACGGCGTCGGAGTGGGGGCGGGCGAAGGGTCGTAAGACCGGATTCGCCGGCGATCCCGGAGGGAAACGGACGGCCGCTGCAGACCCGCATAGTCTAGCCGGGTTCGCCAGGACACGCAAAAACGCCCGTTCAGCTGGCGCGCTGGCCGCGTGGGCAGGCTACCCTGCTGATGCCGCGCTGCAGCTTGGCGTCAGCGCGTATTTGATTACACTTGAAACTTGTTGGCCAACGAAGACCGGACACACCCATGAAGCTTGGTTCCCTGAAGGAAGGCGGCCGTGACGGCACGCTGATCGTGGTTTCGCGCGACCTCAAGCGCGGCGTCCGCGCGACCGGCATCGCGCCGACCCTGCAGCGCGCGCTGGAAGACTGGAGCCACGTGGCACCGCGGCTGAACGCGCTGTATGCCTCGCTGCAGGCCGGCGACGCCGATGGTGTGTTCGAGATCGACCCGCTGGCCCTGGCCGCACCGCTGCCGCGCGCGTACGAGTTCGTGGACGGCAGCGCCTACCTGCCGCACGTGGAGCGCGTGCGCCGTGCGCGCGGCGCCGAGGTGCCGGAGAGCTTCTACACCGATCCGCTGATGTACCAGGCCACCAGCGCCGGCTTCCATGGCCCGCGCGATGCGGTGAAGGTGACCAGCGAAGCGTATGGCATCGACCTGGAGGCCGAGCTGGTGGTGGTCACCGATGATGTGCCGATGGCGGTCAGTGTCGAGCAGGCGGCCGGGCACATCCAGCTGATCGGGCTGGTCAACGACGTGTCGCTGCGCAACCTCATTCCCGGCGAGCTGGCCAAGGGCTTCGGGTTCCTGCAGTCCAAGCCGCGCTCGGCGCTGTCGCCGGTGTTCGTCACCCCGGACGAGCTGGGCCCGGCCTGGCAGGACAGCAAGGTGCACCTGCCGCTGCTGACCCACATCAACGGCGCGTGGTTCGGCGCGCCCGAGGCCGGCGTGGACATGCAGTTCAACTTCGCCCAGCTGGTGGCGCACGCGGCGAAGACCCGGCCCCTGGGCGCCGGCGCGATCGTCGGCTCGGGCACCATCGCCAATGAAGACACCAGCAAGGGCGCCTCGTGCTTTGCCGAGCAGCGCACCGTGGAAACCCTGCGCGACGGCGCCCCCAGCACGCCGTTCCTGTCCTTCGGCGACGTGGTCCGCATCGAGATGCTCGATGCCAGCGGCGAGAGCATCTTCGGTGCCATCGAGCAGCGCATCGAACAGGCCGGCCATGCGTGAGCCGGCGGCGGTGACGGCAGCTCCCGGGGAGGCAGGCATCGTCCTGCATACCTACTGGCGCTCCAGCGCCGCCTACCGCGTGCGTATCGCGCTGGAACTGAAGGGGCTTGCCTGGCAGCCCCGCCCGGTGCACCTGGTGCGCGACGGCGGTGAGCAGCACCGGCCGTCCTACCAGGCACTCAATCCGCAGGAGCTGGTCCCGGCGCTGCAGCACGAGGGCCAGGTCCTGACCCAGTCGATGGCGATCCTGGAATACCTGGACGAGCGCTTTCCGCAACCGCCCCTGCTGCCCGCCGATGCCGCCGGCCGCGCCCGGGTACGGGCGCTGGCCCAGCTGGTGGCGTGTGACATCCACCCGCTGAACAACCTGCGGGTGATGCAGTACCTGGAGCAGCCGCTGCAACTGGATGCCGAGGCCCGCACCGGCTGGACCCTGCACTGGATGGCCCAGGGCCTGGCGGCGCTGGAAACCCTGCTGGCCGGCAGCGCGCAGACCGGTACCTACTGCCATGGCGAGCAGCCGGGGCTGGCCGATGCCTGCCTGCTGCCACAGCTGTACAACGCGCACCGCTTCGGCCTGGACCTGGGCCCGTATCCCACCGTGCGGCGGATCGAAGCAGCCTGCAGCGCGTTGCCCGCGTTCGAGCGCGCCCGCCCGGAGCGCCAGGTCGACGCCGCCTGAGTACGGCACCCTGAACCGGTACGGCCGAGTCAGCCTTTGGCGCAGGGGCGCCCGTATACTGTCCCGCTCTGACAAAGGATGGACATCAGGATGTGCGGAATCGTAGGGGCAATCGCTGATCGCGACGTGGTGCCGGTGCTGATCGAAGGACTGAAGCGGCTGGAATACCGCGGTTACGACTCCTCCGGTATCGCCGTGCTGGACCGCGCCGGTGGCGCCGACGTCCGCCGCGTGCGCCGGACCGGCCGGGTCGCGGAAATGGCCGCCGCTGCCGAGACTGAAGGCTTCGCCTCCGGCATGGGCATCGGCCACACCCGCTGGGCCACCCATGGCGGCGTCACCGAGGCCAATGCGCATCCGCATATCAGCGACGGCGTGGCGCTGGTGCACAACGGCATCATCGAAAACCACGAGGAACAGCGCGAGAAGCTGCGCGCGCTGGGCTACGTGTTCGAATCGCAGACCGATACCGAGGT
>JGI26054J46599_1000201_pt1 | contig 16735 bp, 12 predicted proteins | sample HigsolmetaGSP16D_FD_46599 | JGI IMG/M metagenome (IMG submission 46599) | reverse complement strand
TTTTTGCCGCCACGCGGCTAACCACAGCGATACTCTTATGGACACTTTACGCATTGGATTAATTTCCGTTTCCGATCGCGCAGCAAACGGCATTTATCAGGATCAGGGCATTCCGGCCCTGGAGAGCTGGCTCAGCGGTGCACTGGCAACGCCCTTCGAGCTGGAGACACGTCTGGTACCGGATGAACAACCGATGATTGAGCAGGCGATCTGCGAGCTGGTGGATGAACGCTTCTGCCATCTGGTGCTGACCACCGGCGGTACCGGGCCGGCACGACGTGACGTAACGCCGGATGCGACGCTGGCGGTAGCGGATCGCGAAATGCCTGGCTTTGGTGAGCAGATGCGTCAAATCAGCCTGCAGTTTGTTCCCACTGCCATTTTGTCACGGCAGGTGGGAGTGATCCGCAAACAGTCGCTGATCCTGAATCTGCCCGGTCAGCCGAAATCGATCAAAGAGACGCTGGAAGGCGTAAAAGCGGAGGATGGCAGCGTCAGGGTGCCCGGAATTTTTGCTGCGGTGCCTTACTGCTTACAGCTGCTGGAAGGACCGTATATCGAGACGCATGCGGCAGTGGTAGCAGCATTTCGCCCGAAAAGCGCACGGCGTGAGACAAACCTCTGAAAATAAGGCTTTTCAGGCATAAAATTCAGCCTTGCTGGCGTGGTGCGGGTTTGCCGGTATAGTAACGTCTGCCCTACCTTTTCCGGCTCTGGATACCGCACCGTTATGGACTCGCTCACCTCGCATCGACTTAACCGGCAGGATTATAAAACCCTGTCGCTGGCTGCCCTTGGCGGGGCGCTGGAATTCTACGACTTCATTATTTTTATCTTCTTTGCTGCCGTTATTGGCGAACTTTTTTTTCCGCCGGATATGCCTGACTGGCTGCGTCAGGTGCAGACGTTCGGCATTTTTGCTGCCGGCTATCTGGCGCGCCCTTTGGGCGGCATTGTCATGGCGCACTTTGGTGACAAAGTTGGCCGGAAAAAGATGTTCAGCCTGAGCATTCTGCTGATGGCGCTGCCGACGCTGGCGATGGGCGCACTGCCCACCTATGCGAGCATCGGTATTGCTGCGCCGCTGCTGATGCTGCTATTGCGGATGCTGCAGGGCGCGGCTATCGGCGGTGAAGTCCCGGGCGCCTGGGTATTTGTTGCCGAGCACGTGCCGGAAAAGCGTACCGGCTTTGCCTGCGGCACGCTGACCGCAGGGCTCACCGCCGGTATTCTGCTGGGTTCGCTGGTGGCAACGCTGCTTAACACGGCTTTTTCTCCGGCGGAAATGCGTGATTATGGCTGGCGACTGCCGTTCTTTCTCGGCGGTATGTTTGGCCTGCTGGCGATGTACCTGCGTCGCTGGCTGCATGAAACGCCGGTGTTTCAACAGATGCAGCAGCGTAAAACCTTGTCTGAACGGCTGCCGCTGCAGGCTATTTTGCTGCACCACAAGCGCAGTATCGCGATCTCAATGNTGCTGACCTGGCTGCTCTCCGCCTGCATTGTTGTNGTGATTTTAATGGCGCCTGCACTGATGCAGAAGCAGGGCGTACCGGCTGCGCTGAGCCTGCAGGCTAACAGCCTCGCCACGGTGATGCTGCTGATCGGGTGCGTGCTGGCAGGCTGGATCGTGGATCGCGCGGGTGCGGCGCGTACACTGATAGCGGGATCGCTGCTGCTGGCTTTCTGCAGCTGGCACTTTTTCCAAAACACCGGCAGCGCGCCGCAGATGCTGTTCTTCTGGTATGGCGTAGCGGGGCTGAGCGTCGGCGTAGTAGGCGTGGTGCCGTTTGTGATGGTGCGGGCTTTCCCGGCAGCGGTGCGTTTTACCGGGATCTCGTTCTCATACAACGTTGCTTACGCGATTTTTGGCGGCCTGACGCCCATCAGCGTGACGCTGATGATGCAGCTGACCCCCATGGCACCGGCCTGGTACGTGCTGGCGCTGGCCGCTATCGGTACAGGCGTTGGCTGCTGGCTCTGGCGTGATGCGCGTCAGACCACGGTGCACTCCTCCCGCTCATTATCCTGATCGTGCCACGGCGGGGCAGTGCTGCTCCGCCGCTGGTGTTGTACATTTTCCCGCCATTTGCCCCGTTGGGGTAAAAGAATCGAAATATTTTTTGCTTTTAACCCTTGATGCGCATCGAAGCGGCCCCATTTACTTGTCATCGGGCGTTGTGAAGCAGCAAAAAGCCTGCAGACGCAGTTGAAAGTGGCGGTAACGACCACATCTCTGCATCACAACCCAATTTGACAAAGAATTTACGTGGGAGACGTTTAGATGGGTAAGATTATTGGTATTGACCTGGGTACAACCAACTCTTGTGTGGCGATCATGGACGGCGGCAAAGCACGCGTCCTGGAAAACGCTGAAGGCGATCGCACCACGCCGTCAATTATTGCGTATACCGCAGATGGCGAAACGCTGGTAGGTCAGCCGGCTAAACGTCAGGCAGTGACCAACCCGCAGAATACCCTGTTTGCTATTAAGCGCTTAATTGGCCGCCGCTTCCAGGACGAAGAAGTACAGCGTGATATCAAAATCATGCCGTACAAGATCACAGGTTCTGACAACGGTGATGCCTGGCTGGACGTGAAAGGCCAGAAAATGGCACCTCCGCAGATCTCTGCTGAAGTGCTGAAAAAAATGAAGAAAACCGCGGAAGATTTCCTCGGTGAAGCGGTGACTGAAGCGGTCATTACCGTACCGGCTTACTTCAACGATGCACAGCGTCAGGCGACCAAAGATGCAGGCCGTATTGCAGGCCTGGATGTTAAGCGCATCATCAACGAACCAACCGCAGCAGCGCTGGCGTACGGTCTGGACAAAGGCCAGGGCAACCGCACTATCGCGGTTTATGACCTGGGCGGCGGTACCTTCGATATCTCTATCATCGAGATCGACGACGTTGATGGCGAAAAAACCTTTGAAGTTCTGGCAACCAACGGTGATACCCACCTGGGTGGTGAAGACTTCGACAGCCGCCTGATTAACTATCTGGTAGCCGAATTCAAAAAAGACCAGGGTATCGATCTGCACAACGATCCGCTGGCTATGCAGCGTCTGAAAGAAGCGGCTGAGAAAGCAAAAATCGAGCTCTCTTCTGCGCAGCAGACCGATGTTAACCTGCCATACATCACGGCAGATGCAACCGGTCCTAAGCACCTGAACATCAAAGTGACGCGTGCGAAACTGGAATCTCTGGTAGAAGACCTGGTCACCCGCTCCATNGAGCCGCTGAAAGTGGCACTGCAGGATGCTGGCCTGTCAGTTTCTGACATCAACGATGTCATCCTGGTGGGTGGTCAGACGCGTATGCCAATGGTGCAGGCGAAAGTAACCGAGTTCTTCGGCAAAGAGCCACGTAAAGACGTGAACCCGGATGAAGCCGTAGCGGTCGGTGCTGCCGTGCAGGGTGGCGTACTGGCAGGTGATGTAAAAGACGTTCTGCTGCTGGACGTAACGCCGCTGTCGCTGGGTATTGAAACCATGGGCGGCGTCATGACCGCGCTGATCAGCAAGAACACCACTATTCCGACCAAGCACAGCCAGGTGTTCTCTACTGCTGAAGACAATCAGTCTGCCGTGACCATTCACGTGCTGCAGGGTGAGCGTAAACGTTCCGGTGATAACAAATCGCTGGGTCAGTTTAATCTCGACGGGATCCAGCCTGCACCACGCGGTATGCCGCAGATCGAAGTTACCTTTGACATCGATGCCGACGGTATTCTGCATGTGTCAGCGAAAGATAAAAACAGCGGTAAAGAGCAGAAGATCACCATTAAAGCCTCTTCTGGTCTGAACGAAGACGAAATCGAAAAAATGGTGCGTGACGCGGAAGCGAACGCTGAATCTGACCGCAAGTTTGAAGAGCTGGTACAGACGCGCAACCAGGGCGACCAGATTGCGCACAGCACCCGTAAGCAGCTGGATGAAGCAGGCGACAAACTCTCTGCAGAAGACAAAGCACCTATTGAAGCTGCACTGACTGAGCTGAATACCGCGCTGAAAGGCGAAGACAAAGCGGCTATTGAAGCGAAAATGCAGGCGCTGATGGAAGTCTCCGGCAAGCTGATGGAGATGGCACAGCAGCAGGGCCAGGCAGACGCAGCGGACGCTGGTGACGCGTCAGCACAGAAACAAGATGACGTGGTCGACGCTGAGTTCGAAGAAGTTAAAGATAAAAAATAATTGCCCCTGACCGGGCGCGACGGCTGGCCTGACAGCCGTTGAAACCAGCACGGGCGTAGGAGTTTCTCCACGCCCGTGCAACTATGTTAAGGGCAGAACAAAATGGCTAAGAGTGATTTTTACGAGATCTTAGGCGTCTCAAAATCGGCTGATGAGCGTGAAATCAAAAAGGCTTATAAGCGCCTGGCGATGAAATATCACCCGGACCGCAATCCGGGCGACAAAGAAGCCGAAGCAAAATTTAAAGAAGTGAAGGAAGCGTACGAAATTCTGACGGATGCACAGAAGCGTGCGGCCTATGACCAGTATGGTCACGCAGCCTTTGAACAGGGCGGTGGCGGCGGCTTTGGTGGTGGCGGCTTCGGCGGCGGTGGCGCAGACTTCAGCGATATCTTTGGCGACGTATTTGGCGATATCTTTGGCGGCGGTCGCCGTCAGCGTGCATCACGCGGTGCCGATTTACGCTACAACATGGAGCTGACGCTGGAAGAAGCGGTACGCGGCGTGACCAAAGAGATCCGCATCCCGGTACTGGAAGAGTGCGATGTCTGTCATGGCAGCGGTGCCAAAGCAGGCACGCAGCCGCAAACCTGTCCGACCTGCCACGGCGCGGGTCAGGTGCAGATGCGTCAGGGCTTCTTTACTGTGCAGCAGGCGTGTCCGACCTGTCACGGCCGCGGCTCGGTCATCAAAGATCCGTGCAACGCCTGTCATGGTCATGGACGCGTTGAGCGTCAGAAAACGCTGTCGGTGAAAATTCCGGCGGGCGTGGACACCGGCGACCGCATTCGTCTGAGTGGCGAAGGGGAAGCGGGCGAGCATGGCGCACCAGCGGGCGATCTCTACGTTCAGGTCTCGGTGAAGAAGCACCCTATCTTTGAGCGTGAAGAGAATAACCTCTATTGCGAAGTGCCGATCAACTTCGCGATGGCGGCACTGGGCGGGGAGATTGAAGTGCCCACGCTGGATGGCCGTGTGAAGCTGAAGGTGCCTGCTGAGACCCAGACCGGCAAGCTGTTCCGCATGCGCGGCAAAGGCGTAAAATCAGTGCGCGGCGGCGCCGTTGGTGACCTGCTGTGCCGGGTGGTGGTGGAAACGCCGGTCAGCCTGAATGATAAACAGAAAGCGCTGCTGCGCGAGCTGGAAGAGAGCTTTGGTGGCCCGAGCGGTGAAAAGAACAGCCCGCGTTCAAAAAGCTTCTTTGACGGCGTGAAGAAGTTCTTTGATGACCTGACGCGTTGATTCAGCGCCAGGGTTGCAGACGAAAAGCGGAGAGGTGACTCTCCGCTTTTTTATTGATTTTAAACTGGCGTAAAGACGCGGCAAGCGGCTTTTATCACAGGGTTAACGCGGTTACACTCCTTAACAAATTGTTTTTGCTCAGGAGGAGTTGTGAATAAGCCCCGTTCGATTAAAACGTTGCTGAAAAGCTTTATAGAAAGNGATGCCAGCAACGGCATGGTATTAATCCTCGCTGCGGTCGCGGCCATGATTCTGGCGAATAACGCAGAGACAGCCGCTGGCTATCAGAGCTTTCTCGCTGAGCCGGTGCAGATCCGCTTTGGCGCACTCGATATCAGCAAAAACCTGCTGTTGTGGATCAACGATGCGCTAATGGCGCTGTTCTTTCTGCTGATCGGTCTGGAAGTAAAACGCGAGTTAATCAGCGGCGAGCTGGCCAGTCGCGATCGCGCCATTTTTCCGGTCATTGCCGCCCTCGGCGGTATGGTTGCTCCGGCGCTGATTTTCCTGTTTTTCAATCATGACAATGAGATTGCGCGCAACGGCTGGGCGATCCCGACCGCGACCGATATCGCATTTGCTCTGGGCGTGCTGGCACTGCTTGGCAGTCGTGTTCCTCTGGCGCTGAAGGTGTTCCTGATGGCGCTGGCCATCATCGACGATCTCGGCGCGATTGTGATTATCGCACTCTTCTACACCAGCGATCTCTCTGTGCTGTCACTGAGCGTGGCGGCAGCGGCGATTGTGGTGCTGGCCATACTTAATCGCTGTGGCGTGCGGAATATCGCCGTCTATATGCTGGTCGGGATGGTGCTGTGGACGGCTGTACTGAAATCAGGCGTGCACGCCACGCTGGCAGGCGTGGTAGTCGGCTTCTTTGTACCGCTGGAAGAGAAAGAGGGGCATTCACCGGCAGAGCATCTGGCGCACGGTTTGATGCCGTGGGTGAACTGGCTGATTCTGCCGCTGTTCGCGTTTGCTAACGCCGGGATTTCACTGAGTGGTATCACCTTTGGTGATGTGTTCTCACCAGAGCCGCTGGGGATTATTCTCGGGTTGCTGATTGGTAAACCGCTGGGTATTACGCTGTTCTGCTGGCTGGCCGTAAAACTGCGTCTGGCGGCGCTGCCGGGCGGGACAACGATACGCGATATCATGGCCATAGGCGTGCTGTGCGGTATCGGCTTTACCATGTCTATCTTTATCAGTTCGCTGGCCTTTGACGCCGCGCATGAAGAGCTGGTGACCTTCTCGAAACTGGGTATTCTTAGCGGCTCGCTGCTGTCAGCGGTGATTGGCTATACGCTATTGCGCGTTAAGCTGCGTTAACCGGAGAGGAGGCGTCAGCCTCCTTTTTACGCTGCCGGCAAACGACAGGCATAAAAAAACCGGCTATAAGCCGGTTCTTTCTACAAAGCGATAAACAGACAGGCGATTAAGCCAGTTTGTTGATCTGAGCCACCAGGTTTGCTTTATGGCGTGCAGCTTTGTTTTTGTGGATCAGACCTTTAGCAGCCTGACGGTCCACGATTGGTTGCATTTCGTTGAATGCGTTCTGCGCAGCAGCTTTGTCGCCGGTTGCGATAGCCGCGTATACTTTCTTGATGAAAGTACGCATCATAGAACGGTTGCTCGCGTTATGCTTGCGACGTTTCTCAGATGTTACGGCGCGTTTCTTAGCTGATTTGATATTAGCCAAGGTCCAACTCCCAAATGTGTTCTATATGGACAAATCAAAGGCCGAGGACTATGCCTTTTGCGCCTTCTTTTGTCAATGGATTTGTGCAAATAAGCGTCGTTTTAACCACGACACCCGCTTACGTAATTGATGGCGCAAGATTCTACCAGCAACCCCGCGCTGAATACAGTATTTCGCAACAAATTTCTTCAGTACGTGCGGTGATTTGTCGCTAAACAGCGGGCCAGAGGGCGCTTCAGCGCAGGAAAGGCGTGTATACGGGTTAACCTTAGCGCTATTCAAGGGTATAATCCGCCGATTTCCACCGGTTTGAGTCAGCCATGAAGTTAATCCGCGGTATTTATAATCTGAAACAGCAGCATCGCGGCTGCGTTCTGACCATTGGTAATTTCGATGGCGTGCATCGCGGTCATCAGGCACTGATGGCGCAGCTGATTGCCGAAGGACGTAAGCGCAATCTGCCGGTGGTAGTGATGCTGTTTGAACCGCAGCCGCTGGAGCTGTTTGCCGGCGAAAAAGCCCCTGCTCGTCTGACGCGGCTGCGTGAAAAACTGAGCTGGCTGCAGCAGGCCGGCGTTGATGCCGTGCTCTGTATCCGGTTTGATCGTCAGTTTGCAGCCTATCCGGCCCAGCGCTTTATCAGCGAGCTGCTGGTGGAAAAACTCGACGTGCGTTTTCTGGCGGTGGGCGATGATTTCCGCTTCGGCGCTGGTCGCGAAGGGGATTTCCTGTTATTACAGAAAGCGGGTGCGGAGTATGGCTTTGAGGTCATCAGCACTCAGACCTTCTGCGACAGCGGCAAGCGCATCAGCAGTACCGCTGTCCGTCAGGCGCTGGCGCAGGATGACTTTGCGCAGGCGCAGCAGCTGCTTGGCCATCCCTTCAGCATTTCAGGTCGCGTGGTGCACGGTGATGCACTGGGCCGTACCATAGGTTTCCCGACCGCTAATTTGCCGTTGCGCCGCGCGGTGACGCCGGTTAAGGGCGTGTTTGCCGTGGAAGTGCTGGGGCTGGGCGCACAGCCGGTGCCGGGCGTCGCCAACATCGGTACCCGCCCGACGGTAAAAGGTTTACGTCAGCAGCTTGAAGTTCATCTGCTTGACACACATATGGATCTCTATGGCCGCCAAATTGAGGTGGTGCTGAAACAGAAGATCCGCGACGAACAGCGCTTTGCCTCGCTGGATGCGCTGAAAGAACAAATTGCAAAAGATGTGGTGACAGCCCGCCAATTCTTTGGGCTACAAACACCGGTTTAATGACCGACAGACGGAATCGAGAATCTGATGAGTGACTATAAATCTACCCTGAATTTGCCGGAAACGGGGTTCCCGATGCGTGGCGATCTGGCCAAACGCGAACCGGGCATGCTGCAGCGCTGGTATGATGACAATCTCTACGGCATCATCCGCGCCGCCAAAAAAGGGAAAAAAACCTTTATCCTGCATGATGGCCCTCCGTATGCAAACGGCAATATTCATATTGGTCACTCTGTTAACAAGATTCTGAAAGACATTATTGTTAAGTCGAAAGGCATGGCGGGATACGATTCGCCCTATGTCCCGGGCTGGGACTGCCACGGCTTACCCATTGAGCATAAAGTTGAGCAGATGATTGGCAAGCCGGGCGAGAAAGTCAGCGCGGCAGAGTTTCGGGCCGCCTGCCGCAGCTATGCTGCCGAGCAGGTAGAAGGGCAGAAAAAAGATTTTATTCGCCTTGGCGTGCTGGGTGACTGGGATCGTCCCTATCTGACCATGAACTTCCAGACCGAAGCCAATATCATNCGTGCGCTGGGTAAAATCATCGGTAACGGCCATCTGCATAAAGGCGCGAAGCCGGTGCACTGGTGCATGGATTGCCGTTCAGCGCTGGCGGAGGCGGAAGTTGAGTATTACGACAAAACCTCTCCCTCTATCGACGTGATGTTTAACGCGCTGGATGCCGATGCGGTACGATCCGCCTTTGGCGTCAGCACCTCTGAGGGGCCGGTTTCACTGGTGATCTGGACCACCACGCCGTGGACCATGCCTGCTAACCGCGCAATTTCACTGCACCCGGAATTTGAATACCAGCTGGTGCAGATTGACGGTCGCAGCCTGATCCTCGCTAAAGACCTGGTGGAGAGCGTGATGAAGCGCGCCGGCATCAGCGAGTGGCAGGTGCTGGGCGAATGCCAGGGCGCAGCGCTGGAGCTGCAGCTGTTTCAGCATCCGTTCCTGACCCAGGTTCAGTCAAAAGTGGTACTGGGCGAGCACGTTACGCTGGAAGCGGGTACCGGTGCGGTGCATACCGCGCCAGGGCACGGTCCGGACGACTACGTCATTGGTCAGAAATATGGTATTGAGACCGCTAACCCGGTAGCACCCGATGGCACCTATCTGCCGGGCACATACCCGTCGCTGGATGGCGTCAATGTCTTTAAAGCTAACGACATGATCGTTGAACTGCTGAAAGAGAAGGGTGCGCTGCTGCACGTGGAGAAACTGCTGCACAGCTATCCGCACTGCTGGCGCCACAAAACGCCGATTATCTTCCGGGCAACACCGCAGTGGTTTATCAGCATGGATCAGCAGGGGCTGCGCGCGCAGTCGCTGAAAGAGATCAAAGGCGTGCAGTGGATCCCGGACTGGGGCCAGGCGCGTATCGAAGCCATGGTCGCTAACCGTCCTGACTGGTGCATCTCGCGCCAGCGCACCTGGGGCGTTCCTATGGCGCTGTTCGTGCACAAAGAGAGCGAGCAGCTGCACCCGGACACGCTGGAGCTGATGGAAAAAGTGGCACAGCGCGTGGAGCAGGATGGCATTCAGGCGTGGTGGGATCTCGATCCGCGCGAGCTGATGGGCGATGATGCCGATCTTTACGTGAAAGTGCCGGATACGCTGGATGTGTGGTTTGACTCCGGATCAACCAGCTTCTCAGTGGTCGATGCACGCCCGGAGTTTGAGGGACACGCGCCGGATATGTATCTGGAAGGCTCCGATCAGCATCGCGGCTGGTTTATGTCCTCCCTGATGATCTCCACAGCGATGAAAGGCAAAGCGCCTTATCGCCAGGTGCTGACTCACGGTTTTACCGTGGATGGTCAGGGCCGCAAGATGTCAAAATCGATCGGCAACACCGTGGCGCCGCAGGACGTAATGGATAAGCTCGGCGCAGACATTCTGCGTCTGTGGGTCGCCTCTACCGACTACTCCGGCGAAATGGCGGTATCGGATGAGATTCTGAAACGTGCGGCCGACAGCTATCGCCGTATCCGCAACACCGCACGCTTCCTGCTGGCCAATCTGGCAGGCTTCAATCCGGCCACTGATTGCGTCACGCCGGAAGAGATGGTCGTGGTCGATCGCTGGGCGGTAGGACGTGCGCTGGCGGCGCAGCAGGATATCGTTGCTTCCTATGAGAACTACGATTTTCATGAAGTGGTGCAGCGCCTGATGCACTTCTGCTCTATTGAGATGGGTTCGTTCTATCTTGATGTGATTAAAGATCGTCAGTACACGGCGAAAGGCGACAGCCTGGCGCGTCGCAGCTGTCAGACCGCGCTGTGGCACATCGTGGAAGCGCTGGTGCGCTGGATGGCGCCTGTCATGTCCTTCACCGCCGATGAGATTTGGGGTCACCTGCCGGGCGAACGCGCGCAGTATGTCTTCACCGAAGAGTGGTATGACAATCTGTTCGGCCTTGCGGCAGATGAGCCGATGAACGATGCATTCTGGGCCGATCTGCTGAAAGTACGTGGTGAAGTCAATAAAGCGATTGAGCAGGCGCGCAGCGACAAGCGCATCGGTGGTGCGCTGGAGGCGACGGTCACGCTCTATGCGGAACCTGAGCTGGGTGCGAAGCTGCAGGCTCTGGGCGACGAGCTGCGTTTTGTGCTGCTGACGTCGGGTGCCACCGTAGCTGGCTATGCAGCGGCGAGTGACGACGCGCAGCAGAGCGATCTGCTGAAAGGGCTGAAAATTGCCCTGCATAAAGCAGCAGGCGAGAAGTGCCCGCGCTGCTGGCACTATACTACCGACATAGGCCAGAATCCGGAGCACGCCGACGTGTGCGGCCGCTGTTATTCCAACGTAGCCGGCGACGGTGAAGTACGGAAATTTGCCTGATGACTAAACTCAGTTCAACCGGACTGCGCTGGATCTGGCTGGTGCTGGTGGTGATCGGCATCGATATGGCCAGCAAGCTGTGGGTCATGAACAACATGATGCTGCATGAAACGCAGCCGCTGATGCCGTTTCTGAATCTGTTCTACGCGCATAACTATGGCGCCGCGTTCAGCTTCCTGGCGGATAAAGGTGGCTGGCAGCGCTGGTTCTTTGCCGGTATTGCCGTGGCGATTGTTGTGGCGCTGCTGGTGATGATGTACCGCAACCGCGCCAGCAACAGGCTCAGCAATATCGCGTATGCGCTGATTGTTGGCGGTGCGCTCGGTAATCTGTTCGATCGCGCCTGGCACGGTTTTGTCGTCGACTTTATCGACTTTTATGTCGGTAACTGGCACTTCGCCACCTTCAATATCGCTGACTGCGGCATCTGCATCGGCGCGGCGCTGGTCGTGCTGGAAGGGTTTTTCAGCCCCAATGGCAAAAAAGCAACATCCTGACGTCTGCTGCCTGCACGCCGGTAACGGGTGCAGGCGCGGGCATGATGAAAGAGAGAGTAAGGGTAACCGATGACAGAGACAGTTCAGCCCGATAGCGCGCTGCTGGTGCATTTCACGCTAAAGCTGGAGGATGGCTCCACCGCCGAATCCACCCGTGCTAACGGCAAGCCTGCGCTGTTCCGTCTGGGTGACGGCAGCCTGTCGGCGGCGCTGGAGCGCGAGCTGCTGGGGTGCAAAGCGGGCGATCAGCTCGCCTTCACGCTGGCACCGGAAGATGCGTTTGGCGCCAGCAGCCCGGATCTGATCCAGTATTTTTCGCGCCGCGATTTTATCGACGCGGGCGAGCCGGAAATCGGCGCAATCATGCTGTTCAGCGGCATGGGCGGCAGCGAGATGCCTGGCGTGATCCGCGAAATTTCCGGTGACTCAATTACCGTAGATTTCAATCATCCGCTGGCGGGGCAGCCTGTCCGGTTTGATATTGAAGTCCTTGAGATCGACCCGGCGCTGGAGGATAACAATGCAAATCCTGTTAGCTAACCCGCGCGGCTTCTGCGCCGGTGTGGATCGCGCTATCAGCATCGTTGAGCGGGCGCTGGAGATGTATGGCGCGCCAATCTATGTGCGTCACGAAGTTGTGCATAACCGGTATGTGGTGAGCAGCCTGCGCGAGCGTGGCGCGATCTTTATCGAAGAGATCGGTGAAGTGCCGGATGGTGCCATTCTGATCTTCTCAGCACACGGGGTTTCGCAGGCGGTGCGCGCCGAAGCAAAAGCGCGCGATCTGACGATGCTGTTTGATGCCACCTGTCCGCTGGTGACGAAAGTCCATATGGAAGTGGCGCGTGCCAGCCGCAAAGGGGTTGAAGCGATCCTGATCGGTCACGCCGGTCATCCGGAAGTCGAAGGCACCATGGGGCAATACAGCAATCCCAATGGCGGCATGTATCTGGTGGAGTCTCCGGAAGATGTGTTTAAGCTGACCGTCAAAGATGAGAGCAACCTCTGCTTCATGACGCAGACGACGCTGTCAGTTGATGACACGTCAGATGTCATTGACGCCTTACGTCAGCGCTTCCCGGCCATTATCGGACCGCGTAAAGATGACATCTGCTATGCCACCACCAACCGGCAGGAAGCGGTACGCGTGCTGGCACAGGACGCTGAAGTGGTGCTGGTGGTCGGTTCAAAAAACTCCTCTAACTCTAACCGGCTGGCTGAACTGGCACAGCGTGCGGGTAAGCTGGCAAAGCTTATCGACTCAGCGGACGATATTCAGGAGGAGTGGGTAACCGGCGTAGAGTGTATTGGCGTGACGGCAGGTGCTTCTGCGCCCGATATTCTGGTACAGCAGGTGATCCAGCGCCTGCGCGAACTCGGTGGTGAAGCAGCCATTGAGCTGATCGGCCGCGAAGAAAATATCGTATTCGAAGTGCCGAAAGAGCTGCGCGTTGACGTGCGTAACGTGCAATAAGCGCTTCGCATTTTATACCGTCTCAGGCCGACATTGTTCGGCCTTTTCTTTATGTACGGCGGCATGCCTCGTCACAACCAGCCGCCGGGATTGCTTTTACTGATAATGTTTTATCGCTGTCCTGAAATTCTTATATCCCTTTTTTATTGTGGCGTGACGGTTAGCTGATGGTTAACCTGTTTACGCTTTGCATGCATAGTTTTGTATCAGGAATGAATAAATATGAGTGATATCCGCTTAGCTATTGTTGGTGCGCCGGGCCGCATGGGACGAAATCTGATTCAGGCCGCGCATCAGGCGGAAGGCGTGGCGGTGGGGGCCGCGCTGGCGCGCAGCGGCTCTTCACTGCTGGGGACAGATGCGGGTGAACTGGCGGGCATAGGTAAAACCGGCGTCATCATTACCGATGATTTACTGAGCGTGGTAAACGAGTTCGATGTGCTGATCGACTTTACCCGTCCGGAAGGCACGCTGGAGTATCTGGCTTTTTGCCGCGAGCATCATAAAGCGATGGTGATTGGCACAACCGGTTTCGACGATGCCGGAAAAGCCGCAATCCGTGCAGCGGCAGAGGAGATCGGTATTGTGTTCGCTGCAAACTTCAGCGTTGGCGTCAACCTGATGCTCAATCTGCTGCAGCAGGCGGCCAGAGTGATGGGGGAATATGCGGATATTGAAATCGTTGAAGCCCATCACCGCCACAAGGTTGATGCGCCTTCAGGAACGGCACTGGCAATGGGAGAAGCCATTGCGGACGCGATGGACTGGACGCTGGCGGAGCATGCGGTCTACGCGCGTGAGGGTCACACCGGCGAACGTAAAGCGCAGACTATTGGCTTTGCCACGGTGCGCGCCGGCGACATCATAGGTGAGCATACTGCTCTGTTTGCTGATGCTGGCGAACGCATAGAGATTAGCCATAAAGCATCCAGCCGGATGACCTTTGCAAAAGGCGCGATAAAAGCTGCTTTATGGGTCAGAAGCGGTAAAAATGGGCTTTATGACATGCGTGACGTGCTGAATTTAGTGTGAATTAAGTGTTGTGAGCCATCGTGATGTGGTTTTTCAGTCGCTAGTGCATTGATTGACAGGGCAATATAATTATTGCCCTTTATTTTATGTAAAAAAACAGGTCTTCATTGGTTTTTTTGTGCAATGCTTCTTTTTTTAGATGTTATCCGGGGTTTTTCTGCGCTGCTAAAGTTAAATTTGACCATTTGGTCAAAAATATTATGTGCATCAGGCCGGCTGGCTTTTATTTATGTCAGGCAACCGATTAATCAGCCTGTTAAGGTGCTGTTTTTACCCTCTTTGCGCTTTGTTTCTGTTATAGCCTCCGAAAAACATAAAAAAACCGCCTTTCCGGGTAGACATCAGCAGGGGGGATCATTAGAATGCGCGCAATTTGCCAAAAATCGAGCAGTCAGGCGGTTTTTACATTGATTCAGGCCAGTATTATGAATTAATATGCATATATTATGACTGTTTATTCCCTGGAGGATGTTTTGATTAAGTCAGCGCTCTTGGTTCTGGAAGACGGAACCCAATTCCACGGTCGGGCCATCGGGGCTACGGGTTCGGCAGTGGGTGAGGTCGTTTTCAACACGTCAATGACCGGTTATCAAGAAATCCTTACTGATCCCTCCTATTCCCGCCAGATTGTTACTCTTACTTATCCCCATATCGGCAACGTTGGCGTCAATATCGCAGATGATGAATCGAATCAGATCCATGCTCAGGGCCTGGTCATTCGCGACCTGCCACTGATTACCAGCAACTTCCGCAGTGAAGAGAGCCTCTCTGCCTGGCTGCAGCGCAATAACATTGTCGGCATTGCCGATATCGATACGCGCAAGCTGACGCGTCTGCTGCGTGAAAAAGGTGCGCTGAACGGCTGCATCATTGCGGGTGACGCGCCGGATGCAGCGCTGGCGCTGCAAAAAGCGCAGGCGTTCCCGGGGCTGAAGGGCATGGATCTGGCGAAAGAAGTGGCCACCACTGAAACATACACCTGGCAGCAGGGGAGCTGGACGCTGAAGGACGGCCTGCCTGAGCAGCAGTCCGCTGACGCACTGCCATATCACGTGGTCGCCTATGACTACGGCGCCAAGCGCAATATCCTGCGCATGCTGGTAGATCGCGGCTGCCGCCTGACGGTGGTACCGGCGCAGACGCCAGCAGAAGAGGTGCTGGCACTCAATCCGGACGGCATCTTCCTCTCCAATGGCCCGGGCGATCCGGAGCCGTGTGACTACGCTATCCGCGCGATTCAGGCATTTCTGGAGACAGAGATCCCGGTATTTGGTATCTGCCTGGGTCACCAGCTGCTGGCGCTGGCCAGCGGCGCAAAAACCGTCAAAATGAAGCTGGGCCATCACGGCGGCAACCATCCGGTGAAAGATCTCGATAACAATACCGTGATGATTACCGCGCAGAACCACGGCTTTGCCGTCGATGAGAGCCAGATACCGGCNAATCTGCGCGTGACGCATGTGTCGCTGTTTGACCAGACCGTGCAGGGGATCCATCGTACCGATAAACCCGCTTTCAGCTTCCAGGGACATCCGGAAGCGAGTCCTGGCCCGCACGATGCGGCGCCGCTGTTCGATCACTTTATCGAACTGATTGAAGCCTACCGTTCAAACGCGAAGTAATCAGGAGCCTCCGATGCCAAAACGTACTGACATAAAATCTATCCTGATCCTTGGCGCTGGCCCGATCGTTATCGGTCAGGCGTGTGAATTTGACTACTCGGGCGCGCAGGCGTGTAAAGCACTGCGTGAAGAGGGTTATCGCGTCATTCTGGTTAACTCCAATCCGGCGACCATCATGACCGATCCGGAAATGGCCGACGCGACCTATATTGAGCCAATCCACTGGGAAGTGGTGCGCAAAATCATTGAAAAAGAGCGTCCGGATGCAGTACTGCCAACCATGGGCGGGCAGACCGCACTGAACTGTGCGCTGGAGCTGGAGCGCCAGGGCGTGCTGGAAGAGTTTGGCGTGACCATGATCGGTGCCACGGCTGACGCTATCGATAAAGCAGAAGATCGCCGTCGCTTTGATGTGGCAATGAAAAGCATCGGTCTTGATACCGCCCGTTCGGGTATTGCTCACACCATGGAAGAGGCGCTGAAGGTTGCGGAAGAGGTTGGCTTTCCGTGCATTATTCGTCCCTCCTTTACCATGGGCGGCACCGGCGGCGGTATTGCTTACAATCGCGAAGAGTTTGAAGAGATCTGTGAGCGCGGCCTCGACCTCTCTCCGACCAACGAGCTGCTGATTGATGAATCGCTGATTGGCTGGAAAGAGTATGAGATGGAGGTGGTGCGCGATAAAAACGATAACTGCATCATCGTCTGCTCAATTGAAAACTTCGATGCCATGGGCATTCACACCGGCGACTCTATCACCGTGGCGCCGGCGCAGACGCTGACGGACAAAGAGTACCAAATCATGCGTAACGCCTCGCTGGCGGTACTGCGTGAGATTGGCGTTGAAACCGGGGGATCTAACGTACAG
>JGI26054J46599_1000192_pt1 | contig 17324 bp, 13 predicted proteins | sample HigsolmetaGSP16D_FD_46599 | JGI IMG/M metagenome (IMG submission 46599) | reverse complement strand
GCGGCATGCCGTACAATGGCGGCGTTTCGTCCTCCACCGATCATTCGGCGCGCTAGCAGCGCAGGAACAGATGCGTTTTGAAGAACTCTAGCTCTACAGCACCGGCGCCNGCCTGGCGTCAGCAATTGCCATATCGCCTCAAAGAGGGCGCCCTGATTGCNCTCGGNGCGCTGTGTCTCTACGTGTGGATGGCGCTGCTCACCTACGACCCGGCCGATCCGGGNTGGACCCATACCAGCAACGTCGAGCAGGTGCACAATGCCGCGGGCCGCGCCGGCGCCTGGTTCGCCGACGTGCTGTTCATGGCCCTGGGCTATTTCGCCTACCTGTTTCCGCTGCTGCTGGGCATCAAGGCCCTGCAGGTATTCCGTGCGCGCCACGAGCCGTGGCACTGGAGCGGCTGGCTGTTCTCCTGGCGGCTGATCGGCCTGGTGTTCCTGGTGCTGTCCGGTGCGGCGCTGGCCTACATTCATTTCCAGAGCGGTGCCAGCATGCCGGCCTCGGCCGGTGGCGCCCTGGGCGAGAGCCTGGGGCAGCTGACCGTGGCGGCNCTCAANGTGCAGGGCAGCACGCTGCTGTTCATCGCCCTGTTCCTGTTCGGCCTGACCGTGTTCACCGACCTGTCCTGGTTCAAGGTCATGGACCTGACCGGCAAGATCACCCTCGACCTGCTGGAGCTGGTGCAGAGCGTGATCAATCGCTGGTGGAGTTCGCGCCAGGATCGCAAGCAACTGGTCGCCCAACTGCGCGAAGTCGACGAGCGTGTGCATGACGTCGCCGCACCGGTGGTCAAGGACCGCCGCGAGCAGGCCAAGGTCAAGGAACGCCTGATCGAGCGCGAAGAATCGCTCAACAAACACATGAGCGAGCGCGAGAGCCGTCCCGCGCCGGTTATTACCGCGCCGGCCGCGCCCAAGGCGCCCGAGCCGAGCAAGCGCGTGCAGAAGGAAAAACAGGCGCCGCTGTTCGTCGACAGCGCCGTGGAAGGCACGCTGCCACCGATCTCGCTGCTCGACCCGGCCGAAGCCAAGAAGATCGAGTACTCGCCCGAATCCCTGGCGGGCGTCGGCCATCTGCTGGAGATCAAGCTCAAGGAGTTCGGTGTCGAGGTGTCGGTCGACTCCATCCATCCGGGCCCGGTGATTACCCGTTACGAAATCCAGCCAGCCGCAGGCGTCAAGGTCAGCCGTATCGCCAACCTGGCCAAGGACCTTGCCCGTTCCCTGGCGGTGACCAGCGTACGTGTGGTGGAAGTGATTCCCGGCAAGACCACCGTGGGTATCGAAATTCCCAACGAGAACCGCCAGATCGTGCGTTTCTCCGAAGTGCTGTCGACTCCTGAGTACGACGACGCCAAGTCACCGGTGACCCTGGCCCTGGGCCACGATATCGGCGGCAAGCCGGTGATCACCGACCTGGCCAAGATGCCCCACCTGCTGGTCGCCGGTACCACCGGTTCCGGTAAGTCGGTGGGCGTCAATGCGATGATCCTGTCGATCCTGTTCAAGTCGGGCCCCGAAGACGCCAAGATGATCATGATCGACCCGAAAATGCTCGAGTTGTCGATCTACGAAGGCATTCCCCATCTGCTCTGCCCGGTGGTCACCGACATGAAGGAGGCCGCCAATGCGCTGCGCTGGAGCGTCGCCGAGATGGAGCGTCGCTACAAGCTGATGTCGAAGATGGGCGTGCGTAACCTGGCGGGCTTCAACCGCAAGGTGAAGGATGCCATCGAGGCCGGCGAGCCGTTGTCCGATCCGCTGTACCGCCGCGAGAGCATGGAAGACGAAGCACCGCTGCTGAAAACCCTGCCGACCATCGTGGTGGTGGTCGACGAATTCGCCGACATGATGATGATCGTCGGCAAGAAGGTCGAAGAACTGATCGCCCGTATCGCCCAGAAGGCGCGGGCGGCCGGTATTCACCTGATTCTCGCCACCCAGCGCCCGTCGGTGGACGTGATCACCGGTCTGATCAAGGCCAACATCCCGACCCGGATGGCCTTCCAGGTATCGAGCAAGATCGACTCGCGCACCATCATCGACCAGGGCGGCGCCGAACAGCTGCTGGGCCACGGGGACATGCTCTACATGCCGCCGGGCACCAGCCTGCCGATCCGCGTACATGGCGCCTTCGTGTCCGACGATGAAGTGCATCGCGTGGTCGAAGCCTGGAAGCTGCGTGGCGCGCCCGATTACAACGAGGACATTCTCGCCGGCTCGGAAGAGGGCGGTGGTGGTGGCTTCGATGGTGGCAGCGGCGGTGAAGGCGGCGAAGACAGCGAAAGTGATCCTTTGTACGACGAAGCGGTCAACTTCGTGTTGGAAAGCCGCCGTGCTTCCATCTCCTCGGTGCAGCGCAAGCTGAAGATCGGTTACAACCGCGCCGCGCGGATGATCGAAGCCATGGAAATGGCCGGCGTCGTCACCCCGATGAACACCAACGGCTCGCGCGAGGTCATCGCACCCGGGCAGAACCGCGATTAATCTGAAAGAGGATTCACATGCGCCTGATTCGCCTGATGCTGCTCGCCGTTCTCACCACGGCCAGCCTGTTCGCCCACGCTGACGACGAGGCGGCGGTCAAGCGCCTGACCGAGCTGCTCAACCAGGCGCAGACCATCTCTGCACGCTTTTCCCAGTTGTCGCTCGACGGCAGCGGCACCCAGCTGCAGGAAACCTCCGGCGAGCTGGCCCTCAAGCGCCCGGGCCTGTTCCGCTGGCACACCGACGAGCCGATGGAGCAACTGCTGGTTTCCGACGGCAAGCAGGTCTGGCTGTACGACCCGGATCTCGAGCAGGTGACCATCCAGTCGCTGGATCAGCGCCTGACCCATACCCCGGCGCTGCTGTTGTCCGGTGACGTGTCGCAGATTCGCGAGAACTTCGAGATCACCTTCAAGGAAGGCGGCAGCGTGGTGGACTTCATCCTCAAGCCGAAGTCCAAGGACACCCTGTTCGACAGCCTGCGCCTGTCGTTTCGCAATAGCGTGCTGAACGACATGCAACTGATCGACAGCATCGGCCAGCGCACCAACATCCTGTTCATGAACGTGAAGATGAACCAGCCTCTGGATGACAAGCAGTTCAGCTTCGAAATCCCCGAGGGTGCGGACGTCATTCAAGAGTAGGTCAGTCGTGGATCTGTTTCGTAGCGCGCCCGTCGCCCAGCCCCTGGCCGCCCGTTTGCGGGCGACCACGCTGGACGAATACGTCGGCCAGGAACACCTGCTGGCCCGCGGCAAGCCGCTGCGCGAAGCGCTGGAGCAGGGCGCCCTGCATTCGATGATCTTCTGGGGCCCGCCCGGGGTCGGCAAGACCACCCTGGCGCGCTTGCTGGCCCAGGTCACCGATGCCCATTTCGAGACCATTTCCGCGGTGTTGTCCGGGGTCAAGGAAATCCGCCAGGCCGTCGAGATGGCCCAGCAGCATGCTGCCCAGTATGGCCGCCGAACCATCCTGTTCGTCGATGAAGTGCATCGCTTCAACAAGTCCCAGCAGGATGCTTTCCTTCCCTATGTGGAAGACGGCACGTTGATCTTCATCGGCGCGACCACCGAAAACCCCTCGTTCGAACTCAACAACGCCTTGCTGTCGCGTGCTCGCGTCTATGTGCTGAAAAGCCTGGATGACGCGGCCCTGCGCAAGCTGGTCGACCGCGCGCTGGGCGAAGCCAAGGGGTTGGGCGAGCGCCGCCTGACGGTGCCGGATGAGAGCTTCGAGATTCTCAAGAGCGCGGCGGACGGTGACGGCCGGCGCTTTCTCAACTTTCTCGAGAACGCCGCCGACCTGGCCGATGACGGTGGTGAGATCAGCACCGAGCTGCTGCTCGACCTGCTCGGCGATACCCGCCGGCGTTTCGACAAGGGCGGCGAGGCCTTCTACGACCAGATTTCCGCGCTGCACAAGTCGGTACGCGGCTCCAGCCCGGACGGTGCGCTGTACTGGTTCGCGCGCATGCTCGACGGCGGCTGCGACCCGCTGTATATCGCCCGCCGCGTGGTGCGCATGGCCAGCGAGGATATCGGCAACGCCGACCCGCGGGCCCTGACCCTGTGCCTGAATGCCTGGGACGTGCAGGAACGCCTCGGCAGCCCGGAAGGCGAACTGGCCGTGGCCCAGGCCATCGTCTACCTGGCCTGCGCGCCAAAGAGCAACGCCGTCTACAACGCTTTCAAGGCCGCCAAACGCGATGTCGCGGAGAATGGCTCCCGAGAGGTGCCGCTGCACCTGCGCAACGCACCGACCAAGCTGATGAAAGAGCTGGGTTACGGCGACGAATACCGCTACGCCCACGACGAGCCCGATGCCTACGCGGCCGGCGAGGACTACTTTCCCGAAGACCTCGAGCCGCGGCGCTACTACGAGCCGGTGCCGCGCGGCCTGGAGCTGAAGATTCGCGACAAGCTGGCCCACCTGGCCAGCCAGGATGCCAACAGCCCCCGGCAGCGGAGAAAACCATGATCGTCACCATCGCGGCGGTTGCCGTCGGCGGCGCCCTGGGCACCCTGGCGCGGTTTTTCACCGGCAACTGGATCAGCGCCAACTGGCCGCAGCATTTTTATGGCGCCACCTTGCTCGTCAACCTCGTCGGCTGCCTGCTGATCGGGGTACTCTACGGCCTGTTCCTGATGCGCCCCGAGGTGCCGCTGCCCGTTCGGGCGGGGCTGATCGTCGGCGTACTGGGCGGTTTCACCACATTTTCTTCGTTTTCCCTGGACACCCTGCGCCTGCTGGAAGGCAGCCAGGCGCCACTGGCGCTGGCCTACCTGGCCGCAAGTGTACTGGGCGGCCTGCTTGCGACCTGGGCAGGCCTTTCGCTAACCAAACTCTGATCGACGAGAACCTGAAATGCTCGACTCCAAACTGGTGCGCAGCCAACTGCACGATATTGCCCAGCGTCTGGCCACCCGTGGCTATGAACTGGACGTGACCCGCGTCGAAGCCCTCGAGGCCCAGCGCAAGTCCGTCCAGACCCGCACCGAGCAACTGCAGGCCGAGCGCAACAGTCGATCCAAGTCCATCGGCCAGGCCAAGCAGCGCGGTGAAGACATTGCGCCGCTGCTGGCCGACGTCGACCGCATGGGCAGCGAGCTGGAAGAGGGCAAGCGCGAACTGGACGCCATCCAGGTCGAGCTCGACAACCTGCTGCTGAGCATNCCCAACCTGCCGGATGAATCCGTGCCGGTGGGCGCCGATGAAGACGACAACGTCGAGGTGCGCCGCTGGGGCACCCCGAAGAGCTTTGACTTCCCTGTTCAGGATCATGTCAGCCTCGGCGAACAGCATGGCTGGCTGGATTTCGAAACCGCCGCCAAGCTGTCCGGTGCACGCTTTGCCCTGTTGCGTGGGCCGATCGCTCGCCTGCACCGCGCCCTGGCGCAGTTCATGATCAACCTGCACACCGCCGAGCACGGTTACGAAGAAGCCTACACGCCCTACCTGGTACAGGCGCCGGCGCTGCAGGGCACCGGCCAGTTGCCCAAGTTCGAGGAAGACCTGTTCAAGATCAGCCGCGAAGGCGAGGCCGACTTCTACCTGATCCCGACCGCCGAAGTGTCGCTGACCAACATCGTTGCCGGTGAAATCATCGATGCCAAGCAACTGCCGTTGAAGTTCGTCGCCCACACGCCGTGCTTCCGCAGCGAGGCCGGTGCCTCGGGCCGTGATACCCGCGGCATGATCCGCCAGCACCAGTTCGACAAGGTCGAGATGGTGCACGTGGTCGAGCCGGGCAAATCCTTCGAGGCGCTGGAAGAGCTGACCGGCCACGCCGAGAAGGTGCTGCAACTGCTCGAACTGCCGTACCGCGTGCTGGCCCTGTGCACCGGCGACATGGGCTTCAGCGCCACCAAGACCTACGATCTGGAAGTCTGGGTGCCGAGCCAGGACAAGTACCGCGAGATCTCCTCGTGCTCCAACTGTGGCGACTTCCAGGCGCGCCGCATGCAGGCCCGTTACCGCAACCCGGAAACCGGCAAGCCCGAGCTGCTGCACACCCTCAACGGCTCCGGCCTGGCGGTGGGCCGCACCCTGGTGGCCGTGCTGGAGAACTACCAGCAGGCCGACGGCAGCATCCGCGTGCCTGAGGTGCTCAAGCCGTACATGGGTGGCATCGAGGTGATCTGAGCCGCTGCACCGCGCGTGCTGCAGCTCCAGTGCTGAATCAGGCCCCGCATCAGGGGCCTCTCTATTTCATACGTCGCCGATCGGGTGACTGAGACGGGCATCGCTATGGACTTCCTTCCCCTGTTCCATAAATTGCAGAACCGCCGTGTTCTGGTGGTGGGCGGTGGCGAAATCGCCTTGCGCAAGGCGCGGCTGCTCGCCGATGCCGGCGCCACCTTGCGCGTGGTATCGCCAGACGTGGGCCGCGAGCTGTGCCAACTGGTCGAGCACGGAGCAGGGGAGCTGGTACTGCGCGGCTATCAGGCCGAAGACCTCAACGGGGTGTCGCTGGTCATCGCCGCCACCGATGACGTGCCGCTCAATGCGCAGATTTCCGAGCAGGCCCAGGCCATCGGCATACCCGTCAACGTGGTCGATGCGCCGGCGCTGTGCAGCGTGATCTTCCCGGCCATCGTCGACCGTTCGCCGCTGATCGTCGCGGTCAGCAGCGGTGGCGATGCACCGGTGCTGGCCCGGCTGATTCGCGCCAAGATCGAAACCTGGATTCCCGCCACCTATGGCCAGTTGGCCGGGCTGGCGAAGATTTTCCGCGCCCAGGTCAAGAACCTGTTTCCGGACGTGCAGCAGCGGCGGGTGTTCTGGGAGGACGTGTTCCAGGGGCAAATCGCCGAAAGCGCCTTCGCCGGCAAGCTCGGTGAAGCCCGTCGGCTGCTGGAGGAGAAGATCAATGGTGCCGCGCCCCAGGCCCTCGGCGAGGTGTACCTGGTCGGCGCCGGCCCAGGCGACCCCGACCTGCTGACCTTTCGCGCCCTGCGCCTGATGCAGCAGGCCGACGTGGTGCTCTACGACCGCCTGGTGGCGCCGGCCATCGTCGAGCTGTGCCGTCGCGATGCCGAGCGCATCTACGTCGGCAAGCGCCGCGCCGACCATGCCGTGCCCCAGGAGCAGATCAACCAGCGGCTGATCGACCTGGCCAAGTCCGGCAAGCGGGTGCTGCGCCTCAAGGGTGGCGATCCGTTCATCTTCGGCCGTGGCGGCGAAGAGATCGAGCAGCTGGCGGCCCACGGTATTCCCTTCCAGGTGGTGCCGGGCATCACCGCGGCCAGTGGCTGTTCGGCCTATGCCGGGATTCCGCTGACGCACCGCGACCATGCGCAGTCGGTGCGCTTCGTCACCGGCCACCTGAAGGACGGCAGCGCCGATCTGCCCTGGTCGGAACTGGTCGCCTCGAGTCAGACACTGGTGTTCTACATGGGCCTGGTCGGCCTGCCGACCATCTGCAAGCAACTGGTCGCCCACGGCCGTGCCGCCAGCACACCGGCGGCATTGATACAGCAGGGCACCACGGAGAATCAGCGGGTGTTCACCGGCACGCTGGCCAACCTTCCCGACCTCGTGGCACGGCATGAGGTGCATGCGCCGACGCTGGTGATCGTCGGGGAAGTGGTGCTGTTGCGCGAGAAACTGGCCTGGTTCGAAGGGGCTCAGCACGCGACCCAATAGGCGTGTTTTCATGGCCCGGCGTTGAGCGCAGCGATACCCGGCAGCGGCGACTGCGGACAGCGCCTGGAACGGCCAGGAACTAAAAGCGACTAAAACGAAAGAGGCCCGCATAACGCGGGCCTCTTTGCGTTGAAGCGATCAGTCGTTGCGCTTGCGGTTGACGATCTGCGCAGCCTTGATCACGTCGCTGCCGATCTCTGCCTCGAACTGTTGCCATACCGGGCGCATGGCCTCGCGCCAGGCCTGCCGCTGCTCAGGGGTGAGGGTGATGATCTGGCTCTTGCCGGAGGCTTCGATACGCCGGCGATCGGCCTGGTTGGCTTCCTCTGCCTGGCGATTCACCGCATAGGTGACCTCGTCGATGATCGCTTCCAGCTCGGTGCGGATCTGGTGGGGAATGCCGTACCAGAAACGGGCGTTGCTGATCAGCATGTAGTCGAGCACGCCGTGGTTGGTTTCCGTGATGAACGGCTGAACCTCGTGCAGGCGCTGGCTGTACAGGTTCGACCAGGGGTTTTCCGCGCCCTGCACCTGGCCGCTTTGCAGGCCCTTGTAGACCTCGGCGAACGGCATCTTCACTGCGGTCGCGCCCAGCTGGGCGAACTGGGCGTCGAGCACCTTGGAGTTCTGAATACGGAAGGTCAGGCCGGCGGCGTCGCCTGGCACGCGCAGGGCCTTGGTCGCCGACATCTGCTTCATGCCGTTGTGCCAATAGGCCAGGCCGACGATGTTCTTGTCTTCCATCGAACGCAGCAGCTGGCGACCCTTGGCGCGCTTCTGGAAGCGGTTCACGGCCTCCAGATCATCGAACATGAACGGCAGGTCGAAGACCTGCAGCTGCTTGGTGTACTGGTCGAACTTGGCCAGCGACGGGGCAAGCATCTGCACCTCGTTGTTGCGCAGTGCTTCCAGCTCGTTGGCATCGCCGTACAGCGAGGAGTTGGGGTAGACCTCGACCCGCACCTTGCCTTCCAGGCGCTGGTCGACCAGGCGCTGGAACATCAGGGCGCCCTGGCCCTTGGGCGTATCGTCGGCAACCACATGGGAAAGCTTGATCACCAGCGCGCCTTCTTGGGCAACGGCGGCGAATGAGGTGAGCGTCAGGGCGCAGGCGGCCGCGACAGCGATCTTTTTCAGCATGTGGAAGACCTTATTCTTGTCGACTGTTTTTATGGTCGGGCGCCGGTTGGCGGTAGCGCCCGGGGGAACCGCTTAGGATTGTAGGCGAAGTCTACTGTAATCATGACGCCAGATATGTGACAGCCGTCCTAGCTGCGCCAAGTCTTCAGGCAAAATGCCACCGCGCAGGCGTCAGCCACCGCGGGCGTTCTTGGCGGCGATCCACTGGGACATGTACTGGGTGCTCTTGTGCTGGTGATGGCGCAGCATGGCGCCCACGAAATTACCCTGGCGATGCTCTTCACGGCTGGCCAGCAACTGCTCGAGCCGGGCGAGCAGTTCGCCGGCCAGGCGCGGGCGATCGAAACGCTGCCTCAGCAGTGGGGCGGCATGGGCCTGGGCTTGTGCCCAGGCCGCCGGGTCTTCATGGAGCTGCACGGCGGCCTCGGCGAACGCCTGGGCATCGTCGGTCACGCGGCCCGGCCAGGGCAGTTCGCCGTGCATGCCCTCGCTGCCGATGGCGGTGGTCACGCTGGGCGTGCCGCAGGCCATGGCATCGGCCAGTTTGCCCTTGATGCCGGCACCAAAGCGCAGGGGCGCCAGGCAGACCCGTGCCTGGGCCATTACCCGATGTGCATCGTCCACCCAGCCCAGCACCTGAAAGCCCTGCCTGGGGTTATGCAGCGCCGTGGCCTTGGGCGGCGGGTAGGCGCCATAGACGTGCAGCTGGGCGTGCGGCAGCCGCGCGCGAATCAGCGGCCACAGGGCATGCTTGAGCCACAGCACGGCGTCCCAGTTGGGCGCATGGCGAAAGTTGCCGATGCTCAGGAAGTGCTGGCGGTCGGCAAAGGGGAGGTCGTTCGGCGCTGGCGGAATCAGCATCAGCGCGCAATCGTGCAGCAGGCTGGCCGGCACCCCGAACTGCTCCTGCAGCAACTGCATCTCGAACGCGGAGATCATCAGCGTCAGGTCGCAGCGGTAGATCGACGCCACTTCGCGCTGGGCCATGTCGCCGCCGGCCATGGCCGCGTACAACTGCTGTGCGCAGGCGTGCACCGGCCCGACCTGCTGCCGCTGCGCCTCGCTGTCGCAAGCCTGCTGGCTGGCCTTGAGCAAGGCATGGCGGGCATCGCGCAGGCAGTGCAGGTCACTGGTGTCGAGCACCCGCAGGGCCGCCGGCCAGGCCCGCTCGACCCGCCAGCCGAACTGTTCCTCGGTGAAGAAGCGGTCGAACAGCACCAGGTCCGGCTGCAGGGCCGCGACGTAGGTATCGAAGCTGTCGCAGTTCAGGCTGACGGCAACTTCCTCGATCTCAAGCTCGGCCAGGTCGGCGCGATGGGTCGAGAGTGCCGCGGCGCTGGCAAAGGTGACCTGCCAGCCCTGGCCGCGAAACACCCCGAGCAGCTCGAGCATGCGGCTGCCGGCGGCGGACGAGCGCGGCTCCGGCCACACGTAGCCGATGACCAGTACCTTGCGCATGCGGCTCAGCGTGCGCCGCGAATGCTGCGCCACAAGGTGACCAGCACCAGCACGGACAAGGCGGCGATGCTGGCCAGCGTCCATAGGGTGAAGGGCAGGCCGAGGATCTTGTAGTCGTTCATCCCACACACGCCGCCGCTCATGAACACGCCAGGCCAGTATTCGTGCAAGGGCAATTGCTGGTAGTAGAACGGGAAGGGCGAGCAACTGGTGCTTTCCATGATGCCCAGCTCGATCAGGGTGACATGGGCGTTGTCGATCAGCGCCATGCCGCTGGCGGCCAGCAACAGCGGCCACAGCAGCACCGCCAGCCAGGTCTGCCGGGCTGCCGAGGCTGCGCTGAGCAGCAGGGCGATGACCGCAGTCAGGCACAGCCACAGGCGGATCTGCACGCACAGGGTGCAGGGCTCCCAGCCGAACACATGTTGGGCCAGCAGGGCACCGGCGAGCATCAGGGCGCTGGCCAGGGCGATCAGCAGCAACAGCGGGGCGGGGCGGGACATGCAATTCTCCTGGGAAGACGACCTACGGCGACAAGGTGCCGTTTGTACCGGAAGGCAGCGCGCCGGGCAATCGAGGATTCCGATGCAAACCATCATTTTTGCGGGTGGGGATGGTGGTCGTGCTTGACCACTCTCTGCGGGTGCATGCGGGGACGCCCAGCCCATACGCGCGACGTCACGGGCATGGCCCGTTCCCACAACAACAGCGCAGGCGCTTTTGTGCGGCGTAAAAAAGCCCCACGCAGATGGGGCATCTGCGTGGGGCGGCAAGGGCCGACGAAGCGGCCGGGAGGGAAAGGGGTATTCAGGACGCCGGCTGCCAGCCGCCGCCCAGTGCCTTGTAGATGGCCACGATGCCCTGATACAGCTCGACCTCGGCCTGGGCCTGGCTGTCTTCGGCGGCCAGGCGTTCACGCTCGGCGTCGAGCAGCACCAGGAAGTCGGCGCTGCCTTCACGGTACTGCAGGGCGGCCTGGGCGGCGGCAGCGCGACTGGCCTCCGACTGGCGCACCAGCGACAACAGGCGTTGCTGGCGTTTGCCGTAGTCGCTGAAGGCGTTCTCCGACTCTTCCAGGGCCAGCAGCACCTGCTGCTCGTAGCTGGCCAGGGCGCCGTCGGCATCCGCCTCGGCACCCCGCAGGCGGGCCCTGACGCTGCCCAGGTCGAACGCGGCCCAACTGATGGTCGGCGCCACGCCCCAGGCGCGCGCGGCCGATGAGCCCAGTTGTGAACCGCGCCCGGCGGTAAAGCCGAGGAAACCGGACAGGCTGACCCGCGGGAACAGATCCGCGGTGGCCACGCCAACCTGGGCTGTGGCCGCTGCCAGCTCACGCTCGGCCGCGCGAATGTCCGGGCGACGGCGCAGCAATTCGCTTGGATCGCCAATCGGCAGCGCCTTGGCAATCGCCGGCAGCGGACGCGGCGACAGTCGACGCTGAGCGCGTCGGGGCGCTGGCCGAGCAGGGTGGCGATGCGGTTGCGCGCCCGAACCTGTTGCGCCTGCAGCTGCGGCAGGGTCGCCTCGGTGGCGGCCAGGCGAGCGTCGGAGCGCAGCACGTCCAGCTCGCTGCCCATGCCCACTTCGTGGCGACGCTCGATGATGTCCCGCGAGGACTGCTGGTTCTGCAGGTCGGAACGGGCGATGCCTTCGCGCAGCTGGGCACCGCGCAGCGTGCCATAGGCGTCGACCAGTTCGGCGATCAGGCTGACCTGCAGTTGCTGGTAGTCGGCCTGGGCCACCTCGATCTGCGCTTCACTGGCTTCGAGTTGGCGTTGAATGCGCCCGAACAGGTCGAGCTCCCAGGCCATGTCCAGGCCCAGGTCATAGCGCTCGGCACTGACCCGCTGCTCGGTCATGCCCGGCTGCTGGGCCTTGCCGATCTCGCTGCTGGCCCGGCTGGTCACGGTGGGCAGGCGGTCATTGGCCACGTCATCGCGNATCGAGCGGGCGGCGCGCAGGCGGGCATAGGCCACGCGCAGCTCGCGGTTGTTCTGCAGCGATTGCTCGACCAGCGCGTTCAGGGTCGGGTCGTCGAACTGCTGCCACCACTGCGCTTCGAAGCGTGCGGTGTCGTAGCCGCCCTGGGCCGCTTGCGCCGAGACCACGGTAGCGTCCTGGGGCGCCTTGTAGTCAGGGCCGACGGCGCAGGCGCTGACGGCCAGTGCCAGGGCCGAGACCAACAGGCTGCGCGGCAAAAGNTTGATCAGCGNATTCATGCCTGTACCTCCTGCAGACGCGCCTGTTTGCGCGCCTGGCGTTTTTCCACGAAGGCGCGGATCAGCACGTAGAACACTGGCGTNAGCAGCAGACCGAAGAAGGTCACCCCGAGCATGCCGCTGAACACCGCGACACCCATGGCATGGCGCATTTCCGCACCGGCNCCGCTGGACAGCACCAGCGGCACCACGCCCATGATGAAGGCGAAGCTGGTCATCAGGATCGGCCGCAGGCGCAGGCGGCAGGCTTCCAGNACCGCGGCGACGCGATCCAGGCCGTGNTCCTGCTGCTCCTTGGCGAACTCGACGATCAGGATGGCGTTCTTGCACGCCAGCCCCACCAGGACGATCAGGCCGATCTGGGTGAAGATGTTGTTGTCACCGCCTGCCAGGATGACCCCGGTGATCGCCGACAGCAGGGTCATCGGCACGATCAGGATCACCGCCAGCGGCAGGCTCCAGCTTTCGTACTGGGCAGCCAGTACCAGGAAGGCCAGCAGCACGCAGAGCGGGAACACGAACAGCGCGGTGTTGCCGGCAAGGATCTGCTGATAGGTCAGCTCGGTCCACTCGAAGCTCATGCCGTTGGGCAGTTCTTCCTTGAGCAGCTTGGCCATCGCCGCTTCGGCCTGGCCGGAGCTGTAGCCGGGGGCTGCCGCACCGTTGATCTCGGCGGTGATGAAGCCGTTGTAGTGCATCACCCGGTCCGGGCCCGAGGTATCGCTGACCTTGACGAAGGTCGACAGCGGGATCATCTCGCCGCGGTTGTTGCGCACCTTGAGCTGACCAATCTGCTCGGCCTCCAGGCGGAACTGCTGATCGGCCTGCACGTTGACCTGGTAGGTGCGGCCAAAGCGGTTGAAGTCGTTGGCATACAGCGAACCGAGGTAGACCTGCATGGTGTCGAAGATCTCATCGATGGCCACGCCGTGGGTCTTGGCCTTTTCACGGTCGATATTGGCTTCGACCTGCGGCACGTTGACCTGGTAGCTGGTGAACAACCCGGCCAGTTCCGGCACCTGGCGGCTCTTGGCGATGATGTTCTGGGTTTCCTTGTACAGCTCGTCATACCCCAGGTTGGCGCGATCCTGAATCTGCACACGGAAGCCGCCTATGGTGCCCAGGCCCATCACCGGTGGTGGCGGGAAGATGGCGATATAGGCTTCCTGAATCCCGGCGAACTGGCCGTTGAGCTCCGCGGCGATGGCGTTGGCGCTCAGCGACGGGTCCTTGCGCTCGTCGAAGTCCTTCAGGGTGACGAACACGATGCCGCTGTTCGGGCTGTTGGTGAAGCCGTTGATCGACAGGCCCGGGAAGGACACGGTGTTTTCCACGCCAGGGTGCTTGGCGGCGATATCGGACATGCGCTTGATCACCGCTTCGCTGCGATCCAGGCTGGCGGCATCCGGCAGTTGGGCGAAGGCGACCAGGTACTGCTTGTCCTGGGGTGGCACGAAGCCGGTCGGCGTGCTGGCGAAGCCCAGGTAGGTCAGCCCCATCAGGCCCGCATAGACGATCAGGGCAATGCCGCTACCGCGCAATATGCGGCGCACGGTGCCGACGTAACCATTGCTGGCCCGCTCGAACACACGGTTGAACGGTGCGAACAGCCAGCCGCCGAACAGCCGGTCCAGGCCACGGGAGAAGCGGTCCTTCGGCTCATGGTGGCCCTTGAGCAGCACCGCGGCCAGAGCCGGCGACAGGGTCAGCGAGTTGAACGCCGAGATCACCGTGGAGATGGCGATGGTCAGCGCGAANTGCTGGTAGAACTGCCCGGTGAGGCCGGAGATGAACGCGGTAGGGATGAACACCGCACAGAGCACCAGCGCCGTGGCGACGATAGGGCCGGTTACTTCCTTCATCGCCTGCTTGGTGGCTTCCACGGGCGTTTTGCCGAGGCCGATGTTGCGCTCGACGTTCTCCACTACCACGATGGCGTCGTCCACCACGATGCCGATGGCCAGCACCAGGCCGAACAACGACAGCGCGTTGAGCGAGAAGCCGAACATGTGCATCACCGCGAAGGTGCCGATCAACGACACCGGGACCGCGGCCAGGGGGATGATCGAGGCGCGCCAGGTCTGCAGGAACAGGATCACCACCAGCACCACCAGCACGATGGCCTCGAGCAGGGTGTGCACCACCGCCTCGATGGAACCACGCACGAAGATGGTCGGGTCATAGACGATTTCGTAGTCCACGCCNTGGGGGAAGCTCTGCTTCAGCTCGGCCATGCGCTCACGCACCGCATCGGAAATGGCGATGGCGTTGGAGCCCGGGCGCTGGAAGATCGGCATGGCCACGGCCGGCTGGTTGTTGAGCAGCGAGCGCAGGGCGTACTGCTCGGAGCCCAGTTCGATGCGGGCGATGTCCTTGAGGCGGGTGATTTCACCGTTTTCGCCGGCACGGATGACGATGTTCTCGAACTCTTCCTCGCTGACCAGGCGGCCCTGGGTGTTGATCGACAGCTGGAAGCTGGTGTCACTGGCAGCGGGGGGCGCACCGAGTGAGCCGGCAGCAACCTGACGGTTCTGCTCGCGAATCGCGTTGACCACGTCGGTCGCCGTCAAACCGCGCGAGGCGACCTTGTCCGGATCCAGCCACACGCGCATCGAGTAGTCGCCGAGACCGAACAGGCGCACGTCACCGACACCGTCCAGACGTGACAGCTCGTCCTTGATGTTCAACGCTGCGTAGTTGGACAGGTAGAGCATGTCGTAGCTGTTATCCGGCGACGTCAGGTGCACCACCATGGTCATGTCCGGTGAGGCCTTGTCGACCGTCACGCCGAGGCGCTGCACCTCGGTGGGCAGAGTCGGCATGGTGCGCGTCACGCGGTTCTGCACCTGCACCTGGGCGGTGTCCAGGTTGGTGCCCAGGGCGAAGGTGATGGTCAGCGTCATGCGCCCGTCGTTGTTGGCCTGGGAGGACATGTACAGCATGCCCTCCACGCCGACGATGGCCTGCTCCAGTGGCGAGGCCACGGTTTCGCCAATCACCTTGGGGTTGGCGCCGGGGAAGTTGGCGGTGACCACCACGGTGGGCGGCACCACTTCCGGGTATTCGCTGATCGGCAGCTGGAACAGCGAGATGGCGCCGCCGATCAGGATGATCAGCGACAGCACGGCGGCGAAGATCGGCCGCTGGATGAAGAACTGTGAGAAGTTCATCGTTAATGTCCTTGTGATGCGGGCACAGCCCAGCCTGCCCACGCCATCGGCGACGCGAGCAGGTTCTCGGGTAGGAAGGTTGAGAGGGCGAGGCCCGGTGTTACTTGAGGCTGACCTTCAGGGGTTCGTCACGGCGCGCCGAGGCCACTGCCTTGCGCTGCTTTTCCAGGGTCGCCAGGGTTTTCTCGTCGGCCATCGGCACGGCTTGCGGGTCCACGGTGCTGCCCGGAATGGCGCGCTGCAGGCCGTTGACCACCACGCGATCACCCTTGGCCAGGCCGCTGCGCACGATGCGCAAGCCTTCCAGCTTGGGCCCCAGTTCGACGGAGCGGTAGGCGACCTTGTTGTCGGCACCGAGCACCAGCACGAATTTCTTGCCCAGGTCGGTGCCGACCGCGACGTCCTGAATCAGCATGGCGTCGTAGGTGTCGCTACCCACCAGCTTCAGGCGGGCATACAGCCCCGGGGTGAACTGGCCGTCACGGTTGTCGAACACGGCGCGGCCGCGGATGGTGCCGGTGCGCGGGTTGACCTGGTTGTCGAGAAAGTCCAGCTGGCCCAGGTGCGGGTTGCCGTCTTCATTGGACAGGCCCAGGTACACCGGGCTCTTGTCGCGGCTGTCATGGCCGGCGCGGCGAGCCAGCTCGGTGTACTTGAGGAAGGCGCGCTCGTCGGCGTCGAAGTAGGCATACACCTTGTCGGTCGACACCAGCGAGGTAAGCAGCGATTCGCTGGCGGGTCACCAGGTTGCCCGCGGTCACTTCAGCACGGCTGACGCGACCATCGATGGGCGCGGTAACCCGGGTGAAACTGAGGTTCAGGCGGGCATTGTCGAGTTCGGCCTGGATGCCGGCCACCGCGGCCTGGGCTTCCTGGGCAGCGCTCTTGCGTGCATCGGCAAGCTCGGTGGAAATTGCATTGCCTTCACGCAAGCGCTCGCCACGGCGGGCTTCGCTGCTGGCCCGGACCTGGTTGGAGCGTGCCTGCTGCAGTTGGGCTTCGAGGCGTTTGACTTCGGCCTGGAAGGGGCGCGGGTCGATCTGGAACAGCAGGTCGCCCTTCTTCACCAGCGCCCCTTCGGTAAAGCTCACCTTGTCGATGAACCCGGAAACCCGCGGGCGGATCTGTACCGATTCCGGCGCTTCGAGGCGACCGGTGAATTCGTCCCACTCGTTGAGGGGCTGTTCGATGACTTCGGCCACACTGACCTTGGGAGCTGGCATCTGCTGTGCGCTTTCCTCGGTCTTGCCACAGGCCGCCAGCACCAGTGCTGCGGTGAGGGCCAGAGGAAATTGCCAGAGCCTTGTGTTGGGCTGTTCCATGATTGCGATCCGCCAAGAAGGAGTGATGGAGGCGGAGTCTGGTCGCAGCAACATCCGGGAACGAATCGAACGCTGCGAAGATATATATCATCGAGAATGATGATATTACCCATGGGAATATAAATAGAAAGCTACCTATCTATTTGATCTAGCCTCGGCAACCATCGCCGCGTTGTCATTCCAGGCTGTCGGGATCACCAAAGAACATTTTGACTGGGTTCTAGGACAATATTTTTAGGTCGATAACACTTCAATCGTTAGGCAAGTGCAACTGCACTTCCATGGCGTCATGAAGGAGCCTGACGACCTCGATCACGTCGTCGTTTGCCACACGATAGAACACGATATGGCGTGGACTTTTGACCGTTCCATGGGGTTGTTTGG
>JGI26054J46599_1000190_pt1 | contig 17469 bp, 17 predicted proteins | sample HigsolmetaGSP16D_FD_46599 | JGI IMG/M metagenome (IMG submission 46599) | reverse complement strand
ATCTTTCTGTTGCACTTTCCGTCGGCTTGCGCCGCCCAGGCGTTACCTGGCACCTTGCCCTGTGGAGCCCGGACTTTCCTCGGCACCCCCGAAGGGATGACGCGACTGTCTGGCCGGCTCCGCCAGCACACAGTCTACCGCAGCGGCGCCCCGACCGGGGCGCGGACCGCTCAGCTGCCGTACAACGCCTTGCGCGGCGCACCGGTGATGTCGGCCGCCAGCCGGGCCGCGGTGGACGGTGGCAGGTGTTCGCCCAGCAGCGCGTACACGCGGCGGCCATGCGCCAGCTGCGCCTGCGCATCATCGCCGGCGCCCTGCACCATCACCACGAATTCGCCCTTGCGCTGGTTGTCGTCTGCTTCCACCCGCGCCAGCAGGCCAGCCAGATCACCATCGAGCACCGTCTCGAACAGTTTGGTCAACTCGCGCGCCAGCACCGCCGGACGATCGCCGCCGAACACGGCGGCCATGTCGGCCAGCGATTCGGCGATGCGGTGCGAGGATTCGTAGAACACCAGGGTGCGGGTTTCGCCGGCCAGCGCCTGCAGGCGGTCGCGGCGGCCGCTGGCCTTGGCCGGCAGGAAGCCTTCGAAGGTGAACCGGTCGCTCGGCAGCCCGGCCACGCTCAGCGCGGCAATGGCCGCGCACGCCCCCGGCACCGGGCTCACCCGGATGCCCGCCGCACGCGCGGCACGTACCAGCCGGAAGCCGGGATCGCTGACCAGCGGGGTGCCGGCATCACTCACCAGCGCCAGTGACTCGCCCGCCAGCAACCGACCCACGATGCGCTGTGCGAGCGCCTCTTCGTTGTGCTCATGCAGGGCCAGCAACGGCTGCTGGATGCCGAAGTGGGCCAGCAGCTGCCCGGTATGCCGGGTGTCCTCGGCGCACACCGCCGCGACCGACCGCAGCACCTCCTGGGCCCGCGGGCTCAGGTCGGACAGATTGCCGATCGGGGTGGCAACGACGTACAGCGTGGCGACAGTCATCTCAACGGCACTCCAAGGTCAAGGGTAGAATCGTAGCGTGTACCTGGCCACGGCCGCTGCCCCACCCGCATGGACCCGATCATGAACAAGCCCGCTGCACGGATTTCCGCCCTGTCGTTGTCACTGCTGCTGTTGGCCGGCTGTGCCACCACCACGCTGACCGGCGCCCCTGAACCGGCTGCGCAGAACCCGGCGCTGCAACTCATCGAGCAGGGCCGCGCGCAGGAGGCGGCGCAGCAGCTGGAAGCGCAGGCGGCGACCCTGCGCGGCGGTGCCAAAGCCAACGCGTTGGCCGATGCAGGGTTCGCCTGGCACGAAGCCGGCGATGCAGCCCGCGCGCGCAGCGTGCTGGCCCAGGTCAATGCGCGCCAGCTCAGCGGCGCCAGCCGCCAGCGCTACCAGTTGGCCAGCGCGGAGCTGGCCCTGGCCGAGCGCCAGCCGGCCCAGGTGCTGACCCTGCTGGCCGAGCCCAGCCCGGCGCAGCTGCCGGCCCTGGCCGCGCGCTGGCAGCTGGCCCGCGCCGCGGCGCTGCAGGCCGGCGGCGATGCGTTCGGCGCCGCCGCCGAGCGCGCGCGCGCCCACCTGGCCCTGAGCGGCAAGGCACGCACCGACAACCAGGCAGCCATCGTGGCGCTGCTCGGCTCGCTGGATGACCGCACCCTGGCCAGCCGTGCCGGTGCGTTGCCGGCCAACGATCCGCTGTACAACTTCGCCGGCCGTGCGCTGCTGGCGCGCGGCCTGACCCTGCCGCGGCCGTTCGACCGCGAGGCCGCCAGCCAGTTCGACACCAGCAAGCGCCCGCCGGCGATGAGCGATGGCTACCGCCCGCCGGTGAAGATGGCGGTGCTGCTACCGCTCAGCGGGCGCCTGGCCACGGCCGCGCAGCCGGTCCGCGATGGCCTGCTCACCGGCTACTACGGCGAGACCCGCCGCCGCCCGGACATCGACTTCATCGATACCACCGGCACCCCGGCCGGGGCCCTGGCCGCCTATGACAAGGCGGTGGCCGCCGGCGCCGATTTCATCGTCGGCCCGCTGGGCCGTGACGAAGTGGATGCGGTCTACGGCCGCGCCCAGTTGCCGGTGCCGGTGCTGGCCCTGAACCGCGGCAAGGATGCGCCACCGGCCGGCAGTGCAGGCTTCTCGCTGGCGCCGGAAGATGACGGTGTGCTGGCGGCCGAGTACCTGCGTGGCCGCGAGCGTGGCCGCGTGCTGGTCCTGCACAGCAACGACGACAGCGGCCGCCGCACCGCCGCGGCCTTCGCCGAACGCTTCGCCCAGCGTGGCGGCCAGGTACTGGCCACCGTCGCGGTGAGCGACACCGTGGCCGATATCGGCGCACAGCTGCGTGCGGCCGGCCAGGCCGACGGCGTGCTGCTGGCCGTGCGCGCACCGCAGGCGCGCCAGCTGGCGCCGCAGCTGGCGTTGGCCGGGCTGGGCGGCGCCAGCCGCGTGGGCACCTCGCAGCTGGTGGTCGGCACCGGCAAGGCCGAGGAAGACACCGCGCTGGACGGCATCGTCTACCCGAGCGAGCGCTGGAACGTGCACAGCGTGGCCGGGCTGCCGAGCGCGGCCAGCGTCGGCCAGATGCTGCCCAGCGCACGCGGCGCGGCCGGGCGCCTGTTCGCCTTCGGCTTCGATGCCTGGAAGATCAGCGCCTACCTGGACACGCTGTCGCAGCAGGGCGGCCTGTCCGGCGCCACCGGCACCCTGTACCTGGATGGCAACGGCAGCATCCTGCGCGTACCCGCCTGGTCCACCTTCAGCGGCGGACGGCCCCTGCCGATCGCCAATGCCAACTGACCCGGCCACACGGGGCGCGGCCGTGGAAGCGGCCGCCGAAGACCACCTGTGCGCGGCGGGCCTGCAGGTTCTGGCCCGCAACGCCCGCTGCCGCGGCGGTGAACTGGACCGGGTGATGGACGACCACGGCACCGTGGTGTTCGTCGAGGTCCGCTACCGTGCCAACGTCCGCTACGGCGACGGCGCCGTGTCGGTGGACGCGCGCAAACAGCAGCGGCTGCTGCATGCGGCCGCCGCCTTCCTGCAGGCCCACCCGGCGCTGGCCGAGCGCCCCTGCCGCTTCGATGTGATCCATGCCAGCGGCGACCCGCCGCGCCTGCAGTGGCTGAAGGACGCGTTCCGCGCCGACGGCGGCTGATTCCCTGTCTGAATTACCGGATGACCCGATGAGCACCGCCCTGCCCCCCGCCCTGTGCACCGAACTGGCCGACCTGCTGGGCAACGCCGGCTGGCGTATCGATGCTGCCGCGCTGCAGGCGCACGCACAGGACAATTCGTGGCGCAGCCAGCTGCCGATCGCGGTCGCGTTGCCGGCCACGCGTGAGCAGGTGCAGGCGGTGGTGCGTGCGTGCCGCCGGCATGGCGTGGCCCTGGTCGCGCGCGGCGCGGGCACCGGCACCACCGGCGCGGCCGTGCCGTTGCCGGGGTCGATCGTGCTGTCGCTGGCACGCATGAACCGCATCGTGCAGGTGCGCCCCGGCGACCGCTGCGCGGTGGTGGAACCGGGCGTGCTCAATGGCGACCTGCAGCAGGTGCTGGCCCCGCACGGGCTGTTCTGGGCGCCGGACCCTTCCAGCGCGGAGATCTGCAGCGTGGGCGGCAACCTGGCCTGCAACGCCGGCGGCCCGCGCGCGGTGAAGTACGGCACCGCGCGCGACAACGTGCTGGGGCTGGTGGCGGTAACCGGCAGTGGCGAGCTCATCCAGTGCGGCGGCGCCTACACCAAGGATGCCACCGGCTACGACCTGACCCACCTGCTGGTGGGCAGCGAAGGCACCCTGGCGGTGATCGTGGAAGCCACCCTGAAACTGACCCCGCTGCCGGTGGCCCAGGCGGGACTGCGTGTGCTGTACCGCGATGCCGACGCGGCCGCGCAGGCGGTCTCGCGGCTGATGGGACAACCGGTGGTGCCCACGCGGCTGGAGTTCATGGACGCGCGCAGCCTGCAGCTGCTGCGCGGCAACGGCGCCGACGTGCCCGAGGCCGGCGCCATGCTGCTGATCGAAGCCGACGGCGACCATGACACCCTGCCCTACCTGCTGCAGGCGCTGGCGACCGCCGCCGAGGGCGAGGGGCTGCTGTCGCTGGACGTGGCGCTGGAGGGCAGCGCGCGCGAAACGCTGTGGGCCGCGCGCAAGGCGCTGTCACCCGCGCTGCGCCGCATCGCCCCGGGCAAGATCAACGAGGACGTGGTGGTTCCGGTCTCGCGCATTCCCGAGCTGGTGGCCGGTGTGCAGGCCCTGGCGCGTACCTACGCGCTGACCATCGTCACCTTCGGGCACGCCGGCAACGGCAACCTGCACGTGAACATCCTGTACCACCCCGACGACGCCGACGAGAATGCGCGCGCGCACGCGGCGCTGCCGGAGATCTTCGCGCTGACGCTGTCGCTGGAAGGCACGCTGTCCGGTGAACACGGCATCGGCCTGGCCAAGCGCGATTTCATGCCACGCGCGTTCAGTCCGGCCACGCTGGCGGCCATGCATGCGATCAAGGCCGCACTGGATCCGGACGGCATTCTCAATCCCGGCAAGGTGCTGCCGCCGGCGGCCTGAGCCGCACGCGGCGGCTCGCTCAGGTGAAATGCTGCCAGCCGCCGGTGGCCGCTTCGCCATCCACGCGCACGCCCTGCCCGGCGGCCATGCGGCCGATCCGGGTCAGCGCCACCCCCAGCGACTCGCCCAGGGTCTGCAGCGCGTCGCGCTGGTCCGCCGCGGCGGTGAAACACAGTTCGTAGTCATCCCCGCCGCGCAGGGCGCAGTCGCGCGCCGGCCCGGCGCCCAGCAGCGCCTGCAGCGCCTCCGAGAGCGGGAGCTGGTCCGCGTCGATCTCGGCGGCCAGGTCGCTGCGCGCGGCGATGTGGCCCAGATCGGCCACCAGCCCGTCGGAGATGTCCACGGCGGCATGCGCGAACGCACGCAGGCACAGTCCCAGCGTGACCCGCGGGGTGGGTCGCAGCAGGCGGTGCCGCAGCGCTTCGTGGTGCACGCTCGGCGCCAGCGCNGCCNCCTGCAGGGTGCCCTGCTGCCACAGACGCAGCGCGCCGGCGGCATCGCCGAGCGTACCGCTGACCCAGATGTCATCCCCGCTGCGCGCGGCATCGCGGCGCAGCGCCTGGGCACCGATGACCTGGCCCATGGCGGTGACCGACAACGACAGTGGGCCACGCGTGGTGTCACCACCGACCAGTGCCACATCGTGCTGGTCGGCCAGGCTGAAGAAGCCGTCGGCGAACGCATCCACCCAGGCATCGCCGGTGTCAGGCAGCGACAGCGACAGCGTGCACCAGGCCGGGCGCGCGCCCATCGCGGCCAGGTCGGAAAGATTGACCGCCAGCGTCTTCCAGCCCAGATCGAACGGCGCGGTGTCGGCCGGGAAGTGCACGCCGCTGTTGAGCGTATCGGTGGTCACCACCAGGTGCTCGCCCGCGCGCGGCTGCAGCAGCGCGGCGTCATCACCGATGCCCAGCAGGACGTCGGCACGGGTGCGGCCGCGTGCGCGGATGCGGTCGATCAGGGCGAATTCGGCCANGGACATGGCGGCTCCAGGATTCACGGCCGCAGGCAACGGGTGCGGTTCACGGGGACAACAGGGCTGCGCCCGGTACCGCCAGTGGCGGACCGGGCGCGCAGGGCGGCAGGACTCAGTGGCCGCTTTCGGTCTTGCGCCACGCCACGGCGGCGCGGTCCAGCACGCCGTTGACGTAGGTGTGGCCGTGCTCGGAACCGAAGCGCTTGGCCGATTCAATGGCTTCGTTGATCACCACGCGGTACGGCACGTCCAGGCGGTAGCGCAGTTCATACGCCGACAGGCGCAGCACCGCACGCTCGATGGCGTCGACCTCTTCGATACCCCGGTCCAGATACGGCAGCAGGGCCTCATCGATGTCGCGGCGGTTGTCGAGCACGCCGTGCATGAGGTTCTCGAAGTAGCCCAGGTCGGCGATCTCGCGCGCCTGCTCATGGGCGAACTGGGCGATCAGCGACTGCGCGTTGCCACCGGAGATCTGCCAGGCATACAGCGCCTGCACGGCACGACGGCGCGCGCGCGAGCGCAGCACCGGATCGATGCCATCGCGGCGGACGGGTTTACCGGAGGGCTTGCCCTGGGGATTCTTGTTCATGGCAGCTGCTCCAGAAGGTTGACCATTTCCAATGCCGCAAGCGCGACTTCCTCGCCTTTGTTGCCGTGGCTGCCGCCCGCGCGGGCTTCGGCATCTTCCACGCGCTCCACCGCCAGCACGCCATTGAGCACCGGCACGCCGAAATCCAGCTGCACGCGCATCAGGCCTTCGGCACAGCGGTCGGCCACATGTTCGTAATGGCGGGTGTCACCGCGGATCACGCAGCCCAGGGTGAGGATGGCGGCGTGTTCATGGGCGGCGGCCAGGCGTGCGGCCACCAGCGGCAGTTCCCATGCGCCCGGCACGCGGATCACATCGATGTGGGCTTCGCTGATGCCATTGCCGGCCAGGCTCTGGCGCGCGCCGGCCACCAGGACATCGGTGATGCGGGCATTCCAGCGGCTGGCCAGGATGGCGAAGCGCGCCGACTCGGGAGTGCGAAGATCGCCTTCGTAGTGGCTCATAAACGGCTTGGGGGATTCGATTAAGGGGGGGATTCTACCGTGGATGGCGCCCGGTCGTGCCTGGCGCGCAGGCAGCCGGGCGTGGCCCGGGGTTACAGGGTGAGCGTTTCCACCACTTCCAGGCCGTAGCCGGCCAACCCGACCTGCCGCCGCGGCGTACCCAGCACGCGCAGCTTGCCCAGGCCCAGGTCGGCCAGGATCTGCGCGCCGGCACCATTGCGCCGCCACTGGCCCACGTCCTTGTCCTTGCCCGGCTGCACCGGTGCCGGCTGCTGGCGCAGGCGCGCCAGCAGCGCCTCGCCGTCGCGCGGCGCCGACAGCACCACCATCACCCCACTTTCGGCTGCGGCGATCGCACGCAGTGCGTCGGTGGCGGCCACGCCGAAATCATCGCGGCGCCAGTGCAGCAGGTCGGCCAGCGGGTTTTCCACCTGCACCCGCACCAGGGTCGGGGTGGCGGCATCCGGCGTGCCACGCACCAGCGCGAAGTGCAGATCGTGGGCGATGCGGTCGCGGTAGGTCACNAGCCGGAACGGACCGAACTCGGTCTCGATATCGCGCTCGTCCACGCGCTCCACGGTGGTTTCCGTTTCCAGCCGGTAGGCGATCAGGTCGGCGATGGAGCCCATTTTCAGGCCGTGCTCGCGGGCGAAGACTTCCAGCTCCGGGCGCCGCGCCATGCTGCCGTCCGGATTGAGGATCTCCACCAGCACGCCGGCCGGTTCCAGCCCGGCCAGCATGGCCAGGTCCACGCCGGCCTCGGTATGCCCGGCGCGGGTCAGCACGCCGCCGGGCTGGGCGATGAGCGGGAAGATGTGGCCGGGCTGATGCAGGTCCGANGCGCGCGCGTTCGGCTTGACCGCCGTGCGGATGGTATGGGCGCGGTCGTGCGCGGAAATGCCGGTGGTNACGCCTTCTGCCGCTTCGATGCTGACGGTGAAGTTGGTCTGGAACTGCGCCGTGTTGGCCTGGACCATCGGGGCCAGGCCCAGGTCCGCCGCGCGCGTGCGGGTCAGCGGCAGGCACACCAGNCCGCGGCCGTGGGTGACCATGAAGTTGATGTCGCTGGCCTTGACCAGCTCGGCGGCCATGATCAGGTCGCCTTCGTTCTCGCGGTCNTCGTCGTCGACGATGACCACCATGCGGCCCAGGCGGATGTCTTCCAGAATCTCCGGAATCGGGGCGAATTTCATGCGCGTGCTCCTTCGCCCAGCAGCCGTTCCACGTAGCGGGCCACCAGGTCGATCTCAAGATTGACCGCACTGCCCACCGCCGTGGCGGCGAATGCGGTGTGGGCCACGGTGTGCGGGATCAGCGCCACGTCGAAGCCCTGCGCGTCCACGTTGTTCACGGTCAGGCTGACCCCGTCCACGCAGATCGAGCCCTTCCGGGCGATGTAGCGCCGCAGCGCGGCCGGCGCGGCGAAGTGCCAGCGCTGGGCACGCCCGTCCGGCTCGATCGACAGCACCTGGCCCAGGCCATCGACATGGCCGCTGACCAGATGGCCGCCCAGACGGTCGGTGGGGCGCATGGCGCGCTCCAGGTTGATCACCGCGCCTTCGGCCAGCTGGCCCAGCGTGGTCAGTGCCAGCGTTTCGGTGGAGGCATCGGCCTGGAAGCTGTGCGCGTCGAAGGCGATGACGGTCAGGCAGACGCCGTTGATGGCGATGCTCTCGCCCAGCTGGACGCTGTCGAACGGCAGGCTGCCGACGGTGAAGGTGAAGCGGACATCGCCGCCGATCGGTTCGCGTGCGGCAACGGTGCCGACGCCTTCGATGATTCCAGTAAACAAGTAACGTTCTCCGCGGATGGTGAGCGAAAAACGCCGCAAGGCAAACAGGCACGCGCAGGGCCGCCAGGGCCCTGTGGCACCGTCTTCTTTCATCCGGACTATACCGTCGGCTCCGGCGTTGGACCGGATCTGCTGACCCCCGGCACAGCCGGGGCGCTCGCGGGCTCGTGCTGGACAGCACCTACCGCCGGTGGGGAATCGCACCCCGCCCTGAAGACGTTCGTGATACCGGCAAGCCGGCCGCGCCAGTGTACCAGCTGACCCGGCGGGGGCGCCGCCGNGGGATCGCGCCAGTCAGCTCGCGGTCGCGATGGCGGTGGCGGCACGGTGCAAATTGTAAGATTTTCATTAAAATGCGCCCCGGTGCGGCATGAGGCCGCCCGGCGCCCGCCTGACGTGGGCGCTTCAAGGACTGTTCTCCAACAAGGAACCCGCATGCGCACGCTTTTCCTGGCCACCGCCCTGCTCGCCGCCGCCCCGCTGTCGGCCACCGCCGCCGAGGCGATGAGCTATACCTACGTCGAAGCCGGCTGGACCCAGGTCCAGGTCAATGATGATCTGCTGGACGACCCCAAGCTCGATGGCGGTTACCTCCGTGGCTCCTTCGCCATCGGCCCGCAGGCCTATCTGTTCGGTGCGTGGTCGCAGGTCTCGCGCACCTACCGCGCCGGCGATGCACGGCTGAAGCTGGAACTGGGCCAGCCCGAACTGGGCATCGGCTACCGCCTGCCGATGAGCGACCGCGTGGACTTCACCGCCGACCTGGCCTGGACCCGCCAGAACGTGGAGCTGACCCTGAAGCAGACGGGGTTCGACACCCTGCGCCAGAAGGACCACTTCAACGCAGGCCGGGCGACGATGGGCGTGCGCGGCACCCCGACGGCCCGCACCGAGGCCTGGCTGAAGGCCGGTTACCTGGATGGCAGCGACATGGACGGCACCTGGGTGGGCACGCTGGGCGGGCAGGTGAAGCTCAGCCCGACCTGGGGCCTGGTCGGTGAAGTGCAGGTGGTGGAGGACATCACCCAGTTCTCGGCCGGCGTGCGCGCCCGCTTCTGATTCCACCCCACCGGTACGGGGCGGACACGGGCCTGCCGGCCCGTGCCTGCTCCGGGTGGCGTCACGTGCCGCGTGCGACCCCCGCATCGGCGGCAGGATCCAGCACCTCCGCGGCCTGCTCGAACAGCGCGATCAGATGGTCGGCCACGGCGCGCACGCGCCGGGACTGGGCCAGATCGGTATGCAGCACCAGCCAGATCGGCTGGCGCAGACCCAGCTCGTGCCGTACACAGACAAGGCCCTGCTGCCGGGCCAGGTGATGCGGAAGCACCGCCAGGCCGAGGCCGGCGGCGGCCGCGGCCACCTGCGCCGAGAGCGTGGTGGTCTCCACCTGGCAGGGCCTGCCCCGCAACGTGCGTGCCAGCCAGTGCGCCGCTGGCAGGTGGCTGTGTGATTCGGCCCAGCCGACGAAGGCATCACGCTCCAACAGCGCCGCGTCCGCCCCGCCCGCACGCGCCTGCACGTAGCCGCGCGCGCCNTACAGCCCGTATCCCAGCGTACCCANGCGCCGAAGGGTGAGATTGCCGGACGCCGGCTTGACCATCCGCACGGCCAGGTCCGCATCGCCCCGGTGCAGGTTGACCGTCTGCACCCCGCTGACGATTTCCACCCGCAGCGCGGGATGCCGTGCCAGCAGCGGTGGCAGCGACGGGATGATCAGCGGGTTGGCCAGGTTGTCCGCCGTGGCCAGGCGGACGTGGCCGGCCACCTCGCCCTGCTCGCGCGCGGCGGCGCCGAAGGCCTGCCCTGCCTGTTCCAGTGCTTCGGCCCGTTGCAGCAGCGCCTGTCCATCGTCGGTGAGGCGGTAACCGCTCTGGTGCCGGCTGAACAGGGGCACGCGCAGCGCCGCCTCCAGCCGGTCCAGTCGCCGCGACACCGTGGCAATGCCCATCGCCAGCGCCACGGCCGCGGCACTGAGGGTGCCGCTGCGGGCGATGGCCAGGAACACGCGCGCATCGTCCCAGTGCAGGACCGCGCCCGTTTCATTTTCCATCAACGGAAATCCGGTTGCCTTTTCGGTGCATATATTACCGCGCCATGGAAAACCATACTGCGTCCTTTCCGCAGGAGGACATGGGATGCAACGACGTACGCTGGCCACCGGGCTGGAGGTTTCCGCACTGGGACTGGGCTGCATGGGCATGAGCGAGTTCTACGGGCCGCGCGATGATGCGCAGTCCCTGCGCACGCTGGCCGCTGCCACCGAGCAGGGCGTGGATTTCCTGGATACCGCCGACACCTACGGCCCCCACCACAACGAGACGCTGATCGGGCGCTTCCTGGCCACCCATCCGCGCCGCGTGCGGATCGCCAGCAAGTTCGGCATCGTCCGTGCGGCCGGCGATTACCGCCGCCGCATCGACAACAGCGCCCAGTACGCGCGGCAGGCGTGCGAGGCCTCGCTGCGCCGGCTGGGCGTGGAGCAGATCGATCTGTATTACGTGCACCGCATCGACCCGCAGCAGCCCATCGAAGCAACCATGCTGGCGCTGGCCGATCTGGTCCGCGAAGGCAAGATCGGCCACATCGGCCTGTGCGAGGTCAGCGCCGCCACGCTGCGCCGTGCCCATGCGGTCCACCCGGTGGCGGCGGTGCAGACCGAGTACTCGCTATGGACGCGCGGGGTGGAAGCCGAGGTGCTGCCGGCGTGCCGTGCGCTGGGCATCGGCCTGGTGGCCTACTCCCCGCTCGGCCGTGGCTTCCTGACCGGCCGCTTCCAGCCCGGCACCGTGTTCCAGGACGGCGATTTCCGTGCCGGCCTGCCCCGCTTCCAGCCGGACACGCTGCGCGCCAACCACGCGCTGGTGGACGTGGTGACCGCGCTGGCCGCGCGCAAGGGCTGCACGCCGGCGCAGATCGCACTGGCCTGGCTGCTGGCGCAGGGCGATGACATCGTGCCGATTCCCGGCACCCGGCGCAGTGCCCACCTGCAGGACAACCTGGGCGCCCTGTCGGTGCAGCTGTCCGCGCAGGACCACGCGCTGCTGGCGCACGCCCTGGCGACGCTGCCGGTGGTGGGCGAGCGCTACACCGCCGAAGGCATGAAGGGGATCGACGCATGAGCGGCGTCTCATCTCCCCGGAGCACGGGTGACACCCGGCCCATGACCGACGCCACCGCGTCCTGGCGGGCCTGGCTGGCGGTGGCCGCGCTGGCGCTGAGCGCCTTTGCCATCGTGACCACGGAGCTGGCCCCGATCGGCCTGCTCTCACCGTTGGCCACGGAATTCGGCCAGAACGAAAGCACCACCGGCCTGGTGGTGACCGCCTATGCCTGGGTTGCAGCGCTGGCCGCACTGCTGTCGGCGACGCTGCTGGGCAGGCTGCCACGCAGGCCGCTGCTGGTGAGCCTGATGATGCTGCTGGCGCTCTCCAGCACTGCCGCTGCCCTGACAACGCACTTCGGCACGCTGCTCGGCGCACGCATGCTCGGCGCCGTGGCGCATGGTGCCTTCTGGGCCATGATCGGCACCCTCGGCGCCCAGCTGGTCCCCGCGAGGCGCATCGGCCTGGCCACCGCAATCATCTTTGGCGGCGTCTCGGTGGCCAGCGTGCTCGGCGTGCCGCTGGCCAGCCTGGTCACCCAGCTGCAGGGCTGGCGCAGCGCCTTCACCGTGATCGCCGCGCTGTCGCTGCTGTCGGCCGGCGCGCTGGCCTGGGCCGTGCCGCCACTGCCGCCATCGCCCGGCGTGGGGGGCGCTGCACTGCGTGCCATTCTGCGCCAGCGCACGTTCCGCGGCATCTACCTGGCCACGGCGTGCGCGATCACGGCCCACTTTGCTGCCTTCACGTTCGTGGAGCCGCTGCTGTCCGGCGCACTGCGCATGGACGCAGGCGTGCTCAGCCCCCTGCTGCTGGTGTTCGGGCTGGCGGGCATCGCCGGCAATGGCATCGCCGGGCGCCTGATCGACCAGCACCTGCGCGGCCTGATCCTGCTCTCGCTGGTCCTGATGTCACTGTGCGTGCTGGCGCTGGGCCACCTGCCCGCCGGCAGCGCCGTGGTACTGGTCGGTACCCTGCTGTGCGGCTGGGGGGCCTCCGTGGCGATCGTCTTCGTCGGCTTCCAGTCGTGGATCCTGCGCGAAGCCGGTCCGGCCGCCATGCCGGCCTCGGCGCTGTACGTGGCGATCTTCAACGCCGCCATCGGCACCGGGGCGCTGCTGGGAGGGTTGGCGCTGCAGTGGACCGGCATGCGCGGGCTGTGGCTGCTGGTGGCGCTGGCCATCGCCGGCAGCGTCATCCCGGCGGCACGCATCGCGCCTGCGCACCACTGAGCCTGCCGTGACGCGCCCCTGGAGCGGACCGCGCGCCGCGTCAGGGGCGCAGCAGCAGCCGCAGGTCCTCGCCGACCCAGCGCTGGTCCACCACCCGCAGGCGGCGCTGCTGGTCCATCGTCGCGATGCCCAGCCCGGACAGCAGCGGCAGGCCGTTCTCGCCGAGCAGGGTCGGGGCCTGGTAGAGCAGCAGTTCGTCCACCCAGCCGGCGCGCAGCAGGGCGCCGGCCAGGGTGGCGCCGGCCTCGGTATGCACTTCGTTGATGCCGCGCTGCGCCAGCAGCGCCAGCACCTCACCCAGCTCAAGCCGGCCATCGCGGACCGCCACGCTGGCGAACTCGGCATCGGCGGCGTCCGGCGCGGACACGTCGGCGGCATGCAGGTACAGCGTCGGCGCGCCGCCTTCGCGGACCCGTGCGCATTCCAGCGAGCGCAGGCGTGCATCCAGCACCACCCGCAGCGGCGGCACCACCTCGGTGTCCGCCAGCCGCACGGTCAGCATCGGGTCGTCGGCCAGCACGGTGCCGGCGCCGGTCAGGATCGCCCCGGCCCGGGCGCGCCAGTGCTGCACGTCCTCGCGCGCGGCCGCGCCGGTGATCCAGCGCGAGCTGCCATCGGCCATCGCCGTGCGGCCATCCAGGCTGGCCGCCAGCTTCACCCGCAGCCACGGCCGCTGGCGCTCCACCCGCGACAGGAAACCCCGGTTGAGCTCACGCGCCTGCACCGCCATCAGCCCTTCCACCACCTCGATGCCTGCTTCGCGCAGCAGCGCGAAGCCACCGCCATCGACCTGCGGGAACGGATCGCGCAGCGCGGCGACCACGCGCGACACGCCGGCCTCGATCAGGGCCAGTGCGCAGGGCGGCGTGCGCCCCTGATGGGCACAGGGTTCCAGGGTCACATAGGCGGTCGCGCCGCGGGCCTGTGCCCCGGCCTCGCGCAGGGCGAACACTTCGGCGTGCGGGCCGCCGGCCCGCTGGTGCCAGCCCTGGCCGACCACGCGCTCGCCATGGGCGATCACGCAGCCCACCATCGGATTGGGGCGGGTGGTGTAGGCGGCCCGTTCGGCCAGGCGCAGGGCCGTGGCCATGTGCAGGTGATCCACGGCGCTGGCGCCGGCGGGGGTCGTGCTCATGCCTGCTCCTTGCGGGCAGCGGTGGGACCGCTCAGCCCTTCTTTTTCTTGGTCAGGGCGATGACATCGCCCAGCAGCTGCAGCTGTTCGGTGCTGGCGGGCAGATCACGCTCCAGCTTCTCGATCTCCTCGCGGAAATCGGCCACGTCCTCGAAACTGCGGTACACCGAGGCGAAACGGACATAACCGACGTGGTCGAGCTTGCGCAGTTCGTTCATCACGAACTCGCCGACCTTGATCGAGGGCACCTCGCGTTCACCGCTGATGCGCAGCTGGTGCACCACGGCGCGCACCGCCATTTCGATACGCTCCTCGGCCACCGCGCGCTTCTGCAGCGCGCGGTCGAAGCCGGCACGCACCTTGCGTGCGTCGAACGCCTCGCGGCTGCCATCGCTCTTGACGATGGCCGGCAGCTTCAATTCCACGGTTTCCAGCGTGCTGAAGCGCTCGCTGCACGCCTCGCACTCACGCCGACGGCGGATGGTGGCACCATCTTCAGAGACCCGCGAGTCGATGACCCGGGTGTCGGCATGTTGGCAGAACGGACAGTACATGGTGCGCCTGGCTCGGGAAAAACGACATGCCATCGTCATGGCAGCGTCGCAACGGTACCTGAGAGGAGCACCCCGCCGCAAATCGAACCGCCGCCCCCGCGCCGGGCGCCCGGGGGCGGGCGGCCTGCAGTGCCGGAGGGACCCGGCCTGCAGGCGCCTGCGCGGCGGTCAGCCGTAGACCGGGTACTTGCGGCACTGCGCGCTGACAGCCTCGCGCACGCGGGCGATGACCGCCTCATCGGCCGGGGCATCCAGCACGTCGGCGATCCAGTGGGCCAGCTCGACGCAGTCCTGCTCGGTGTAACCGCGGGTGGTCACCGCCGGCGTGCCCAGGCGCAGGCCCGAGGTCACGAAGGGCGAGCGCGGGTCGTTGGGGACCGAGTTCTTGTTCACGGTGATGTGCGCCTTGCCCAAGGCGGCCTCCGCGTCCTTGCCGGAGACGTCCTTGCCGATCATGTCCACCAGCATCAGGTGATTCTGCGTGCCGCCGGAGACGATCCGGTAGCCGCGCTCGATCAGTGTGGCCGCCATCGCCTGGGCGTTCTTCACCACCTGCTGCTGGTACGCCTTGAAGCCCGGTTCAAGCGCTTCCTTGAAGGCCACCGCCTTGGCGGCGATCACGTGCATCAGCGGGCCGCCCTGGATGCCCGGGAACACGACCGACTGCAGCTTCTTCTCCAGCTCCTCGCCGGCGCCGCGGGCGATGATGATGCCGCCGCGCGGGCCGCGCAGGGTCTTGTGGGTGGTGGAGGTGACCACGTGGGCGTGCTCCAGCGGGCTGGGGTACACCCCTGCCGCCACCAGGCCGGCCACGTGGGCCATGTCCACGAACAGATAGGCGCCGACCTTGTCGGCGATGGCGCGGAAGCGCGCCCAGTCCACCACCTGCGAATAGGCCGAGAAGCCGGCCACGACCATTTTCGGCTTGTGTTCCAGGGCCAGCCGCTCGACCTCGTCGTAGTCGATCAGGCCGGCTTCGTCCACGCCGTACTGCACGGCGTTGAAGAGCTTGCCGGAGGCATTGACCTTGGCGCCGTGGGTCAGGTGGCCGCCGTGGGCCAGGCTCATGCCCAGGATGGTGTCGCCCGGCTGCAGCAGTGCGAAGTAGACCGCCTGGTTGGCCTGCGAGCCGCTGTGCGGCTGCACGTTGGCGTAGTCGGCACCGAACAGCTGCTTGAGGCGGTCGATCGCCAGCTGCTCGGCCACGTCCACGTACTCGCAGCCCCCGTAGTAGCGCTTGCGCGGGTAGCCTTCGGCGTACTTGTTGGTCAGCTGGCTGCCCTGGGCTTCCATCACCGCCGGGCTGGTGTAGTTCTCGCTGGCGATCAGCTCGACATGGTCTTCCTGACGCTGGACTTCGGCGGCAATGGCCTGGGCCAGTTCGGGATCGTAACTTTCGATGCGGACGTCGCGCGGGAACATCAGGAGCTCCGGGAACAGAACAGGGGACTCCGGATTGTAGTCCCGCCGGGCGGGGGCAGCCAGCAAGCCGTTGCGGCCTGCCGACCCTGCCCACCCGTACGGGGGCCGCCTCAGCGGCTGTTGATCACATAGTCGGCCAGGATCCCGGTGGCGATCGCCACCAGCAGCAGGTTGCCGCGGTCATCGCGGATCCACTGGTGGCCACGGGGCGGGCGGCGCACGTGGTAGCGCGGGTAGTCGTTCACCACGTAGATCGGGCCACGGTAGTAGTCACGGTAACGGTGGCCCACCTTCCAGCCGTAGCCCGGGCCGGGACCATAGGCGGGGCGGTAGACCACCCGCGGTGGCGGGGCGTGGTGATAGCGGTGATCACGACGGTCGTCGCGCCAGTCGCGGCGCGCCTCGCGGCGGTCGCGTTCCCAGTCGCGGCGGGCCTCACGGCGGTCACGCTCCCAATCGCGGCGGGCCTCGCGGCGATCCTCACGCCACTCCCGGCGGTCATGGCCACGGTGGTGGTCGTTGTCGGCGAACGCCGGAACCGCACCGAAGGCCAGCGCGGACGCCAGTGCGCCGGCCAGGAGTCGATTCATTCGCATGGGAAACCTCTGCAGCAGGAGTGGTGGCTTCATCTTGCCGCGTGCGGCTGAACCGTCTCCGGCTGGAAACGCTTACCGCGCCCGCGCCCCGCTGACGGATTCAGCATCCAGCCAGCCGCCCGCGGCCCTCGGCCCGCGCACCACCGGCAGCGGTCCGCACGCGGCCGGTTTCCGGGCCGACATGGCGGTGTCAGGTGCTATCGGCGATAATGACGGGTCATTTTCATCGCTTCCGCCTGCCCGCTCCGCCGGTCCGGGCGCGCGACGTCCTTCCTGGGAGACTCCATGTCCTCGCAATACATCTACACCATGAACCGCGTGTCCAAGGTGGTCCCGCCCAAGCGGCAGATCATCAAGGACATCTCGCTGTCCTTCTTCCCGGGCGCGAAGATCGGCCTGCTCGGCCTGAACGGTGCCGGCAAGTCCACCGTGCTGAAGATCATGGCCGGCGTGGACACCGATTTCGAGGGCGAGGCCCGTCCGCAGCCCGGCATCAAGGTCGGGTACCTGGCNCAGGAACCGGAGCTGGATCCGACCAAGACCGTGCGTGAAGCGGTGGAGGAAGGCGTGGGCGAAGTGCTGCAGGCCCAGGCCGCGCTGGATGCGGTGTATGCCGCCTATGCCGAGGAAGGCGCCGATTTCGACGCGCTGGCCAAGGAGCAGGAGCGCCTGGAAGCGATCCTGGCCGCCGGTGATGCGCACACGCTGGAAAACCAGCTGGACGTGGCCGCCGATGCGCTGCGCCTGCCGCCGTGGGATGCCGTGGTCGGCAAGCTGTCCGGTGGTGAGAAGCGCCGCGTGGCACTGTGCCGCCTGCTGCTGCAGAAGCCGGACATGCTGCTGCTCGACGAACCGACCAACCACCTCGACGCCGAGTCGGTGGAATGGCTGGAGCAGTTCCTGGCCCGCTACACCGGCACCGTGGTGGCCGTCACCCATGACCGCTACTTCCTGGACAACGCCGCCGAGTGGATCCTGGAACTGGACCGCGGCCGCGGCATTCCGTGGAAGGGCAACTACACCGACTGGCTGACCCAGA